>Ga0181588_10003962_pt1 | contig 12256 bp, 10 predicted proteins | sample 071ome_26_FD_148607 | JGI IMG/M metagenome (GOLD analysis project Ga0181588, IMG submission 148607) | Coastal salt marsh microbial communities from the Groves Creek Marsh, Skidaway Island, Georgia - 071409BT metaG (spades assembly) | ecosystem: Environmental > Aquatic > Marine > Intertidal zone...
GCCTCATGCGTCAGTTAAAGATCACAAAACAGGTCACCAACCGTGAAACCGCCTCCTTGGACAAATACCTCCAGGAGATCGGCAAGGTGGAATTGATTACCGCGGAGGAGGAAGTGGAGCTCGCCCAGCGCATTAAAGCGGGCGACCAACGCGCCTTGGAAAAACTTACCAAAGCCAACTTGCGCTTTGTAGTCTCTGTGGCTAAGCAGTACCAGAACCAAGGATTGACCCTCCCCGACTTGATCAACGAAGGCAACTTAGGTTTGATTAAGGCGGCGCAACGTTTTGACGAAACCCGTGGTTTTAAATTCATTTCCTACGCGGTTTGGTGGATTCGCCAGAGCATTCTGCAGGCGTTGGCCGAACAGTCTCGTATTGTTCGCCTTCCCTTGAATAAGATTGGCAGCATCAACAAGATCAACAAGGCCTATGCCTCTCTGGAACAAGCGCACGAGCGCCCACCCAGTGCAGAGGAAATTGCTACCAAGCTAGAAATGAGCGAAATGGACGTTAAAGAGTCCATGCGCAACAGCGGCCGTCACGTGTCCATGGACGCGCCTTTGGTGGAAGGTGAGGACAGCAATTTGTACGACGTCTTGAATTCGGACGATTCGCCCAATCCAGACGACGATTTGATGGTGGATTCACTCCGCACCGAAATCGAGCGTTCTTTGGCGACCCTGACCCCGCGCGAAGGCGACGTCATCCGCCTCTACTTTGGCCTCAACGGTCAGCACCCGCTGACCCTGGAGGAAATTGGCGAGAAATTTGACCTCACCCGCGAGCGCGTCCGCCAAATCAAGGAAAAGGCGATCCGCCGCTTGAAGCACACGTCACGCAGCAAGATCCTCAAAACCTACTTGGGTTGATGTATTTTTGAGCCTATGGCTCGAACCTCATTGACAACCGTTCTAGCCACCCTGCTTATCGCAGCGGTGGCTTTTTCTTGCTCCCCCACCAACCAAGCGCTGAAGCGCAGTAAAAAGTTGGCCGCGGCGGGGCTTACCTATGAAGCCACTGTGATGTCCTTGGAGGCCCTGGAGCGCAAGCCGGGCAACCAGAAGGCGATGATTCAGGTCAAGACCTACGGCGAAAAGGAAATTAAAGCGCAGTTGCGCGAATTTGAAAAGCTTGCCGAAGCAGGCGAAACTGTAGGTGCCCTGGACGCCTTTGTTCGCGCCCGCGACCTGGAGGACCGCGCCAATGCCGCAGGGGTCCTGCTCTCGGGTACCTCCGCCCATATCTCGGAGTACAACGGCCTAAAGCGGAACTACGTGAAGGACCTCGTGCAGCAAGGGCAGCAATCGCTCGAGCAAGAGGACTTTACAGGCGCCGAGCGAACGCTCGCTCGCGCCCTTAAATACAGTCCGGAAGACAATGCCATTCAGGAGTTGTGGCGTTCGGCCGTAGCAGAGCCTATGCACCTAGAGGCGCACCGCATGTATGCCAACCAGAAATACCGTGCGGCCTACTACACGTGGGCGGATATGGAAAGTCAGACGGGTGAACCCTATAAAAACAGCCGTCAGTACCAAGACTCCGCGGTGTTCCACGGGATGGTGACGGTGGGCGTTCGGGACATTTTGGCGCCTACCCGCCAAGAGCTGAATTTGAGCCAGAGCATGCGTGCGGACTTGATCAATAATTTGGTTCGGACCGACGACCCCTTCATCGATTGGATCGATTGGAACGACCAAACGCGCTACCAATCCAACGAGCAGCCGGACTACCTCTTGGAAATGGAAATGACGGATTGGACCGAAGTACCCGGCACCATGTCGCGCTACGAACGCCAAGGCTACCGCAAAGAGGTGGTGGACAAAAAGAATCCCGACACCGGCGTCGTCACCAAAGAAACCGTGTACCACAAAGTCGTTTACTACGATGTGGACTACCGCGTTTTCATCCATGGCGCCTTGAAATTCAGCCTCGTTGACCCTGTGAAGCGCAGCATTGTTACCTCACGCGAGGTGGAAGAGCAAAGCGAGCGCATCATCGCTTCAGCGGAATACAGCGGCGACCCCGCCAATCTCTACCCTGGGCAGTGGACGAGTATTTCGGAAGCGAAGACCACAGACCAAGTGCAGTACGGCCAAAAGGGCAAGCTTGACAGTCGTTTCCGCACGAGTTACAATCCTCGCGTGGTACAGGACATGCGTGAGACCGTCAAGAACAGCCTCGTCAAGAAGGCCAGTGTGACGCTGATCGAGACGCTGAACTCTCCTCTTTTTCTGCAGTAAATCACGCCACGCGGGCTCGTGGGCTTGCCGGCCCAAATGCCTACCTTTGCCCTTGCAAGCATCTGCATGGGGCTGACCGGTATTGACAGCAAGATGAAGGGGTTTGTAAGCATGTCGAGCTATTCGATTGACGCTCGTTAATTCAACATCGGAATCTATAACTGGCGAGTACAACTACGCTCTTGCCGCCTAATCATCCGATAGGAGATTAAGCTAATTCCGCACAAGGTGCGGAAGCGGGACATCCCTCAGAATCCCCGTCCTACGGAGTCTGATCCAGGGGTGCTGGAAAGGTGGGAATAGGAGGCCCTGAGCTGCGGGGGGCCTTTGAAGCTTTAGCAGATAGGCTTGCGGTGGGGTGTTTGTTCTCAGCCGCAGGATGAAAACCAAAGACAAACTAAGCATGTAGAAAGCATATCGTTTCCTTGTCTGGACGCGGGTTCGATTCCCGCCAGCTCCACCACGTGGTTTGACCCCCAAAAGCCAGTGAACGTTGTTCGCTGGCTTTTTTTATGCTCCCCAACAAACAAACCAACAAACCAACTTACGCGCAAAGCGCCCATACTCCCATACCCCCAAACCCCCAAACTCCTAAACGGCAGGGCGAAGCCCGCTGCCTACGGCCACTCCACCTGCTGCCCAGTAAATGCAGCCCAGTCGGCCAAGAGTTTGAGATGCGCAGCAACCGCCTTGTTGCGTTTGACAAGGGCGTCGAGGTAGGCCACTTCACGTTGGTTCTTCATGAAAACGGATGAATAGCCCAGCGAAAAGGACTCCTCTTCCAGCTCCCAAAGCTCTCTATAGGTGGCCGCTTGCGTATACATGGTTTGAACGTTGACCACACTCGTGGGCCACTGTTGCGACCACTGCACCTGACGGTTTTGTGCTTCTTGAACCAAAAAGGCTTGGCCCAAGGACATTTCCTGAAGGTAGAGGGATGCGAGCTGGCGTTCGGATCGGTTTTTCCGATTGAAACCGGGAATATCCCAAGTCACCTTCCACGATGTGCCATAGGGATTAAAGGAGTCGGCATACTGCCAGCCGTTTACATGCACATAGGGCGCATTCCAGCGCTGCATCCGCTCAAAACGCAGTTGGGTCTGGGCCTGCTGCTGTTTGGCGTCCCAAAGTTGACGTTTGGGCACCTGGTCTATGGGGCGGTCTTCCAGGCGGGCGATTTGCCCGTAGATCGGGGAATCAAAATTCAGGGCTTGCCAGGTGCGGTTGGCCCCTTCGGGTCCGAGGAAACTCTGCATCTCTTGCCATGCGGCTTGTTCGCTTTGAAGCGCCTCTAGGTAGTGGTTTTGGCGCATGACCCGGTAGGCAAAGAGCTCGAGGGTGTCTTTTCGGGCCGAAGCACCCAGGAAAAAGGAGGCCCTAAGCTGCTCCAGTTGGTCCTCCAGCCGCACCAATGAAGACGCGTAAGCCTCGCGCTCGCGGTAGGCTATACTCCACGCCACAAAGCGTTGCACAGCTTCCTTCGCAACTTCTTGCGCTACGACACGCAGCTCTGCGGTGGCCACATCGACCGAGCGCTTGGCTACATTGACCTTTTGCTGGGAATCCGAAAACCAAAGCTGAGGCCCCAGAGGAAGCGTAAGCCCCAAGCCCGCTAGGCCACTGATCGGCACCTTGGACTCGGGATTCAGCCAAGGGCCGCCGCCCCACTGCCCGGTCGCATTCAGCGCTACCCCGCCCACGAGCGGCAGGCGAACATCGGCTTCCTGGTAGCGATAGCCTGTTCCGGCACCCGCATCCTTCCCGCGATCCAAGACGGACAACTGGGGATCAAAGGCGGCTCGCGCACTGAGCAATTTGGCCTCCGCTTGGTAGACGCGCAAATTGGCCTGTTGGTAGGCCCAGGCCTTTTCGACCGCCAAAGCCACGTAGTCGTTCAGACCTTGTGCGGCGATCGAAAAACCACTGAGTAGAAGAAGCCCTACGGATATACCCTTCATCATTTGGCTGCGGGTGTTATGCGGTTAGCCGGAAATCCATTCAGCTGTCGCCAGAGTTCAAACCAAAGCGGGACATCCCCCAGGAGCAGCGTGGCATGGCTGTTGGTTCCTGCCTTTAAACCGGCAGGCCAGGCTTCGGCGGGCTCCAAGACAATGGGGAAAGTCGATTGATCGGGTCCAACAGCGGTGCTCACAAAGCGCACCTTCGCTTCGAACATCCCCACGCTGTGTTCGGGCCATCCGGGGATGGGCAGCATAGGGTAGCCGTCAAAGGCCAACATGGCTCCTTGCTGGGCATGGAGCAAGGGGATGTCATTGGGATCGCATTGCGCCACGACAATCAGGGACTCGTAGGCAGGGACAAGCGTCAAGAGCTTTTCGTCTTTTTTCATCAAGGAGCCCGGAGCTTTCTTGCTCAACTCCATGACGACCCCGTCGCGGGGCGCAATGACATACCGGTTGGAGATGCGTCGAGCGACTTGGTTTGTTTTGGACAGTGCTTGGGTGGCCGATTCCAGGGATGAGGCCTCGTCGGCACGCGCTTCAGCCACGGAGGACTCTAGCTTGGCAATTTTCTCCGCAAGCTCAAGGCGTTTTGCCTCGTATTCCGCCTTGCTGGCCGCGTATTTCTGGCCTTGGCCCTGCGATTGTGCCCGAGCCTTTTGCCAATTCATGGCTTGACCTTCCCAGGTTTGGCGAGAAATGATGCCCACACGCAGCAGACTGTCCGCCCGGTGTTTTTGATCCAGGGCTACGTCTTCTGCTGCTCGATAGGCTACCCAATCGGTACTGTCGACCCGAACCTTCTGACGCGCCACTTGGAGCTGTGGGCGAAGTCCGCGGCGGGCTTGGTCCAACTGGGACCGCAAGGCCTCTGTTTTTCCTTGGTAGGCCGCATTGGCCTCTTCTTTGGCGCGTTGGCTTGTGGTCAAATTATCGAGAAGTGCTGGATCCAAGTAGTCCGACCCAATTTCCTCCAACAAAAGGAGCGTATCGCCTGCGCGCACTTCTTGGCCTTCTCGGACATACCACGTGGTCAAACGGCCATTTTCGGCTGCATAAAGTTCGGAAGGCCGGTCCATAGGATCGTCCATGGTTACGACCCCGGTCATAGAGACCGTTTGGGTCCAAGGAAGGAATAAACTCGCCAATAAGACCAAGGCCAAAAAGGCCATCCAGCGCCAGGGGGCTTTTTTATCGCTCGGGGGATGGGTTTGCTCGAAGTTCTGAATCCACGCTTTCCCTTCGAAAGGCTGCGTATCCGCCGGGTTAAAAGGACTGATATCCACTCCCTCATGGGCGAAGGTGCTATCCAGCTTGGTCAAGGCGGTGAGCACATCAAAAATGGAATCCACACCGGCGACTAGTTTTTCTAAGTTGGCCAAAATCGTCAAGAAGACGATCTCAATGGCCACAAATTGACCAATGGAAACCGTTTGGTCGATAACCAACCACCCGCCAACAGCCAATAGGGCCGCCGTGAACGCCACACGCGCGCCCCCAAGGATGGCGTGCATGCGCCACACCACGCGGAAATGTTTGCGGCGCGCTTTGAGGTATTCGGCGACAAACCCCGCCATACCGCCTTTTTCTTGCCCCTCAGCTTCCTTGAGGCGGGCGGTCAAGGCAAATTTGGCCTTGCTCTCTTCCATGCTCCATAGAAAGCCCCGGGAAAGGCTCCAGCGTATCATTAGGATGGCGATACCCAATATGATGAGGGCTGCACCTACAAATGTGAAATCGTAAAGGAAGAGAAGTAAGAAGCCAAAGAGCAGCTGCAACACCGCAGTGGAAACGTCTAAGAGCAGTTTAGGTAGTTCTTTTTGAAGAATAATGGCGTCAAAAAAGCGGTGAGAAGGCTCTTGCGATTCCGAGGACAAAGACAATTCTGTCGCGCGTTCAAAAAAGTAGGCCGTTCGGACAAAAAGCCTTTGCTGAAACCACTCGGAGAGGCGCATTTGGACTAAGCCAAATAGAATCATGAGCGCCGAAAAAATGAGAACCAAGGCAAAGAGCACCCACCATGAAGCAGACAAACGGCCGCCCATGAGCTGACCGATTAGCGCTTGAAAGCTCAGTGGTAACACGAGGCTGAAGGCGCCTCTAAGTGTTGCAAAGGCTAGAATCAGCCATACTGTAGGTCGGTCGTTTCGGACCACACTCCACAATCGATGCCATGCTGGACGGATGTCTTTCATGCTTCCCTTTTTAGCAATTCGCGTGCCATGTTAGATGCGTCTAATAGGAATACTTCCTGGAGGGCTTTTCCTCGCTATACTGCGAGAACACAGGCCACGATGTAAAGTTCAGACGGGCGTACATTTGAGGTATGTCCCTTTCTAGATTCCTCCTCGGTGTGCTTTGCACCCTGTCCATTTCGGCATCGGCAATACAAACGCCTTCTTGGTACCCCCAATCCAACCCACTCGATAGCATTGAGTCCGAAGAGGTACAAGTGATTGGAGAAGTTATGGTTGAAGCTACTCGCACAAATCGTAGCATCGCAAATGTGCCCACCCGGACCGAAGTACTGACGGACGAAATCGATGAGGCCGCTTCCATGGAACCAAGTCAAATTGCGCATCTCATCACGCACAGCACGGGCATTCAAGTCCAAACCACGTCGGCTACCTCCAATGGGGCTGTGGTGCGCATCCAAGGTCTCAATGGCCGCTACACCCAAATGCTGAAAGACGGCTTCCCCCTTTACGGTGGATTTTCGGGCAGTTTGGATGTCATGCAAATTCCTCCCTTGGATCTCCGACAAGTGGAGTACATCAAAGGCTCTGCCTCTACGCTTTACGGTGGAGGAGCCATTGGCGGTCTGATTAACCTTTTGACCAAACGACCCACCAACGAGCAGTTACTTCACATCAACCGTTCTACCATCGGTGCTCAAGACATCAACCTATTTTTATCGCGACGCCAGGGAAAATGGGGCTACACCACCCTGATTTCAAGACACCTTCACAGCCCCTATGATGCCGATGGGGATTCTTTTTCGGATGTGCCTAGCGTTCGAAAATGGGCCGTCAACCCCAAACTCTTCTTCTACCCCAACGCGCGCACCGAATTTTGGCTGGGCGCCCAGATCCAACTCGAAGACCGCGTGGGCGGCGACCTCTCCATGATTCGAGGCGATGCGCCAACGGCTGGGAATTTCTATCTGGACAGCCAGAACAGCCAACGCGTGAGCACACAGGCCCTCTGGCGCAAAACCCTCGCTTCTGGCGCGAGTATTACGGCGAAAAATGCGCTGAATCAATTTGATCGGGAACTGCGCATCCGTCCCGCCTTTGGGCTCCAAGATCTGTACTTCGCAGGCCGTCAACGCAACAGCTACACCGAAGTGAACTATGCGCAGAGCTCGGACCAAGCCAGTCTCAACGTGGGCGTCAATGTGGTTACGGATCAGTTTGAGGAATTTCCCCTGACATCCACACCGCTTTTACGGAACCAACAGAGTCAAACCCTTGGGTCCTATGTCAATCACCTGGTGGATCTCGGGAATGCTTGGAGTTTAGAAAGTGGCCTTCGCGTCGATTATGCGCAAGCTGCATCCGCTGTTTCCGCATCCAATGGGGAGTGGTTCGTTTTGCCGCGCTTCAATGCCCTTTACCGTGCTTCACGCCACTTCACCTATCGATTGGGTGGAGGCTTTGGCTACCGCATGCCGACCCTCTTCAACGAAGAAGCCGAACCATTGGGCTATGCCGGAATCGCTGCCATCGATTTTGCCAACCTACGCGCTGAACGCAGCTATGGCGGCAATTTTGACATCAAATACGTGGCCCAACTGCCTGCCGTTTCAGGGTTGCTCACCTTGAACCAGATGTTCTTCTACAACCTGATTGACCACGCTATCCAACTCGTGCCCACCACAGATAGCACGTGGAGCTACGGCCAAAGTGGCGCCGTGGTTCACAGCCGTGGCTTTGAAACACAACTGAAGTTGACGGTGCATCGATTCACCTGGTTTGTGGGCTACACGTATACCGATGCATACACCGAGGACCGTTCGGTGAAGCAAGCCGCCACGCTCACGCCCAAGCATAGCATTAAAGGCGATCTCCTCTATGTGGTGGATGGACTTTGGCGCATCGGCTGGGACTACGAATACAAGTCCGCGCAAGTATTGAGTTCCAACTGGGTCACCCCCGATCTCTTTTCCACAGGTATTATCGTGGAACGCACCTTTGGCCCCTTGGTTATCTTCTTAAATGCCGAAAACTTCACCGATGTGCGTCAGACGCGCTTTGGATCCTTGGTAAGCGCTCCCTACCAGACGCCTCAGTACACGGAAATTTGGGCACCTCTAGACGGCTACTTCTTTAATGCCGGCTTGAAATACCGATTCTAAACAATCGACTTCTAGGTGGCGTTTATCCCGTATGAACAGCCCTTTGTCGCCCGAATCCATCGACCGCATCATTGAAATGGCCTGGGAGGACCGCACGCCTTTTGAGGCGATTGAGGTGCAATTTGGCCTCAAGGAAAATGAGGTCCGCGCCCTGATGCGTCGCGAAATGAAAGCATCGTCCTTCCGGATGTGGCGGGAGCGCGTAACCGGCCGAAAAACCAAGCACGCCGCCATGCGCTCCGAAGGCATCACGCGGTTTAGAAGCAAGAACCAGAAGGGCTAGTTGTCGCGCTTTTCGAAGGTTTCAGATCGGCGCTTTTTCACGCGGCGAAATGCCAGCACGATGAGGGCCACCACGCAAAAGGCAAAGAAGCCAAACTCTAAGCTCAAAATGCCTTTGAGCAGCCAGTCGCCCCAGTCCATTACTTGAGTTTAACAGCGGTGCCGTAGGCCAGCATTTCGGAGGCGCCTTGCATGATCATCGCCGTGTTGAAGCGAACCCCAACCACTGCATCCGCACCGAGGCGTTGCGCATCTTTGACCATGCGCTCCAGGGCTTCCTCGCGCGAATCCGCTGCGAGACGCGTGTACTCTTCAATCTCGCCACCGACGATGTTCTTGAGGCCTGCGAAGATGTCGCGACCGATGTTGCGCGCTCGAACGGTACTCCCGCGAACAATTCCGAGGGCTTCTACGATTTCGTGCCCGGCTATCGTTTCTGTGCTTACAATTTTCATCCGTTTAAGCGTTTAAAGTTTAGACTGAATAGCTTGCCAAGCCGCTTGATCCAAGGCCAGGGGATACGTTTGGCCCAAGTACTCCAGCCACTGCTCTTCGAGCGCTTTTTGGAGGTCCGTAATCACTTGGCCGCGGCACTCGCTCAAGGTCTTAGGACCCGCAGGCAAGGTTTCCGTAACCACCACCACGGCAAAGCCGTCTTCAAAGGCCAAGGGGCCGCTCACTTTTTCGCCCGAATCGCCTGTAACGTCTACAAGCAGTTTTTGCTTGTTGTTCAAGGTGCTATTGCCCGATTCCAAGGCTGTATAGTCCTGCGCGGCCAATGCCAAGGGGTCTTTGGCGTTGAGGACACGTGCCACCTTTTCGGCGGGCACCCCACGGCGCAGCTGGTCCGCCGCTTTCTTGGCTACCTTTTCGTTGCTGGTGGTGAATACCGTTCCCGTGTAGCGGTTGTTCCACTGGTACTGATCTTGGAAGGCTGCAAAGAAATTGGCGAGTTGCGCACTGTCTTGAGAGGCTGCGTCCCACACTTTCTCGCGGGTGAGGTCAAAGACCAAAATGCCCTCGCGGTATTCCTGCGCCAGGAAGCGGAACGTCGCATTTTCGGAGGGCAGGCGGTATTCCGCCTCGGCCAACAAGGCTGCGTTGATCATAGGCTGCAAGACACTGTAGGCTTGCGCCGGATCTACTTTTTTCACGTTGTCGGAAGGCTCGTTGAGTGAGGCCAAACGGCGTGCTTCCGCATCGATGGCGCGCGCAGCAAATTCGGTTTGTGTGATGACGCCACTGCCCGACTGGATGCTGGTGTAGGTCACAACGGGCTTGGTTAGCTTCGCGGTGCTCTTGCCCTTCTCCAACGCTTTGAGCACTTGATTAACCGCGGCCTCGTCGATGCTCACGTTGTAACGTGCCGAAAGCGTCGCCAAGAATGCCTGCAACGAAGCGTTGGAGCGCTCATCGCGGCGAATCTTGCCCGCCAACTCGCCCTGCATACGTTCAAAGGCGGGAACTTCCTCGCGTGACACGCGCTTCACAATGTGCCAGCCGAGTTTGGTCCGGAAGGGCTCTGAAAAATCGCCGTCCGCAGCCAAGGCAAAGGCAGCATCTTCAAACTCGGGGAGCATTTGGTTCAAGCCAAAGGGAGGCAATTGGCCACCGCGCTGCAATGAGCTTTGGTCTTGGCTGTGCTTGCGCGCCAAGGCATTGAAATCTTCCCCCGCTTGCAAACTCTTGTAGAGGTCCTGAATCTTTTTGGCGGCCTCTGGGTTGGGGCGGTCTTCCGTATCCAAAAGCAAAATATGTGCAGCCGTCATGCGGTAGCGCGCGGGGCGCTTGTCCAGCACTTTAATCAGGTGGTAGCCGTACTGCGTGCGCACAGGACCCACCACTTGGCCCACTTCCGCGTTGTAGCAAGCGTTTTCAAAGGGATAGACCATGTTGAAGACGTTGAAGTAGCCCAAATCACCCCCGTTGACCGCACTGTAGCTGTCGGATGACTGCTGGCGGGCAATGGTCTCGAAGGACTCTCCACGGTTCAAACGGTCCCGAATAGCCAGGATCTGCTTGTACACTTTGGCGGTGTCCTCAGGCAGCGCATTTTCGGGCAAGTCCAGCATGATATGGGCGGCTCGAACGTCCGTCGCCATGCGCGCATACGCTTCCTTCACGATGCCCTCGTCCACCGTCTTGTCCGTCAAATAGGGCTTTAAGAGTTGGCGGTAGTAGGTATTGTATTCGGTCAAAAAGGCCGCCAACGTATCCCGTCCGAGCGCCTCAGCCTCCGCCACCTTGCGCTTGAACGCGATGTACAAACCCAAGTATTCCTCAGGAGTCTTGGGGTCAATTTGGTTGCCAATATCCTTATTCTTCCCGTAAACGTACAGGAATTCATCAACCGAAACGGCTTTCTCGCCGACGGTAAAAAGCGTTTGGGCCGAAAGCTGACCTACAAAGGCCACCAAAATCAAGGTGAATAGCGTCTTCTTCATGAGCGGTAGGAAACGAATCTAAGCGTCTAAAAAATTTTTGAATCCCAAATGTACAGTCCCGAGCGGGCTTGACCATGGCTTTTGGGCCTCAATACAGCCAACGACCCCGGTAGGAATCGTAGATATTGATGCCTGCCTTCCATTGAAAGCCAGAACCAATGGTTTTGCCCGGGGTAAATACACGGTAAATGCCCCATTTCATGAGCTGTTTGTTGATTCGGAACACCCGCTCCACCCCGATAAACGTTTCCACGTGCCGGAGGTCCAAAGACGGAATCAACACCGCACTGCCGCCCACGGCTGTTTCCAAATTCAAGCGATTTACCAAGGGAATTCGTTCGAGCAAGGCCCCTTGGAAGTGGTGAATGCCGTAGAGTTCGACATAGGCGCGCGCCGTGTGGTAGGTGGAATCCAAGGCCTGGAAGCTGGCGGTAGGCATGGAAAAGAGGCGCTGGTCCGATCCGCGGAAAAACTTGTGCTCTATGAAGCGAATGCTGTCCAAGTTGGCCCCAAAGAAGCTGCCCGCGCCGGCACTCCACTCGGTGTAGCCCAAACGAGGCCATTGGATGAAGTCGCGGGATTCGATGCGCAGCTGATGGTAGTCAACGTCAGACCCAAAGAGGCCTGGGATTCCCCAGCGGTAATCGATTTCGATATCGGGGTAGTCGCTCCCTAGGATGAACTTTCGGTTTCGCTTGAAAATGTAGCGCTGGAAAGGGCGAATGAGCACCTGCACCCCCGCGATGGCCACCGTGTAGGTCGGAAAATCCTTGGGCGGATTCAGCGCCCCAAAGAGGTCGTCCGACCAGGTATCCATCACCAGGCCGGCAATGGACGAACGCTCTGAAAAGTCCAAACTCGTCCGCACATAGAATCCGTTGAACCATTCCATGCGCTGCGCCACCGTGAAATAGCGCCTGCGCGCATAGTTGCCCCGCGCAAAGGTGCCCATGATGGACTCGTAGGTGTTGA
>Ga0181588_10003963_pt1 | contig 12256 bp, 12 predicted proteins | sample 071ome_26_FD_148607 | JGI IMG/M metagenome (GOLD analysis project Ga0181588, IMG submission 148607) | Coastal salt marsh microbial communities from the Groves Creek Marsh, Skidaway Island, Georgia - 071409BT metaG (spades assembly) | ecosystem: Environmental > Aquatic > Marine > Intertidal zone...
GGTCAGCAACTCTCGCGGAATCGTTACAAAAAGGGCTCGGCGCCAAACTGTCCGGACCCGCCGCCGATTCGTCGCCCAACCAGCAGTTCTGCGGCGATATCGATATGCGGATCACGCGCGACGGTATATGGTTTTATCATGGGTCACCTATTGGTCGAAAACAACTGGTAAAGCTGTTTTCATCCGTCCTGAAGCGAGATAATTCCGGCGATTTCTGGCTTGAGACTCCGGTCGAGAAATGTCGAATTCAGGTCGAAGACGCGCCGTTTCTCGCGGTGGAAATGACGGTCGCCGGCGCGGACGACGATCAGCACCTGACTTTCCGCACCAATGTTGACGATATTGTGATCGCTGGACCCGACCATCCGATCCGCGTTTCGATAGATCCGGAGACCGAGGAGCCGTCGCCCTATGTGAGTGTCAGGGCCGGTCTCGACGCGCTGATTGCCCGGGCGGTGTTCTACGATCTCGTGGAACTGGCGGTGGAGCGGGAGACGGCCGATGGACCCGCATTCGGCGTCTGGAGCGGCGGCGTGTTCTTCCCGATCGGAGATCCGGGTGAAATCGTCTAGTAGCGGACCGGGACCGGGTCATGCGTGACTGGGTAAAGGAACGGGTGTCCGGCCAGCGGGCCGACAGCGATCCCATTTGGCCGGTAAACGGAGAAATCTCCACCTCCGGCGAGATGCTGCGTTCGGCGGCGGTGCTGGTGCCGCTGGTTGATCGCGAAGACGGCATGACCGTGCTTCTTACCCGGCGGACGGCGACATTGCCCAAACATGCGGGGCAGATTTCCTTTCCCGGCGGTAAGGTCGCTCCCGGCGAAACGGCGCCAGAGACCACGGCGCTCCGCGAAACCCACGAAGAAATCGGCGTGCCGGCCTCTTCCGTCGAACTGGTGGGGCGGCTCGCGGTCCGCGATACCAGTACAGGGTTTCGTGTCGCGCCGGTTGTCGGTTTTCTGACCCCACCGTTCGATATCGTTGAGGAGCCCTCCGAGGTCGCGTCGGTTTTCGAGGTGCCGCTCGATTTCGTGTGCGACCCGGGCAATCACCGGATCGACCGTCGATGGGTACAGGGCGCGCATCGGGAATTTCGTGCAATGCCTTATGGCGATTACTATATTTGGGGTCTGACGGCCCGCATACTGCATGAGCTGTCTCAAATTCTGGGGGACGAATGATCCGGATCCTTCTTCTGTTCGTTTTTGCCGTCGGCTTTCCTTTCGTGGCCTTCATCCTCTGGCGTGCCTATATGCCGCCGAAATTCGGCGGTTCGCGCTCCATCGCGCGGGAGGAATGGGAGCCGTTGCCCTGGGTCTGGCTGGGCGTCGCCAGTGCGATCTGCATGTTGGCGGCGTTCACAGTCATGATTCTTTACCCGGAGTGGTTCGGCGCGGTCTGACCGCGCCGTTGCGTCCCGTCTGAACGCGGGCGGCAGGCCGATGGAACCTTCAGGCAGAATAGCCCCCCCGGACTGGATGCGCCGTTCGGATACGGTTTCCGTTATGGCGGCACTGACTGCGGAGGGCCATGTTGCGCGTTTCGTCGGTGGGTGTCTGCGTGACGCTGTCGTCGGCCGGCCTGTCTCCGACATCGATATTGCAACCGCGGCGGCGCCTGACGATGTTATCCGGCTGCTGAACGCAGCAGGGCTGCGCGCCGTGCCGACGGGCAAGGCGCACGGGACCATTACTGCCGTTGCCAATGGCGTTCCATACGAAGTTACGACGCTCAGGCGGGATGTAGAAACCGACGGGCGACACGCTGTCGTGGCTTTCACTGACGACTGGGCGGAAGACGCTGCCCGGCGCGACTTCACCTTCAACGCGCTCTATGCCGATCCCGACGGCGCTCTCTACGACCCAACCGGGACCGGCATCGACGACGCTCGGGCCGGTCGGGTTCGGTTCGTCGGCAATGCCCGCGAGCGCATCGAAGAGGACGTGTTGCGGCTGCTGCGATTCTTCCGGTTCCATGCGCATTACGGGGATGGGCCGGCGGATGCAGACGCATTGTCTGCCTGCCGCGAAATGGCGTCGCAAATCGGCACCCTCTCGGCGGAGAGGGTCTGGGCGGAACTGAAACGCCTGTTGCTCGCGCCCGACCCGACGCCGACGGTGGCCCTGATGGAGGAAGAAGGCGTTCTGGCCTATCTGCTGCCGGAAGTCCGGCATGTCGAGAGGCTCGCGGCGCTGGTGCAGGTAGAAACCGGCCTGTCGGTTCCCGGCGACGTCATTCGCCGCTTGGCCGTTCTTGTAGATGCGGATGAGGCCGGCGTTGCGGCGATCGCCAAACGGTTGCGTATGGCGGCGCGTGATGGAGCCCGCCTGAAAAGGCTGACTGCGCCGGATATTTGGCCTGAACCACGCGCCGGCGATGACGGAAACAGGGTCGTTCTCTACCGGCTTGGGGACAGCCTGTTCCGCGATCTGGTCCTGATCCGTGCGGCAAATGCTGCAGATTCCGGCGAACGGGATGTGTCGGCCTGGAATGCGTTGTATTCGCTGCCCGACCGCGCGCCTGTACCGGGATTTCCTTTGTCGGGACGCGATATCCGCGACGCCGGCGTTGCGGAGGGGCCGGAGGTTGGCGCAAGGCTCGCCGAGATGGAGCGTTGGTGGATCGAGGGCGGCTTTGCCGCGGACAGGAATGCGTGCCTCGAACGGCTGCGGGGCCTTATCCGCCCGTCTTGATCAGCCGTCCCTTTACCACGCGCTGGCGGTCGCCGTCGCTATGGCTCGTGAAGGTCAGGAACATGCCGGATCCGCGCAGTTCGCGGTCATACTGCTGCAGCGTATAGGTGCCGTCCCTGTCGATCGTCATCAGAAAAAGCGACAGCGTCGATCCCTTGATATAAGCCCAGCAGAGTTCCTCGCCGGTCAGCGGATCGCCGTTCCGTGCGCCGCGGAAGACGCCACCCGTGCCTGAGGGCGTGAGGGTTTTGGTCGATTTCCGTTTTCGTATCTTTGGCCTGTCGGGCGCGCCGCCCCTGCGAATGACTGTCGTCCAGTCGATCTGGAAGCCTGCGCCTGACCGGCGAATCGTGACATCGAAATCCCGTACCGTGGTCTGGAAATAGGCGCTGTCCTCGTTCTCCGCGACACCGCCGCCGCTCCAGATGCCGACAAAAGCGTCAATGGAGAGGTTCTGCTGGGCCACGGCAGGCATGCCGCTGAGAACGAACGAGAGTACGAAGGCGAAGGGGACGAAACGTTTCATAGGTAGATCCCGAAAGTCGGTCGATTCGACCGCAGTCTACATCATTGGCTGAGGCAGGCCAGTCTCTACGGCCACTTCGCTTCCGGCGGCATCGACATCAGGATGGCCTCGGTGTTGCCGCCTGTGCGCAGTCCGAATTTAGTGCCCCGGTCGTGCAGCAGATTGAATTCGACATAGCGGCCCCGACGCACCAGCTGGTGTTCGCGCTGTTCTTCCGTCCATGCCGTGTCCTTCCGCATCCGGACGATGCGGGGATAGACCTCCAGAAAGGCCCGTCCCACATCCTGCGTAAAGGCGAAATCCGCGTCCCAGTCACCGGTATCGCGGTAGTCGTAAAAGATTCCGCCCGCGCCGCGCGGCTCGTTCCGGTGCGGCAGGAAGAAATATTCGTCGCACCATTTTTTGTATTTCTCATGGTCGTCGCCGTGTGCGTCACAGGCGCCTTTGAGGGCGGCGTGGAAAATTTCGGCGGCTTCTTCGTCCGGATACATCGGCGTCAGGTCCGCACCGCCGCCGAACCAGGACTTCGATGTCACGATATGACGCGTGTTCATGTGAACCGCCGGTACCAGCGGCGAGCGCATATGCGCGACCAGCGAGACCCCCGCCGCCCAGAAGTCGGGATTTTCCTCGGCGCCGGGAATTTCCTTGCGGAATTCGGGCGAAAATTCTCCGAACACAGTGGATATATTAACACCGACCTTTTCGAAGACGCGACCGCGCATCACCGACATGGTCCCGCCGCCGCCGTCCGCGCCCGAATGGTCGGTGCGGGTCCAGCTCTCGCGCTCGAATCGTCCCGTAGCCTGCCCGTCAGCGTTGGCGCCGCCCTCGTCCTCGATCGCCTCGAATGCCGCGCAGATCAGGTCGCGCAACTCCTCGAACCAGGCGGCGGCTTTCGATTTTTTCTCTTCGATACTCAGCGTTCCTTCTCCATATCTAGCCTGTCATACCCGCCGGTCTGACGCATCGCCTCGCCGAGCGCCATTGCGGCCGCCACGGCGACGTTAAGCGAGCGCACGCTCTGCGCCATCGGGATGCGCAGCCGAGCGTCGACCGCATTATGTACCATGTCGGGTACGCCTGCGCTCTCGCTCCCGACCATTATCGTATCGCCCGATTCGTACGCGAAGTCGCAATAGGGGATATCGCCTGAGGTGGTCAATAGCAGCAATCGGGATGAACAGGTTCCAACCCGTTGTTTTTCGTATGTTTTCCATGAGTTGTGGCGGATAATCGATACGCTCTCTAGATAATCCATCCCTGCGCGACGCAGCCTCCTGTCGTCCAGCAGGAAGCCGCAGGGCTCGATGATGTCGACTCCGATCCCGAGGACGGCGGCGAGTCGCAGCATGGTTCCCGTATTCTGGGGAATATCCGGCTCGTACAGCGCAAGGCGCATGGTTAATCTCTGGTTAACGATATTTGCATTATCAGTGATTTCGATTATACCCGTGCCCCGAAATCAGGCACAGATACAGGCCCTGTATTAACCGGGCCTCATATGCTAAATCCCCGCCCGAACCTTGCGGGAGAATTGCGAAGCTTTCAGGTTTCGCCAAACAGACAAGAGGAAAGACATGGCAAGTTCTGCGGATACGGCTGCCACGGATAGCCAGGGTCAGGGCGACGGCGAGTCCCGTCGCGACTTCCTGATGCTGGCGACCGGTGCGGTCGGTGCGGTCGGGCTCGGCGCGGTGGCCTGGCCCTTTATCGACCAGATGAATCCGGCGGCGGATACGCTTGCGGTCTCGACCACAGAGGTCAATCTCGAGCCGATCGAGCCCGGTCAGCGCATTCTCGTCAAATGGCAGGGCAAGCCCGTCTTCATCATGCACCGCACCAAGGAGCAGATCGAAAAGATGAAGGCGGAGGACGGCGGCAACCTGCCTGACCCGCAGAAGGACGGCGACCGGACGGTCAAGCCTGAATGGCTGGTCGTGGTCGGTGTCTGCACCCATCTCGGCTGCATTCCGACCGGCACCAAGCAGGGCGAAGTCCGCGGCGAGTTCGACGGCTGGTTCTGCCCGTGCCACGGGTCGCACTACGATTTGTCCGGTCGCATCCGTAAGGGGCCGGCGCCGACGAACCTGCCGGTGCCGCAGCACGCCTTCCCTGAAGAGAACACGCTTAAGATCGGCTAGGAAGGATAAGAACAATGGCTACACCCACGTTCCAGAATCCGATCGTCAAATGGATCGATCACCGTTTGCCGGTGTTCACCTTCATGCAGCACGAGCTGCATGAGTACCCGACTCCCAAGAACCTAAGCTACTGGTGGAATTTCGGCTCGCTGGCCGGGATCGTGCTGGTTCTCATGATCGCGACCGGGATCGTGCTGGCGATGCATTACACGCCGCACGTCAATTACGCTTTCGATTCTGTCGAGCGCATCATGCGGGACGTCAATTACGGCTGGCTGATCCGCTACATGCATATGAACGGCGCGTCGGCCTTCTTTATCGTCGTCTTTATCCATATCTTCCGCGGCATGTATTACGGCTCCTACAAGTCGCCGCGCGAATTGCTGTGGATGCTGGGCGTCGTGATCCTGCTTTGCATGATGGCGACCGCCTTCATGGGCTACGTGCTGCCCTGGGGCCAGATGAGCTTCTGGGGCGCGACCGTGATCACCAACCTGTTCTCGGCCATTCCGATCATCGGCGACTCCATCGTCACCTGGCTGTGGGGCGGCTTCTCGGTCGATAACCCGACGCTCAACCGGTTCTTCAGCCTGCATTACCTGATGCCGTTCGTGATCGTCGGCATCGTCGTCGTGCATATTCTCGCGTTGCATCAGCATGGATCGAGCAACCCGCTCGGCATCGACACCAAGGGACCGCAGGATTCGATCCCGTTCCACCCGTACTACACGGTCAAGGATCTGTTCGGGCTGGGCGTGTTCCTGATCTTCTATGCCGGGTTCGTGTTCTTCGCGCCGAACTTCCTCGGCCATCCGGACAATTACATCCAGGCCAATCCGCTGGCCACGCCGCCGCATATCGTGCCCGAATGGTATTTCCTGCCGTTTTACGCGATCCTGCGGTCGTTCACGGCGGATGCGCTGATCTATCTGCCGATTTCGTGGCTGATGTCGGCCAAGCTGGCCGGCGTGCTGGCGATGTTCGGGTCGATTGCAGTGCTGTTCGTGCTGCCTTGGCTTGATTTCAGCAAGGTCCGCAGCGCGAAGTTTCGCCCGCTCTATATGTGGTTCTTCTGGCTGTTCGTGATCGACTGCTTCATTCTGGGGCTGTGCGGTGCCAAGCCTGCCGAAGAGCCTTGGACATGGATCTCCCAGGCGGCGACAGCATATTACTTCGCGCATTTCCTGGTGATCATCCCGCTGCTGGCCAAGTTTGAAAAAACCAGGCCCGTACCGGCCAGCATCAACGAACCGGTGCTTGGGGGCGGAGACAGTACCACCGGGGCCGCAACCAAGCCGATGGAGAAAGCCTGATGAAAAAGCTGCTCCTCAGCGCCGCCCTCGTTTTCGCGACTGCAACCGGCGCACAGGCCGCCGGCGATGTCGTCGCCCCGCCTGCGGAACAATGGGCGCATCAGGGCCTGTTCGGGACGTACGACCGTGGGGCTCTGCGCCGCGGCCTGCAGGTCTACCGGGAGGCTTGCGCTGCCTGCCATTCGCTGCGGCTCGTCGCTTACCGCAACCTGATGGAAATCGGCTTCACGGAAGCCGAGGTCAAAGAAATCGCGGCCGAGAAAGAAGTTCGGGATGGGCCGAATGACGAGGGCGAGATGTTTACCCGTCCCGCGCGGCCGAGCGACAAGTTCGTCAGCCCGTTCCCTAACCCCCAGGCAGCACGCGCTTCGAATAACGGCGCGTTGCCGCCGGACCTGTCCCTGATGGTCAAGGCGCGGGTCGGCGGTGCGGATTATCTGTACGCGCTGCTGACCGGCTACAAGGAAACGCCGCCCAAAGACGTCAAGATGGCGGAGGGGATGGCCTATAACGTCTATTTCCCCGGCCACCAGATCGCCATGCCGCCGCCGCTGAGCGAGGACGGTGTCGAATACGCCGACAAGACCAAGGCGACCGTGGCCCAGATGGCGCGCGATGTAACCACCTTCCTGACCTGGGCGGCGGAGCCCGAGCTTGAAGACCGCAAGCGTATCGGCATCAAGGCGATCCTGTTCCTGATCGTGCTGACTGGCATGCTCTACGCCGTCAAACGGAAGGTCTGGAAAGACATCAAGCACTAGACGCCTATCCCGCTCTTGATCGGGGCGCGGTCCTGTAGGACAAGAACCGGCGGTAGGCGACTACCGCCGGTTTTCTTTTAGGGATTTCACGCGATGACAACACAACCCGTCCCCCCTCCGGTTCTGGGCGTTATCGGCGGCAGCGGGCTTTATGAGATCGACGGGCTCGAAGACACGGAATGGGTCACTGTCGAAACGCCGTTCGGCGCGCCGTCGGACGATCTGCTGACCGGCACGCTCGGTGGGCAGAAGCTGGTATTCCTGCCGCGCCATGGGCGCGGCCACAGGGTACCGCCGAGCGGGCTCAATTTTCGCGCCAATATCGATGCGATGAAGCGTATGGGCGTGACCGAGATCGTGTCGCTGTCGGCGGTCGGCTCGCTGCGCGCCGGGCTGCCGCCGGGGCATTTCGTGATCGTCGACCAGTTCATCGACCGCACGTTTGCGCGGGAGAAGAGCTTCTTTGGAGAAGGTCTGGTCGCACATGTGTCGATGGCGGACCCGGTATGCGCCCGGATGGGCGACCTGATCGAGAAAGCCGCAGCGAATGCCGGGATCCACGACATCGCGCGCGGCGGTACCTATCTGGTGATGGAAGGTCCGCAATTTTCGACCCGCGCCGAGTCCGAACTCTACCGAAGCTGGAACTGCGACGTAATCGGCATGACCAACATGCCCGAGGCCAAGCTCGCCCGCGAGGCGGAGATGTGTTACGCGACCGTCGCCATGGTGACCGATTACGATTGCTGGCACGCCGATCACGAAGATGTCTCGGTCGAGAGCGTCATAAAAGTTCTGAACGACAACGCCGCCCATGCGCGCGATCTGGTGCGGGCGCTGGCGCCGCTGGTCGGCGGGCGCGATGCGGTCTGTCACGCCGGGTGCCATACCGCGCTCGACGTGGCGGTGATTACGCCGGAAGGCGCGCGCGATCCCGCCATGGCGGCGAAGCTCGACGCGGTTGCAGGGCGGGTGCTGGGGAAATGAGTGAGTTTTGCATTCATCGGTTAACCCCCACCCCGACCCTCCCCCAGAATTGGGGGAGGGAGCCCAGGCGATGCCGTCGCACTGATGGGATTCTCTCCCCCGCTGGCGGGGGAGGGTTAGGGAGGGGGTATCTCCGCCAATGAACGTCGACGGCTTCCCTTACCGTACAATCTGGCTCGACGAAGACGGTGAGAGCGTCGGGATTATCGATCAGACGCGCCTGCCGCACGAATTCGTCACCATACGGCTCCGTACGGTCGATGAAGCGGCGCATGCGATCAGCGCCATGCTGGTGCGCGGCGCGCCGCTGATCGGGGCAACAGCGGCCTACGGGGTGGCGCTGGCGATGCGTGAAGACCCGTCCGACGAAAATCTCGAGGATGCCGCCCGGCGGCTGATGGCGACGCGACCGACTGCGGTCAATCTTCGCTGGGCGGTCGACGACATACGCACCCGTATCGTCGAGCTTCCGCCGAAGGACAGGGCCGAAGCCTCCTACGCCCGCGCGGCGGAGATCTGCGACGAGGATGTCGATATCTGCCGTTCCATCGGCGATCACGGGCTGGCGCTGATCCGCGCGGCCTGGGAAGCGGCGGGCAGGGACCGTCCGGTCGAGATCATGACGCACTGCAATGCCGGCTGGCTGGCAACCGTCGACTGGGGCACGGCCACGGCGCCGATCTACCGCGCGCATGAGGAAGGTATCCCGCTCCATGTCTGGGTCGACGAGACGCGGCCGCGCAACCAGGGGGCGTCTTTGACCGCCTGGGAGCTTGGCCAGCACGGCGTGCCGCACCACGTTATCGTCGATAATGCGGGGGGGCATGTCATGCAGCAGGGGAAGGTCGATATGCTGATCACCGGCACCGACCGCACCACGGCGGGCGGGGATGTGTGCAACAAGATCGGCACCTACCTGAAGGCGCTCGCGGCGCAGGATAACGGCGTGCCATTCTATGTCGGGCTGCCGGGTCCCACGATCGACTGGACGATCGCCGACGGGCGCGAGATCCCCATCGAGGAACGTGCGGAAGAGGAAGTGACGCATATCGCCGGGCGGACGGCGGCGGGAGGGATCGAAACGGTCCGCCTGACGCCCGAGACGAGCCCGGCGGCGAATTATGCTTTCGACGTGACGCCGGCGCGGCTGGTGACCGGACTGATCACCGAACGCGGCGTGTGCGATGCCAGCGCCGGCGGGCTGCTGGGACTGTATCCGGAAAGAAGGGTCAATCGATGAAATCACTCTGGTCGAACGCGGATGCGAAATCGGCGATACGGGCCTATGCGAAACTGGGCGTCGGCGAAGACCTCGCCCTCCGTGTTTACACCACGCGGCTGCTGGGCGGTGACCCGCGCCTCGTGCTGCATGGCGGCGGCAATACCTCGGTGAAGACCCGTATGGCGGAAATCACCGGCGACCAGATCGACGTACTCTGCGTCAAGGGCTCGGGCTGGGACATGGGCGATATCGAACCTCCCGGCCTGCCGGCGGTGCGGCTCGACGCCATCCGCCGGCTGCGCAAGCTGAAGAAACTGTCCGACGAAGACATGGTCAACGCGCAGCGCAGCGCGCTGCTGGATTCGACTGCGCCCAACCCGTCGGTGGAAACGCTGTTGCATGCCTTCCTGCCGCACAAATTCGTCGACCACACCCATTCCGACGCCGTGCTGTCGGTTACCGACCAGCCGGACGGCGACAGGATCAGCAATGATATCTGGGGCGATCGCGTGGCGCTGGTGCCCTATATCATGCCGGGTTTCGATCTTGCGCAGGCCTGTGCGGCGGCGTGGGAAAAACACCCCGATGTCGAAGGGCTGATCCTGCTCAAGCACGGTATTTTCTCGTTCGGCGAAACGGCGCATGAAGCCTACGAGCGGATGATTTCGCTGGTGACGCAGGCGGAAAAGCGCCTCGCGCAGGCGAAGCCGGTCGCCGTTGTAAAAAAGGCTGCTATGGCGCCGAGACGCATCGCGAAGGCGGCCGATATCGCCCCAATCCTGCGCGGCCTTACTGCTGATGAGGCGGCGGGCTGCAAGCGCATGGTGATGGACTTCCGGACATCGAAGGCGATCAAAGACTATCTCGCCCGGTCCGAGATCAGGCGCATCGCGACGACAGGTCCGGTGACGCCCGACCATGTCATCCGTACCAAGCCCGAGCCACTGATCCTGCCCGAGCCTGAAGCAGGCAAGCTGGACGCGTTCCGGCGCACGGCAGAAAAGGCTGTATCGAAATACGCCGCCGATTACGTGAAATATTTCGAGCGCAATAACAAGCGTCTCAAAGGCATCAAGAAACAGCTCGACCCGATGCCGCGGGTTATCCTCGTTCAGGGCGTCGGCGTTTTCGGGCTCGGCAACTCCGCTGGTGCGGCCTCGGTGGCCGCGGATCTTGCCGAGACGACGTTGCGGGTTATCTCGGACGCCGAACGGCTCGGAAAATTCCAATCGATTCCCGAAGCAGACATCTTCGATATCGAATACTGGTCGCTGGAGCAGGCCAAGCTAGGAAAGTCGGCAGAAAAACCGCTGGCCCGCCGCATTGTAGCGGTTACCGGCGGGGCGTCGGGCATTGGCGCTGCGACAGCTAAGGCGTTCGCCGCCGAAGGCGCGACGGTCGCTGTGCTCGATATGGCGCCTGAACCGGACGGAATCGTCTGCGACGTTACCGATCCGAAATCGGTAACGCGCGCCTTCGCGGAGGTCTGCGAACGGTTCGGCGGAGTCGATGTCGTGGTCTCGAATGCCGGGGCCGCCTGGCAGGGGCGGATCGGCGAGGTCGACGAAAAAATCCTCCGGAAAAGTTTCGAGCTGAATTTCTACGGTCATCAGCGCGTTGCGCAGGCCGCCGTTTCGATCATGAAGGCGCAGGGGCTCGGCGGCTGCCTGCTGTTCAATACGTCGAAGCAGGCGGTCAATCCGGGTAAAGATTTCGGGCCCTACGGCCTCCCCAAGGCGGCGACGCTCTTTCTGATGCGTCAGTATGCGCTCGATCACGGGGCGGACGGAATCCGGTCGAACGCCGTCAACGCCGATCGAATTCGTACCGGTCTCCTGACCGACCGGATGATCGCCGAACGGTCGGCTGCGCGTGGTCTCAGCGAATCCGATTACATGTCAGGGAATCTGCTGGGGCGGGAAGTTACGGCCAACGATGTCGGCCGGGCATTTGTCGATCTGGCGCTTTCGGAGGCGACGACCGGGGCGGTAATAACCGTCGATGGCGGCAATATCGCTGCCGCTTTACGTTAAACGGGAGTCCCCGGTCAGGCCGCCAGTCCGTCGCCGGAGGCAACGCGCGAGGCCGGCAGCCTGATCGTGACCGTCGTGCCGGCGCCGACGCGGCTCTGCAGGTCGAACGAACCGCCGTGCATTTCTACCAGAGCCTTCGTCAGTGGCAGGCCCAGCCCGGTTCCCTCGTAAGAGCGGTTCAGATCGCTGTCTACCTGACCGAACTGGGACAGCGCCTTGGGAATGTCTTCCGGGGCGATCCCGATCCCCGTATCGGCGATTTGAATGACGAGCCCGCTATCCTGCCGGCACCAGGATCGTACTGATATCCTGCCGTCTTCCGGCGTGAACTTGACGGCGTTGCTCAGCACGTTGATCAGCGCCTGGCGGAGTTTCCTTTCGTCGCCGTTCAGCGGTGGAATTGGATCTTCAAGATCGACCTCGATCGCGATCCTGTTCTTGTCCGCCTGGCCCCTTACGATGGAAAGCGATGATTGCACCAGGTCGCCGACCGCAAGGAGTCCTTCGTTTAGCTCTTCTTTCTCCGCCTCGATCTTTGAGATATCCAGAATATCGTTGATCAGTTGAAGAAGGTG
>Ga0181588_10003966_pt1 | contig 12252 bp, 4 predicted proteins | sample 071ome_26_FD_148607 | JGI IMG/M metagenome (GOLD analysis project Ga0181588, IMG submission 148607) | Coastal salt marsh microbial communities from the Groves Creek Marsh, Skidaway Island, Georgia - 071409BT metaG (spades assembly) | ecosystem: Environmental > Aquatic > Marine > Intertidal zone...
AGGCGCGGCCTGTCGGTCCAGAGCAGGTAGGCCAGCACCGGCAGGCCCGGCCACGCGTCCCGCACAATATGCCGGTAGGCGGCAAGCTGGCGCAGATAGACCGGGGCCACCTCTTCCGGCATGTCGGGTGGCGGGCGGTTGGATTTGTAGTCCACGATGGATATGGCGTCCGGCCCGGCTACCAGCCGGTCGATCTGGCCGGAGATGACATGCACCGCGCCGTCACCGCGGGCAGCCGTGCCGGTCACCGCGACTTCCGCCAGGCTGCCGGGCGCGAAGAGATGCGCAAAATCCGGGGATTCGAGGACCGCCATCACCTCATCGACGACAGTGGCGCGCGCGTCTTCATCGAGCAGCAGCACAGGCCGCGCGACATAGCGCTCCGCCGCCGCGCGGCGCAGCGCAGGATCGAGTTCCGGCAGCCACTGCAGCAGGCGGTGCAGAACGTTGCCGCGCACGAACCGGCGCTCATCCCCGGCGCGGTCGATGGGTGTGCGGACCGGCGGCGGCGTTCCGGGGTCGGACGGCGCGAGCGGGCGCGGCGGGTGGGGCTCGGCCGGTGCGGGCTGCGCTATCCATGCGGGTGGAGGCGGCATCTCGGGCGCGGTGCCGGGCACAACCTCAGGTACCGGCGCGCGCTGGCCCGCATCCAGCACCATGGCGTACGCGTCCTCATAGCCGCGCTCTGCCAGGAAGGCAGACCCCTCCGGCCGTGCCACCTCGTCCATGGCGGCGGCGACCATCGCGTACCAGGACGTCTCCTGCGGCGCGTCCCAGCCGCAGACGTAAAGCCGTTCCTCGGCCCGGGTCATCGCCACATAGAGCAGACGGCGGTATTCCTCGTCGCGCCGCGTGCGGACCGCCTCACGCAATCCGAGCGTCGCCGCATCCCCGTCCTCGACCCGCGGCAGCCAGATAAAGAACGGCAGTTCGCCGTCCTCGTACCAGAGGATATTCGGCAGGTGACGCGGCAGACGCGTCGTGTCGGGCAGGAAGACTATGGGGGCTTCCAGGCCTTTCGCGCCGTGCACGGTCATCACCCGCACCGCGCCGCCGGTCTGGTCCAGGTCGCGTTTGACCTCGGACCGGCCCGCGGCGACCCAGTGCAGGAAAGCCTGCATCACCGGGGGGTGTGAACGCTCGAACGTCAGGGCGAGCGACAGGAACTCGTCGATGGCATCCGCCGCGTCGGGCCCGAGCCGCGCCAGCATCCGCTCGCGGCCGCCGCGCGACAGCACCCCGGCGAACAGCTCGTAAGGCCGTTCGTAATCGACGCGGGATAACAATCCGGACAGGAACTCCGCCGCCGCGGCAAAGGCCGGGTTCTCGTCCTGCCGGGCGCGCAGCGTGTGCCACAGCGGCGTTTTCTCCCGCCCGTGCGCAAGCGCAAAAAGCTGCTCCTCATCAAACCCGATGAGCGGCGATTTCAGCAGGCTCGCAAGCGTCAGGTCGTCTTCGGGCAGCAGCAGGAAGTCGCCCAGCGCCAACAGGTCCATCACCGCGATCTGGTCGGTGAGCACCATCCGGTCAACGCCCGCGACGCGCACGTTGCGCGTCTTCAGCGCGCGCACCAGCGATTCAACGAACGCACCGCGCTGGCGGACCAGCACCATGATGTCGTCCTCGCGGATGGGCCGGCCCGCGCTTTCGAGTAGTTCGTTCGAGTCCAGCCAGCGGGCGATCTGCGCGGCGATCGTCTCGGCCAGCCGGTCCATCGCGCCGGGCACGCTGACGGGATCGACCGGCGGTTTCCACGGCTCGGGATCGTCCGGCCCCTCGACCACCAGCGGCGGCCAGAGTTCGACACGGCCCGCATCGCGGTCGCGCAGGGGGGTGTGCTGGGCGTCGGATTCTTCCGGATCGATAACGCCCGCACGCGCCGCCTCGGGCTCGAAGACCTTGTCCACGGCCTGCAGGACCGGGGCCGTGGACCGGAAGGAGAAATCGAGCCGCACGTTCTCCCAGGTCCGGCCCGCCGCCTCGGCACGCTCTTCCAGGTAATCCCGCATTTCGGTGAAACGGCGGGGATCGGCCCCCTGGAAGCTGTAGATCGACTGCTTGATATCGCCGACAGCAAAGACGCTGCGCTCGGGCAGACCGAGAGTTTCAGTCGCCTCATCGCGCGCGCTCATGCCCGAATAGAATTCCTCCACCAGCGCAATGACCACATCCCACTGTTCGGGGTTCGTGTCTTGCGCCTCGTCGATCAGGACGTGATCGATGCCGCCGTCGAGCTTGAACAACACCCAGGGCGGGGCCTTGTCCGTCTGGAGCAGCGCGCGGGTGCGCGCGATCAGGTCATCGTAGTCCAGCCGTCCCGCCGCCGATTTCCGTGCGGCGTAGCGCGCCAGCAGCGCCTGTGCGATCCGGGTCAGTGCCTCGTTCGCCGCCAGCAGCGCGGCCTTGCGCATTTGCTCGCGGACTTCGATCAGCCGCAAGCCTTCGGTCACGAGCGTGTCTTCGGTTTCGGGGGCCGCCGACAGGACCCTCTTGGTGGCCAGCGTCTTGCGAATCTCACCCTTATTGGTCAGGAACACGCTGCAATAGTCATCGAACATCTCTGCGCGGTCTGCCGTATCCAGCGCTAGCCAGGACGCGATAGCGGTGGCGCGTTCGCTATCCTTGTCCGATCCTCCCTGCAAGGCCGCCACGGCCGCCTTGAGCGCCGCGCCGTCGAAGGCCGCATCGTGGCAGGCGGCCGACAGTAGATCGGCCTCGCGTGTGCCGCGCGCCACCCCCAGAAAATCCGCGAGCCGATCCATCACGGCATCGAAGCCACCCGGCCGGTCGAACAGCGCGGCGAAGCGCGTGCGCGCCCGGGTGATTTCCGCCAACAGGTCCGGAAAACGCGTCTCGTGAATCCGGCCCGCGACCTCCGTCATGGCCTCGGCGAGGCCGGAGTCCGCGCGCTCCGCCGCCATCAGGACATCTGCCTGCGCCGCCTCCAGAAGCTCCGCCGCGTCGCGGTCTTCCATGACACGGAAATGCGGCGCTACCCCCGCCTCCAGGGGGAACCGCCGCAGCACCGACTGGCAGAAGGCATGGATGGTCATGATTTTCATGCCGCCCGGCGCATCCAGCACCCGGGCGAACAGGCGGCGTGCGCGCACCAGCGCGGCGGGGTCCGGTGGCGCACCGAACAGATCCGTCAGCCGCGACATCAGCGCGCCATCCTCGGCGACGGTCCATTCGCCCAGTTCGTTATTGATCCGGCGCGACATCTCCGCCGCTGCCGCCTTGGTGAAGGTCAGGCAGAGGATGCGGCCCGGCGCGACCCCGGCCATCAGCAGCCGCAGCACCCGGTCGCGCAGGACCCGGGTCTTGCCCGCACCCGCCGAAGCAGACACCCAGGCATTGGCATGAGCGTCCGCGCCCCGGCGCTGGCGCTCGCTGACCCGTTCGAGCAGGGCGGGGTTGAAGTTCGGCGCGCTCATGTGCCGTCCTCCCCATCTCCGGAGCTCGCCCATTCGCGCACCCGGGCCAGATGCTCGTAGTCGGAATACTTCGGGGCCTGTTTCGGGCGCGGACGTGCTTCGTAAGGCGTCGCCGGATCGTCGAACTTCTCGACCAGCGCGCGCAGGCCGTCATAGGCCTCCTGCGCAATTCCGGACGGATCGTCCGCAGCGGGGTGCACCTTGCCGGCCTCGCGCCCGCCGGACAGCCGCCAGAACGCCAGTTCCCGGATATCGCCCGCTGGCACGCCCTCGAACCCGCCCCTCACCAGCATCGCCGCCTCCAGGGGAAGCTGCGGGGCGAACCCGGCGGCAACCTCTTTCTTCGACGGCGGTGCGCCGGTCTTGAAATCGATGACCGCCAGACCGCCGCCCGCCAGCTCGTCGATGCGGTCGGCGCGCGCGCGCAGGACGAAGGGTTTGCCCGGCGTGTCGATGACCATCCGGCCGCGCACCTCGGCATGGGTGTGCACCAGGCCCGCACGGCGCGCGGTCTCGGTCGTGAGGAACCAGTCCGCCATCCGCGTAAATCGCGGCCACCAGAACGTCCACACCGCCGGAAGACTGCGGAACGGGCCAAGCACCTCCTCGCCGGTCTCGAGCAACCTGTCATGCGCATCGGCGGGCAACGGGCCTTCGGGGTACGCCTGCAGGAACCGGTCGAAAATCCGGTGAATCAGCGTGCCATATGTCGCCGCATCGACCGTTTGGTCGAGCGGCGGCAATGCTTCGAGCTGCAGGACTTCGCGCGCATAGATCGAATAGGGATCGCGCATCCAGGTCTCGATCTGGGTGACCGAGAGACTGCGCGGGCGGGCCTCGACAGGCGGTATCGGGCGAGGCCGCGCACCCGCCTGGCCGACACCTGTGTCCACGCGCCGGGCGAGCGCCGCGCTTTCCAGCTCGCGCCACCAGTCGAGATAGGCGTCTCCACGCGCGCGCATCTGCGCGCCACCCGAAATGGCCAGCGCCTCTGCCGCCACGTCGAGCCGGGTGAGCCATCGCGACGGAATGGCCGGAGCGCCCTCGACCCGTTCCGAGCGGCTCAGCACGACCGCGCGGGCACAGAAACCCTGTACGAAGTCATGGGCACTGAGACCGATCCGGCGTTCGGGCGGCGGCAACCCGAAATCCGCGCGCATGGGCCGGCTCATCCATGGATCGACATCCGCCTCGCCCGGCCAGATGCCTTCGTTCAGCCCGGCCAGCACCATCACATCGTGACGCTGCAGACGCGCTTCCAGCGGCCCCAGGATCGAAAGGCGCGGATGCGCACCGAAGCGCGGGCGTACAACCCGCCCGGCCAGAAGGGCGTCGAACAGGGCCGCATACCGGTCCGGCGGAATCGCGCCCGTCCCCGCCCCGTGGGTCGCCAGTTCGGCGGCGAAGCCCGCGAGCGCTTCCCCGTCCTCACCTGCCCACAGCCGCGCCGCGGCGGCCTCCCCGTCGCTTGCGGCCAGTGCCTCGGAAAGCGCGACATGCCCCCCGACCAGGGTGGTCAGACCGGTCTCGCGCACCGCCCATATCTCTGCCAGCGGTGTGGCGGCTGTATCCAGCAGGTCGATCAACTTGAAGATCGCTTCCCAGGTCTCGGGTTCCGCAAGCGGCTCCCGGTCGGAACTGTCCTGGCTTTCGCGCGCCCGCAACGCGGCAGCCCGCAATCCCTCAACACCCGGCGCCGGGCGCGGGCCGCGCAGCACGATCCGTTCCAGAGCGCGCACAACGGTCCGAAACGCTACGGCCGGCATCCCCCCAGCCGCCAGCGGATGCTTCAGCGACGACAGCAGGGCCACCGGCGAAAAATCGTCATGCACCATGCGGACGACAGCCCGCATGAACGCGCCTGCGGGCGTATCCGACAGGGGAGTTCCCGCACTATCGTCGATGGCGACACCCCAGCGGTTGAGCGCGGCGGCAACGCGCCGGGCCAGATCGCGGTCAGGCGTCACCAGCGCCGCCGTGCGGCCCGGCACCTCCAGCACCTCGCGCAGCGCCAGCGCGATCGCACCGGCCTCCTCATGGGGCTCACGCGCCTCGATCAGCGTGACGCCGGACAGGGCGTCCGCACCGACCGTGCCGCGCTCGTCCCGCCAGCTCTCGGTGGTCGCGGCCGGGCGCAGGGCCTCGGAGACCAGACGCAGCCGGGCCGGACCGGCCCCGTCCTCATGCGCTCCCGAGGACGGCCATTCGCCGACATCCGCGCGGGTGCGGCCCAGCCGGTCCAGCAACTGGTGCAGGCCGAACTGGGGGTGGGTCGCGTCGAGCGCGCGCCAGGCCTCCTCATCGAGCACACGGTCCAGACCCGGCAGCACAACAAACCCGGCCGGCAGATCGGCAATCAGCGCCAGCAGGTCGGCCGTCGCGGGAATGCTGCCGGTGCTGCCGGCCGCGATCACTGGATCGGCGGGCGGGCGTGTCCGCCATGCTTCGAGCCGTGCCGCCAGGACGAGGTTTCGCCGCTGCGCCGGATCGACCGCACCTTCCCCGGCAAGCCGTTCCGGCCATGTTTCGGTCAGAAGCCGCAGGAAGGACAGGGTATGCTGCCAGTGTTCGGCGTAGTCGTCGGGCACCAGGCGGTCGAGGGCGGAAAAATCGAGCCGTTCGGTCTGGACCTGGTCGAGCAGCCGACCGAGCTCCCCGGCCAGCTCGACCGCCTGATCCACCGGCATCGGCGCACCGCCGTCCGCAAACCGCGCGCGCAATTCTTCCGCAAGCAACAGTCGGCGCCGCAGCTCCGGCATCGCGGGCGGCAGATTCTCATCGGCCACGCCATCGGACCCAGGCGCATCGGTCAGGAGCAGTTCGTCCTCGTCTATATCTCCGATGGGCACGAGACGCGGCAGGATCAGCCCTGCTCCGTCCGACAGGCGCAGGAAGCCATCCTGCATCGCGCGGCAGGCGCGTCGTGTCGGCAGAAGCACCGTGATCCGGGAGAGCGCCAGCGGGTCGCCGGCCTCCGACACCTGATCGAGGATCGCGGCGGCGAGGTCGTCGAGGAAAGGCCGGTGCGCCGGGATCGAGTAGAGGCCGGGAGCGGGAAGCGCCATCCGTGCCTCAGGCGGCAAGCCGGGCCAGCCGCCCGGCCCAGCTTCCGAACGCAGCCAGCCGGGCGATCCGTCCGCCCCCCGCATCCTCCAGGTGCACTTCGAGGCGATCGGACGGCAACGCGTGCGCCGCGATCTCCGGCCATTCGATCAGGACGGCGCCATCGTGGCGCGCGTCGTCCAGCCCCAGTTCGTGCAGTTCCCCGACATCGCCCAGCCGGTAGAGATCGAAATGCGCCACAGAGATACCGTGCAACTCATAGTGTTGCACGAGGGTGAAGGTCGGGCTCGGCACGGCACCGTCATGGCCGAGGGCGCGCAGGACGCCGCGCGCGAAGGTCGTCTTCCCGGCGCCCAGATCGCCGAACAGTGCAACCACGTCGCCACGCACCAGTTCTGCGGCAACGGCCGCGCCCAGCATCAGTGTCGCGGCCTCGTCCTTCAGGGGGATGAGGCGTTCCTCGCCCGGCGCGCCGGAGCGGGCGGCAGAGCCGGCCGGCGTCATGACGCCGCTTCAATGTCGTCTTCGCGGTCATCAGGCCGCCGCGAGCGCGGCGCGGCGGGCATGCGGCAGACAATGGCCGTACCCGTATCGGGCTCAGAGGTGAGGTGTACGTCGCCGCCGTGCAATTCGACAAAGCTCTTCACCAGGCTGAGGCCGAGGCCCGCCCCGACCCCGGACTGACGGCCACGCGGCCGATTGCCCCGTTCGAACTTTTCGAGCACGCGTTCCTGTTCCTCCTCGTGGATCCCGACACCGGTATCCTCGACCCGGAATAAAATATCCCCCTCGTCCCGGACCGCACCGAGCGTAATCACCCCCTGCTCGGGCGTGAACTTGATGGCGTTGCTCACCAGGTTGAACAACACCTGCTTGAGCCGCCGTTCGTCAGCGAACATCGATCCGATATCCGGCGCGCAATCGAGCACGAGTTTCTGTTCCTTGCCGCGCGCACGCTCGCGGTTGAGCGTGAACACCCCGGACATCATGGAATGAATGTCGAACTCGACGCGGTCGAGTGTCATGTAACCCGCCTCGATCGTCGCGAGATCGAGAATGTCGTTGATGAGTTCGAGCAGCGCCTCGCTGGCTTCCAGAATGCCAGCCACATATTCGGCCTGCCGCTCATTGAGCGGGCCGAACATGTTGCCGTGCATCACCTCGGCGAAACCGATGATTGTGTTGAGGGGCGTGCGTAACTCATAGGAGACGTTGGCCACGAACCCGGACTTGAGCCGGTCGGCTTCCTCCAGCGCCTCGTTGCGCTCGCGCAGGGCGCGTTCGACCCGGTCGGAATCCGTCACGTCGAAATAGGTCATCAGCATCATGCCGTCGGGCAGTGGCACCCCGGCATACTGCAGGACCGAGCCGTCCGCGCGTTCGTAGGTGCCGGAGACGGGTTCGCGTGACATCAGACGGGACAGCACTTCGGCGCGCTGCTCCTCCCAGTCTTCGTCGTCCACTGGGTAGAAATGGCGTGACTTGTTTACCAGATCCGCCATCCGGGGCTCGCCCGCCAGATCGGCCTCGCTGAACTGCCACAGCCGGCCATAAGCCGAGTTGCACAATTTGAGCCGGCCGTCCGGCCCGATCAGCGAGACACCCTCATAGAGATTGTCGAGGGTCCGGCGCTGGACCTCGATCATGGTGTTGTAGCGCGCCTCCAGCGACAGCCGGTCCGTGACGTCCTCATAGGTGAACATCAGCCCGCCCAGCGGATGGGGTGAGACCCGCTTGAACAGCGTCTTGCCGTCCGGCAGATGCACCAGCGTCTCGGTCGGTGCGATCAGCGACGTGAACAGCGCGATCTGCTCCTGCTTGTGTGCGCGGAAGTCCACCTGTTCAGTGACAAGCCGCCGCTCGCGCAGCTTTTCCAGCTCGTCGCCCAGCGTCGGCTCGGTGTCCAGCCAGACCGGGTCGGCATCCCACAACCGGGCATAGGCGCTGTTGTAGAACTTCAGGCGCGTGTCCGAGCCGTAGATCGCCACGGCCACGGCAAGATTCTCGAGCACGTCGCTCTGGGCCGCGACATGGCTCGACAGTTCCTCCTGCACCTCTTCCAGGTGAGTGAAGTCGAGCGCGTATCCGACAACCCCGTTGTCCTCCGAGGGCACCTCGTTGAATTCCATCAGGCGGCGCGAGCCCCCGATCACGACATGCCGGCTTTCCGACTGTGCCAGTCCGCTGGAACGCGCCCGCCGTGCCAGCGCCGGGTCGGCAAGCACCTCGACATCCTCCAGTTCGGACGGCCGGCGGGTGCCGTCGTCATCCGCGCCGGGCTGTATGGCATCCACATAGGCCCGATTGACCTGCGCCAGCGACAGGTCGGTCCCGCGGCGCCAGACCATGAGCGGCAACGCGTCGAGCATCGCGCGGTAACTGTCGCGTTCCACCTCTGCGGCGGTGAGCTGAATGGCGGTGTCAGACTGGACCGCCGTTTCATTGGTCACATCGGACATCCACAGGACGTCGATGGCGGAATCCCTGGCGCGCCGCCCGTCGATGCGGATCGCCTGTCCCGCGTCGATGGTCAGGAGCGTGCGGGAAAATTCCTCGCCCCTTGTGTTCAATCCCTCGACCAGCGCTGACAGCTGCTGCGCATCCGTTTCGCCGAACCGCGCAAGAATCGCAGCGAGCCCCGCCCCATCGGCATTCGGATCGAAGTCCAGCGTTTGGCGCAACCCTTCGGAGACGTGTGCCTCCCCATCTTCATCCCAGGAGACGAAGCCGCCCGGCACCGTGGCGAGGATCGATCCGATCCTCTCGTAGCCGTCTTCCGCGCGCCGCAAGGCACGCGCGCCGACCGCCCGGCAGAACGCAAAGCCGAACACGGCGGACGCGCCCGCAACCGCGGCAATGATCATGATCAGGATTTCCGTGGACACCAAAAAAGCCGTTTCGCGCAATTCCCGTTCGCGCAGCCGCACCCGGGGACACCCGGGTCCAATTGCACGTCACGCCGACTCTAATGCGTCGCCCGCGCCGGTTGAACCGTCCAGATTCCGGTCCCGCACGACGCGGGACCGGCCGCACACGGTCTAGTAGCGGTAGGCTTCGGGCTTGAACGGCCCCTCGACCGGGAGGCCGAGATACTTGGACTGACGGTCGGTGAGCTGGGTCAGGTGTGCGCCAACCTTGGCCAGGTGCAGCGCGGCCACCTTCTCGTCGAGGTGCTTCGGCAGCACATAGACGTCAAGCCCGTAATCGCCGGTGTTGTTCCACAGTTCGATCTGCGCCAGCACCTGGTTGGTGAAGGACATGCTCATCACGAAGCTGGGGTGACCAGTCGCGTTACCCAGGTTCACCAGGCGGCCTTCGGACAGGAGGATCATCTTCTTGCCGTCCGGGAACTCGATCTCATCGACCTGCGGCTTGATGTTCTGCCACTTGAAGTTCTTCAGCCCGGCGACCTGAATTTCGGAGTCGAAATGGCCGATGTTGCAGACGATCGCGCGGTCTTTCATTTCGCGCATGTGCTCGACCGTGATCACATCGACATTGCCCGTTGCCGTCACGAAGATGTCGCCCTGGGGGGCGGCCTCTTCCATGGTCACGACTTCGTAGCCCTCCATCGCGGCCTGCAGCGCGCAGATCGGGTCGATCTCCGTGACCATGACGCGGCAGCCGGCGTTCTGGAGAGATTCGGCGGAACCCTTGCCGACCTCGCCGTACCCGGCGACAACGGCGATCTTGCCCGACATCATCACATCCGTGCCGCGGCGGATGCCGTCAACGAGGCTCTCGCGGCAGCCATAGAGGTTGTCGAACTTCGACTTGGTCACGGAATCGTTGACGTTGATCGCGGGGAACAGCAGCGTGCCTTTCTTCGCCATCTCATAGAGGCGATGCACACCCGTGGTGGTCTCCTCGGTCACGCCCTTGAGGCTTTCGGCGACCCTGGAATACCAACCCGGCTGCTCCGCAAGGCGCTTCTTGATCGACGCGTAGGCCGCTTCCTCTTCCTCGTTCTCGGGATTGTCGAGGACCGACGGATCAGTCTCGGCCTGCTTGCCCAGATGGATCAGCAGGGTCGCATCGCCGCCATCGTCGAGGATCATGTTCGGCACGCCGCCATCGGCCCAGTCGAAGATCCGGTGCGCATAGTCCCAGTACTCTTCCAGCGTCTCGCCCTTGACCGCGAAGACGGGCGTGCCCGTGGCGGCAATGGCGGCGGCGGCATGATCCTGGGTCGAATAGATGTTGCACGACGCCCAGCGAATATCCGCGCCGAGCGCCTGGAGCGTCTCGATCAGCACTGCGGTCTGAATGGTCATGTGCAGGGAGCCGGCAATGCGCGCGCCCTTGAGCGGCTGTTCCTTGCCGTACTCCTCCCGGATGGCCATCAGGCCCGGCATCTCGACCTCGGCGAGGTCGAGTTCCTTGCGACCCCATTCGGCCAGCGAAATATCTGCAATCGCGTAATCGGCAGCGGAAGACATATGAATTCTCCAGTTCGGAAATTTTCTCTAAGGGCGTTTCAGCATGCGGCTATAGCAAACGTACCAAAGTGGGACAACACGGCCCGCAGTGGGACGAAAACCCCGCGAGGTGGGACGGCGGCGTGCGTCATCCATGCAGACACACCTCGACCGGCGACAGACGTTGCGCAAAGGCAACACCGTTACGTAAAGGCACCCGTTGCATAAAACTGACCCGGCCGTGCAACCGCTCTGTCACCAACGCCCTCTACACCGTCCCCAGTGAAACGGGCGGGCACCGAAATTCAATCTCCCGCCGCAACGAGCATCGCGACGGAGGTTCAGTATGTTCAAACAGGTTCTTCTCGGGGGCACAGCCCTCATGGGTGCAGCAGCGATGGCAGTGCCGTCCTACGCAGGCACGGTCGGCTCCAAGGACGCCATGAGCGTGACCCTGGGCGGCACGCTGCGTTTCTATGCGGGCATGGCGGATCAGGATGTCTCCGCCGGCCGCGGCCGTGGGTACAGCTTCAACGTCGATGAGTCCGAGGTGAAGGTCAGCGCCTCGAACACCGCCGACAACGGCATCAAGTATGGCGTCACCATTGAGCTGAACGCCGGCGCGGCCGACACGCGCGCAGCCGACGAGGCCTTCGCGTTCCTCGACAGCGAGTGGGGCCGCCTCGAAATGGGCGACCAGGACGATGCGTCAGATCGCATGGCCCTGCACGCCTACAACGTGCTTGTCGGCCGAGCCGGCTCGGACGGCGACGCGCCCGATTACATCCAGCTCGGCGGCAGCACCATCTCGGCTCCAGGCTTCGATTCCACAAGCGACGCAACCAAGGTGACCTACTTCTCGCCGCGCTTCGCCGGTTTCCAGCTTGGCGCCTCCTGGACCCCCGATACGGGTGTCGCTTCAGGCACCGGCGGCCTCCTCGACACCGACAATGACGGGGATTTCGAAAACGTCCTCGGGCTCGGCGCCAACTGGAAAGGCAAATTCGACGAGGTCACGATCGCCATCGGCGTGGTTGGCGAGTTCGGCGACAGCGAAACCGCATCCGGTTCTGCTGCCGAAGGCGACATCGAATCGATCGGCGTGGGCACGAACATCACGTTCGGCGGCTTCGGCTTCGGCGCCTTCTACGCGGACCTCTCCGACAAGGGCATCGCCAGCGCTGCCATCGCCACGGGCGCCGACGCGGGCTCCTATTACGACCTCGGCGTGTCCTACAAGACCGGGCCGTGGGGCATCAGCCTCGGTTATTTCTCCAGCGAGGTCAGCAACGCCGGTGCGATCAGCGACAGCGAGGTCAAACTGTGGTCCCTCGACG
>Ga0181588_10003969_pt1 | contig 12249 bp, 9 predicted proteins | sample 071ome_26_FD_148607 | JGI IMG/M metagenome (GOLD analysis project Ga0181588, IMG submission 148607) | Coastal salt marsh microbial communities from the Groves Creek Marsh, Skidaway Island, Georgia - 071409BT metaG (spades assembly) | ecosystem: Environmental > Aquatic > Marine > Intertidal zone...
GCGCATCCGATTGCCGTTTTGGCGATTGTTCTCTCCATGATTTTGTTCGGCGTCGCATCCTTGCAGACCATTCCGATTCAAATGACACCGGATATTGATAAACCGGTGTTACAAGTTCGCGTCAGTTGGCCTGGTGCATCGCCGAAGGATGTCGAGCAAGAAGTCGTGCTGCGTCTCGAGCGTGAGTTAACTGGCTTATCGGGAGTGCAAAGCGTTGAAAGTGACAGTCGTCGCGGCCAAGCTCGAGTGACTTTAACCTACAGTGTCGGGCAAGACATGGATTCGGCCTTAGTAAAGCTGCTTGGACAACTGGCCCGAGTCTCTGGTTTGCCCGGCGATGCCAAGCAGCCAGAGGTGAGAACGTCGAATTCTGATGATTCACCGATTGCTCGGATGGCGCTGGTTGCGAACGACGGCGTCTCTATCGATATCGATACCTTGGGAGAGTTCGTCGATACGGTGATTCTGGAGCCGTTGAGCCGAATTGCAGGGGTGTCTGAAGTGACGTCCCGAGGTGGTGCTGCTCGCGAAATCCGGATTGCACTTGATATGGACCGCGTGGCGGAATTTGGTTTATCCATTTCCGAGATCGCCGATGCCATTCGCGCATCGTCTGCCGAAGTAACGGCTGGAGAAGTGACCGAAGGAAATCGGAGTTTCACCTTAAGGACAGAAGCCATTAGCTATACCCCAGAGACCGCGAAGGAACTGGTGGTTCGAACAGAGCTCAGAAATGGCCGTATTTTCAATGTCAAATTGTCCGATGTCGCTGATGTTGAACTGGGTTATAAAACGCCCGACAGTTTCCGCCGTTTAAATGGAAAACCTGCGATTACGTTTGCGGTACTTCGTGAGCCGGCATCCAATGTGGTGACAACGCTCGATGCCCTGAAAGCAGAAGTGAATGCATTAAACCAAGGAGTCTTGGCTGAGCGAGGCCTCGATCTACGGATCGTTTACGACGAGACGGTTTACATCGGATCGGCGTTAGATTTGGTTCAAAATAACATCATGATTGGTGGCGTTCTGGCGATTGTGGTGTTGCTCACTTTCCTTCGCGCGCTGGCACCAACAGCGATCGTGATGATTGCCATTCCGGTCTCGATCATCTCAACTTTTGTGGTGATCGCCGGACTGGGTCTTTCTATTAACGTGATTTCACTCGCCGGACTTGCCTTCGCAGTCGGAATGGTTGTGGATGCATCCATTGTGAGCTTAGAGAATATTTATCGATTAAAGCAATCGGGTGTGGCCACTCTGAAAGCGTCCTATTGGGGTGCGCGACAGGTTTGGGCCCCCATTCTGGGTTCGGCATTAACCACGGTGGTGGTTTTTATTCCAATCCTGATCCTCGATCTTCCGGTTGGTCAATTGTTCCGAGATATTGCGGTTGCGATCAGTGCATCGGTCATCGTGTCTGTGATCGTTTCTGTCACCGTGATTCCCGCGCTCGCATCGCGTCTGATCAAAGATGTGAAAAGTTTTGACCAACAACGGCGAATTCCGATTGTGGATACCTTAGCTGGTGGCTTTAAGCGTTTGGTATTAGCTTACGGTCGGAAGGTTGTGCAATCCACAACCCTCGGTTTAATGATTGTCTTTGGTCTCATTGCTGGATCCATTGCGACCTTAATCGTGATGATGCCACCACTTGATTATTTGCCTGACGGAAACCGTAACTTCGTGTTTGGCCGAATATCGGTGCCGTCGGGGTATACGCGGGAAGCAACGGTGAATTTTGCGCAATCGATGGAAGATGTTGCGCGTCCCCTGTGGGAGAACCCGAATCCTGAGAAACTCCCACACATTGATCGATTCTTTTTTGTGGCATACAACGGAGGTGCCTTTGCAGGTGCTGCGACTGAAGATGCTGGGCGCATTCGCGAGCTGATCCCGGTGTTATCAGAGCCGGTCGCAAAAGCGCCTGGTGCGCGGGCGTTTGTCACGCAGGCATCATTGTTCGGGCGCTCTGTGGGAGGGTCGAGGGGGATCTTGATTGATGTCTTAGGCCCTGATTACGAGAGTGTTGAGCCGGCCTTTCGTGACATTCGTCGGCAAGTCGGAGAGCTATTTCCTCGAAAAGATGGGCATCAAATTCGAGTTCGTCCCTCCGAGAACGCGGTCAGTCCGGAGTTGGTTGTGAGGCCGAATCCAGATGCGCTTGCCCGCGCTGGAGTGTCTGCTCGTGATTTTGCACAAGCCTTGGATGTCTATAACGATGGGATTTTAGTTCGGGAAATTCCGTTGGGTGGTGAATTGGTTGAACTCGTTTTAACAACCCAAACTCGAGAGACTGCAAAAATTGAGGACATTGCTGATATTCCAGTGATCGCCAGAGATGGATCGCTGGTGAAAATCGGTCAAGTCGCGGAGGTGTCGATTGAGTCGGCTCCCAACCAGTTGTTGCGAAAGGCCGGGAGGCGCGTCGTGACGATTGAGCTTCGACTGCATGAGTCTATTCCGTTAGAGACGGCCATTGCGACGATCAACGACCAGGTAGTCGCACCCTTTAATATTCGGTCGAAAAACGGCGTTCGTCTGGAGCTTTCAGGTGCAGCGGATGAGCTGTCAAAAGCCTGGAATGCGATGCAGGCAAATGTGATTCTGGCGATTGCCGTGATCTATTTGTTATTGGTTGTGCTGCTGAAGAGTTTTGCGCTGCCGCTGGTGATCTTGGTCACTGTTCCGATTGCCGCAACCGGCGGTATTTTGGGGCTTTCGCTTTTAAACCTTTTTATGGATCAACCTCTGGACATGTTGACGATGCTTGGGTTTATCATTCTGACCGGTGTCGTTGTGAATAATGCAATCCTGATGGTTGAGCAGACGCTGTGGCATATCCAGCATGACGGGATGGCCTCAGCGGATGCCATCCTTGAAGCGACGAGTAATCGTATTCGACCAATTTTTATGTCGACACTCACGAGTCTCTTTGGTCTGTTGCCCTTGATTGTGTTCCCAGGTGCCGGGTCAGAGCTGTATCGAGGAATCGGAATCGTTGTGTTTGGCGGGTTGCTGTTATCGACAGTACTGGCGCTGTTCTTCATTCCGCCGTTACTTGCGGTGTTAATGAAACGCTTCCAGCCAACCAGTCCAATGGGTGACGTCACCGAAGAGATGACGGCACCACTTTCTCAAACCGCCTGACGAGACGCCCGAGATTCTGTAGAATCTCGGGCTTTTCAAATGCACTGAGACCATCCATGGAAATTAATGCCCGCAATGCAATGATGGCAGACCTGAAAGCGCGTACTGACGTGCTGAGGGGGTATCTTTGACTACACTGCCAAACGCGAACGACTTGATGAAGTCAATTTAGAACTCGAAGACCCCAATGTCTGGAATGATCCGGCCAAAGCACAGGCTTTGGGACGGGAACGGGCAAGCTTAGAGGGCGTGGTCGAGACTATCGATGAGCTTGATCAAAGCCTTGACGATCAAAAAGAACTCACCGCGATGCTTCTTGATGAGGGCGATGATGATGGGCTATCCGAAGTCGATGAAGAGCTTGAACGGCTCGAAACTCTTGTCGGAGGTCTTGAATTTCGTCGAATGTTTTCCGGTGAAGCCGATAGCAACAATTGTTACCTCGACATTCAGGCGGGCTCAGGAGGCACGGAGGCCCAAGACTGGGGCAATATGTTGCTTCGGATGTACCTCCGGTGGGCTGAGAAAAAAGGCTTTAAAGTCGAGGTGGTCGAAGTGTCCGAAGGGGAAGTCGCAGGCATCAAGAGTGCGACCATCCACGTCCAAGGTGAATACGCCTATGGTTGGCTTCGGACAGAGACAGGTGTACACCGGTTGGTTCGCAAAAGCCCATTCGATTCTGGAGCCAGACGACACACCTCATTTTCATCCGTGTTTGTCTCGCCAGAGATCGATGACAATGTCGACATTGAAATCGATCCCTCGGATCTTCGCATCGATACCTATCGGGCATCGGGAGCTGGTGGTCAGCACGTTAACCGAACTGACTCTGCGGTTCGAATTACCCACGAGCCCAGCGGTATTGTTGTGCAGTGTCAGAGCCAACGGTCGCAGCATCAGAACAAAGACTTTGCGATGAAACAGCTCCGCGCTAAGTTGTATGAGCGCGAAATGGATGCTCGGAAAGCCGAAGCACAAGCGCTTGAGGACTCAAAGGCAGATATTGGGTGGGGTAGTCAGATTCGGTCATACGTTCTGGACTCTAGCCGAATCAAAGATTTGAGAACTGGTGTGGAATCATCCAATACACAGGCTGTCCTCGACGGCGCCTTAGACCCATTTATAGAAGCAAGTTTGAAGCAGGGATTGTCATGACTGAACAACACTCTCCAGAGGTCGAAATCGATGAGAATCAACTGATCGCTGAACGACAGAAAAAACTCGCGCTGATTCGGGAATCCGAGGGGCCAACGTTTCCTAATGATTTCAGACGTAGCCATCGAGCCGGTGAGCTTGCCGCTGCACATGGTCACGAAGAAAAAGAGGAGTTGGCTGAAAAATCAATCGAGGTTGCCGTGTGCGGACGCATTATGTTGCGTCGCATTATGGGTAAAGCGAGCTTTCTGACCATTCAAGATGTGAGTGGTCGGATTCAACTGTATGCCCGAAAAGCAGATTTGCCTGAGGGTGTCTATGATGATTTCAAAACCTGGGATCTCGGCGATATTGTTGGTGGTCGTGGGACTTTGTTTAAGACCAATACTGGCGAATTGTCGGTGCATCTCACCGAAATGCGATTATTGACCAAATCGTTACGTCCATTGCCGGACAAGCATAAAGGTCTGACAGACACTGAGTTGAGATATCGGCAACGGTATGTTGACTTGATGACCAATGAGGCCACGCGAATGGTCTTTACCATGCGCTCTCAAGTGATTGCTGCGATTCGTCATTTCTTTGAATCTCGTGATTTTCTGGAAGTTGAAACCCCCATGTTGCAGGTGATTCCAGGTGGAGCAACTGCGCGTCCATTTGTGACGCATCACAACGCGTTAGATATCGACATGTACCTTCGAATCGCGCCGGAGCTGTTTTTGAAGCGCTTGGTGGTTGGTGGTTTTGAACGGGTGTTTGAGATCAATCGTAATTTCAGAAACGAAGGGCTTTCAACGCGACATAATCCTGAATTCACGATGCTCGAATTCTATTGGGCGTATGCTGACTATCGAGATCTGATTGAAACGACAGAATGCTTGATTCGTGAGGTTGCACAAAAGGTCTGTGGCAAAACTGTGTTTACGCTCGAAGATGGATCGCAGGTGGATCTCGAGCAACCCTTCGATACATTGACGGTGAAAGATGCCATCTTGAAATATTGTAGCCAAGCGACAGAAGCAATCTTGGACGATATTGAGCAGGCAAGGGCGCTTGCTCAATCGCTCAGACTCAAAGTCGAGTCGTCATGGGGGCTTGGTAAGGTTCAAATTGAAATTTTTGAAGCGGTCGCTGAAGAGCGACTGATGCATCCAACCTTCATTACCGAATATCCCGCAGAGGTCAGTCCGCTGGCACGACGGAATGACGATAACCCCTTTGTGACTGATCGCTTTGAGTTTTTCATCGGGGGGCGCGAGCTGGCTAATGGCTTTAGTGAGCTCAATGATGCAGAGGATCAAGCGGAGCGTTTTCGTGAGCAGGTTGCACAAAAAGCAGACGGTGACGACGAAGCCATGTTTTATGACGAGGATTATGTCAGAGCGTTGGAATACGGCTTACCGCCGACCGCCGGTGAGGGCATTGGCATTGATCGGTTGGTGATGTTTTTGGCAGAACAACATTCCATCAGGGATGTGATTCTGTTCCCTGCCATGCGCCCACAGGCCTGATCAATGGGACCCCGTGGATCCATGCATGTCATCGGCTCCCACGGTCGGTTGTGATGCCATTGAATGCACTGAAGGTGTTTTGATGAATCCATGGATCGCGCATCTTGAAAACCAGGACTTGAAGTGGATTGTTGATCAGGGTCAGGGGGTCTATTTAGATCCTGGAATTGAGATCCATTTCCCGCATCCGACACTGATTTTGGACGGTGAGCTTGAGTGTCGAGGCCACGTTCGTAGAGGCGGTGCGTTACTGGGTCTTTCTGAATGGTATTTGGAAATTGATCAAGGAAGCTTTTGGCATATCAATACACCGGTTTGGGGCCTTGAATTGCCGTTAACAGCGAAACATAAAGCTGCTTGGAGTGTTGCTCTAGCAGTCGCCATGTCAGCAGAAATCCGATTGGCTCAACCTGATGCACAGGGACTGGCTGATGTCGAAGCAGCGCGCCTGAAATTCCGGTATGTTGTGAGTCAGTTGGAGACCACTTTGTGAGGGATTTCAGTGGCTGAAGAATCGCGTCAGTCGGCAACTGATGGACTGGGCCTGCCGCGCCGGATGTGGTGGCTGTGGCCATTCGTGGTCTTATTGATTGTGATCTGGGCAATCAGTTTGTGGGCGGTCCGTGTGGCCGATACGGAAACAACGCTCGGCGTTGTGACCTCGCACCGAGGTTTGGGGAACACCGCGCGTGCCGAAATCGCTCTCTTTGTCCCGTCATCGATTCAACCGCGAGTCCTTGGTGAAGCAGTGGACGTGACCTGTCAGGGCGTGACGTTAAAAGCACAAGTTTTTTCTGAGTCCGGCGATATTCTGTCGGTTCAGGATATTCGTGATTGGGTGGGGAGTCGCTTGTTGGCTGAGCGGCTGTTTAATGATGGAGTCCGATTGCAACAGGTGGTGACAGAATCGGGAGCGCATATTCCCGCGCCGGGTGAACACTGTGATGTGACTGTGATTAGTGGTCGTGTGCGTTTGCTGGAGCTCCTTGGGCGCAGCCTACAGTCATGACAGCGATTGTCGATGGACTGATTGCAACCGGAGCAACCTTCGAAGCGGTCGCTGAGGAGGCTCGTTCTCTTGGTTACCGCCTGAGGGAACGTCGTCTGAAGCCGCCATTGGCTGGCTCTGTTTTTGTTGACTCCGCGGGACGGCTTCATCGGATTCGTTATGCACTGCTTGGCTGGGTTGCCAGCATCGATGGCGATTCGAAGCTTCATCTGACCCGATGGAGAAAAGCCTTTGCGGTTGGTGGTTATGTGCTCGAGCCAGAGCGAGCAGATTATAATTTAACCGTCCAATGGTTTGCTCTGACGCTAGTTGTGGTTGCGCGCCTGCTGCTGGTGATGCTGGTCAGTATCCTTGGGCAAGTGAGCGACCTGACTTTGGCACCCTTGTGGATTCTGACGGCGCTGATTCTGGCATCAACCACCTACACATCCATCACCTTAATTCATCGCTCTCAATGGCATGATCTTGAAGCTGCGCTCGATGCCATGGCTCCCGACTGGATTCCTCGTTTATCTCGAGATGTGGGTGGAAGAATCCTCGCGGTGACGACCCTGCTTGGCATGTTGATCTTGGATCGGCTGCTTGAACTGTCGCCTGCGATTTGGGTTGTTGGGATTGGTTTTCTATTCCTCGATTTGATGCCGACTCGCCATTTTCAACAAGCCAAGGCACTCACACTGGCGCCGGAAGTCCGCACAGCCCGAGCGCCACGTCAGTGGATGGCGCAGTTGACGATGCTTTTGCAGGTGGTAGGCCCTGGAGTCTACGTCCTCAAAACACAATTTCCAGAACGGCTATTGGCCGCTAGCGAAAACCTCGTTCGAGCCGGTGAACCCTTAACGGTATTGGGTCCTGAAGCGGAGTTTTTACCGGGCACGCTAAGGAGTAACTTTGCTTGGGATGCCAGTGACATCGGGGATTATCACTTTAGTAATTTGATGGATTTGGTGGGATTTCCACATTGGAAAGCGCGTTTTGGTGGTTCATTAAACTATCAAATCGGCCCCAATAATCAGGGATTATCATCGTCAGAAGCCTCAGCGCTTCAAGTGGCTCGTGCGCTTGCTCAAGGTGCTGATACGCTCATTTTGGTGGACGCGTTAGCGCCGATGTCGGCCGATCGGCAAATGGAATTATTGAACCGTTTAGCGGCAGCAAATTGTCGTGTCTTGGTTTTTTCGAGTGTTTCAGATTTGTGGGATAGTGATGTCATTGATCTCGACTGAAACGCAAAGTTTCCATCTCAACCAGGGTAAAATATCGGCAGGCTTGGCACGTGATCGGCTGTGGCAAGTGAAAGAAGGTCACGCGCAACTGCGTTTGTTAATTTCAGGTGAAACTATCGGCGAGATGCCAGTCCCGGATTCGGGTTGGTTTGTCGTTCCAGAGAGCGACTATTTACGAGTTCAACTGATTGCCGAAACTGACATCACGTTTGAAAGTCGCCTGCCCTTAGGCTTGATCCCACGACTGGGTGATTTAGGCCGCCAGCAATTAATTCAGCCGATTCGCCAGATGATGGCTGCCGCTGGAATCGATGATAGTTTGGTCGACTGGAATGTGAAATTGGCTCAACCAAGCTTTCGCTCTTGGTTTGGTGAATCACTTGATCAAGCGATTCAACAGCAACAACCGCTGTCACCAGATGTCTTGACTCCATTAATTGCAGATCATGTTCCACGAACGATTCTCGAACACGATGCTGCCGTCGAAGAGCACCGAGTGCTTTGGGTGTTAATGACGGTTTGTGCGTTATCGATGGTTGCTGTGGTGAGCTGGTTAGGTGCATTGGTTGCCCTGGAAGCACCGGGTTTTTCATTGAGTGGCCAATACGTTGCTGTGATTGCCGCTTGTCTAGCATTGATGGTTGCCTCGGTCGGAGTGATTCATTCGTTAGCCGCGTATTTCCGAGATGTCCGTCCAGTGGGATTGGCGGCTGCTTTGTCGATGACGATCTTAATTCTTTTGTTTGAAGCGCCAACTCTTGCGTTATCACTGCTATTTTCAGGCGCTTTAATTGCTGGAGCCTATTGGATTTACGTCAGACGTTTGTTGCCGGATTTGCCAGCGATTGATCAACCGATGCGCTGGCTGTCGCTGCGTTTGGCTCGCGATGGAGTACCTTCGGTTCGTGAACGGGTGCTGACCGTCTGGGATCAGGCAAGACAATGGGTGATTGCTCGGATTGAGTTAGTGGCTGAATACAGTCGTTTCAGTCGTTCAGTGATCGCTGCGAGTTTGGTGATTCCTGCCATCGCCTCAACAGACGACAGCCGACCGATTGTGCTCACCGGCTTATCGTTGGCAGCACTGATTTTACTAGAGCGATTGCGGGCGGCCATTCCTGTGAGTGTAGAGTCTGAGACTGTGACTCAGCAACCATCGGTTCGACCACTGGCACTGGCAGGGGATGTGAACTTTGAAGGGATTGTCTATCGACGTCACGCAGGTGAAGCTCCCTTATTTGATCAATTGAACTTTCATTGTGCCGATGACAGTTTGGTTCGAATCACCGCAGCCGAAGGCGCTGGGCTCTCGACACTCAAACATCTGTTGATGCGTCAAGTCTCACCAGAACGCGGTGTCGTGCGTGTTGGTGGGATGGATGTGGCAAGACTGAACCCCAATCTTCTGGCATGTTCGGTGATTACACTTGACCACCCCAACGATTCGGAAGTCTCGACAGTGGGCGACTGGTTATTCATCGAACCAGGCATTGAGCCTTCAACGTTAGAGACTCACCTTCAAGCACTGTCTGCGAGCCACTGGATTGAATCTCTGCAGGACCGGCTGAATACACCCTTGGGTGTTTTGCAATCGATGGCCGGTCCGCATGGAATGAATCGGTTGAAATTGGCGCGAGCGCTATCACGGCAAGGGCAGTTGATGTGGCTTGATCACTGGTTAGTCGGTCTTGATCAATCAGCGAGGAACCATGTGGTTGAGAGCCTAGTCGAGCGTTCAGGAACACGATTTGTGGTTGATCGCAACGGGCTCTTCAAGGGGCAACCGTCGATTCATTGGGAGATTGGCGGTGATTGAGCAACAGTTGTTTCTTGGAGCTCTGACCGAACAAGAGTATCGACATTGGCTCGATAATGCTGTGGTGAAAACACTCAGTGCCGGTGAGACCTTGATTACCGAAGATGATTTTCCAGACATTTATCTCGTGTTACGTGGACAATTCACCATGCGTCGCGGTGAGCGTTCACCTGGAATGGTTGGGCTTGATGAGTTTTTAACGGGTTGGATGACGGATCGAGAATGGATGGCTGATCGATCGATGACTCTGTTGTCGCTTGATTCAGGACGATTTGGCCAGATGTTATCCGTTGATCCTCACCGAAAGCGTCTCTTTCATCAGAGTGTAGCGCCGATGCTTGCTGGCCGGTTGCATCGAGATTTGTGCGCAACAACGGAGATTCCTATCGCATTAGTCCAAGGCTTTGAGCGAGGCGTTCGACGCTTTTTCGAACTTAGACAGAATTTTCTGAAGTGACCACGCCCGACGCAACTAATCGCCGTGGGGAGGGTTTTCTTTATCTCTCGATCATGATCTGTTTTTGTGTGCTCTATGCACCGCAACCGATGCTTTCAGAATTGGCTGATCGATTTATAGTGTCCAAACCAGAGGCGGGACTTCTGGTTTCCGTCACTCTGATTCCACTAGCGATCGCACCTTTAAGCTACGGGATTTTTTTAAAACAGCTCAGTGCATTAACCATTCTCAAATGGGCACTTCCGTCTCTGGCCTTGGCGATGGCCTGGTCTGGGTTTGTGCAAACCTATGAGGGAATGCTCACGCTTCGTTTCGTCCAAGGGGCGCTTCTGCCCGCCATTATGACCGCGACGATGGCGTATTTAACGTCAGGCCGTGAAGGAGCTGAACTCTCTCGAGTCATGGCTTGGTATATCTCAGCGACGATTTTTGGAGGGATGGCTGGGCGAGTGGTTTCGGGGCAGTTAGCGTCCATGATTTCCTGGGAATGGGTGGCTTTGATTTGGGCTGGGCTTCTTCTGATGGTGACTTTGATGCCTTGGCGTCGAGCGACACCGAAGCCACTGAACTTGATGAAGCCTCACGCACAGTTAATCCGGCAGGCCATGACCAGCCGCGGTAATGCACTGATTTATGTCTCTGTCCTTTGTATGTTTTGGGTGTTTGCGGGTTATCTGAATTACTTACCCTTTCGCATCAATGAACTCGATGCTTCGGCATCGACGGGATTGATTGGTCAAAGTTATTTGGGTTATAGCATTGGCATTGTGTCTGCCTTGACAGCCGGTTGGCTTGCGAAGCGCGTCGGGGGTCCGATTCGTGCTGCGCTGATTGGATTTGTAGTGATGATTGGTTCTTTACTGTTAGCGCTCGGCGATGTGTGGATGCTAATCACTCAGGTTTTTGTGATGTGCTTGGGGATGTTTGTGATTCATACGCTGGCCGCTTCGGAAGTGAATCATAACGCGCGCTCCTTGGGTGGTGTGGTGAATGGTCTCTATGTGTCCTGCTATTACGCAGGCGGCGCCCTTGGTGCTTGGTTGATGGGGTATGTGTATGAGCTCTTTGGCTGGACCGCTTTTGTCGTTGTACTTTCATGCATTGGCATGACCGGAGCACTTTGCATGTGGCTCTATGGTCGTCAGTGGGTTGCTGGTCGATAGACTCCGGCATTCTTGTCATTCTCACGACATTCCACTTCAAGCAAAAATGATCGATCGTGGGTTTGCTGTCGAATCCAGCCATCGACATAGTGAAAAACGAATTCAGCAGTGCGTTCCATACTGACGTTGGGTAGGACCCTCAAATCCACGATCTGCTTCTCATGGAGTTCTTGGAATAAGACGAGCTCGGGATCGTCTTCATTGATCAGCAGGGTGTGATCAAACCAATGGGATAACCAGGATTTAATCTCTGAAAACTCACCGAAATCGACGCCGAACCCGGATTCCGTCAGTTCTTTGCAGCCAAAAGTCATTTTAAAGCTACGTGAATAACCGTGAATGAATTTACAATGACCTGAATGTCGCCACTGCCGATGACTGCAAGGAAAGTTGTCGAAGGTTTTGATGGTTTGATAAACACTCATGCGCAAAGTATACGAGGTTTCGAGATCCCTATGAATTGGAATTCCCCCACACATCCTGAGTTTTTAACCACAGATGGTCGTCGTCTCCCCGTGAACCGTGTGTTTTGTATCGCCAAAAATTATGAAGAACACGCAAAAGAAATGGGTGGTGAAGTGGATCGGAAAGCGCCGTTTCACTTTCAGAAAAGTTTTGATGCGTTGACTTTTGGACCTGAGGTTCGCTATCCAACGCAGACTGATGATTTGCATCATGAGGTCGAGTTGGTGGCTGTGTTGGGGCAGGGCGGTCGTCATCTCAGTCTTAAAGACGCTGAAGCAACAATTTGTGGTTATGCGGTTG
>Ga0181588_10003972_pt1 | contig 12245 bp, 10 predicted proteins | sample 071ome_26_FD_148607 | JGI IMG/M metagenome (GOLD analysis project Ga0181588, IMG submission 148607) | Coastal salt marsh microbial communities from the Groves Creek Marsh, Skidaway Island, Georgia - 071409BT metaG (spades assembly) | ecosystem: Environmental > Aquatic > Marine > Intertidal zone...
TCGGCGAAGCACGAGGATGACCCGAGCGTCTGCCTTGAATGCCGCAAATTCATCGAGACGCTGATCGAGTCGAAACGCCGCCTCCCTCGAGATCAGGTAGCGCTGGTCCGAGGTACTCTCGATGATGGACCGATAGCGTCGGTACCGGTCGCGATGCACATAGCGAATCCCCTTGAGCGCTGGGAATACCCGGTTCTGAAGATAGGTTGAGGCAGCCTTGCCCAGCCCTACGTGATAGTAAATCTGATAGTCGTTTGGATTGCGTGACACCTCGCGATACCTCGCTCCGCCAAAACCGTAACGACGGGTCTGTCTTAGCGCTCGCTCTGAGCCCGTAGGGCGAGATAGTTCATCAGGTCGATCAGCTCGTTATGCCCCCCGGCGAGGGAGACTTTGGTCCGGTATTTTCCATCGATAATGATGGTGGGTACGCCATCGGTCTCATAACGCCCGGACATCTGGTTGGCATTGGCCAGCATCGAGTCGACCCCAAAAGAGTTGAAGGTGTCGAGAATGGCTTTGGAGTCAACGCCTTGCTCGCCTGCCCAGGTCGCAACGTCCTCAACTGTTTTCATTCGCTTTCGCTGCTTATGAATCGTGTCGAAGTATGCCTCGTGCAGTTTATCGACAAGGCCGAGCGCGACAAAGGTGTAATAGACTCGCGCATCAAATGCCCAGGAACGATTGAGGACAGCCGGTAAGCGGACGAACTCGACAAAGTCAGGTTTACTTTTCAGCCATTTGTTCAGATAAGGCTCCAGCGCATAGCAATGCGGGCAGCCGTACCAAAAAAGCTCCAGCACCTCGATCTTGTCTCCGGTGCTGACCGGCTGAGCGACCATCAGGGGGAAGTAGTTGACGTCCTCCTCAAATTCCTGGGCGCCTGCCGGCAGGGTGAGAGCAAGCCATGTCGCAAGTATTCCGATGAATGTTTTCATAACCTGTTTCCTGAAATGCATAGCGGGGTCTCTAGTCGGGTAAGGCGTGTTGGATCAAATCCTTGAGGCCGTCAAAACTGCCGTTGCTCATGAGCACGATCTGATCCCCCGGGCGAGCCATCTCCACAAGGGCGTCGGCAATGGCGTCCACGTCATCCAAGACAAGGAGTCTAGTGGCATCCGCATGAAGCGCAAGTGCGTGTGGATCCCAAGAGAGATCCTGCCGTCGACGGACAATAGCCACGTCACAGAGGCTTAATGCGGTCGCAAGATCAGCCTGTTGGTCGCCGCGCTTCATCGTGTTGGAGCGTGGCTCAAGCACGGCGATAAGCGTGCCCGTCGGTGATGCCACGCGCAAGGTCTGCAGGGTCTCGCGTACCGCCGAGGGATGGTGCGCGAAATCGTCATACAGGGCGATAGACCCGCCGGGATTAAGACGTTCAAGCCGTCGCTTGGGCAGTCGGAAATGGGCAAGCGCCTGACAAGCGCTTTTGGCATCGACACCTGCCGCGTGACAGCCTGCGATTGCCCCCATCGCGTTCGATACGTTATGACCGCCCATGATGTCCCAGTCGACGGCGCCTACCGATCGTCCCTCATGAAATACCTCAAATCGGCGGCCGTCAGGCGTGAGCGGTTGGGCGAACCAGGTCTCGCCATCAGATCGGGTGCTGTAACGCGTTACCGTTGACCAGCACCCTTTCTCAAGCACGCTCTCGAGCCGGGCATCGTCCGCATTGATAACGACGACGCCATCGCGAGGGATGCTCCTCAGCAGATAACCAAATTGTTTCTCGATATCACCGAGGGAGTCAAAAATATCTGCATGATCAAACTCGAGGTTTCCGAGGATCGCCACATCGGGTCGGTAATGAAGGAACTTTGACCGCTTGTCAAAAAAGGCGGTGTCGTACTCGTCGGCCTCAATCACGAACCAAGGCCCGGATCCAAGGCGCGCCGAGCAGGGGAAGTTGCCTGGGATACCGCCGATCAGAAACCCCGGCTGATGACCGCATTGATCGAGAATGAAGGCGGCCATGCTACTGGTGCTGGTTTTGCCGTGTGTCCCCGCGACGGCAAGAACACGTCGATCCGGAATCAGGGATTCCCGAAGCCATTGGGGTCCTGAGGTATAGGGCACTCGCTCGCTGAGGATATGCTCAACCAGTTGATTTCCTCTGGAGAGCGCGTTTCCAATCACGCAAAGGGTGGTGTCCGGCGAGATAGCATCAGGCCGATAGCCTTCAAACAGCGGGATGGCCTCGCTCTCGAGGAGCGTGCTCATCGGCGGGTAGAGGGATTCATCCGAGCCGCTGATCTTGAACCCCCGCTCCCGGGCGATGAGAGCGAGACCGGCCATGAAGGTGCCCCCGATGCCCGCAATATGAATGACGTCTGTCAACCGGCGTTTTGACCGCTAATGGTCATGATCGTGTACATCACGGCCGACTGACAACCAACGATCACCAGCAAAGCAGTCCCGATCCCGGTTTCCATCGCCTGACGCAGGATGGACGTCATTACGGCCAGCGACCAGATGGCGATTCCAGCGGCGATGATTAAGGGCGTAGTCAGCAGCATGGCAGCCTGGGGATCGTCTGGGAGCAACCGCTCATGCCAGCCGAAAAACGGTAAGGCGATGATCTGGAGAATCGACGTCGCCCCGAACATACCGGTCAGGGTTTGCATGGAACGCTCGGATCGGCCCTTGAATCGAAGAATCAGGTGTATCAGGACAGAAAAAAGCAGGACCTGGCCAATCGAAAGAAGCGTGCCGCTGGCAAGACCCATATTGGGCACGGCATTGGCCGCGTTGCTGGCTATCGCGGCGCCTCCCGCGATAGCCAGTAGCGCCTCAGAGCGGGGTACGTCGTGCGCTTTGCCTCGGAATAAACAAAGACCGAAGAAAAGATGCAAAAGTTTGATCATGATCAATGGGTGGGAGAAACAAAACACGATGATATCATCAGACATACCGTTGCCCTTGCGCCGTTTGGACGAAATCACAGCCCAGAGCGTCTGCTGATGAGCAAGCCCCAAAGCTACATTGCCACTCAGGACGCGCTGGATGCGTTTGTAACGCTCGCGACACAGGCGCCCTGGCTATCGATCGATACCGAGTTCGAGCGGATTAAAACCTTTTACCCCAAGCTCTGCTTGATTCAGATTGGAACGCCAGACGCCGCCGTATGCCTTGACCCGCTCGCGGATTTGAATCTCGAGCCGCTTTGCCAAGTTCTGTCAGAAGGGCCAGCCGTAAAAATATTTCATGCAGCGCGCCAGGATCTGGAGGTGTTACACCATGCGCTAGGCATCATTCCCAATGGGTTATTCGATACGCAGATCGCCGCTGCAATGACGGGCTATGGCGATCAGGTGGGCTATGCGCATCTGGTCAAAACCATCTGCGATGTGGAGCTCTCGAAGGCGTACACGCGAACCCCCTGGTGTCGTCGCCCGCTCAGCGAGCAGGAGATTCTTTATGCGTTCGACGACGTGAAATATCTCAATGCGATCCACGACCGATTGGTTCAAGAGCTGGCAGACAAGGATCGCACCCTTTGGCACGCAGAGGATTGCGCGTCCCTGCTCTCGGCAGAGTGGACTGATATCGACAGCGCAGGGGTAGAGAAAGTGGCGAAGGCGTGTAGCGGCCTCAGTCGCCAGGCGCAGAGCGTTGCCCATGCGCTTGCCCTCTGGCGTGAGGAAGCGGCCAAAAGACGGGACCGACCGCGCGAATGGCTGTTAGCAACCCAGGCAATCGTTGCCTTGGCTGAGACGCGCCCGACCACCTTGGCCGGGTTAGCGAAGACGCCTGAAGTCGAATCGGGAACCGTAAAACATAGGGGCGATGAGATTCTCAAGGTCATCGCCGATGGCGAAAGAAACGCTGGCGACTTTGTGCCGAGGCTTCCCCCCTCACGCCCGGACGCCAAAACCAAGGCGCTGGGCAACGCGATGTGGGAAGCCCTGGGTCGCCTGAGTGCCGAAGCGGGGCTTCCCACATCGTGTGTGGCCAAACGTGACGACATTCGGGCGCTGGCGGCAGGGCGCCGTGATCTTCGACTGTTGACCGGCTGGCGATATGAATTTGCGGGCGCGGTGCTTGAAAAAATGGCGATTGAGGGCAGCTGAGAAAGGGTGGTTACAATAAGTCCAGCTATTCACCGAAGTTAAGGAGGGTGACGACATGCCAGGATTGCGAACCATCTTAGTGCCGTTTAATAACGCTCAGCCGACGGCGCCTGCGGTAAAGGCAGCGAAAAAATTAGCCGAAGCCGAGGGCGCCTATATTGAAGGGGCCTATTGTCGGCAGGTGCTGCCGATCATCGCGGGCGAGGGAATTACCCTGCCGGGCGACTACCTCGCCGAGTTCGAGGAAGAGGGTCGGCATCAGGCCGCTCTGGCGCGTACCCATTTCGAATCGTTGGCAGCAGAAATGGGGATTCCCATGAGTGATCTGGCCGGTCAGGGGCTTCGGGCAGGCTGGACGGAGATGATGGGCACCGGTCCGGAAGGGATTGGTGAGTACGCCCGAGCCTTTGGTATCAGCGTGCTGCATCGAGATATCCAGAGTTCCAGCATGGACTGGAAGAGCACGGCCGAAGCGTTGTTGTTCGAGAGCGGTCGCCCGCTACTGCTCGTCAGTAATGACATACCGGACACCATAGGCCGGCGCATTCTCGTGGCATGGAATGGCAGCATTGAGACGGCCCGGGCGCTTAGTGCGGCCCGTCCATTGCTGGCCTCATGCGAAGCGTTACAGGTCCTGTCCGTGCAAGGGGGTATGACGTCAGGTCCGGACGTGGACCTCATCACCGCACATCTGAAGGCCAGCGGGTTTCGAGCGGAGTCAAATAGCCGGGACAGTGCCGGTACAACCGTCGGACAGGTGATCGTTGATGAAGCCTCTGCCTTCGGTGCCGATCTGATCATCAAGGGCGCCTTTACACACAGCCGCCTGCGGCAGTTGGTCTTTGGCGGCGCCACCAGTGAGATTTTCAATCACGCAAGTTGCCCGGTAATGCTCTGCCATTAGACGGGTAAAGGGGCGCCTTTCTTTTTCGGAAAGCATCTTGAATGGTGACCAACGCTTGCGCGAGTGGGGAATCTGCAGGCTCCAAAAAAGTATAATGCGCGGGTCTTTTGGTCCTTGAGTCTTAAAAGCGTGGGCGCAACGTGCCCCGTGGCTTAAGGCCGTACATCAATGATTTGGAGATCCTTATGAAAAAGCCCGTCAGAGTCGCGGTCACCGGTGCCGCTGGGCAAATCAGCTATGCCATGTTGTTTCGCATCGCGGCGGGCGATATGTTGGGGCCGGATCAGCCCGTGATTCTTCAGTTGCTCGAAATTCCACCCGCCATGGACGCTCTCAAGGGTGTGGTGATGGAGCTTGATGACTGTGCGTTCCCGTTGCTTCAATCCGTTGAGTGCTCCGATGATCCGGTCAAAGCGTTTCGCGACACCGATTTTGCAATGCTGGTTGGCGCCCGTCCGCGCGGACCGGGCATGGAGCGCAAAGACCTGTTAACCGAGAACGCGAAGATTTTCTCCGTGCAGGGTAAGGCCCTGAATGAAAGTGCCAGCCGGCAGGTCCGCGTTTTGGTAGTGGGTAATCCCGCCAACACCAACGCATTGATTGCATCGGCGAACGCGCCGGATATCGATACCGCCCAGTTCACGGCGATGACGCGCCTGGATCACAATCGGGCGATCAGCCAGCTCGCGCAGAAAACAGGCATGGCGACCACCGACGTGGGCCGCGTCACGATTTGGGGCAATCATTCCGCCACCCAGTATCCGGATATCCACCACGCCACGGTGGCCGGCAAGTCAGCGATTGATCAGGTCGATCAAGAGTGGATGGTGAGCGATTTCATTCCCACCGTACAACAGCGGGGGGCGGCCATCATCAAGGCCCGTGGGGCGTCAAGCGCGGCATCTGCCGCTTCCGCCGCCATCGACCATATGCGAACCTGGGCACAAGGCACTGCCGAGGGAGACTGGGTCAGTATGGCTATCCCTTCAACAGGCGACTACGGGATCGAATCGGGTCTGATGTACTCGTTCCCGGTGCAGTGCGCAGGCGGGGGCTATTCCGTAGTGACGGGGCTTGCAATTAATGAGTTCAGTGAGGAGCGGATGCGGCTCACCGAGCAGGAACTGCGTGAAGAGCGCGATGGCGTACGGGATCTACTGGGCTGAGCCCTTTAATCACGCGGGCAGGTCAGGATCATGATTCGAATTGCCGTTGCCGGAGTAGCTGGGCGTATGGGCCGGGCGCTGGTGTCTGCCGTGCAGGAGCAGTCAACGACCCACGGCGGTCTGGCGCTTACGCATGCTTTCGAGCGGCCGGGGCATGATGCCATCGGGCTGAACACGTCGGTTCTGATCGGCGACGCCGGTCCGGGCGTCACCGTGGCGGACGATATCTCAGGCGGTGATTTCGATGTGCTGATCGATTTCACCTCGCCGCAATCCAGCCTGTCGAATCTTGAATACTGCGCGACGCGCGGATTACGCGCCGTGATTGGCACGACCGGGTTTGATGCCGATCAGCGCGAGTCGATCCAACGTCTATCTCGCGAAACCGGCGTGGTGTGGGCGCCCAACATGAGCGTGGGGGTTAACGTCACCCTTAAGCTTCTAGAGGTGGCGGCCAAAGCATTTGGCGACACCGCCGATATCGAAGTGATTGAAGCGCATCATCGCCATAAGGTCGATGCGCCATCCGGTACGGCGCTTAAAATGGGAGAGGTTGTCGCCGAGGCTCTGGATCGAAGCCTCGAAAAGCATGGTGTGTTTACACGCCACGGCGCGATTGGCCCGCGCTCTGATTCCGAGATCGGATTTTCGACGATCCGCGCGGCGGATGTCGTGGGAGAGCACAGCGTCTGGTTTGCGGTTGCCGGCGAGCGAGTCGAAATCACGCACAAGGCCTCAAGCCGCGAGATATACGCCAACGGGGCGGTCCGTAGCGCCAGGTGGGTGCATGAAAAAACGTCCGGTCTTTTCGATATGCAGGATGTTTTGGGATTTCGAGGCGATTAATAATTGATGTTTTAAAGCCGCAAAGATAGAATGCGGTCCTTGGAATGAGGACGTCAACAGATTACCGAAAAAGGAGAAACCCAGGGGGTTTCTCCTTTTTTTTATGCCGACTGTGCGGGAGTGCTGAATGAATTCCGCAGTTCTGGTTCTTGAAGACGGCAGCGTTTTTCGCGGCCGCGCCATTGGCGCTGTTGCCGAAGCAGTCGGCGAAGTGGTCTTCAACACCTCCATGACCGGCTATCAGGAGATTGTTTCCGATCCGTCCTATGCCCAGCAGATTGTCACGCTGACTTGTCCGCATATCGGCAACGTCGGCGCTAATCATGAAGACACCGAGGCGCCTAACGCATTCGCGTGCGGGCTTGTGGTTCGGGATCTGCCGCGTCTGCTGAGCAATTTCCGATCCGAGGAGAGCCTGAGCGATTACCTGAAGCGCCAGAACGTCGTCGGCATCAGCGATATCGATACTCGCCAACTCACCCGCCTGCTGCGCGAGAAAGGCGCACAAAACGGCTGTCTGCAGGCCGGGGACATTGATGAGGATCGAGCCTTATCAAAGGCGCGCGCATTCGCCGGCCTCAAGGGAATGGATCTTGCCCAAACCGTGACCACCGCTGAGCCGTACCGCTGGGCCGAGGGCTCCTGGCATCTGGAGGGGGGTTTCGCAGCGACAGGCAAAAGCCGCTACCGCGTGGTTGCCTACGATTTTGGCGTTAAGCGCAATATTTTGAGGCTGCTGGTGGATCGTGGCTGCGAGGTCGAGGTGGTGCCGGCCAAGATGCCGGCAAAAGAGGTGCTGGCCCGAAAGCCTGACGGCGTATTCCTTTCAAACGGCCCGGGTGATCCCGAGCCGTGTGTGTACGCAATCGATGCGATTCGCGAAATTCTTCAAAGCCGAACGCCCGTGTTTGGAATTTGTCTGGGGCATCAGTTGCTCGGGCTGGCCGCCGGTGCGCGCACACTGAAGATGAAGTTTGGTCATCACGGTGCCAATCATCCGGTGGTGGATTTGGCCACTCAGCGCGTGATGATCACCAGCCAAAACCACGGTTTCGCGATCGATCCCGAATCTTTGCCTGATCGTGTTCAAGTCACGCACCGGTCTCTTTTTGATCAATCGATTCAGGGCATCGCGCTGAACGACGTGCCGGCGTTTTCTTTTCAGGGTCATCCCGAGGCCAGCCCCGGTCCGCAGGATATCGTCCCGCTGTTTGATCAGTTCATCGCCATGATGGCAGCGAGTGAGCGCGATGCCTAAACGTCAGGACATCAAGACCATCCTGGTGGTGGGCGCTGGCCCGATTGTGATCGGCCAGGCCTGCGAATTTGATTATTCCGGTGTACAGGCCTGCAAGGCGCTTCGCGAGGAAGGCTATCGCGTGGTTCTGGTCAATTCCAATCCGGCAACGATCATGACGGATCCGGAATTCGCCGATGCGACCTACATCGAGCCGATCACCTGGGAGGCGGTTGCTCTCATCATTGAAAAAGAGCGGCCGGACGCGTTGCTCCCGACCATGGGAGGGCAAACCGCCCTTAATTGTTCCCTCGATCTGGTTCGCCACGGCGTCCTTCAGAAATTCGGTGTGGAGATGATCGGAGCCACCCGCGACGCGATCGACAAGGCGGAGGATCGGGAGCGCTTTAGGAACGCCATGCGGGACATCGGTCTTGAGGTGGTGCGCGGTGAACTGGCCCACTCGATGGAAGACGCCATGGCCGTGCTTGACCAAATCGGCTTTCCGATCATTATTCGGCCGTCCTTCACGCTCGGTGGGAGCGGGGGCGGTATCGCCTACAACACCGACGAGTACCAGGCCATCTGCGCCCGCGGACTGGATGCCTCGCCAACCAACGAGCTGCTCATCGAGGAATGCATCCTCGGCTGGAAGGAGTTCGAGATGGAGGTGGTTCGCGACAGTCGCGACAACTGCATCATCGTCTGCTCGATTGAAAACGTCGATGCGATGGGTGTACACACCGGCGATTCCATCACTGTGGCACCGGCACTGACCCTGACCGATAAGGAGTACCAAATTATGCGCAACGCCAGTATTGCGGTGTTGCGCGAGATTGGCGTAGATACTGGCGGGTCGAACGTGCAGTTTGCTATTGATCCTGCGACAGGCCGCATGGTCGTCATTGAGATGAATCCTCGCGTCTCACGCTCTTCGGCGCTGGCTTCAAAAGCCACCGGATTCCCAATTGCGAAAGTGGCTGCAAAGCTTGCCGTAGGCTACACGCTGGACGAGCTCGATAACGATATCACCGGCGGCGCCACGCCTGCGTCATTCGAGCCGTCGATCGACTACGTCGTGACAAAGATTCCCCGTTTCGACTTTGAGAAATTTCCGCAGGCCGATCCCACGCTCACTACCCAGATGAAGTCGGTGGGTGAGGCAATGGCTATCGGTCGTACCTTCAAGGAGTCCTTCCAGAAGGCGCTTCGCAGTCTTGAGATCGGCGCCACCGGCCTCGATCCGCTGTGGGGTGTAGCACAAGAGGCCGGCGGCGAACCCGATCTCGTCAGCCGGCTGCGGGTTCCGGGTGCGCGACGTGCCTGGTATATCGCGGATGCGTTTCGCGAGGGCCTGTCTCTTGATGAGGTGCAACAACATACCGGTATCGATCCCTGGTTTCTGGCCCAGATTCAGGAACTAATTGAAGCAGAGCGGGGTGTCGAGGGGCAATCACTCGATACCATCGAGAAAGACGCGCTGTATCGTCTGAAGCGCGATGGCTTTTCCGATGCCCGCCTCGCGAGCCTGCTTGGCGTGAGCGAGGATGATTTCCGGGCGAGGCGTCACGCGCTGGCAGTGCGTCCGGTTTATAAGCGGGTGGATTCGTGCGCTGGCGAGTTCGCTACACCTACCGCGTATCTGTACTCGACCTATGAAAGTGAGTGCGAATCCCAGCCCGACGAACGGTCCAAGATCATGGTTCTCGGTGGGGGCCCCAACCGCATTGGACAGGGCATCGAGTTTGATTATTGCTGTGTGCACGCGGCGATGGCTATGCGCGAAGACGGCTATCAAACCATTATGGTCAACTGTAACCCCGAGACCGTATCGACCGATTACGACACCTCCGATCGGCTGTATTTCGAACCGCTAACGCTTGAGGACGTGCTGGAGATCTGCGCGGTGGAAAATCCGACCGGTCTGATCGTGCAATACGGGGGACAGACCCCACTTAAATTGTCACGAGGCCTGGCAGCAGCGGGCGTACCGATATTGGGCACCTCGCCGGATTCCATACATAAGGCCGAGGATCGGGAGCATTTTCAGGCGCTCATTAACGAGTTGCAGCTTTTGCAGCCGCCGAACCGCACGGCCACCACAGAAACGCAGGCGCTGGAGCGCGCGCAGGATATTGGCTATCCGCTGGTCGTGCGGCCCTCCTATGTGCTGGGCGGCAGGGCCATGGAAATCGTCCATAGCCAAGAGGAGCTCGAGCGTTATCTGCGCGATGCCTTTCGCGTCTCGAACGAATCTCCCATTCTGCTGGACCGGTTCTTGAATGACGCAGTGGAGGTGGACGTGGATGCCATCTGCGATGGAGACGAGGTCGTCATCGGCGGGATCATGGAGCATATTGAAGAGGCCGGTGTTCACTCGGGAGACTCCGCCTGCGTGCTGCCCCCTTTTGCGCTGTCGGCCGAGACGCAGGCCGAGCTTGCTCGCCAGACCCGGGCGATGGCGCTGGCGCTGGGTGTGCGGGGCCTGATGAACGTTCAGTTCGCCGTGAAGGGCCGGGATGTCTACGTGCTTGAGGTGAACCCCCGGGCGTCGCGCACCGTACCATTTGTATCGAAGGCCACCACCCGGCCGCTTGCCAAAATTGCGGCGCGGGTAATGGCCGGTCAATCGCTAGCGACTCAGGGCGTGAACGGCGAGGTCATACCGGGCTATTACTCCGTCAAGGAAGCCGTCTTCCCGTTTATCAAGTTTCCCGGCGTGGATCCCATCCTCGGACCGGAGATGAAAAGCACGGGTGAAGTCATGGGTATAGGCAAAACCTTTGGTGAGGCGTACCGAAAAGCACAGCTTGCCACCGGGGTCCTGATTCCAAACAGCGGCACGGCGCTTATCAGCGTGCGCACGGCAGACCAGGCCGGCGTCATCGACATCGCGCAGTATCTCAGCGACAATGGGTTTAGGCTAGTCGCAACGGAAGGCACGGCTCGGGCTCTGCAGCAGGCAGGCCTTCAGGCCATCGTGGTAAACAAAGTACGAGAAGGTCGCCCACATGTGGTCGACAGCATAAAGAACGGCGAATACGATTTGATTGTCAACACCACCGAGAGTCGGCACAGCCGGCTCGATTCAGAAACCATTCGCCGACAAGCGCTGACTCACAAGGTGACGTATTTCACGACCTTGGCCGCAGCGCGAGCGGCCTGCGAAGCGCACCGTGCGGGAAACGACGCCAGCGTGAATCGACTGCAAACCCTGCATCAAACCGTCACCGTATGAGAGTGCTCCTGACCCCCGATGGCGCTGAGCGCCTGCGCGAAGAATTAACGCGCCTTAAGAAGCACGATCGACCGGCGGTGATTCAGGCCATTGCCGAGGCCCGCGCGCACGGCGATTTATCGGAAAACGCTGAGTACCACGCCGCTCGCGAGCAGCAGGGATTTATAGAGGGTCGTATCGCGGAGCTTGATTCCAAACTCTCCATAGCCGAGGTGATTGATTCGGCGCGACTTAATGCCGCCGGCAAGGTGGTCTTCGGTGCCTGGGTGGATCTGTGGGAGGAAGACGGCGATCGGGAGGTCACGTACCGAATCGTGGGAGAGCTCGAGGCCAACATCGATGAGGGCCTGATATCGCATGGTTCGCCCATTGCAAAAGCATTGATCGGCAAGACAGAAGGAATGGAAATTGAATTTAAGGCGCCGGGCGGAATCAAGCGCTATGAGGTGCTGGCGGTTCGATATGAATCCGCTGCGGCGTCAACGCCGAAAAGCTGAGTCGACAGGGCGTCTCACCCGCCTGAAAGCTCAGTCGGATTCCCGCTGCGCCTTTTTCCCGGTGTCGATCTGATCGGTGTCCGAAGGCGCTTCGGGCTCGTCCTTAGACGGTAATTCGCTGTCGGGCGGTGTCTCGTCGGGGTCCTCGGCAAATCGTCCCAGCCAGAATGAGAAGGGGCTCTTTTCTTTGGTTTCTGAATCAGGCGGCGTGACGATATCCGGACCCTGATCATAGCCCTCGTCAACCTCGGCTCGCGGATCCAGATCACCCACCGCCATCGGTG
>Ga0181588_10003985_pt1 | contig 12224 bp, 9 predicted proteins | sample 071ome_26_FD_148607 | JGI IMG/M metagenome (GOLD analysis project Ga0181588, IMG submission 148607) | Coastal salt marsh microbial communities from the Groves Creek Marsh, Skidaway Island, Georgia - 071409BT metaG (spades assembly) | ecosystem: Environmental > Aquatic > Marine > Intertidal zone...
CTCTATCCAGAAATCGTTATAGGCTTCATCGACGCCGGTGCCGGGAATCGCCGCATCTGAGGCTTCGTCTCTCGCCTCTGATCTGGCTTCAAGCTCTGCAATTTCTGCCGCGTTCAGAAACTGTCGGTCACCGTATTGAAGCGGGCGCTGCATGGGCGTGTTGGAGGAAAAATTCCAGACCCCCTGCAGATCAGGCGCGCCCCACTCCGTCCGCGGCGCGGTATAGGACTCAGCCGCTACTCCGACACCGGAGATCAGAGTTAGGAACAAAATAGAAAAAATTCGACAGCACTGCATGGGAAATTTGCCTTCAATTGGCCAGCTCAAGAAAGAAAACAGGTTATGCTGCTAATATGAACACGCCGCGGACATGACTGCAAAATTTTCGCCGCAACAGCCACCGCCTCAGGAGGCAGCAGTATCTGTCGGAGATTTGTAATGATAGACACGGCTGAAGAACACGCCATACAGAAACAGCCCGAGCGACAGCAGCATGGCCGGCAGCAGCGCATTGAGTGTACCGAATACTTCAATCATAAATCCCAGAACGATCGCACCAATCGGCGCACTGCCAAGCAGGCCTAAAGTGAACACCGACATTATCCGGCCGCGAAATTCCTCTGTGGCAGATTCTTGGACGATCGTTCTGGCTAGAGTCAGAGTGACACCCATATTAATCCCCCACAGGACGGCTGCAATCGCAAACACCCACAAAGCGGGCTGCAGCCACATAATTCCCAGAATGAACATTCTGGACAGCTGCATCAGAAGGAATATCCGGCCCGGTCGCTCAAGCGGCATAAAGCGCATCATGGCGAGACTGGACGTTGTGGCACCACAATAGAAAATCACCATCATCATGGAAAGCAGGAACGCGTCACCTTCGTAGATTCTGCGCACAATGAACGGAAATACCGTCATGAAAGATCCGGCGTTGAAAATACTGGATATAAAATTTATCGAAAGTGCCTGCGCGATGACCGGGCTCGCCGCAATCGCCGCCAGACCTTTCTTAAGCTGGAGCAGCGTGGATTCTCTGGCAGCTGCCTTTGGCTTGCTCGGACTGATTCGCGCGACCATCAGCGCCGCCAGAGCAAAGCAGACCAGCTGAATAAGCAGCACCGGAATCAGCCCGAGCATTTCCAGCGTGCCGGCCACTGCCAGCCCCATGATCTGCACAATGAATCCGATCGCAGAGGCGGCTGAGACGGACTTTTGCACCTCACCTCGTGCGACCCGATTCAGCAGAGCCTGCTGTGCCGGGCTGGTGTAGGAAATGACAAAACTCATACCCAGACCCCAGAGCAGAATGTTCCAGAGCGCGATCTGAGAAAAATTCAGCATGGCCACCAGAAACAGCGGCAAAACCGGCGCACAGGCATAGACCTTTATCAACAGAGCGCGGGGGTCCGTACCATCCGCTTTGGCTCCCCCCAGCAGGATCAGGACGATCCCGGGAATACCCACAACCGCCTGAACCAGACCGACCTCGCTGGCGGGCAGCTCCAGGATGCCGATCAGAATCCACGCCAGCAGCAACTGCTGCATCGCAATCGCGATGCCCGCCAGACCGGTGGACGTCAGATAAGGTCTAAACTCCGACGAGACACTCTCTGAAGGAGGTTGCGCGGCTTCTAGTGACTTCATCTGCGCGCCAGCTCGACTAGGGGCTGACGGTCAGCTCATCGCTGCCCGCCGGCAGCAAAATCGTCATACCGTCCTCTGCCAGCAGCCAGTCTACTTCATCATCCTGTTCCATCCCCTCCACAAACCGATCGGGAAACCCCGGAGCCCCCGCCTGCGTCAAATGGCTCAGCACCAGCAGGTCGACCCTTGCGCTACGCGCGAGCTCCAGCGCTTCTGCGGGCTCCGTGTGATAAGTCACTGTATCTGCCAACAGAGCCGAACCACGGGGGTTGATGCGCGAGATCATGCGGGACTGGGCGAGCTGCATTGCATTATTCTGCGCTTCGTGGATCAGCACATCAGCCTCCTGGGCAGCATCGGCCAGTGGCGGCCAGGCACTGGTGTCACCGCTGATAACCACCGAGCGCCCCTTATAATCAAACCGATACCCGAAGGCCGGATCAATCGGCTCGTGAGACACACGGATGGCGGTGACGGTCAACTCACCATCCTGCAGAGCAAGAGCGGCTCCGTCCGGCTCCGCAATGTCTATAATTTCTGAATGGATAAATGCCGCATCAAGGGGAAATTTAACCGCTTCATCCTCATGGTGTGCTTTGCGAAACAGGCGGTCCTGCTCGTACACCAGATTGAAGCCCTCAGCCAGCTTGTCGACGCCCTCAGGCCCGATAAACGTTAAAGCTTCTTCCCGGCCATTGATCCAGCTCTGTTCGGCAGCCTCACCAACGCCCGCGATATGGTCGCTGTGTAAATGCGTGATGAATATGGCTTTCAGGTTCAGCACCGGCGCCCCCATTTCTGCACGCAGGGTATTCCATCCCCCAACGCCGTTATCGATCAGGTAAAGTGAGTCTCCTGCCTGAACCGCCGTACAGGGCTGGTTCCGCCCTGAGTTGAACAGAGGCCCGCCGGTGCCGCAGAAATAAACCTTCAGGCCATCGAAACTTTGGGCCATGGCACAAGAAGCGGTCAGCAACTGACTGGCAACCAGAGTCAGAAGCAGCTGTCTGGCTAATCGTTGGGGGTGCGACATGGCAGATTCTCCGAGGGCGGGCAGTCGATTTTTGAGCCGATGTTATCTTAAAGAAAGTACCATCGCCCGAACAGAAAGGACAGCACGTCCCCCGGAGACCAAGACGCCGCATCCACCGCCTCGCGTGCCTGACTCGCGAGACAACAGCGCGGCAGTATCACGCCGATCTGCTCATGATGACAAGAACATTTTAATGACCATGGCACTTATTTATAAGCCGCCAAGACAGGCAGAGCGCCTGCTTCGAGCCCCCGTCAAGCTGCACGATGGCAGCGCTCTGAACGGGCAAATAAGAATCCCGCTGTCAGCGTTCAGAGCAGACTCACGCTGGAGGCCAGGCAATTTGTCCGGACCAACTGTCTGACTTTCTGTCTAGGTCTGCCGGCTGCGCGCCGCCTGGGCAACAGCCGCAATCAACTTCCCCGTATCAATCGGCTTGGCCAGCACAGCGGCAAACCCGGCATCCAGAATTCGCTTCACGTCTTCTTCCAGCACGTTACCCGTTACCGCAATAGCACGCACCTCAGGCTGCAGCGCCACAATCCGATCGCGCAGTTCTAGGCCGTCGATGTCCGGCATCGAGATATCAGTGACAAGCAACTCAATCGTCTCCGTTTTCATGTGAATAAGTGCTTGCCGGGCTGAAACAGCGCCAAAGACCCGGGCACCGGCACGTTCCAGCGCATATGTCAGTATCTTCAGATTCACCTCGCTGTCATCTACACAGAGAATTTTCAGCCCAGCAACGGCGGCCTCATCATCGACCTCCGGGCTCTGCTGATCATTCCCAACCTGAGGCGGAAGCGTTTCCCAGGCGAGCATGATCGGCAGACTGACCTGGATAGCGGTACCCGCACCGGGCGCGGTGCGAACTGTAATATCGCCCTCCATGCTGTCAACCAGCCCGCGGACAATCCGCAGACCCAACCCGCTGCCTGCGGAAAGCCCATCGGCCTCCTTGCTTTCCTGATCAGAGCCCGATTGCAGGATGCTCTGCACATCCTCGTTCAAACCGTTGCCGGAATCTTCAACCTGCACTGTAAGAAGCCGATCTTCTCGCAGGTACTCTGTCTTCAGGCTCACCGTACCGTTTTCCGGCGTATATTTGATTGCATTCGATACTAGATTGGTGACAATCTGCGTGATAGCTTTGCGGTCAATAATGATTCTGCGCGGAAAGTCTTCCGAGCATTCGGACAATAACAGTTTAATCTCTTTTGCTGCCGCAGCCGGCTCAAAGACAGTAACCCATGAACTGAGCAGTTCAGGCAGACTGACAGGCTCAGGAGAAAGCTTTAAGTTCTGAGCTCTCAGATCCTTGAACGTGAGAATGTCGTCAACTATCGCATGCAGATGTTCACCGGCAGCGACCGCAGAGCGCAGTTTCTCCCTCACGTCAGCGCTGACGCTCAACATCTCTGACTGTTGAATCAGTCCGATTAGCCCGCTGAGCGGGTTCCGGATCTCATGGGACATGTTCGCGAGAAATTTCGACTCTGCCTGCTTTGCCTCCGTTTCCGAGACCAGCGATTTCTCCAGATCACCAACCAGATTCTGCTGCGCGCCCACCGACTCCAAAAGCAAGACCCGTTGCGCCTCATGAAAACGCGCAAGTAAGTAGACTGAGATAAAAAACATGACGATATAGCTAAAACCACCAGCCAGTCGCTGCGCTTCGTTTCGTTCCGGCAACACGCCGGCTGTCTGTAAGCCGAAAAATACTGCGCCGCTGATGGCAGCGATCACGAGGATCGGTTTCGCGCGCCCAAACCCGGTCGCAGCAAGACAAAAAACAACAAAGCTGAACAAAGCAATGAAGGGGACATGATTGGTAAACCCCCCATGGTTGAAGATCGAGCCCATGCACGCAATAAAGGCGCCTGCAATCAGCAGGATATCCCTCGCTACTGTCTTACGGGGGTAAAGGTAGACCAGGCCAAGTGCGCAGAAGCCGAGGATTAAGGCAGAAAGCTGAGGAATACCGCGGGCCCAGTATCCGGAAATAAAATTGCCCAGCCCAACGATACCCAGAGGCCCCAGGAGCACGCAGACGGCGAAGACTGAGTGCTGACGCTGCAGCGCTTCGAGTCTGCGGCTAGCACCGGAATCTCCGAGGGCACTCGCGCGGGTTATGGCTGGGTCATCAGACAGGTTTGGCATGACGGTTCGATTAGGCAGAAAGTGCACGTTGATTACCACACACAAAAACGGCGATGTCCACTCTGATCAGCCAAAGACAGACAACCGCACGGCCTTGTTAACAAGTCAGGCTCGCCACCGTTTCTATCAGGTCATGTGAACCGTAAGGTTTGGGGATCACCGCCATAAACCCGGACTGCTTAAACCTGTCAGCATCTGCCTCCATGACATTGCCCGTAACCGCTATGACAGGAAGGTCGGGAAACTCTGCTGCAAGTCTCTTTTGCAACTCCTCTCCGTCCATGCCGGGCATAGCAATGTCTGTAATCACACAATCGAAAGATTGCTTTGACACAAGCTGCAGCGCCTCATCACCAGAGAGTGCTTTAGCGACATCTGCTTTAGCTCTGGTGAGCGCACTGGCCGCCACCATCAGGTTCAGTTCACTGTCATCAACACACAGGACCCGCTTGCCCTCTAAACTGGCCGCAATGCTCTCTGCATTCGCACGCGCGAATTCAGCCATCCCGTCGGTATTATGCGAAATGCGCTCTGCCCGCAGTTTTGCAGTGAAAGTGCTCCCGACCCCTTCTTCGGACTCGACCGCCAGTTCGCCATCCATCATCACAAGCAGCTGACGGATAATGGCGAGCCCGAGGCCTGTACCCCCATATTTTTTGCCCGCGCCCTTGTCACCCTGATCGAAACGGACAAACAGTCTTTCCATCGCATCCGGGCTAATGCCAATACCGGTGTCGCTGACGCGGATTGCGAGCTCTTTGTAGTCGTCATTATAAGTCAATGCAAGCCGCACCTTGCCACCATCGGGTGTAAACTTGATAGCGTTCGACAGCAGGTTGGTGATGACATGCGTGATGGCCCGCTCATCGACTCGAAGCATTGTCGGGAAGTCACTGGCAAACTCTTCCAATTCCAGGGAGATTTTTTTGTTTTTAGCCGAAACAGCAAATAATGCGCGGGAGGTTTCTGACCATTTTTCAGTATCCACCGCCTGATAGTTCAAGCTGAAGTCACCTTCTTCAATTGTCTTCATGGTCAGAATGTCATCGACAATCGCTCTGAGGTGTGAGCCCGCCCCGGTGGCGGCATCAAGATAGCCTGTCCGTTTTCGCTCATTACGCTCTATCCGTGACTCCTCCAGTAATCCAAGCAAAGCATTTAACGGATTGCGAATTTCATGAGACATGTTTGCAAGAAATCGAGATTCCGCTTCCTTTGCCCTGTTGGCTTCAGTCAGCGAAATTGCAAGATCTTCAGCCGCCTTTTCCCGATCGGCAAAGGCATTCAACAAGATGCGGGTTTGAGCCGACTGATATCGGGCAACCAGCAGCACACCGACCCAGACCGCGACAAGCATCAAGATTGAAATAAACGTCTGATTGGACGGGATATCGTTAAGGCGCAGCGAATCCAGAAACCCTTGTTGGTCGAGATACAGTGCTGAGCCGCCGACTAGCAATAAAGCAGCCGAAATGGCGTGGATCTTCTCGAATCCGACAATGGCGATGGCGTAAACTACTCCGACAGCCAATCCCAGACCTGATCTTGGGTCTGAAAACCCCCCATTAGAGAATGTCGAAAAAGCGCCTGCCAGAAACACAGCGACTATAGCCACATAGGGCCGCCACACTTTCCCGTAATTGAACAGGACGAGGCAAAGCGAAAACATCGAAATGCTCAAATAAGTCGACTGCCAGAAAGCGCGTTCGTACACACCATTAATGATATTCATCAAGGGTGCCAGTCCGGACAGCAGAACGTAGAGCGCCATGGCGAGAATTTCGTTCTGCCGCTGAATGGCATCGAGCTCCTCGTCAATGAACTGCGCGGCTCGCGGGGCAAACCGAATAGATTTGTATTGCTCTTTAAAGGCGTTTCTTAACATTCCACCAACTCAGAATCCAAGCAGCCATCGCGCTGCTGAACCAAATATCAACTTAAAATCAACTTCACCCGGTTTAAGAACCTGTAGAAACGTGCCGCAGTATTTCTTTAATCAGTTGATCCCTGCACACCGGCTTACTGAGCACGCCGGAAAAACCACCGGCGCGGTACCTCTCGACGTCACTGCTCAATACATTGCCCGACACAGCAATCACCGGCAAACCAGGATACAGATGCGCAAGTTCTTGCTGAAGCGCCTCACCATCCATCTCCGGCATCGAGATATCTGTCAGAACAATGTCGTAATGATTGGCCGCACACTGCTCAATCGCCTGACGCGCGGACTCTGCCCTGTCTGCAGATGCTCCGGCATTTTCGAGATACTGGCACAGGACCTCCAGATTGACTCTACTGTCGTCAACGCATAAAGCACAGATGTTCGACAGGGATGTCTCCGGTACATTCTTGATGGCTGTTTTTACAGCAGCTTGTTCTTCACCGTCAGCGCGCTTAGCTGCGATCGCTGCGGGTATCATCAAGGTAAACGTAGAGCCTGCTTCTGGGGCGGAGTCGAGTGCAATCGTACCGTCTAGCCTGGACACAATCTCTTCGACGATGGCCAGTCCCAAACCGACCCCCTGATGGCTCTTCGTTTGACCACTGTGTCCTTGGGTAAATCTTCCGAAAATCCGCTGCTGGGTCTGATAATCCATGCCGATCCCCGTATCAGAAACAATCAGCGTCAGGGCCTCCAGGTCAGGCGCGTAGCGTAGCGTAAGCTGAACCTCCCCCCCCGCTTCCGTGAATTTCAGCGCATTGGATATGAGGTTAATGACCGCTTTGCTTACCAGTTGAGAATCCAGCATCAACACCCGGGGTACTGTCGCGTCAGGCGGCGTCATGATCAACTTAATGCTGGCTTGCTTGGCGCTGTAATCGAACAACTTAATCCAGTCAGTGCACAATTCGAATATATCACAAGGTCTCAAGGCAACGCCGCTGGTATCAGCCTCAACTTTCTTTAAAGTCAGGATGTCATCGACAACGGAGGTCAAATGGCTTGTTGCAATCAACGCCGAGCTTAAATTGGTGCGGACTTCCCGCAAATCATTTTTTACCAGAGCGTTTTCAATGAGGCCGACTACCCCATTGAGTGGATTACGCAATTCGTGTGACATATTGGCCAGAAACATCGACTCGGCGGCCATCGCTTTTTCTGCCTCAGCTAGCGACTCACTGAGGTCCTCGGCATAGCTGTCCGCCAGGGCCACCGATTCTGTCAGCAACTGGGTCTGACGATTGGTAATTTCGGAGAGCATATAAATGCCGACCAGAAACGCAAGGTTCATGATCAGAATGACATTAATTGCGATAGGCCCGGCCTCACTCACCTTAAATTGCGCCAAAAGCCCCGCCAATTCAAGAGCGGCAAGCGGGATGAAGAGCACCAATGCAATGCGAAAAACCAGTTTTATCTGAGCAATACCCAGAATCAGCAGCGCCCCGACGACAAGTAGCGGAAACGAGATAGCGCCCCGCGCATCGGTAAACCCGCCATTGGTGACGATCGCTGAAATGAGAGGCAGCGTCACAACCGCGACCACAAGCCAGGTCGGCACCCGGCCGGGTGGCTGCCTGGTGCGCTGATATAATATGGCCAGCCCAACCAGCATAGCGGCAAGCGCGATCAGCGCTCGCCAATAGATGCCGACGTAGAGATTCAGCAAACCGATGATAGCGGCGAAAACAGCAAGAGCGATCAATCCGGCAAGTTCAAACCGCCGCTTGGCGGCCTCGATGTCAGCTAGCGTGTCTTGTTTCATAACAGTGGCCACATACTCGTTGGCGGAAATCCCGGTTACGCCCTGCCGGACCAGAGCGCTTGCGGGAAGCTCTAAGAAAAAACTGGCAAAGCGCTTTAAAAGCGCTCAGACAGAGCCGCGTCATGGCGGTGATGCGTGTCCGCAAAAAGCCCCTTATGGCCGACTGCGCTTACTGATCTACCATGCTCAAAATGTAGCCGTGATTGCGAATCGATTTCACCTCAATCTCACTGCTGACTTCAGCCAGTTTCTTGCGAAACCGGGCTACAACAACATCCACCGCTCTGTTGAACGGAGGCATGTCAAAACCAAACAGCTTTTCAAAGACTTCCTCTCTGCTCCATTCTCTATCTGGCTCTGAGAACAGAAATTTTGCCAACTCCAGTTCGCGCTGGGTCAGACTGACAGAGCGACCCCCGCATGTAATAGTGCCCTGACCGTCGGACACTTCAATGTTGCGAAAGCGCAGATCTTCGGCAATTTTTTTACCAGAGCGCTCTTTGATTGCATCAACCGCCCTCAGGGCAGCACGAATTCTGACTGAAAGCTCCTGTATGCCACAGGGTTTATTCACATATTGCTCAGCACCGGCTTCAAGACAGTTCAGAATGACATCAGGCGACTTTTCTGCCGTGAGCATGATGACCGGGAGGTCTCTCTCCTGAGTAATCCGCCTGCAAACATCAAGCCCGTTTCGGGTTGCCGTGCCTAGGTGAAAGTCGACCAAGAACAGATTCACGTCCAGCGCCGAATTCAGATACACCTCTTCCTCAAAATTCAGTATCGCAACACACTCAAAGCCGGCTTTTCTCAGGCCCCCGGTCAGATAAGCGGCATAAACCGGGTCATCTTCGACCAAACCAATTGTGTATTTATTCTCTGTCATAACAATGCCAATCCCCTCGCAGGTGTTTGACTGCCAGAACGCTCAGAATACCGAATCCACGCTGCTGCAACTAGACTGAGGGTTCGGCTGCAGCGGTGTCGAAAAATGACCGGAGCGCAAACTGCGCTGATTCTGCCAATCCGGATAATTCCTTCAGATCGAACTGACTGAGACTGAACGCGCCATCTTTAATTTTCGCTTCAATCTCGCGCAGATAGTTACCATAGTCCTCCAGACCAAAAATCAAAGAGGAACTCGCCTCCTTATGAACGTGGTAGTTCAGACCCTGAAGATCGCCCTCTGAGACAGCTGCCTCGATGGCTGCACGGTTCGCCGCTGATTCGGACAGATACAGCTCGATCATGGGTGTCAATTCTGCATCAGGCAGGTCACTTACCAACCTCGATGCCGTTGCTCGGTTAATCACTCATACTCTCCTACTTCTTAACTTCTTCTGGTAACGTCGAATGACTGAAAACCACATGACGCATTATGGTGTCAGCGGTCAGCTGAGCGCCTCACCTGACCGGTGGATCAACGCGTAACCGTGATTTCTTACGGTTAGTATCTCATATCGCCCGGAGACCGAGCGCAGTTTTTTCCGGACACGACTGATCAGATTGTCCAGATAACGAGCATTCAACTGACACCCATCAGCGCCGCCAATAACCGCGATGCTGTCGCGGGTCACCGGTCTCGGGTGGCAGTCCATCAGCGCCTTGATCACAGCCAGCTCCTTGCCGGACAGGGCACAAATCTGATCATCACAGCAAAGAATACCCAACTCCTCATCCACGACAAGGTAAGAATCAGGCTTACCTTCTCCAGTGGAAGATTGGTCGGCCGTTTCACACGGCTTTTCAACAGGCAACCTGCGCAGCGCCGAATGGACATACGCTGTAAACAGTTTGTCGCCAACAGGCTTATGCAGGAACTGATCGGCGCCAGCGTAAAGACAGCCCGCCACGATCTCGTCGCTGACTTGTCCGCTCAGAAAAATCACCGGCGCGTTACTGCGGGATCTGATCAGCCGGCACAGTTCCAATCCGGTCCCTGATGCCGGGCCAAGATAGTAGTCCAGAATAAACAGATCCCATTGATCATTGCCCTTAAGGACATCCAGTGCCTGTTCATAACTTTCGGCTATCCCGCATGTCATCTGCTGACGTCCCAATGCGTTTCTGATCCATTGTGCCGCAGTGAGATCATCTTCAACCACCAGTGCTGTTCTGCCGTCGGAGTGCAGTTTCGGATCAGAAGGAACGCTTAATGCTGAAAGCGAGTTCATGAGTCAGGATGAATGCCGGTTGATACATTGCTGATAGGTTTGGAGTCTAGCTGTATCGGGGCATCGATTCACAGAGTTTCATGTTTCAGTGTGTATCGATTTGTATCAGCAAACCGGGCCGGTGGCTCGCCCGGGCCCAAAAAAAAGCGCAGGCACACAATGCGACGGAGAGTCAGAGCCCGACCGGCCGTATCTGCCGGGCGCTTGCAACGAAGGGTCAAACCGTCACCGCGGTTTCACAGTGACTCTCCATGCTATTCATGCTATCCACGCTCTTGGAGCTGATGTGTCCCCGACTCTTCTGTCACCAGTTCTTTCACTTCCGGCTGTCGTCGGCGTCGGGCCTTCTTAGGCACCATATCCCGCATGTACTCCATTTTGCCAAAGCAAAGCAGCTTGTCGTCCGGCTCGAGCACTCTGGAGCTCCTCGGATTGGGTATCACCTTGTTGCCGCGATAGAGCGTCAGCACGTTGATGTCCAGCTCCCCCAAATTCGTGTCACTGATTGATTTTCCGACAAAATTGGAGCCCTCCGGCACATAGATCTCGGTGACGCCGTATCCTTTGCTGACCGTCAGGCGCTGCCTCAGGTCAATTTCCGGAAAATCAACCTGGGCCGCAATATAGTCAATAACCGCACCGGCAATATCCAGTTCGGTGCAGGTTTCAATACCCTCCAGCCCGGGAGAAGAATTGACCTCCATGATTTGAGGACCGTCCACACTCTCCAGCATGTCGACGCCTGCAACTCGCAGGCCCAGTATCTGTGCCGCTCTTACGGCGGTTTCCTGATATTGCTCATCCAGCTCTATTGCCTCGGCAACCCCGCCTCTGTGCACATTGCTTCTGAATTCCTGACCCTGCGCCACTCTGCGCATACCGGCCACAACCCGATCCCCGACCACAAAGGCACGAATATCCCTTCCCTTACTTTCAGCGACAAATTTCTGGACCAGGACGTTCTGCTTCTGACTCTGCAGGAGCTCAATAATGCCTTCCGCCGCTTTCCGGGATTCAGCAAGGAGCACGCCGATCCCCTGAGTGCCTTCAATCAGCTTGATCACAACAGGAGCGCCGCCCACACGCTCGATGGCCGGTATCACATCTTTCTTGTCCTTCACGAAAGTCGTCGCTGGTATGCCGATATGATGGCGACTGAGAATCTGCAAGCTGCGAAGCTTGTCCCGGGAATTCAGGATGCCGTGGGCGGTGTTAGCACAGAACACGTCCATCTGCTGGAACTGGCGGACAACGGCTGTGCCAAAATAAGTCACCGAGGTTCCAATACGCGGCAGCACGGCGTCATAGTGACTGAGCGGCTTCTGCCGGAAATAGAGATCAGGTATCCCTTTGCGCAGGTCAATCGCAAATTTCAACGTATTGAGAACCTTAACCTCATGACCGCGCTGCAGCGCTGCCTCCTTGAACCGGCGTGTGCTGTAAGCGTTCGGTGCCCTAGAGAGAACAGCAAGTTTCATGTCAGTGCTTCTTCCTTAAAAATGG
>Ga0181588_10003994_pt1 | contig 12204 bp, 5 predicted proteins | sample 071ome_26_FD_148607 | JGI IMG/M metagenome (GOLD analysis project Ga0181588, IMG submission 148607) | Coastal salt marsh microbial communities from the Groves Creek Marsh, Skidaway Island, Georgia - 071409BT metaG (spades assembly) | ecosystem: Environmental > Aquatic > Marine > Intertidal zone...
CGTTGGCGGCCAGCAGTACCTCGGGAACGAACAGAATGCCGTCGCGGAAATCGATGCCGACGATGGTCATGCCATCCACAAGTGCTTTACCCAACACCTGCTCCGCCGACCAACCGCGATCGAGCAGAATGCGAGTTCCCTCTTCGATCTCTTCGGTTAACCCGTCGTAGAGATCATCGTGCATTTGCAGCACCAGATCGTCATCGGATAAGTCGGCAAGGATGATATCTTCGTCGTCAGACATGGATTTTTCTCCGGCAAAAACGATCAGTAATCGCGATCAGCAAAAGACGCTTTTTGCTGATCCATAAAACTTATCAGCGCTTCGTCAATCGCTGGATCCAATGTGGGTTCTTCGTAGTCAGCCAGCATCTTTTTCCACAGGACGTTGGCGCGCTGGGCGGTGTCTAGACTGCCTTCGGCGGACCACTGCTCAAAGCTATTGTTGTCGGCAACGGTTGAGCGGTAAAACGCGGTTTCAAAATTGCTCAGGGTGTGGGCCGATCCCAAGAAGTGCTTGCCCGGTCCGACTTCGTGGAAGGCATCCATCGCCTGAGCATTTTCAGACAGATCCATGCCGCCCAGAAGCACCGCGAGCATACTGGCCTGATCGCAATCCATGATGAACTTTTCATAGCCCATGGCGAGACCGCCCTCCAGCCAGCCTGCGGTGTGGAGCATAAAATTCACGCCTGCCAGCGCAGCAGTCTGGAGGGTGTTAGCCGCTTCGTATGCCGCCTGCGCGTCGGGCAGTTTGGAGCCGCAAAGGCCGCCGCCGCTTCTAAAGGGCACGCCGAGTCGGCGCGCCAAGGCACCCGCGGCATAGATCACCATGCTGGGTTCAGGGGTGCCAAAGGTGGGTGCGCCGGTTGCCATGGATACCGCCGCGGCGAAGGTGCCAAACACCACGGGGCATCCCGGTCGAATCAACTGGGTCAAGGCGATACCTGCGAGCGCCTCCGCCAGAATTTGCGTCACGGTACCCGCTACCGTCACCGGTGACATCGCGCCGGCGAGAATAAAGGGTGATATGACTGTCGACTGATTGTTGCGGGCGTAAACTTTAAGAGACCCCAGCATGGTGCCGTCATATACCAGAGGTGAGTTCACGTTGATCAGACTGGTCATGACGCAGTTCTGGTCCACGAATTCATCGCCAAACACCAGTTTGGCCATGTCTACCGAGTCCTGTGCTCGACGGTAGTGGGTGACCGAACCCATGAGCGGTTTGTCGCTGTATTTGAAATGGCTGTAGACCATGTCGTAGTGCCGTTTGTTGACGGGCAGGTCGACGGGCTCACACACCGTGCCGCCGGAGTGGTGTAACCCGGGTGCCATGTAGGCGAGCTTGACGAAGTTGCGGAAGTCCTCGATGGTCGCGTAGCGGCGGCCCTTATCGAGATCGTGAACAAACGGCGAGCCGTAGGCCGGGACCAGCACCGTGCGGTCACCACCGATGGTGACGTTGCGCGCGGGATTCCTCGCGTGTTGCACATACTCTTTGGGCGCGGTTGCTTGAATAATGGAGCGGCATAGGCCGGGCGCAAATCGGACTCGAGTACCATCGACATCGGCCCCGGCATTTTTGAACAGCTCGAGGACCTCGGGGTCATCGAGAAAGTCGATGCCTATTTCATGGAGCAAGCGATCGGCGTTGTGCTCGATAAGTGCAAGGCTCTCTTCATCGAGAATATTGACGTAGGGAATTTTGCGTTCTATAAACGGAGCGGCTGCTGCTACTGATCCGCCCCGGGCCTCACGGCGGCCGGCTCTGCCACCGCCTTTGCGTCTCGCTGCTCGCTCACTCATGTTCAAGCTTCCCTGTGGTCCACATTTCTCGGCGGCGAGGGCACCCCGCCATCCAATAATATCGCGGAGTTTAGCCGCGTTTTCGGGCGCCGGGGGCACTTTTTGCGATAAATTTCCCGGGCTTTTTCCGCCCGACTTTTACCCTTGAAAATGCGCCTGGAAAAACCCCGTTTGGCCGCCTTTTGATGGCCGACAATGTGGCCCCATTCGCGAGTCAGCACTTGATTCAAACCGACATGGCGGCGACTAAAAACGACGGTACTCGCGGGGTGTCAGTAGCGCATGGTGAAGGCCATCTGCTTGGCGATGGCAAGGTTTTAAGCCAGGGGCCAATCACTATCTCGTGGGCGGCTAACTCGCGTTCACTGTCCGTACTAGCCCAAGCTGCTGGTGGCTGGCCCAAGTCACCGCCGCCTGTTTATACTGGCCCCACGCAGCCGCTTTGGGGGAAAAGCGCGTGTCAGACCACCTCGCTGAGGATTTTGCCAGTCGCTATGGCCCGTGGGCCCTGATCGCCGGGGCGTCGGAGGGCTTGGGGGCAGCTTTCGCCGAGTGTTTGGCAAAGCAGGGGATACACCTGCTGCTCGTTGCCCGCCGTCGCGAACCGCTAGAGGCACTGGCACGTGAGCTCAGAGCCGAGTTTGGGGTTGAGGTTGCCACCACGCCGCTGGACGTGGCCGACGAGACCGCGCTGACTGCCTTCATCGCCGCCATCGATGTCGAGTTGGGGCTGGTTATTTGCAACGCCGCCTATTCGGCAGTGGGTGCTTTTCTCGAGACCCCGCCCGAGCAGCTCAAACAAATTGTCGGGGTCAATGTGATTGCCCCGCTGATCATGGTGCGCTTGCTAGCACCGCAGCTGAAGGCGCGCGGCAAGGGGGGGGTCATTCTCATGTCCTCGCTGGCGGGCAATCAGGGCAGTGCCAATATCGCTACCTATGCGGCGTCTAAATCCTTTAATACCGTACTCGCTGAGGGTCTGTGGCTAGAGCTCAAGCGCGCCGGGGTCGACGTCATCGCTCCCTGTGCCGGCGCGATAAGAACGCCGGGGTACCAGCGGGCACAGTCGGGCCCCGAGGCGCCCGGTACCATGGACGCGACCGACGTGGCTTACGAGGCACTGGCCGCTCTGGGGCGCGGTCCCGTAGTTGTGCCCGGTCGATTCAATCGGTTTGCACTGTTTCTTATGCGCCGACTGCTACCGAGAAAAAAAGCGATCCAAATAATGTCATCGTCAACGAAGGGGCTTACCTCATGATGTGGTTACTCGGCTTTCTAACGCCTTTTGCTGTCTATGGGTTGATTACGCTGCTCCATTATTTTCTGCCCGGCCGCTGGATTGTGGGCTATGTGGATCACGCCGAGACCGGTGAAAAGCTGCGTTATCGATTGAACGGTCGACTGGTGCTGATCGCGATGATCGGCCTTTGGGTCACCTTGGGCTACCTCGACTGGGTGCCCTACGGCTGGCTCTACGATGTGCGCTGGGCGAGTTTGGCCGGGGCGTGCACTATAGGCGTGGTGTATTCACTCTTGTCGGTATTGCCGTACCCATCCACGGGTAAATCCCTGGCGGCGGATCTCTTTTTGGGTCGACCGGAGAACCCCCAGTTTCAGGGTGGACACATCGACGCGAAGATGTGGTTGTATTTGATCGGTGCTGTCATGCTCGAACTCAATGTGCTGAGTTTTGCAGCACACCACTATCAGCTGTTTGGCAGCGAGGCATCCCCCGGGGTTTTCCTTTCGGCGGCATTACTCACTTATTTTGTATTCGACTACCTGTCTTTCGAGTCGGTGCATCTTTATACCTATGACATTTTCGCCGAGCGCGTTGGCTTCAAGTTAGGTTGGGGCTGTTTGACTTTTTATCCCTATTTTTATGCGATCGGCTTGTGGGCGACCGTGGACATGGCGAATCCGGGTTGGAGCGCTTGGATGTATGCGGGTTGTGGCCTCATCTTTTTCTCGGGGTGGGTGCTGGCGCGGGGTGCGAACATGCAGAAGTTTTACTACAAGACCCAGCCCGACACACCCTTTCTCGGCATTACCCCCGAGGTGGTGACCGACGGTCAGCGCAGCCTGCTGGCCAATGGCTTTTGGGGTTTGAGTCGACACATTAATTACCTCGGTGAAGTCTTGATGGCCACAGGCATTGCCCTGAGCTTGGGGCATCCGGGCGAAATCTGGCCGTGGTTGTACCCGCTATATTATGTTGCGCTGTTGTTCCCTCGGGAGCGCGACGATGACAGACGCTGCGCCGAAAAATACGGCGCTCTCTGGGATCAATACACGGCCAAGGTGAGGTACCGGATTATTCCCTACATATACTGACGTGGGATAAACACGGTGAACATCTTGTCGTTAACGGGTGCTCGAATAGCTGCACGAATAACTGCGCAAATAAGCGCTCGAATAAATACGTGAATAGGTGCTCGCAGGTGATTGTGCACGCTTTGCCTACCCAGGGGGTTCGGTTGCTTTTGACTTTTGGCGTGACGCCGTTGCTTGCGCCGCTTTTCCTTTTGGTGCTCGCGGGTTGCACCCTGCCCGAGTCCCCGGACGCCGGTCGTTGGCAAATCGAAGAAACCTTCCCGGAGGGGACCATAGCGGAACAGGTTGCCGTCGGCGAGGCTGAGGGCAGCGCGGTTGTAGTTGAAGCGGTTGAAGGCGAAGCGGTTGCAGGAAACGCATTTAAAAAAAGTCACGATGGCAGTGGTTCGCTAATTATTCGCTGCGGCATGCTGATCGATGGCTTAGGGGATCACCCGCGTCTTCAGCAGGAAGTAGTGATCCTCGACGGGCGTATTGCGTCGGTGAGACCCATCGCCGATAGCCTGCCAATAGAACATGGGGGGCACGCAGCAAGCCTAGATGTGCGCCGGGAAGATATTCAGGAGGACAGCGAATCGCCGCGCAACCTCGCGGTGTGGGATGCCCGGGACCAAACTTGTTTGCCCGGTTTGATTAACACCCACGTGCATTTCGATGCGAACCCTGAGGACGCAGCGGATTACAGTGTCTACGCCAACCGAACAGAAGAAGAGGTTCTTGCGCTGGCGCTGGCCAATGCAAAAACTACCCTGCTAAGCGGCTTTACCACTGTGCGTCACACGGGGGCCTGGTTTCCATCGACGATTTACAAGCTCAGGGAGCTGATTGAAGCGGGCGTCGCGCCGGGGCCCAGAATTCAGACCGCTGGTCCCTACCTCACCATTCCGGGAGGCGGGGGTGATCTGCGCTTCCCCGAAATACCTGAAGAACAGATTCCCGCCGACTCCCAACGAGGTATCGCAACGACGCCTCAGGAGTTTGCCGACAGAACACAGGCAGCTATTGATGCGGGTGCTGACTTTCTAAAAGTTATTGCATCGGGCGCGGTATTTTCCATGGGGACCGAGCCCGGTGCGCCGGAAATGACCCAGGGTGACATAGCAGCGGTGGTGCAGGTGGCTCATGAGGCAGGGCTTAAAGTCACCGCGCACGTCCACAGCGATCAGTCCGGGCAGGATGCGATTCTCGCAGGTGTCGATTCGCTGGAGCATGCATCGCTCTTAAAGGACGCGACCATCGCGCTCGCGGCAGAGCTGGGAGTGGCATTCTCGATGGATGTGTACAACGGCACCTACACCGATACCGTGGGTCGCGAGCAGGGCTATCCAGCCATATTTTTACAACGCAACGCCGATACCACCGAAGCGCAACGCGAGGTTTTTGAAAAGGCCTATCGTGCGGGTGTGCCGCTTTTATACGGCACCGATGCGGGTGTCCTTCCCCATGACATGGGCGCTTGGCAGTTAGACATTATGGTCGAACGAGGCATGACGCCGATGGCGGCGATCAAGTCGGCGACATCGATCGCCGCATTGCATCTGGGCCTTGAAGCCGATGTCGGCGCATTGGTTCCAGGCCGGTACGGAGACTTGGTCTTGGTGAGCGGCAACCCGCTCAAGACCATCAATACACTCCGACGGGTTAGGACTGTGGTTAAAGGGGGGGTGGTTAAAGCCGGTTTGGTTAATGCCGGTTTGTTTTAAAGAGGTTTGGTCACAGAAGAGGTGATCACAGAGTAGGGGCTTAGTCCTTTGCTTCCCTCGCCGAAATTGGCCTTGCCGGAGACAGCGGCTTTGTAACGGCCACGCTGAGTGTTTCGAGATGCCGATCTGTGCGTGCAATTGGCGTGAAAAGCCAAGCCGCTGTCGGGTTTTGCAGCGGTTGACCCCGGGGATAAGATGTTAAGGTGACACTTACTCGTTGATCACCAGCGCTCATAAGGGCAATGGCCCATGTCCTCGGCCGTCGATGCTGTGCTTGGGTATGCTCTTTGCTTAGGTATGTTCTTTGCTTGGGTTAGCTGTGTGCGCGGGTTGGTTTTGTGAGAGCCATAGGAGAATGACAGTGAGAGCAATCATTGCGCGCGCATCAGGCATAGTTGCCGCGACATTAGTCTTATTACTGGCCAGTACCACGGTATGGGCGAGTAATTCCTATGTGAGTAGCATCACCTACACCACCAACCCGTTTCATCCAGCGCCGGGCGAGCCTTTCACGATTACCGCGACATTCTTCGGCGCCGGAAACGGTCAGCCGTGTCACGTGAGTCAAATAAAAGCCAGTGTCCAGTCGCAGGTCGTCTCGGGCGCGCCCAGTAGCGGGACAACGCATCCAAACAGATCGCTTACCACAAGTTTTCGGTTTTCCGGGGTCAGCTCCGGGAGTTTGGCGCCAAGTTTCTCTTTTGACACGTTGACGGCGAATGGCAAAACCACTTGTAACGGCGGATCTGTCTCTGTCTCTCCCGGGGGGGGCACCGCACCCCCGTCGGTTCAGCCAACGCCAAAGCCCGCGCTGGGCATCACCAAAACCCTGACCTCAGGCTCCTCGTCTGTCGTTCCCGGAGAAGTCGCGACGTATAGGATTTCGGTGAGCAATAAGGGTAACGGCGATGCTTCAGGTCTCACCATTACCGATACCTTGAGCTCCCATTTGCTCTTTGTATCTGCCCCGGTGTCTGCCCCCGATACCGTTGTCACCCCGGCAGTGGGTAACTCCGGCGTCGTCACGTGGACGGTGGGTTCCCTCGCCGCGGGTAGAACCAAAGATTTCAACCTCAGTGTCAAGATTGCCGACGATGGCTTTGCAGGGTCTGTTTCCAATCAGGCTAATGTGAAGACCGCAACTGAAGATAAAAACAGCAATACCGTAACCCTTGACGTCAAGCGTGTACCCGATATCCGGTTGCACAAAACCATTAATGGGAACCTCGAGACAGGGGTGCGCTTGCCCGCAGGATCGATTGTCGAGTACCAGATTCGCTATGAGAACGTCGGTTTTGGCGAGGCCAAAGACGTGGTCATCACGGACCGTATACCCGATGAACTCATAGGCACGCCAGTCTTGGAGGGAGGGACGGCAAGGGGTTGGTCAGCCGGCAGCCGCGAGGCTACCTGGACCATCGACTCAGTTCCGGCGGGCGCATCCCAGGTGGTTCGTATTAGTGCTCAAATCAACCCCGCGCTGACCGTGACGGATTTTGATAATCAGGCCTCCGTTATCTGGACGGGCGGAGCTTCGACAGACAGTAACTTGGTCAACGTGCAGGTGGACCCTGAGCCCAATTTTGAAATCCAGAAACGGGTGGACCAGCTTCACGCGAAACCCGGTGAGCAGGTAAACGTGACGATAGCCCTGCGCAATAGCGGTAGCGTCAAGGCGCAAGCCGTTAGCGTAGTCGATTACTTGCCCGATGGGGTTACACCTGTCACCGGCACTTACGGAACCGGAGTGTACGATCCCGCCGCTGTGCCGAGAAAGACACTGACCTGGTCGTTGGGGGATATTGATCCCGGTATGCCTGCGATCCTGAGTTACACGGTAACGGTTGATGCAGATGCCCCGCCGGGTGACGCGACCAATATCGCTATCGTCAGTGCAACCAATCTACCCATACCACTGCAGGCCTCCGCGAAGACGTCGTTTGCCGTCGATGGCGTGGTCGATCTGGTGGCGCACAAAGAACTGCTGAAACCCGATCAGGATCATGTGGCCGATGGTGATGACGTAACGTACAAAATATGGGTAGAAAACAAAGGAAATCGCGCGACCGAGGGTGGTATCACCCTTACTGATAACCTGTTGCCTGGCCTGGTCTACCAGGCGACGGGTCAAAACTGGAATCAAGATTCCGCCACTCAGCTCTCTCAAGTTATTTCCGATATAGCGGCCGGCGGCCGGTCGGGGGACTATCTTCTGACGCTGGGGGTAGATGGTTCGGTGGTGCCGGATGGCGCTATTCTCGATAATCAGGTCGCCGTCAAAAATACCACCGGAGGTGTTGAATATCGGCATATCAGCGATCCTGCCCGTGTGTACTACAACCTGCCCCCCAAGATAACGCTCACTAAAACAGCAAAGCCGCTGCCCACTCAGCCGGTGTTTCCGGGAGATGTTATCGATTACACCTTGACCGCGAAGCTCGAGACGCTTGCAGGGGTTGATGACCTTGTCGTCGGTGACGTATTGCCACCGGGCCTGACTTTCGAAGGCAGTGTCGATGCAGGTTACAGCATCACGACGGCAACCGACGGTCGTCAGATTGTGAGTTGGCCCGCCACAGCGCTGCACGCAGGCGAGCGGCAATATCATTTAAGGGCGAGGGTAGACGCTGGGTTGCCCTTGGGGACGCCACTCGAAAACAAAGGCGCGGCCTCTTACAACAATACGTTGGCGTTAGCCTCCGTGACTCATCATGTTACCGAGGCAGCTATAACCCTCGAGAAAACTCGTTCGGATCTCCAGGCGCAGATCATCCCCGGGGAGGTGCTTCGATATGATCTGACGTATACCAATACCGGAAAAATCCCCCTGACCGATATTGTGCTGACCGATAATTTGCCACTCAGCACCTCCCTGGAGTTTGTGAAGCCCGCTCCGACAACAGTCGAAAATGGCGGTAGAACACTGATCTGGAATTTGCCCCCGCTGGACCCGGGTCGGAGCAATACGATTCAGGTCAACATCAACACGGATAACGTGCAGGTAGGTGACCAGCTAACCAATACGGCCTTTATAAAATCGAAAGAGACGCTGCAGCAATCTGCATCGGTAGTTTCGGATGTTCGGGAAGCCCCGAGGCTGGTGATCACGAAGTCAGCAGACCGATCGACGGCGTATCCGGGGGATACCGTTACTTTCACGTTGCATTACGCGAACAAGGGCAAGGGTTCGGCAGAAGATGTGCGCCTGATCGACCAGTTGCCGAGCGAACTGACCTTCCTCAGTGCGACTGACCAGGTGGCCCCTGATAGCAACGGTTTGATCAATTGGAATCTGGGAGTATTAAAGCCGGGTGCCTCGGGCACGAAGTTGATCAAGATGACCGTGCCGGCAGCAGAACAGTACGTGCCCGCCGTCGGTATAGATAATCTGGTCGCGTTGGTCTCACAGAAAGATGCGGATGTTGATTTCGCAACGGTAACCTTGACCGAGCTGCCCAGCTTTACGATTGAAAAGCGTGAGGGAATGTTGGCTCCCCAAGCGATCGGGACAGCGTCTCCTGGGGACGCGTTGCATTATGTGATTGACCTCACCAAAACCGGGGGCGCTGCCACCGATGTCCTGGTTGCCGATCTGCTTCCCGAGCACACCACCTATGTCCCCAATAGCGCCAACATCCCGCTTGATTTGACCCTGTCGAATATAGATGCCGGACTGCTGGTATGGAACGTGGGGTCGCTTCCCGAGGGCGATAGCGCGGGTCAGCTGGATTTTTATGCAGTCATTGATTCCGTGGTCGACAACGGTACTCAGCTGGTCAATCGAGCGGGACTGAGTTCGACCGAAACCGGCAGTCAGTTGAGTAATGAAGTTGTCACCCAAATTTTTTCCCAGCCGGTGTTTGGTCTCGTTAAAAAAGCCAGTAAATCAAGCGTATTTTCGCCCGCTACAGTATCCGGGGGCACGGGTGATACGGTGGTTTACTATTTAACGGTCACCAACTCGGGAAATACTGACGCTACGAATGTGACGATCTCCGATCATCTCCCCAAGGAGTTGGTAATTGATCCAACTTCTACCACTGGGACGGTGGTTGATCAGAGTGTGACCTGGACGATTCCCACCCTTAAAGTGGGCGTGCCGATCACCCTGTCGGTGGCTGCCACCGTCCAGGTGGGTGTGGGGGAAGGGAGGACCCTCGCCAACAAAGCAAGCCTTACCACTACAATGCCGGGTGTAGGCGGCATATCTTCCAACGAAGTCGTGGTGACGGTAAGCGGCGAGCCAATCATGTCGATGACAAAATCGGCGTCGACCAAGTCGGTTGTGCCGGGTGAGCGCTTTAGTTACACGCTCACCTATACCAACAGCGGTACGAAAATCAGCGATGCGCTCCGTATTGAAGACGACTTGCCAAGCTATGTGAGTTTTGTCAGCGCCAGTCGTGGAGGCGCTCCAGACTCGCAGCAGCCGGGCACCGTGGTCTGGAACAACTTGGCTCCAGTGGCGCCGGGGGCTTCGGATTCGGTTGAGGTGTTGGTGCAGGTGAACGATATTGTTCCCAACAAAACGCCGCTGGCGAATACTGCTTTGCTGGCCCCTGTAACCGATCCGGGCAACTCAACCCCGTCGATAACGAAGGGCAAGCCGCCAACGGTTTCCAGTGGCCCGCTATTGGAGATGGCCAAAGTCTCGCTTACCGGTGATACGGTCGTTGCCGGCGATCTGGTGGTGTTCGATCTGGCGGTCGTCAATTTGGGCGGCGATGAGGCGACGGGTCTGACTTTGACCGATACCTTGCCCCCCGGCATGACGTTTGTGGATGCCTCCGGCAATTACACCCTGCAGCGCGACACCATAACCTGGACGGCGCCGACGCTGCCGGCAAAGCAGCTGGCTAATGTGACGCTGACGGTGAAGACTGATACCGACCTTGATAACGGGTACTCGTTGATCAACCGCGCCAGCCTCACCGCGAACGAGCTACCCCTGCCGCTCATTGATACGGCAGAAGTTGTTGTCAGAAACGCGGTGCTCAGCATAAGCAAGTCTGCCGATGCTTCAGTGGTTAACTCGGGGGTGTCGGCCACCGGGCAACCCGGCGATACCCTGATTTACCAATTGGATTATGCGAATCTGGGCGATAGTGATGCGAGTGATGTCAGTATCGTCGAGACCCTGCCGCCTGAGGTCACCTTCATTAACGCAGTACCCGAGCCTGATGCCATCGACGGACAGAAACTCACCTGGAATGTGGCGTCGCTGCCGCTGTATGCAACGACCCCTATTATCGTGCAAACCCAGGTGGTCGATGACTTGCGCGAAGGCACGATCATTCACAACACCGCGTCTATTTCGAGTCCGGCCACGGGCACCCAGCTCAGCAATGAGGTGGATACCCTCGTCTTTAGTCAAGGCGTGCTTGCCATCGAGAAAAGCAGTGCGCAGGTGAGTGTGGAGGCCGGAGAGACGATTGCTTACGACATTAGCGTACGCAATGACGGATCCGACTCGATTGCCAATATAGAGGTCGTAGACACACTGCCAGCCAACGCGGCGTTCTTAAACGCGACAGCTAACGGCGTTCATAGCGGTGAGGCTGTGGGGGGTAGTGTGACGTGGTCGCTGCCAAACCCGCTCTTGCCGGGTGAGGTGGCCGTTTTGCACCTAAAAGCGACGGTTGCCGCGGATCAGTTTGACGGAGACACCGTATTTAATCGCGTTTCCGCTTTCGGTGAGACACCCAGTGGTGCAGCCTTACCCACGGTGACCGATACCTTGACGACGCCGGTGATAGGGCAACCGTCATTAGAGCTGGTCTATAGCGTAAATCGTGCTGTCGTAGTGCCTGATCTCGGGATTCGTTATACGCTGAGGTTCCGAAATAGTGGCAATGCCGATGCGCTGAATCCTGTTCTGAGCGCTACACTCCCGCCAAATACCCGCCCCGAGAGTATCGATGCAGGAGGGCGATTCGAGAATGGTAAAGCGGTATGGAGTACCTCGTCATTACCGCCAACCGGCGTGATCGAGCTCGAGTTCACGGTCCTGGTGCAGCAAGGAGCTCAAGTTGGCGATCTGTTGGTCTCAAAAGCGACCTTTAGTGCGGACAACGCTGCGCCCCGGGGAGATCAAGCGCGGACTCGGGTCATTGGCCAGCCGGATTTAGAAGTCACCAAAGTGGGGCCGCGGTTCTTTACACCCGGCGATACGATTGACTACACCATTACCACGAGCAATATCGGTACCGCACCGGCTCCGGGCGTCACGTTAGTAGATCAATTACCCGCGGGGACTACTTTCGTGTCATCAACGCCAGCACCTACCAGTCAGGCTGGGCAGTCGCTTAGTTGGGACTTAGGTAATGTGCTTAACGGGACGCTGATACCCGTAACCCTG
>Ga0181588_10003999_pt1 | contig 12201 bp, 4 predicted proteins | sample 071ome_26_FD_148607 | JGI IMG/M metagenome (GOLD analysis project Ga0181588, IMG submission 148607) | Coastal salt marsh microbial communities from the Groves Creek Marsh, Skidaway Island, Georgia - 071409BT metaG (spades assembly) | ecosystem: Environmental > Aquatic > Marine > Intertidal zone...
GCACGGCGGCGGACAGCGCGCCGAGCGCGAACGCGGGAGCTACTTTGCCAGGCAGGGATATGCCACCATCGACATCAATTGGGGCGGTCGGGAGATGGTCGAAGGAATCAAGGTGAACACGGATTGGGGCAAGGTCGATCCCAGCCAGGGGCCGCGCTTCTATCCGGGAGCCCTGCGCGAGGGTGTGAAGCTGAACCTGGATCCGGATGAACACACCATCGATCCCGTGGTGAGCCCGCGCAATGGCAACTGGTATCTGCTCGCTTATGCCGGGCGCCGCGCCATTACCTTTCTGGAGCGGCAACCCGAGGTGGATCCGGAGAAGATTGGATTCACCGGCTATTCCATGGGCGGCAACATCACCTCCATGGTCGCTATCGATCCGCGGCTCCAGGCCGTCATCCCGATGGTGGGCGGCTCCGGCTTCATCATGGATGATTTTCCGGGATTGCCGAACACCGGCCGCGCCCGCGGTTTCAGGAATGTCGAGCTCTACAACGGCGCCATCGACGCCCGCGCCTATTGGCCCTTGGTGAATTGTCCGGTGTTGTTTCTGAGCGCCTCCGACGACTTTCACGCGGTCTTCGAGAATCTCTACAAATCGGCGAACCTCATTCCGCACGACGATTGGCGCGCCAGTCATCTGATGCACTACAATCACTCGCTGGGTCCGGAGCAGTGGATCCTGGTGAACCGGTTCTTCGGGCGACACTTGATGGGCGGAATGAAGGAGTTGCCCCGGACGGTCAAGCCGACTCTCGAGATCGACGGGAGCTCCGCGCGGTTCTCGGTTGAGCCGGACCGCGCGGATGAGTTGGTCGGACTGGACATCTACTACAGCCACGATTCCAATGCCCGGGCGCGCTTCTGGATCCACGCGGACGCCAAGCGCACGGGGGATGCCTGGTCGGCCGAGTTGCCGGCGGCCCCGGATCTCCCGCTTTACGCCTTTGCGAACCTGACCTATCCGCTGCCTGCGCCGGCGGAATCCTTTCGCGGCGAGGCCAAGGTATTCACCCTCACCTCGGACGAGGCGGTTCATATTCCCCGCGCCGTGGAAATCGATCAACTCCGGGCCGGAGCCCGTCACGTTCCTGTGTTTGAGGACTTTGGGAAGATCGGTCTTCGTGATTGGGCGCCGACGCCGCAAGGCGGCATTTCCACCTACAAGTTCCAGGATCCGGCGCGCGCGACGCCCAAGGAGAACGCCGCCATGCGCATCACTGTCAGTGTCCCTCGCGAACGGCTCAGCTATCGCTTCCGGATTGGCAAGCGCAAGTTTCTGGCCGGTGTCAACGGGCCGCAGGAGACCTTCTTTGCCACCCTCAACCCCAAGGTCGGCGACAATCAGCAGATCGTCCTTCGGCCCGGGGATTTCACCAGTCGCGACAAGCGCCCCATGAAGGACTGGAGCGAGATCAGCACGTTCCGCTTCGATGTCTACGACGGCGCCGCCCGGTCCAGCCTTCACTTCACCGATCCCGCGAATCTCGAACTGATCTCGAAGATTGAATGGGCAGGCGGGGCGCAAGACAATTGAACCATGCTGAAACTTGATCCTATGAAACAAATCCCAGCCGGGGTGATCGCCCTCCTGCTGTCTTATTCCATTGTCAGCGCCGAGTCGTTGACCATCGATACGCAATCCGAATGGAAGCGGGCGGTCGCCTCGTCCGAGGGTGTTTCAATCAAGGACGGCATGGCGACCCCGGTGGGAAAGTCCGGCGGGCTCAAGACCTCGCTCCAGAGGCCCGGCGGCAAGCGCAAGGCTGCGTTTCTGACGATCCGGCAATCCGCCCTTTGGCAAAACTGGAATCCGATTGAGAATCTTGGCCCGGTCAACCTGCAGGACGCGCCGGTTCTGCTCACGGTCGGGCCGGGCGACTACTGGATGTTCGGCCGCTATGGCAGCGGTCAACCGCGGCGCAGAAAAGGCGAGAAGCGCAAGCCGCTGCCGCCCTTCGAAGCGCAGCCCGCCAAACTTGAGGGTTTCGACATGCCGCTGCAGACGACGCGCTTCCCCAAGCAGTATGACGCGCCGGGCGGCTTGAAGAAGGGGCGGGGCGGTTATCACGCCTGGCAGAGCCGGGATATGAAGAACTGGGTGCACCATGGGCCGGTCACCGAGGGGTTTTCCAAGTGGGTGACCAGCGCTGAATGGGTCGATGGCAAGGCCTACATCTACTACGATTTTCCGAATGATCAGGATCCGCATGTCTATGTTGACGACGACCTTTTCGATGGCGAGCCCGGGAAGAACATGGGTATTGCGGTCAAGGATCCGTCCCATGGCTCCGATGCCGGGTTCATTCGCGATCTCGAGGGCAACATGCACGTCATCATCGAGGACTGGAGTCCCATCTCAGCGAACAAGCGCTCGTGGGATTCGCCCCTCGCGGGCCACGCCGTCAGCAAGGACGGACTCAAGGACTTCGTCTTCAAGCGACCCGCGGTCGACAATCGCACCAAACCCACCGGCCGGATTGCAACCTACAAGCATCCGCATTGGGCGAAGGAGGATCCCAAACGCTTCAAGACGAACGTCGCTGAGTATGAAATTCACGAACCTGAGCAGGAGGCCTACGGCGACTGGGCGGCGATCTGCATCGGCGGGCAATACTACCTTTTCGGCGATTACGACCCCGCGGGCGGGCACAAGATGGCGGTGGGCTGGTTTACCTCGCCTTCGATCGATCAGCCTTTCACCTGGTGTGATCAGATCGGGAACGGGCATCCTGATCCGGACATCGCTTTCGCGGAAGGCCGGTTCTACCTCGCGACGCAGCAAAAGACGGACTACGTCAGCCCGGGACCCTGGGTGGAGACCGTGGAAGCTCGTGTCGGCGTCGACGTCGACAACGACGGCAAGGTCGACGAGTGGACGAAGTGGGGCGAAGTCAAGGAAAGCTATGATTACACTCCGGGTTTCTCCAAGCAGATCAAACGGACCCCGGCCCGATTGGACCTCTCCAAGCTTCCGGCCGGATTCGGCTTTCAGGCGGAGTTGAGGATCACCGACGCCACCGAGAACAAATCGAAGCCCATGATTGAGAGTTTGATGCTCTCCTTCGAATGATGTCATGAAACCAGCCTTACGAGCCATTGTCCTTTGCCTTGTCATCAGCGTTGCCTTTGGCGCCGCGCGCGCGGCTGAACGGAATGCTCCCCGGCCCAAGCTACGCATACTCAACGGCAGCGACCAGACGATCGAGATCCATTGGTTGAAGTCCGAAGACGAGCGCGTGCCGAACGGGGTGGTCGAACCGGGGAAGGACACGATCATCACCACGACCCTGGGTCATCGGTTCGCGATTGTCGGTCGCAAGGACAAGACGGAACGCACGGTCACCAGCCGGGCGTTGGTGCAGGCCTACCGCTTTGATCCGCCCGACAAGGACGGCATTCCGGCCTTCTACACACAACGCGTCAGCGCGGGCGGTTTTCCGATCGTGGCCTCGGCGAAGGTGAATCCCTATGCGCTCAAGGAGGCGGTCTACCTGGCGAACATGATGCTCGCGAAGCGGCCGGACGTGCGGGAGGCGATGATCCGCAGCGGGGCGCGATTAAGCATCCTCGCCTGGAACGAGTTTACCTGCGATCAACCCGAGTGGGCGTGGATGGCGAAGCGGCCGGTTCCGGGCTTTCCGGGCATTTCTCCGCGTGATTACCGCGACGCCCGCGCGCGCGGCATGGGCGGCAGTCAGACCGATCCGTTCTGCTCCTGCGCCGAGGAGAATTTGTTGGCTTACGAGGGCGACCCCTACTCGACGGAGAACATCTTCATCCACGAATTCGCCCACAACATTCACCTGAGGGGCATGTCGAATGTCGATCCGGGCTTTGATCGGCGGGTGAAGCAGACCTACGACGCCGCGATGAAGGCGGGGCTTTGGAAAGGGAAATATGCCTCGGTAAATCATCACGAGTACTTCGCCGAGGGCGTTCAGAGTTGGTTTGACGACAATCGGGAGAACGATCACGACCACAACCATGTCAACACGCGCGCCGAGTTGATTGAGTACGACCCGGGCCTGGCGGGGCTTTGTCGCGAGGTCTTCGGCGACACCGTCCTGAAATACACCAAGCCGACCACGAGGTTGCGCGGGCATTTGGAAGGCTACGATCCCTCGAAGGCGCCGACCTTCGTCTGGCCGGAACGCCTCACTCGAGCCAAGCAGGCGATTCGAGCGGCGGCGCAGGCGCGCTCGCAGGCGTCGAGGACTCCAGCTGCCAATGGGAAGTTGCCCAAGGAAAACGTGATCGATGTTCCGGCGGTCGGCGAGGGCTTGAGTCTGCACAACCTGTTTCAGTCGAACATGGTCCTCCAGCGCGGCAAGCCTGTCTCTGTCTGGGGTTGGGCTGAGCCCGGGGAGAGGGTGACCGTGAGTTTTGCGGGCCAATCCCAGACTGCGAAGGCGGGTCCGGATCGCGCGTGGAGAGTCGCGCTCGACGCGATGCCGGCCAACGCCAAGCCGCAGCGACTGACCGTCGCGGGCGATCGGCAGACGTTGACGCTGGAGAACGTCCTGGTCGGCGATGTCTGGATTCTCGGCGGGCAAAGCAACATGGAGCATCCGCTCAGCCGGGTGGAGAACGGCAGCCTGGAGATCGTTTCGGCGAACTATCCGAACATCCGCATCCTCACGGTTCCCGCGCAGAATGGCCCTGAGGTCAAGAAGGGCTTTCCGCGCCTCCACGAGTGGAGCGGTTGGTTCAACAAGCATTTTCGGAAAGGGGATTGGGATGTGTGTTCGCCGGAGGTCGTGCGCGAGTTGTCGGCTATTGGCTATGTGTTCGCCCGACGGATCCACATGGCGTCGCAGGTTCCGATTGGGGTGATCGACGCATCGCGAGGCGGGACGACCGTCGAAACCTGGACGCCGACAGACGTGCTGGCTGAGATTGACACCCCTGAGGTGAGAGGGTTGTTGTCCGGATGGGAGGAAGAAATCGCAGCCTGGGACGCCGAGGCGGATTTGGAGAATCGCATCAAGAATCATCACCGCCGGATCGAAAACCTGAAGAAGCAGGGACGCGAGATACCGAAGGATCAAACCGTTCCGACAGACCTGCGACCGGGGCCGGCGATGGATCACAACCGTCCGGGGACCTGTTACAACAGCATGATCGCGCCGATTGCGGGGCTGTCCGTCAAGGGCGTGATTTTTCACCAGGGTTTCAACAATGCGCTTGGCGCGGGGACCTCCGGCGCGGCCATGTATTACCAGGTGTTCGGCAAGATGATCACGGCCTGGCGTGAGGCCTTCAACGATCCGCAGATGCCTTTTGGCATCATCTCGCTCTGCACGGCCGGGGCTCCACAATCCCGCGATGATTACCTCGAGAAGATGTACGACAACGGCATCTACATACGCGAGGCGCAGTACAAGACCTTTCTCGATTTCTATCGGGCCGGCGATCGGAACATCGGCTTCGCCAGCAGTTTCGACAAACGGCGCTCATGGTATCACCCGCAGCTCAAGATCCCGGTGGGCGAGCGAATTTCCCGGTGGGCCCTGGCAACGCAGTATGGCTTCGAGCGCGACATCAAGTGGAAGCCGCCGATGCACACCGGGATGAAGGTGGAGGACGGCAAGATCATCCTGCAGATGGACACCCAGGTGAAGGCGGTCGACGACGGTCCGATAGTGGGATTCTCCATTGCGGGGGAGGATCGTCGATTCCAGCCCGCGGATGCGGTCTATCTTGAGAAAGGCAGGGATCGCATCAATCGTCCCCAGCTCGACAAGCGGGTTCTTGTCTTGTCCAGCCCTCTGGTGGCACGGCCGATTCACTTCCGTTACGCCTGGGGTCGCAACCCGATGGGCAACCTGCAGTCGACGGACCAGAACGATCTTCCCTATGCCGCCCAACGCAGCGACGACTGGAAGATGGAGGAGGTCCCGGTGGCGTTCCCGATTGATGCCTCGACGCCTCTCCGCGACCAGGCGCGGCGCATTCGCAATGAAGCCCTGAAGGCGCTGCGTCTTGAGGACCTCCGCCGCCGGCTTGAGGAAGCGCAAACATTCATCGACCAGAACCAGGAGCGCTACGAAAAGGAGTTTCGGAATTGGGAAAAGAAGCATTCTGATTCAGGAAAGTTGGAGGATTGATCGAGAGCGCATTTTTGCGTGGGATTTGCGGTCGTCCTGGGGTTGTATGATCGACATGATTCGAATGGGTCCATCACTAGCCGCGCTGCTTGTCCTGCCGACGTTGGTCTTCGCGGCGGAGCCGGAAGGGCACAGCGAGCGCATGAAGGCGGGAACGGTGTTGTTCAAGCAGTCGATCCGCCCCGCATTGGCGACCAAGTGCCTGCAATGTCATGGGGGTGAGAAGGTGCGCGCCGGATTCAGCGTCGGATCCCGGAAGTCCATCCTGAAGGGCGGTGATTCCGGCGTCGTGGTGGACTTGGAGCAGGCTTCGGCCAGTCGCTTGTTGACGTTGCTTCGCCATCAGGAGGAGCCCCATATGCCTCCGAAGGGCGACCGGTTGGACGCGCCGCTGATTGCGGCATTCGAACGATGGATTGCCCTGGGCGCGCCCTATGACCGACCTCTGGTTGAGGGAGACGATGGGGGCGAGCGCGAGTTTGTCGTGACAGAGAGCGACCGTCGGTTCTGGTCGTTTCGTCCCTTGAGCGAGGTGGCCGTTCCAGAGGCGCGGGGAGAGACTGCGATTGATCGCTTTGTTTACGCCAAGCTTGCCGAGCAGGGCCTGCAATCCAATGCAGCTGCTAATACTCGGACGTTTGTGCGGCGCGCTTACCTTGACCTGATTGGTTTGCCGCCGACGCCGGAGCAGATGCAGAGGGCATTGAAACAGTCGCGTGGAGCGTTGGTCGACGAACTGCTGGGGAGTCCGCATTACGGGGAACGCTGGGCCCGGCATTGGCTGGACGCGGCTCGTTTTGCAGAGAGCCATGGTTTCGAGCAGGACTACGATCGCAAGCACGCCTATCACTTTCGGGATTTCGTCATCAAGGCGTTGAACGCGGACATGCCGTTCGATCAGTTTGTTCGCTGGCAACTTGCGGGCGACGAGATCGCGCCGGAGGATTCCCTGGCGTTGATGGCGACCGGATTCATCGGCGCGGGGGTGTTTCCCACCCAGTTGACCGAGAAGGAGTTCGAAAGCGCCCGGTATGATGAGTTGGACGACATTGTCTCAACCATGGGGACCGCGATGCTCGGATTGACGCTCGGCTGCGCTCGATGCCATGACCACAAGTATGACCCGGTCAGCACGCGGGATTACTACCAGTTGGCCGCGGTGTTCACGACGACGATTCGCAGCGAGATTGACGTGAATCTGGATCCGGAAGGTTTTGCCCGGGCCGAGGCCGAATGGGAACGAAGCCACGCTGCGTTGGTCGCCGCCCGAGAGGCCTATGAGAAGCAGCCGGATGTTCAGTCCGCGTTTGCGCGCTGGCTCCCGCGGGCGGCCGAATCATTGGAGACGAAGTCTCCCTGGTCGGTCCTGGACTTCACCCACGCGGAGTCCAGTCGCGACACGGTTCTCACGCCGCAGGCGGACGGTTCGTTGCTCGCGTCTGGCAAGGCCCCCAACAAGGAGATGTATACTCTCCATGCCTCAACCAGCGCCCACGGCGTGAAGTGGGTCCGGATCGAGGCATTGACTCACAAGAGCATGCGGCGACAGGGGCCCGGTCGAGCGGGCAACGGGAATTTTGCGCTGAGCAACCTCAAGATTTTTGCTCGCCCGATCGGTCAGGCGGGAGGCAAGCGTCGGCAGTTGAAGATCGTTTCCGCGAAGGCCACTCACGAGCAGAACCAGGGCAATCTTTCGGTCGCATCCGCATTCGACGGCAATCCCACCGGAACGGGCTGGGCCGTGGACAAGGGTGGAATCGGCAAGGACCAGGCCGCCGTGTTTGAATTGGCGAAGCCGGTTGGATACGAGGGCGGCGTCGAATTCGAGTTTCAGCTTACCTTTGCAAACAACAGCCAGCACAGCATCGGCCGACCGAGGCTTTCCGTCAGTGCGGCCGCCGCGCCGCCGGTGGTCGTGGGCGGAGGGGCGCCCGAGAAACTGGCCACGGCGCTCGCGGCGGTCGAATCGGGCAAGGTGACCGACGAACACCGTCGGACGTTGTTTCCGCACTTCGGCAAGAGCGATCCCGCCTGGAGGAAGTTGGACGAGGCGACGCAACATTCCCTGAAGCGGCAACCGCAGCCGAACATGACCCTCGTTCAGGTGTCCAGTGAAGGCCTGAAGCCGACGAAGCACCACGCGGACGGGCGCGGCTTTCCGCACTTTTATCCGAAGACTTACCTGCTGAATCGGGGTGATCCCAATCAGAAGAAGGGGGAGGCGTCGGCCGGTTACCTTGAGGTCCTGATGCGCGAGGGAAGCGATGCGGCGGCGTGGCGGCGGGAGCCGCCGGCAGGTTCACGCACGAGTTTTCGGCGGTATTCGTTGGCCAATTGGATCACCGACACAGAGAAAGGCGCCGGCAACTTGCTTGCCCGGGTCATGGTGAACCGGATGTGGCACCATCATTTCGGTCGAGGCATTGTCGCGACGCCCAACGACTTTGGTCTGCAGGGAGCCGAGCCCAGCCACCCCGAACTGTTGGAGTATCTTGCTCGGCAGTTGATCGCCAATGGCTGGAAGTTAAAGCCCCTGCATCGTCAGATCATGCTCAGCGAGGCCTATGGTCGCGCCAGCGCGCCGTCCCGTGGGAACGCGAGCAAAGATCCGGACAATCAATGGCTTTGGAGGTTTGCGCCGCGCCGGTTGGAGGCCGAGATCATTCGCGACGCCATGCTCTCAGTGGCAGGGAGCCTGGAGGCCTCGCCGTTTGGCCCCGGCACATTGGATCCGAACCATCGGCGGCGCAGTATCTATTTCATGATCAAGCGTAGCCGGCTCGTTCCGATGATGCAGATCTTCGATCAGCCTGAGCCGCTGGTCAGCCAGGGGCGACGCCCCAGCACAACCATCGCGCCGCAGGCTTTGATGTTCATGAACGGCAGTCAGGTTGTCGAGTTGGCCGCCGCCTTTGCCCGTCGCTTCGCGGACACTGGAGCGGAAGCTGCCATACGCGGCATTTATCAAGCCGCGCTGGGACGTGATCCGGATGCGCAGGAACTGACTGACAGCCTGGCCTTCGTTGAATCCCAGGCCGCGGCCTACGAATCAACCGACGCGAGGCGTCTCGCCTTGGCTGACTTTTGCCAGGTCGTCCTTGGGCTTAACGAATTCATCTACCTGCAATGAACCATTCACTTTCGCGCAGAGAACTGATTCAACGAGCCGGGGCGGGTTTCGGCGCCGTGGCCCTCTCCAGTTTGCTGGCCGAGGAAGGTTATGCGGCCTCCGATCCCCTCGCTCCGCGACAGTCGCATTTCACCGGAAAGGCCAAGTCGGTTATCTGGCTCTTTATCAATGGGGGACCCAGTCATGTCGACACTTGGGACTACAAGCCGCAATTGGAGAAGATGGACGGCAAGGAGTTGGCCGGCTTCGACAAGAAGACGGGGTTCTTCGCCAATGCCGTTGGACCTCTGATGAAGTCGCCATTCGAATTCACTCCCCGCGGACAATCGGGCAAGATGGTGTCATCGATTTTTCCCCGGTTGGGCGAGCATGCCGACAAGATGGCCTTCATTCACTCCGGCCACACCGAATCAAACAATCACAGCCCGGCGTTGTTCATGATGAATACGGGGCTCCCGCGCATGGGCGCGCCTTGCGTCGGTTCGTGGGTCACTTACGGGCTTGGCAGCGAGAGTCGCAATCTGCCCTCGTTTGTCGTCATGTCCGATCCGCTTGATCGCGGTCTGCCGAAGGGGTCAGCGGCCAATTGGGGCGCGGGTTTTCTGCCCAGCGTTTACCAGGGCAACTGGTTGAAGCCGAAGGGGGATCCGATCGAGAACCTCCATCGACCGGCGCACATGACGGACAAGCACCAGAAACGTCAACTGGAACTGTTGGCGCGACTTAATCGTCGGAGCCTGGTCCAACAATCCGGGGATGCGGATCTTGAAGCGCGCATCAAGAGTTTTGAATTGGCCTACCGGATGCAGTCGGCCGCGCCGGAAGCCCTGGACGTGGATCGTGAGCCCGCCCATATCCGCGCGCTATATGGCGTTGGGGAGAAACGATGTGATCATTTTGCCCGCCAGTGCCTCACGGCTCGTCGTCTTGTCGAGCGCGGCGTTCGTTGCGTGCAGATCTACTCCGGCGGCATGGAGAACCAGCGCTCCTGGGATGGGCACAATGACATTCAGGGCAATCACAGCCAGTTTGCCGGGGAGACGGACACGCCGGTCGCGGGCTTGCTCACCGATCTTGAACAGAGAGGCCTTCTGGATGAGACATTGGTGGTTTGGGGCGGTGAATTCGGGCGGTTGCCCTTGAGTCAGAAGTCGAAGAAGCCCGGACGTGACCATAATCCACACTGTTTCACCGCCTGGTTCGCCGGCGGCGGGGTGAAGGGCGGCGTCACTTATGGCTCATCGGACGAGATCGGCCACAAGGCCGCCGACAATCCGGTCCACGTGAATGACTTCCATGCGACCTTGCTGCATCTGATGGGGATGGATCACGAGAAGCTCACCTTCCTCTACAATGGTCGTCGATACCGGCTCACGGATGTCGGCGGACATGTGTTGCGCCCGATCGTGGCTTGACCCCCGGTCCGGGACCGCCGTTCTTGGGGCGGGCTGCGGATTGTTGACAAGCCGCGACGCGAAGGCAGGGTTCCCGCATGAGCGATCCTGAATCCGCCTCGTCTGCGACCTCCGAGAAGCCCCAGCCTGCGCCCGTTGGCGAGTCGGGAATTCGTTGGGGAGGGGGCAGGTGGATCGTGGGCATTTTCGGGGGGCTTTTTCTGATTGTCTTGATCGGCAGCAAGACGGTCGGGGACGACACGTTCATTGGCACGGTCTTTACGGCTTGTTGCCTGCTTGGCGGCTTTTTTCTGGCGTTTTGGTGGCTGTTCTTCAGCCGGGCGCCATGGAAGATCCGATTGGGGGCGGTCGTCGGAGCAGTCGCCTTCGCGTCCTTGTTTGAGATCAAGGGGTTTTCCGGAAATTTTGTTCCCACCGTCGCCTTTCGTTGGCGGCAGCCGGTTCGGGTGGAGCGGCCGGCTGAAGCGGTCACGGCGGCCGGGTATTCGGCGCAACTCCCATTGGATTACCAGCCCGTTGAGACCGACTGGCCCGAGTTTCGGGGGGCAAATCGTGACGGAATCTTCCGGGGCGCGATCTACTCTGAATCCTGGCTGGAGCCGCCGCTCCAATGGCGGATACCGATTGGCGAGGGGTGGTCGTCCTTCTGTGTGGTTGGACCGTTGGCGTTCACCCAATGGCAGGAAGGTGAGGCCGAGGTCACGGTCTGCCTTGACGCGGCGACCGGCGTCGAGATCTGGCGACGCGAGGATCCGGTCCGTTTCGGCGAGGCGATGGGCGGTCCCGGGCCGAGGGCGACGCCGACCTTCGCAGATGGACGGTTGTTTGTCCTGGGCGCGACCGGTGTTCTGAATTGCCTCAATCCCAACACCGGTCAGGTTCACTGGTCGGTCAACATTCTGGATGACGCGAACGCGGAGAACATCCAATGGGCGATGTCCGGTTCGCCGCTGATCATGGGAGGGCGCGTCATCGTTTCACCGGGAGGCCCGGCCAATTCGAGCCTGGTCGCCTATGACGCCGACTCCGGCGAGCGGGTCTGGCGCTCGGGCGACGCCGTCGCGTCCTACAGTTCACCGCAGCGCTCGACGATCGGAGGCGTGGAGCAGATCCTCATTTTCAACGGGGAAGGGGTTCATGCTCACGATCCTGCCGATGGCGCCCCCCTGTGGAATTTTCCCTTTACGACCAGCCCGAAGATCTGTGTCGCCCAGCCGGGGGTGTTCGGAGAGAACGCCGTCCTGCTGTCCCTCGGCTACGGTGTGGGTTCCGTCCTGCTGGATGTGACGATGAAGGATGGCGTTTGGACTGCGAATGAGCGTTGGAAGAGCCGCAAGCTGAAATCCAAGTTCAACGACTTCGTCATTCGTGATGGTTACGCCTACGGCATCGATGAGGGAGGCCTTGCCTGCGTCGATCTCTCGACCGGCGAACGGGCCTGGAAGGGAATGCGCTGCGGCTACGGCCAGTTGCTGCTCGTGGAGGAGGTTCTCGTTGTGCTCTCGGAGAAAGGCGAGGTGATCTATGTGAAAGCCGATCCCGG
>Ga0181588_10004000_pt1 | contig 12200 bp, 12 predicted proteins | sample 071ome_26_FD_148607 | JGI IMG/M metagenome (GOLD analysis project Ga0181588, IMG submission 148607) | Coastal salt marsh microbial communities from the Groves Creek Marsh, Skidaway Island, Georgia - 071409BT metaG (spades assembly) | ecosystem: Environmental > Aquatic > Marine > Intertidal zone...
CGTCGCACTCGTCACCCCGCTGCACGACCAGCAAGCGCCACTTGACGGGCAAGTCCTGCCAGCGCGTCTCCGCAACACCCTCGTGCCGGAAAGCGATCTCTGTCATTGAGCGCGGCGGTGTAATCAAGTCGCCATGATTGGCCGTCCCGACGCGTCCGAGAATGTCGATATACCCACCCTGCACTGCCCACCAGAGCAGCGTCGCCGCCAACATCATAGCGACCGGAATACCGCCAATCAGCAGCAGCACCCTGCGCGCTCGTTGTTGGTCGGCGTGCGTATTCGGCGAGTGAAATTTGTCTATCACGCGCGAGAACCCCTTTGAATCAGGGCCCGTACATTTGTCATCCGAAGGAGTCCAATCAGCATCAAAACCAGTGCCATCGCGAACCATTGCACGGCATACCCTACGTGTTTGGCCGGTGACTGGTTGACCACAGGCCACTCGGCAAGGAGCGCGACTGGCGAATCGGGGCTCACTCTGACCTCGTACGGAAAGACCTCTGTCCCGGTGAGCAGTGACAGCGTGGTCGGCCAGTTTTCCCAGTACAGGGTTTGTACATGAGCTGGCAATGTGTCGGGCGGGAGTTGGGGTTGCATCATCATTGGCTTGGTGCTCGGGACATAAACGCGGCCCGTAACGATCGTTGGGCCCTCCCACAACCGCGGCGTGGGCGTCGTGCGGCGCGACGGATCCCCGGCCAACCACCCCAGATTGAGCGGTATCAGCATCCCGCCCTCCAAATCCCGCGCCAAAGCAACCACATGGTATCCCGGTCGACCTCGGTGCAAGCGGTTATCAAGGAGCAAATACCCCCCGTCGACTAGTTCGGCCCGCCACTCAAGTTGCCGATCCGCGCGCGCTTCAGGAGCGACCGTCTTAAGCAGATGCCGGGGGGCAATTGCCGGCAGGTCGCTGCGCGCTTGCCAACGAGCCTCCAGTGCGGCCTTCTCTTCGGCACGGCCCAGTTGCCAAAACCCGAGGTTTAGTAACAGCGCCAGCAACACCGCTCCCGCCAGCACGGCGCGAACATCCCCGCGGATCTCCAGCGTCCCGATACATCGGTTAAACTGCATTCATCACTCCTCGCCCGCGCCGACGGTCTTCTATACGCGCACAGAACAGGCTCTCTGCATGATCAAGACACTCATCATCCTGCTTATGATAGCGCTCGTGGTAAGCCTGGCATCCGGACTGGTATTCCTCATGTCTGATCAGGGTGACTCGCAAAAAAGGCGCTTATTCACCTCTCTGGGCGTGAGGCTCACGCTTGGAGTGTGTCTACTCGGGGTCATCTTATATGGCGTCATTACCGGCCAGCTCGGGCACAAAAACCCATGGGATGCTGGGCCGAACCCTGGGCAAATCGCCCCGCCGGAATAGCCCGCTCACGGGCCGACCTGATAACAAAAAAGGGCGCCGTGGCGCCCCTATTGCACATATCTCGGGTCACAGAATATAGACAAACAAAAACAGGAACACCCAAACAACATCCACAAAGTGCCAGTACCAACTGGATGCCTCGAAGCCGAAATGATCGGTCACCGTGAAGTGTTTGTTTTTCACCGAGCGGATCAGCTGGATGAGCAGCATGGTCATACCCATGGCCACGTGAAAGCCGTGAAATCCGGTCAGCATAAAGAAAGTCGAACCGTAAATGCCTGAGTTGAGAGTCAGCCCGTAGAGCGCATAGGCTTCGTAATACTCTGCCGCCTGCAGCCCCAGAAATACGAGCGCCAGTCCCACGGTAATACCCAGCCAGAGATTAAACTTGCGGCGGTTATCCGCCAAGATGGCTGTGTGGGCCACGTGAACCGTCGCACTGGAAGACAGCAGAATGATGGTATTCCACATAGGTAACCAGGCATACCAAGCGTGTGCATCGGCAGGCGCCATGGATTTTTCTTGGGATATAAAGGCGCCATTGTTGGCGATCGCCTGGGCATCAGCCCCGCCGACCACTTCCTGAGGCGTGGTTACGGGCGGCCAGGCAAACTCAAACCCGGGCCACAGGAGCCCATTCATGCGCCCGCCCTCACCTTCTCCGGCCAACCATGGGCCAACAAACTGCCGCACGTACAACAAAGCGCCGAAGAACGCCGCGAAAAACATCACCTCCGAGAAGATGAACCAGAACATACCCAGCACATAGCTCTGGTTGAGCTGACTGCTATTCATACCCGCCAAGTTTTCGCGAATCGCCGTACCAAACCAGCTGGCGAGCGTAAAAATGAAGAACACGAGGCCTACCGTTAGGACCCACACCGGCGTACTCGAAGACTCCGCAGAGCCGAAAGTCATATCGTTGAGCACCATACCGGCGCCAAAGACCGACAAGATCAAACCGATCGTGGCACGCACCGCCAGACTTGAAGACTCGGGTACGTAATATTTTTCGTGGCCGGCTGTGAAAGATGAATTGCTCGACATAACGATATCCTCGTTGGCTGCGCCTTAACGGACAGCAAGCCCCTCGGTCACTGACTGGGTGACATCAAATAGGGTGTAAGAAAGTGTGATGGTGTGAATGTCTTTGGGCAAATCCTGATCGACAATAAACTGCAATGGCATCTCCGCGAACGCACGAGCGGCCAGCGCCTGTTGATCAAAACAGAAACACTCTGTCTTGTGGAAATAAGCCGCCGCGCGACTGGGGGAAATGCTGGGGATCGCCTGCGCAGTCATCTCAAATTCAGTGGGGTTAGACGCGCGAAACACGGTGCCATTAGCCGCGCCCGGGTGCACACGCATAACCCGCGCATCCGGTGCAAACGTCCATGGCATCCCATCGTTGTTGATTGCCACGAACTGCACGGTCACTTGGCGGCTCTCGTCTACAGCAGCGGGAACCGCGGTGTAAGCCTGCCCGGCGGTTTTGCCGTTAATACCCAGAGCGTCGCACAGCACGTTATAAAGCGGCACCATTACCACAAAGACAAACGCAAACATGGCCATGGCGGCAACCACTAACTTTAAAGCAGTGTCAGTCGCCGGACTGTGACTTAAACGCAGCATATTTTTTGACCGGTTGATTGCCGCGATTAAATCGTGCCCGCGGGCTTGGGCACGACGGGCGGCTCTTCAAAAGTGTGGTAGGGCGCCGGGGTAGGTACCGTCCACTCGAGACCTTCCGCGCCGTCCCACACCTTGTCTTCGCGCACGGGTTTGCCGGCAACGATAGTGGCCACCACGTTGTACAAAAACAGCAATTGCGACGCGCCGTAAATGAAGGCACCGATCGAAGACATCATATTGAAGTCAGCAAATTGCAACGCGTAGTCCGGGATACGTCGCGGCATACCCGCGAGACCGACAAAGTGCTGCGGGAAGAAGGTGATGTTGAATCCAATAAACGAAATCCAGAAATGGGTTTTACCCATGGACTCGTTGTACATGCGGCCACACCATTTGGGTAACCAGTAATAGACGGCCGCCGTCATAGAGAACACGGCGCCCGCAACCATTACGTAATGGAAGTGCGCGACAACAAAGTAAGTATCGTGATACTGGAAGTCAGCGGGCGCGATAGACAGCATCAAGCCGGTAAAGCCGCCCAGCGTAAACAACACCAAAAAGCCAATGCAAAACAGCATGGGCGTCTCGAAGCTGAGCGCACCGCGCCACATCGTTGTGATCCAGTTGAACACCTTGACGCCTGTTGGCACCGCGATCAGCATCGTCGCGTACATGAAGAACAGTTCACCCGCTACTGGCATTCCCACGGTGTACATATGGTGGGCCCACACAATGAATGAAAGAAACGCAATAGACGCTGTCGCGTAAACCATCGAGGCGTACCCGAACAGGGGCTTGCGAGAAAAGGCCGGGATGATCTGTGAGACCACACCGAAAGCCGGCAGGATAATGATGTATACCTCTGGGTGCCCAAAGAACCAGAAAATGTGCTGGAACAGTACCGGGTCACCGCCACCGGCGGCAGAAAAGAAGCTGGTGCCGAAGTGAATATCCATCAGCATCATGGTCACTGCCCCTGCCAACACGGGCATCACCGCCACTAGCAAGAAAGCCGTAATCAGCCAGGTCCAGACGAACAACGGCATCTTCATATACGTCATGCCGGGGGCGCGCATATTCATCACGGTCGCGATGATATTGATCGAGCCCATGATGGACGACACGCCGAGAATATGGATCGCAAAAATGAAGAAGGTCACCGAAGGGGCAGCGTAAGTGGTCGACAGCGGTGCGTAGAAAGTCCAGCCAAAGGCGGGGGCACCGCCCTCCATAAACAGCGTAGACGCCAGCATCAGAAAGGCGGGCGGCAGAATCCAGAAGCTCCAGTTATTCATGCGCGGTAGCGCCATGTCCGGCGCGCCGATCATCATGGGAATCAACCAGTTTGCCAGGCCAACAAAGGACGGCATGATGGCGCCGAAGACCATTACCAAGCCGTGTAGCGTCGTCATTTGATTGAAGAAGGCGGGCTCCACCAACTGCATGCCGGGCTGAAACAGCTCCGCTCGGATGACCATGGCAAAAAAGCCGCCGAGCAAGAACATGGCGAAAGAAAACCACAGGTACATCGTGCCGATGTCTTTGTGATTGGTAGTGAACAACCAGCGAGTGACGCCTTGCGCAGGTCCGTGATGATGATCGCCCATCGTTATAACTCCCTTAACCGTTCTTCATGCCGTTGATATCACTCGGCTGGACGACATCGCCCGTATTGTTTCCAAACGCATTGCGCTGGTAGGTCAGTACCGCCGCCAGCTCCACATCGCTCAGCTGCCCGCCAAACGCCTGCATAGCGGTGCCCGCGACGCCCTTAGCAACGACAGCCATATGAGCCCCTACGTCACCCAACACGACCGGACTCCCAGCAATGGCGTTGCCAATGCCGCCTTGGCCTTGCGCACCGTGACAAGCGAGACAAGCACCGTCGTAAACTGCTTTACCCTTGGTCATCAGCTCGTCCGCTGAAAGTGTTTGCATCGCGAGCTGGTCCTGAGCAAGAGCAGCGCCGCGCTTCGCCGCCATCCATGCATCAAACTCATCCCTTGAGACGGCGTGCACTTCCACTGGCATAAATCCGTGGTAGGCACCACACAGCTCCGTGCACTGCCCGCGGTAGATACCCTCTTGGGGAACTCGCGTCCACGCCTCGTTGATAAATCCTGGGATCGCATCCCGCTTGACGGCAATTTCGGGCACCCACCATGAGTGGATAACGTCGTTAGCGGTGATCAAAAAGCGCACCTTGGTATTGGTGGGAATCACGAGCGGCTCGTCGACTTCCAGCAAATAATTGGCGCCCTTTGCTTGTGTATTGTAAATCTCTTCTTGAGCGGTAGCGAGGTTGGAGAAAAACGCTACATTTTCTCCCGACTCCTGCAGATATTCGTACTTCCACTTCCATTGATAGCCGGTCACCAGAATATCCAGCTCGGCCTCGTCGTTGTCGTAGACCTCCAGCAACGTCGAGGTAGCCGGTACGGCCATGGCAATCAAAATTAAGAACGGTACCACCGTCCACGCGACTTCCACTTTTGTGCTCTCGTGGAACTGGGAGGCTTGATAACCCTTGGATTTTCGGTGGGCGTACATCGAGTAAAACATGACAGCGAACACGGCGACGCCAATGACAACGCAAATCCACATGATGAGCATATGAAGCTCAAAAATATCGGCTCCAATCTCGGTCACTCCCGGTGACATATTGACCTGGTTCTGCGCCATCACTAGCGGCGCGAATAAGGCCAAAGACGCTCCTGAGAACAGTTTCCCCATCGCGTGCGTACTCCGTCTGTTGTGTGGCGCGCAACCCCGAGCCACTGAGGGGGTAAAAAAACGGCCGGGATTATAGCGAAATTGCGGCAAAATCCATGGGCAAAAGGTCACAGCCCAGCGACGGCGCGTATGGTCGGGGGAGGGCCATATGAATGCCAATGTTTTTTATTAATTTTCCGCATAATCTGCGGTTATGGAGTGTTGATATATCTAGCTATGAATCGAGAAGCTTCACCGCTTCCGCTACCGTCTCGACTCGCCGCGCCGCCGCGCGCGTCACGCGCGTGGGTGGGGGAGCCGCCGGAGGTGTCGGTCGCGCCTCCACAAATCCGCAGGCAACACAACGGCGCTCATCCGCACCGGCATCGATCACCATCCGGTCTTCTGCCTGACACTCCGGGCAAACGGCTCCTGCGACAAAACGCGGACGCTGATTGGTGTCAGCTGGAGAATCCGACATACTCGCGACTCAACAATCTGGGCTGGTTAGTTTAGCAAGCTCAAACGACCGCTGGAGAGGCCAAATTAATGTCTTTGAGTTTCCGAGGTGAGGACAATATCCGCGAGGTATTGGGCTGCACCCCCTCGCTGGGAGAGCGAGTCATGATCGACCCGACCGCCGTGGTCATGGGCGACGTGAGTCTGGGCGATGATGCCAGTGTCTGGCCCCAGGCCGCCATGCGCGGTGATGTTCAGGTCATCCGCATTGGCGCGCGCACCAATGTACAAGATGGTGCCGTGCTGCACGTGACCCATGATGGGCCTTACAACCCCGGGGGCTACCCCCTGCACATCGGCGATGACGTCACCATCGGTCATAAAGCCCTGCTACATGGCTGCACTGTCGGTAACCGTGTACTGGTCGGTATGGGTGCTGTGGTGATGGACGCGGTCGTGGTTGAAGACGACGTCATGATTGCCGCGGGGGCTTTGGTGACGCCGGGGAAGCGTTTGAAAAGCGGTCACCTGTATGCGGGCAGTCCGGCTCGAGAGGTGCGCGCCTTAACTGAGGCGGAACAAGCGTTTTTACCTTATAGCGCGCAGGGCTACGTATCGCTCAAACAGCGCTACCTGGACAACAACCGCTAGCCCAGCTGGCCTTCCCGGAGAGCGGTGATGACCGTATCGGTTCGGGGTGCGTTGCCCGTCCAGAGGTAGAAGCTCTCGGCGGCTTGCTCGACTAACATTCCCAGCCCGTCTCTGACCTGAGCAGCACCGTGCGCTTGGGCCCAGCGCATGAATGAGGTCGGCTGTGCACCATATGCCATGTCGTAACACACACCGTCACCGGCGAGCGTTAGCGACTCAGGCAATGGCAACATCTCACCCGATAGCCCAGTGCTGGTGCCATTAACCACCATATCCCAAGGCCCCTCAGGTATTTCAGCATAGGCGCCACCCACCACAGAGCATCGTTCACCAGACCACAGCGCGGCCAGAGCCGCTGACCGATCAGCGGTGCGATTAGCAATGAATATGCTACGCGGGCCCTCAGCGAGCAGCGCAGCGATCACGCCTTTCACAGCGCCACCCGCCCCCAACAACAGCACGCGCGCGTCGGCGAGAGGCCAACCGGCATTGGTCACGATGTCGGCAATTAATCCTTTGCCGTCGGTATTGTCGGCCAACAACCGCCCGTCGTCGCTCACCGTTAAAAAATTGGCCGCTCCTGCGGCGCGGGCTCGATCTGAAGCCTGATCGGCTAACTCAAATGCCCGTATTTTGAAGGGCAGCGTGACGTTCAGTCCTCGGCCACCCTCCTGAAAAAACTGACTGACCCAGTCCTCAAACAAATCTTGCGCCACCAACTCCGCGCTGTAATGGATAGCGCTATTGTACTGGCTGGCAAACGCCGCATGGATTTTGGGTGAAAGGCTGTGGGCAATCGGATTTCCCGCAACGGCGAAACGCCCGGGAATGCTCTTCGCTAACGTCATGTCGCTCTGCCTTTTCGACGATTCGCGCGAGTTAGTGCGAACTCGCCTCACCATTCAGACCCAGCCAATCTCGGGGCCTTAAGAAATCGCTCATCAATCGCGCCTCGGGGGTGCCTTCCTGCGGGCTCACTCCATACTCCCAGCGCACCAGCGGCGGCAAAGACATCAGGATCGCCTCCGTCCTGCCATTGGTCTGCAGGCCAAAAAGGGTACCCCGGTCATGCACGAGGTTAAACTCGACGTAACGGCCGCGCCGATACAGCTGCCACTGTCGCTCGGCTTCAGTCCATGGCGCATCTTTCCGACGCTCGAGTATCGGCGCATAAGCCGACAAAAAACCATCGCCAACGCTGCGCATGAACGCGAACGTTTGGTCGAATCCCCACTCGTTGAGATCGTCATAAAACAAGCCGCCGACACCACGGGGTTCCTGTCGGTGTGGCAGAAAGAAATATTCGTCACACCACTGCTTATAGCGCGAGTAAACGTCGTCGCCAAAAGGATCGCAGGCGGCCTTGGCGGCCGTATGCCAAGACACGGCGTCTTCTTCGTATCCATAATACGGCGTCAGATCAAAGCCGCCACCCATCCACCATACCGGCGGCTCTCCAGGCTTCTCTGCCATAAACAGACGGACATTGGCATGCGACGTCGGCGCGTGAGGGTTGCGTGGGTGAATCACCAAGGACACCCCCATCGCGCGAAAACTTCTCCCGGCAAGCTCTGGCCGATGCTGGGTCGCGGACGCGGGCATGCCGGCTCCCACGACGTGAGAAAAATTCACGCCGCCCTTCTCGATGACCTCGCCCTCAGCCAAAACGCGGCTGATACCACCGCCCCCCTCGGGACGATCCCAGGAATCGGTCATAAATGCTGCGCCGTCAATATCCGACAGCGCCTCACAAATCCGCGATTGCAACGACTTGAGGTAAGCCTCTACCGCCTCATAATCCATCAGTTATTTCCCATTGGGGTGTCATGGGCGCACCAGCGCGCCATCCTCTACCCGCCGTATTGTTGATGCTTTACCCGCCGGGTCAAGACCACCCGGCATTGCAGGGAGACGGGTGCCAAAATAGCGCCTGACCTGCCATAGGGTATGCGGCGCGGGCAACCCAGCGGGATTGGCGCTGGTCGATACCAGCGGTCCGCCGAACGCGCGGCTCAGTGCACGCAACGCCGGTGCGGAAGTAACGCGAATCGCGACGTGGTCGCTGTCACCCGTGATCCACGGCGGCAAAAGGTCGCCATGGGGCACAAGCCAGGTATTGGGGCCTGGCCAAGAATCGAGCAAGGTGCGCTGTTGAGCCGCAGTCAGTCGCGTCATTAGTGGCGCAAAGTCGTGAGGATCGGCGGCGACAATAATCAGGCCCTTATCTACCGGCCGCCGCTTCATCTGCAACAGACAATCCACCGCGTCCTCGTCCTCGGGATCACAGCTCAGGCCCCACACGCCCTCGGCCGGACACGCGACCACCTCACCCGCAGCGAGCGCTGCCGCAAAAAAAGGGGCGCGCCACTGAGCATGACAGTGAACAGAATCCGACGCTTGCATGGTGGGTGCCAAGGCTCGAGAACCGTTGAAAACCCTACCATAACGCAGTCACGCCACCCGGAGCGAATGATCTCGACTATCGGATCACACGATAGCCACCCTCGCACTGACTCACCCAACCGCGAACCTCTAAATCGACGAGCGTCGCTAGGCATTGATCGATGGGCCATCCCAGCGCCACCGCCAAATCGTCTGCGGCATAGGAGCCGCACCCCAACAACCTGACGAGATGCTTTTGCTGGGGGCTCAGCAAATGGCGCTGTGCTGAGTCGTCCGCGACTAACGCGGCATCGCTTGCCGCCGGCCTGCGGGCGGCATCCACGCCCAGATGTAATAAGAGTGCCTCTGTGGATTGAGTCAGTATCGCGCCATCCTCAAGCAGATAACGGCAGCCCGCGCCCTCGGCGTGATAAACCGACCATGGCAATGCCAAAACGTCGCGCCCTTGGTCAGCGGCGGCAGAAGCCGTGATTAACGTCCCGCTGGGCCGCCCCGCCTCGATCACCAGCGTAGCCGCGCTAAAGCCCGACAGCGTGCGGTTTCGTCGATAAAAGTGATGTCTGCGCGGCGCGGTCCCCAGGGGAAACTCGCTGACCAGTGCGCCCGACATCATGATTTCGCCTGCCAAGGGCTGATGCCGGGCGGGGTAGATACGATCGATTCCCGAAGGCAGTACCGCAATGGTCTGAGCACCCGCGATCACTGCTGCTGTGTGGGCCAGGCCATCGACTCCCAAGGCGAGGCCGCTGACAACCGTGAGCCCTGCGTGCGCGAGCGCACGGGTGTATTCCTCAGTGGCTCTGCGGCCGTCGAGTGAGGGCTTCCGGGTCCCAACTACCGACACCGTGGCGCTATTGAGACAATCAAGGTTACCGCGCACAAATAAAAACGGCGGGCGATCATTGCACTCGGCCAGCAATAACGGGTAGCTCGCATCGTGAGCCGTAATCAGATGAACGGGTGGCCCTTCAAGCAAAGCCTTCGGCACTGGGGCGAATGGCGCGTCCGCAACCGCTTTCTGCAGCGCGTCGAGCCACGGATAAGTTGATTTAAGAGACTCCGCGCCGAGCAACGCCTCTGGCGAGGGAAAGCTTGCGAGCGCTGCATCGAGCGAGCGGGCACCATGATAAATCGCCCGCGTCAGCGCTAACCAGCGAGAATCGGCTTCCCCGTCGATGCCAAAGCGGTGTGGCAATGCTCATCCTTGAGCGCCTCGGGCGCCTGATCAACCCTCCTTTCGCAGTGCTACAGCCAGAAGTCGATCAGGGATTACGCAGCTTGTCCCCCACCGACAGTGGCCGCGATGCCTCCAGAACGAGACCAAAGCTGGCTCGCTCGTAAACCGCAAACACCATTAGCACACCCGCCCTGATGTCCGGCAATTGAACGGCCTTACCGGTCATCGGGTCATTTACAGCTTGCCCGGTTTGATCGATAACCAGTACATCACCGACGCGAAGTGATTCGCGTGCACCGCGATTCACTACAACAATATCGAGCACGCCGATCTGGGTAACACCGCCGGCCACGGCAATCATGGTGGCCCCGTCGACTGACGTTTGCGGCGGTTGCGGCTGTATGCTGGCACGCACGGAGGCCTCTTCAACCGGAAGTAACCGATCGCCAATCCGGATTTCTTCGCGCATCTCGGTCACGGTCATGGCGGCCAGGCCTTCCGCCGCATCGGGGTCGCGCAAACGAGCCTCCCCGACGTCGACGACAAATATCCCCAGCCCTTCGCCGCTCTCAGGGTCGGTAAGTTTTTCGACGCGGCGCACCAGCCGATAGTCGCGTTCGCCTTGCCAGCTGCCCTTACTGTAGATCAGATCTCCCACACCGCTAATCAAACGCCCCGCATCGCCCGAGACGACGTAGCCAGATTGCTCCAGTACATTTGCAGCGACAACCTGGTGGTTCCTGATGAACGGATCGATCTGCTCACGGGGGATCGCAGGGATGGCAAGATCAAGCGGGCTGGGGCGCATTTGTGGTGACAGCTTAATGTCACCCTGACTTGCCTTAACCAGCCGGGGTTGTCCGTCCTGCCACACCAGAGTGAGCGCGTCACCGGGAAAAATGAGGTGGGGGTTGTCAATGTGCGGGTTGCCTGCCCAGAGCTCCTCCCAACGCCAAGGGTCTCGCAGGTACACAGTGGCAATATCCCACAAGGTATCGCCGGACTGAACCGTGTAGGTTACCGGCACATCAGAATTCAACGTGAGTGGCGGATTGTCCTGAGCTTGTGCCCAGTGCGCCAGCAATGCCGCCAGCAGCGCGGCTATCGCCGTCAGCCGCAATAATGCATCACCGCCCCACCCTTTTGTGCCTGTTAGACAGGCTGCAATCCAATTGCTTTTCCGCACGGCTTTCACTCCATTGTTATCCGCCTTGTCGTTACCGCGAACCGCACGGCTCAACGCGTTGGCCGCATCACCCGCCCTCCAGCAGATGCTCAGCATCGCGGTATAATCTGAGTGTGCGTGGGTGATTCTGGTAGGGCAAGACCAAATCCGAACACTTTTCCCTGCGCTCAACTGCCCTTTTTATTGCGGAACCAGTGGAAATTATCAGCATGGCCCTTCTCCCAATCCTTGAGTTCCCAGACCCCCGTCTCCGAACACGCGCGACCCCCGTAGTGACGGTGGACGCGCGCATCAAGCAGTTGGTGGAGGACATGTTCGATACCATGTATGACGCGCCAGGCATCGGCCTCGCGGCAAGCCAAGTGGATGTCCACGAACGGGTGATCGTGATCGACACATCGGGTGATGGATCGGATCCACGCGTCTTTATCAACCCCGAGATCACGATCCTCGACGCGTCGCTGGGCACCTACGACGAGGGTTGCTTGTCGGTACCCGGGTTCTACGAGACCGTTGAGCGCCCGAAAGTGATCGAGGTAACCGCCCTGGATAAAACCGGTTCACCTTTTACCGCCCAGCTCGATGGCCTGCTAGCC
>Ga0181588_10004006_pt1 | contig 12187 bp, 10 predicted proteins | sample 071ome_26_FD_148607 | JGI IMG/M metagenome (GOLD analysis project Ga0181588, IMG submission 148607) | Coastal salt marsh microbial communities from the Groves Creek Marsh, Skidaway Island, Georgia - 071409BT metaG (spades assembly) | ecosystem: Environmental > Aquatic > Marine > Intertidal zone...
GGACACGAAGCTCGGCGAGTTCCTCGGCGAAGAGTCGGTCCAGGAGTGTGTCGTCGACGATGACGCCGTTGGTGAGACGGACTGTCTGGTGACGCCATTGCCAGATCTGGGCGCGGCACAATTCGGCCATCGCCGTGTCCTCGAGGTGGTCGTCGATGGCGACGGCGCCGATGCCGACCAGCCACTCGCCGATGTAGTGCACGGCGGTACGGATCGCCGTGCGGAGTCCGCTCTCGGTGCACTCGCCACGGCTCGTGTGGATGGTGAGCAGGTCGCTGGCGGTGATGTAGACGTCGTCGCGCTGGACTTCGAGCTGGTTGGCCCGGTAGCTCAGGACGCGATCGAACTCGGCGGTCGCAATGTCGACGATGGCGGGCTGACCGATGCGAGTGCCGTCGAACCCATCGCCTGCTTCGCGACGCTTGTCGACGGTGACCTTGCGGACCATCGGGGCGGTTCGAGCCGGGTCGAGTTCGTCGGGGATGACGCCTGACATGCCGCCGATGGCGTGGGCGCCGCGGCGGTGACATGTGGAGACGAGGAGTTCGGTGAACGCCCGGATGAACGGGGTCGTGGCGCCGAGCGAGTCTCGATCGGGAAGGACCATCTCGGGATCAGCGGCGAACGTTTTGATCATCGAGAAGAGGTAGTCCCAGTTGCCGGCGTGGAGCGCCGTGATGTGATCCCGCAGGGCGAAGAGGATCTCGTCCATGGCAAACGCAGCGCCGACGGTCTCGATGAGCACGCTCACGCGGATCGTGCCTGCGGCGAGGCCGAGCTCGGCTTCGGTCCATTCGAGCACGTCATGCCAGAGTTGGGCGTCGGCGGGACCTTCGAACTTTGGCAGGTAGAAGTACGGCCCAGTGCCTGCGGCGATCGCCGGAGCGGTGTTGGCGGCGACACAGACCCCGAAGTCAAACAGTGACGCAGCGATTGGTTGGCCGTCGATAGCCAGGTTCGCTTCGTCGAGGTGCCACCCGCGGGTGCGGACCATGAGTGTCGCATGGTCGGCGTTGGGCATTCTGACCTCGCCGCCGATCTCGGCGGTGAGGGTGCCGGTGTAGGCGTGGGCGAGGTTGCGCTGTCCGTCGAGCATCGTTGCCCACGACGGCGCGATCGTGTCCTCGAAGTCAGCCATGTAGACCTGTGCGCCTGAGTTGAGGCCTTCGACGAGGGCTGGTCGTGACACCAGGCCAACGAGTTCGGTGCGGCGGTCGACGAGGTCACGCGGCGCCGGGGCGATGTGCCACTCATTGGCCCGGATGTAGGCCGTCTCGGCGTCGAAGTTTGGGCGTTTACCGGCGCGGTAGCGGGCAGCGGCAGCCTCGTGGCGGCTGAGCAGTTCGGCGCGGCGGGGGCCGAATCGTTCGTGGAGTCCGACCAGGAAGGCCAACACGTCGTCGGTCAACACCTCGGATGTCAGCGGGTGATCAGTGATCGCAACCCGTTGGCGAAGGTCGACGGCGGTAGACACATCTTAATCGTGTCGGTGAGAACCCGACAGAACAACGGCTCTTTCGGCTTCGTTGTCGTTTCGTGTTTGCAAATAGCGAAAGTTCTGCCAATCTTTGTTTCGATGGCTGAAGATCTTGATCTCCTCGTCCTCGGACACCGCATCCGTTTCGCCCGCCGCCAGAAAGGGGCGACCCTCGCCGATGTGTCCGAGATGGTGGGCCGCCCGGTTCCGTATCTCTCCCAGCTCGAAAACGGCAAGGTCGAACCGAAGCTTGGGTTGCTGCAGGAACTTGCCGACGCCCTCGACACAACCGCAACGGCGCTGCTCGACGATGAGGCCCCCGACCGCCGGGCCTATCTCGAGATCGAACTTGAGCGGGCGCAGCGCGATCCGGCCTATCAGGCACTTGGTCTGGGCCATCTGAAGCCGTCGGCGAAAGTGCCCGATGAAGCCCTCGAACATCTGGTGACGATGTGGCACAGCGTCCGCGACCAGCCGAGCGGTGGTGGTGGCCAGCGCGGTCCCGATCTCGCCGAGCGGGCCCGCGCTGCCAACAACGCCCTGCGCCGAGAGATGCGGGACCGCAACAATTACTTCCCCGAGATCGAAGCCCTTGCGGGTCGGGCTCTGGCTGCAGCCGGCTACAGCGGCTCGGGTCCGATCAGTGAGCGGGTTCTCACCGAACTGGCCAAGTGGTGCGGCTTCACCATCGAGCGGGTCGGGCACATGCCCCGTTCCGCGCGCAGCATCACCGACATGCGCGACCGGATCATCTTCATCCCGGATCGGGGAGGGCTGAAGGTGCGCCAGGCTCGCAGCGTCGTGTTGCAGACCCTTGGCCATTTCGCGCTCGATCACAGCGACACCCGCGATTTCGGCGATTACCTTCGTCAGCGCATCGAGTCGAACTACTTCGCCGCCGCCGTGCTTGCACCCGAAGGCCCGGCCGTGGACTTCCTTCGCGATGCCGATGCCGCCGAGGACATCTCCGTGGAGGACATCAAGGAGGTGTTCTACATCTCCTACGAGATGGCGACGCACCGCTTCACGAACCTCGCGACCCACCATCTCGAGATCCCGTGTCACTTCTTGCGCACCGACAGCGAGGGAGTCATCGACAAGGCCTACGAGAACGACGGGGTGGCGTTCCCCACGGCGATCGATGGCGGCCACGAAGGTGAGCGGGTTCCGCGCCAGTGGGGTTCGCGTCAAGCCTGGAACGCCACCGGTAGCTTCCTGTTGCATTCGCAGTACACGGTGATGGATCTCGGCGAGTTCTTCTGCACCACCTACATCGAGACCGAGACCGACCGGCATCCGTACGCCGTTTCGCTTGGCACGCCGGCTCGGTTCGCCCACCGGTTCCGGGGATCGAACACGTTGCGACGCGAGTACGCCCGAGAGCGCGAGATCGAGCCGGATCCGTTGCTGGTGGAGCAGTGGGCGGGCCACGCTTGGCCGTCGGCGGCCGAGCGAAGCCACGTGTTGTCAGCGCTGCCGCCGTCGCAACGCGAATTCAGCCCGTTCCCCGGCGTCGATCAGATCGACGTGTATCGATTTCTGGAGCGTCAGCGACGGTCTCGCCGAAACTGAGCGGGTTCGTCAGCGAGAGCGGATGACCAGATGGTCGATCGCTGCGAGGGCGATAGAGATCGACTCTCGCCGATCACCGGCGAGCGCGAGGGTGACGACCTCAGTGCTGGCCGTGCGAAGTCCGCCTCGGAGGGTTTCAGCGCCGACTCCGATGATGACTTCGGGTTGTTCGGCGGCGAGTTCCATGAGGGCATCGCCGAAGGCCAAGACGACGTCGTGGAGTCGGTCGCCAGTCGGCAGGTCGTCACCCGGAGCCGGTTGGACGGTCGCGATGCGGTGCGTCGGCATGAGCGTGTCGCCCACACGAGGGTCGCGCACGCCGACGAAGTCGGCACCGACGGCAACAACCGGCCCGGTGACGCGGTGACCAGCGAGGGTGCGGAGGGTGACCGGTCGTCGACGCTCGGCCAGGTCCAGGAGGACACCGCCGAGGGTGGCCTCCTCGGTCGCGGCTTTCTCGAGCCAGCGCCGTCTGGAGCGAGCCCGGGCTGCTTCGTCGACCTGGCCATCCGCAATCCACCGTTGGAGCGCCGCCAGCGGGTCGCCGAGTGTGAGATCGACTGGACGATCGGGCGGCTGAGGGTTGGTGTCCACGGGTCCGACCCTACCCAGGGTGGGGGATGCCCCTGTCGGTGCTCTGCACAGCGGCGGTACGCTCGCGTCACCCATGGCTGCGCCCTCCATCACCATCCGAGTCCCTGGCAATCACCTGATGGGTTCCTTGCTGGGTGAGCACGACCGGCATCTGCGCCGCATCGAGGAGGCCCTGCCGGAGGCCGACATCACGGTTCGTGGCAATGAGGTCCACGTGTCGGGGCCTGACGCGTCCGTTGCGGCCACCCTGTTCGAAGAACTCGTCGTGCTCGCCGAGCGTGGTCAGCTTGTCGACGAGCGCACGCTGGACCGCACGATCGACATGGTCCGCGCCGACGAGAAGCCATCGTCGGTTTTCACCCACGACATCCTTCGCGCCGACAAGGGGCGTGTGATCCGACCGAAGTCGGCAGGCCAGAAGACCTACGTCGAGGCAATTGCGGACAATGTGGTCACCTTCGGCATCGGTCCTGCTGGTACCGGCAAGTCGTGGCTCGCCGTTGCGATGGCGGTCCGGGCTCTGCAGGCCGGCGAGGTCGAACGCATCATCCTCACCCGTCCGGCGGTCGAGGCGGGTGAGCGGTTGGGGTTCCTGCCAGGCGACATGATGGCGAAGGTCGACCCCTATCTGCGTCCGCTCTATGACGCCCTCCACGACATGGTCGGCAACGATGGGATGGAACGCTTGCTCGATCGGGGGATCGTGGAGGTCGCCCCGCTCGCCTTCATGCGAGGCCGAACGCTCAACGCGTCGTTCATCATTCTTGACGAGGCCCAGAACACCACGCCCGAGCAGATGAAGATGTTCTTGACTCGCATCGGGTTCGGGTCGAAGGCTGTCGTCACTGGCGACATCACCCAGGTTGATGTTCAGGGCGGCCGGTCAGGGCTCGGCAACTTGGAGAAGGTGCTGGGGCACATCGATGGCATTGCGTTCGCTCGACTTGGCGGCCGTGACGTCGTGCGGCACCGGATCGTGCAGGACATCGTTGACGCCTACGAGAAGGCGTCGCCCGAGGGGCGTGGCTCCTCGTGAGTCAGGCGGGTCCTGCCGTCGTCGCCGTCGACGAACAAGACGATGTCGAGGTCGATCTCAACCGTTGGCAGTCGCTTGCTGTCGCCGCCTTCATCGATCAGGGCATCACCGCCGGCGAGTGCAACCTGCTGTTCGTCGATGAGGCGACGATCCAGCAACTCAACTTCGAACACCGCGACAAGGACGCGCCCACCGACGTGTTGTCCTTCCCGCTCGATGGCCCTGATGCGAGTGAGCCCGACGACTTGATCGGCGACATCGTCGTGTGCGCCACGATCGCTGCCGCGAACGCGCCTGACCACGAAGGCCAGGACCATCATCGCGGGACCCTCGATGACGAACTCGCGCTTCTTGTCGTGCACGGCGTGTTGCACTTGCTCGGCCACGATCACGAGCTCGACGAAGAAGCCGAGTTGATGGAGGCGCTTGAGCAGACGTTGCTGCAGGCGCATTACCGATGAGCGCCGGTCTGCTGGCTGGGAGCGTCGTGGCGGCGATCTTCGTCGTGATCGCTGCTGCGAGTGCGGCGGCCGAGACGGCCATGACCCGCATTTCGCGCGCTCGGGCCGGCGGGTTCGACCACGAGGAGCATCCGGGCGCAGCGGCGCTGGTCGAGGTGCTCAGCGAGCGTGAGACCACGCTCGCCCCGCTGCTGTTGTCGCGTGTCGCTGCGCACGTCGGCGCCATCGCCATCGTCGTGACACTCGTCGCCGACCGTCATGGGGCAGGTGGAGTGGCGATTGCGGCGGTCTGCTCCGCCGCCGCGCTTTACGTCTTCGCCGAGGCAATCCCTCGCATCTGGGCACTGCAGCACATTGACCGTGCAGCGCTGCGCTCGGCTCGCATCCTGCGGGGGCTGTTGCGGATCGCGCCGCTTCGAGCGCTGACTCGCCTCCTCACGGTCATCGGCAACGTCATCCTCCCTGGTCCCGCCGGAGCGCCGGTCGTTTCCGAAGACGAACTCCTTGCGATGACCGAAGCGGCGGCGGCGGGCGCTGGCATCGAGGAGGGCGAGAAGGAACTCATCACATCGGTGTTCGCCCTCGGCGACACGATCGTGCGCGAGGTCATGGTGCCTCGCACCGACATGACCGCCGTCAGCGCCGACGACACGATCTCGGCGGTGCTCGATCTCGCCGACGAGAAGGGCTTCAGCCGACTTCCCGTCTTCGGCGACGGCATCGACGACATCGTCGGGGTGTGTCTTGTGAAGGACCTTGTCCGCGTCGAGCGAGCGGGCGGCGGTGACCGCACGGCCGTCTCGTTGATGCGCAAGGCCCGGTTCGTGCCCGAGACCAAACATGCCGATCAGTTACTTCGCGAGATGCAGGCCGGAGATCACCATCTTGCGATCGTCGTCGACGAGTACGGCGGCACCGCCGGGCTCGTGACGCTCGAGGACGTGGTGGAGGAACTCGTCGGCGAGATCGTTGACGAGACCGATCGTGAGGAACCGCTCGTCCGGCCGCTCGCAGGTGGCACGCTGCTGGTCCATGGGCGGATGCCGGTCGATCAGCTCGAAAGCCTGCTTGAACTCGAGTTTGTCGACGGCGACTGGGACACGGTGGGCGGCTTGATTTTCAATGTGTTGGGACACGTACCTGAGGTCGGGGAGATGGTCGACTCGAATGGGGTGCAGCTTCGCGTCGAGCGCATGGAAGGTCGGCGTATCACCTCGGTCCGTGTCGATCGGGCTCAGCTCGAGGTCGGGTCGTGAGCGAGATCTCGTTGCCGCCCGACGATTTTCGTTCGGGCTTCGTCACCCTCGTCGGGCGACCCAACGCCGGCAAGTCGACCTTGCTGAACAAGATCCTCGGTCAGAAGGTCTCGATTGTCAGCGACAAGCCCCAGACCACTCGCACCCAAGTTCGAGGCGTGCTGACCAGCGACACGCATCAGATTGTCTTCGTCGACACGCCCGGCATCCATAAGCCGCGCAGCGCGCTCGGCACGAGCCTCAATACGACCGCCACCGACGCACTGAGCGATGTCGACATCGTGTGCTTCGTCGTCGACGCCACGGCGCCGTTCGGGCGAGGCGATGCCTTCATCGCCGAGTCTCTGCCCAAGGATGCGATCGTGGTCGTCACCAAGGCCGACATCGCCAAACCCGAGCAGGTCCTTGAGCAGTTGAGTGTCACGTCGCAACTTGAGGCCGACGCCTGGTTCCCGGTCAGCGGCCGCACCGGCGACGGCGTCGACGCGTTGGTCGAGCACTTGCGTGCTCGCCTCCCACTCGGCCCGAAGTTCTACCCCGACGACATGGTCACCGACGTGCCCGACCCGTTCTGGGTGGCAGAGCTTGTCCGGGAGCAGTTGCTTGCCGTTGCCCGTCAGGAACTCCCGCACTCGATCGCCACACGAGTTACGGAGTGGGAATGGCCTCGGATCCGTTGCGAGATCCTCGTGGAGCGCGAGTCACAGAAGGCCATGGTCATCGGGAAGGGCGGCGAGAACCTCAAGAAGGCCGGAACCGCCGTGCGGCGCCAGCTCCCCGAGGGTGCCTTCGTCGAATTGTTCGTGAAGGTCGAGAAGAACTGGCAGCGGCGCCCCGAGTCGGTCGCCGAACTCGGTTACTGAACGGCGTCGTCGCGAAGTTCTTGGAGGAATCGGGTGGCCTCGTCGCGGTCCTTGGTTCGCGTCATCGGCGGAAGAGCGTTGATGAGCTCCCAGCGGTAGCTGCGGGCGGTTGCCAGGCGGGGATCGAGTACGGCGACCACACCGCGGTCGGTGCTGTTGCGGATGAGGCGTCCGGCCCCCTGGGCGAGCAGGGTCGCCGCTCGCGGGAGGTCGATCGTGCCGAAGGCGGCCTTGCCAGCCCGGTCGCGTCGAGCTTGCAGGACTGGCTCGTTCGGGCGCGGGAACGGGATGCGGTCGACGATAACCAGGCTGCAGGTTCGGCCCGGGGCGTCGACTCCCTGCCAGAACGACATCGTTGCGAATAAGGATGTCTCTTCGTCCTCGACAAATTCGCGAAGGAGTGCGTTCTTGGCGCCGTCGCCCTGCATCAGCAATTTCCAGGGGAGACGGCCTTCGAGTCGTTCGACCGCTTCGCGCATCGCCGAAAATGAGGTGAACAACGCGAGCGTGCGTCCGCCAGCCGCCGCCATCAAGGTTTCGATCTCGTCGTGCTGGGCGCTGCGGAAGCCTTCGGTGCGGGGGTCGGGAAGGTGGGTCGGGCAGTAGAGAAGCGCGTTGGTCTCGTAGTCGAAGGGGCTGCCGACGTCGAGGGTTGCCGTGTCGTCGGGCAGGCCGAGCCGACTCGTCGCTTTCGGCGGCAAGGTGGCTGACGTGAGCATGCCGGCCCGTTTCGCCCAGAGGTTCTCTGACAGCAAGGAGTCGACGGCGATCGGGGTCGACCGCAAGCCCGGATTGGACGCCGGACCGTCGACCCACATGACTTCGCTGTCGGTCGGCCAGCGCACGGCATCGATGTCGTCGATCAGGCCGGTGGCGACTTGCCGGGCGCGGATGGCTTTGGTGCGGGTGTCGGCCGGGGCGCTGTCGGGAACGGCTCGCAACGCATCGAGCAACCGCTCAGTGGCCGCTCGGACGTCGTCGAGGGCCTTGCCGACCTCGGCGTCGGGCCCGTCGAGCAGGCGCTCGCCGATGAGGGGTTCGAGGGCGACGTGCAGCGACGTAGCCGACTCTTCGGCCCGCTGACTGGGCTCAAGATCGACGAGCACTGATGCGGTGTTGCGGGCAGCGGCCTGGACTCGGGCCGGGCTGATCTGCCGGCCGGCAGCTTCGGCGACGATGTCCTCGAGTTGGTGGGCTTCGTCGATCATGACGATGTCGTGTTCGGGAAGCACCGCATCGACCGTGATCGCCAGCGCGTAGAGGTGCAGGTTGACGACGAGGATGTCGGCTTCGGCGGCCCGGTAGCGGGCCTTTTCAGCGAGACAGTCGTCGCCCCGTGGGCAGCGGTTTGCGCCGGGGCATTCGTCGCGTCCGACGGAGACGAGGCGCCAGGTACGGTCGTCGACCGTTTCAAGTTCGGCACGATCGCCAACGGCGGACGTGGCGGCGAAGGCCCGCAACGCTTCGAGCGTGTCGCCATCGATTGAACCCCCGTCATCGATTGAACCCCCGTCGCGTTCGGTGTCGTCGAGATCGAGATCGAGTCGGTCGTCGGCCTCGAGTTCGTCGAGACGTTGGAGACACAGGTAATTCGACCGTCCCTTGAGAACGGCGAAACGGAACGGGACGTCGAGGTGCTCGGCAAGGAACGGGAGATCCTTCCCGGCGAGCTGATCCTGAAGCGCTTTCGTGGCGGTGGCAACGACCGTCGGCCGGTTCGCCAGCACCGCGGGGACGAGATACGCGAGCGACTTGCCGGTGCCGGTGCCGGCCTGGACGACCGCGTGTCCGTCGTTCTCGATGGCGTCGGCAACGGCTCGGGCCATGTCGACTTGCCCTTCGCGCCGCTCGCCGCCTGCGGGCAGCGAGGAGGTAACAGCCTCGAGGGCTTCAGCGGTGAGATCGGCGAACGACACGGCGGCTGGCACCCTACGCGGGAACCGCGTCGCTCGGGTGGCGCCAGGGTAGGTTGCCCCCGTGGACCTCGATTCGCTTGACTCGACGCGCATTCCGCGCCACATCGCGTGTGTGATGGACGGCAACGGCCGCTGGGCGCAATCGCAGGGTCTGCCCCGGACCGAGGGGCACAAGGCCGGTGAACACAGCCTGTTCGAGGTGGTCGACACGGCGATCGACGCTGGCGTCGAGTGGCTCACCGTCTATGCGTTCTCTACCGAGAACTGGAAGCGCCCGAAGGACGAAGTGCGTTTCTTGATCAACTTCAACGAAGAGATCCTTCTGCGCCGTCAGGACGAACTCCACGCCCGTAACGTCCGGATCCGGTTCATCGGACGCCGCGACTGGCGGGTCCCGAAGCGACTCATCAGGCGCATGGACGAGAGTGTCGAGCTCACCAAGAACAACACCGGCCTGACCTTTACGATCGCGTTCAACTACGGCGGCCGGGCCGAGATTGTCGACGCGGTGAGGCGCATCGTCGACAAGGGAACACCGGCCGACAAGATCAACGAAAAGACCATCGCCCGGGAGCTGTACGACCCAGAGATGCCCGACCCCGACCTGATGATCCGCACGTCGGGTGAATACCGCATTTCCAACTTCTTGTTGTGGGAACTCGCCTACAGCGAACTGCTCTTCGCCGACACCCCCTGGCCCGAATTCGGCCGCGACGCGATGATCGCTGCTCTTCACGAGTACCAGACCCGCGACCGGCGGTTTGGCGGGGTCGACACCGGGGGCTGACATGGCGCTGTACCGCGATCACGCCGTGGTGTTGCGCACCTGGAAGCTCGGCGAGGCCGATCGCATCGTCAGCCTGCACACCCACGATCACGGCAAGGTGCGTGGGGTTGCCAAGGGGGTGCGCCGCACCAAGTCCAAGTTCGGGGCTCGGCTCGAACCGCTGAGCCATGTCACGATTCAGCTCTACCGGGGCAAGGGCGACCTCGACACGATCACGCAAGTCGAGACCGTCGACCGTTTCGTCTCGCTCCGTTCGGATCCGGACCGGTTCGCCCGCGCGCAGGCGCTGCTCGAAGCGGTCGACCAGGTTGCGCAAGATCGCGAACCCGATCCGGAACTGCACGTCATGTTGGTCCGGGGCTTGCGCACGCTCGATCAGAGCGATTCGCCGCTGGTCGTCGCCGCGTTCTTCTTGAAGTTGCTCGTGCACGAGGGCGTGATGCCCCAGCTTGAGGCATGCGTGTCATGCGGCGAGGACAACCCGATCGTTGCGTTCGATCCGATCGAGGGCGGGGTGCTGTGTCGTGACTGCCGTCGGGGTCGTCCGATCACGCCAGAGGCCCTCGAGACCCTTCGCCGCATCCTTGGCGGGGGGCTTGCCGGTGTGCTTGCGGAACCGGTGGCTCCCCACACCGGAGAGGTCGACATCCTCGCCACCCTGTTGATGGAACACCATCTCGAGCGCCGGTTGCGTGCCGTTGCCGTCCTCGATCAGACCCAGTATTGAGCCTGCGCCGTTTCGTTACCGGCTGATCGGGATCCAGCGCCCTTGCGCTTCGGACCACTCCATCCATTCGGTGAGTTCGGGATCCCACTGGATGTAGGTGTTGCGAACGTCGTCCCACATCGGCGCGTCAATGCCAGGCCTCGACGCCGTCTCCGCAGGTGGTTCGGGTTCCGGCTCGGGCTCGGCGACTGGGAGTGGCTCGGCGGGTGCTGGTTCCTCGGCGACCGGGAGTGGCTCGGCGGGTGCAGGTTCCTCGGCCGGCGGGAATACCGGTGGAGCAGTCGGTGGCGGGAACACCGGTGGGGCGCCCGAGGCGGGCTCGGTGCGGTACTCCGAAGGTGGGGGTGGCTGATAGGCGGAGGGCGTGCCGGTCGGCGGGGGTGCGTTGGGCGGTGGTGGCGATGCGGCCATCGGGGTGGTGACAGGCGGGCCCGACGGGGGAGGAGGGTTGGTCGGCTGCGTCACGGCGCCTGTTGGTGGCGCGATGACGGTCGATGGAGTCTGCACTGGTGATCGACCCACCGAGTCGGCTCGCACCACGAGCGTGTTTGCCGCCCGGTCACCGATGCGGCGGTGGTCCTTGCTTGCGAGCAGCGCACCGCCGACAATCGGCGCAAAATACGGGAAGGCGTCGACGACCCAGAGCACGCCGCGAAGGATGTTCGCGCCAAGACCGGCTTTTTCGAACGTGTCGGCCGTTACGACCCGGATGCCGGTGAGGAGCTTTCCTGGGCTCCAGCCGGTGATGCCCGGCAGGATCATGGTCGAGATGAGTACCCAGGCGAGCCAGATCAGGGTGATTGCCAAGACATCGTTTGCGGTACCGACGTACAGGGTCGTGTCGGCCTGGAGGCAGAGGTCATCGCTGAGGTTGTTGATCACCTCACACTGGAGTTCGGCGGTGACGGAATCCTCGAACTGTGTGTTGGTGAATGTCGCCGAGGCGTACGCAAGGATCATCGCCGCACCGATCAGCCCATCGATCAGAAAGGCGCCGATGCGACGCCCGACGACCGCAGTGGGGTTCGACAACGAAGGACTCGGTGGTGGAGGTGACATGGATTGCACGGCCCTCAGTGTGGCGCACGGTGGCGGGCCGCGCCGGTAGCCTCAGCCTCCATGAGCGAGACCGCTTCCCCCGATCCCGAACTGTTCGACAAAATCGTCAACCTTTCCAAGCGGAGGGGTTTCGTCTTTCAGTCCGCTGAGATCTACGGCGGTTTCCGCTCGACATACGATTACGGCCCGCTCGGGGTGCTCCTGCTTCGCAACGTGAAGGACGCCTGGTGGCGGTCGATGGTGCAGGAACGCCACGATGTCGTCGGCCTTGATGCATCGATCCTGTCGCCGTCGCAGGTGTGGCAGGCATCGGGCCATCTCGCCAACTTTTCGGATCCGCTGGTCGACTGCACGAACTGCAACGCTCGGCATCGCCTCGACAAGCTCGACGATCCCAACGTCTGCCCGACCTGCGGGAGCGAGGGCACCTTCACGGAGG
>Ga0181588_10004009_pt1 | contig 12182 bp, 9 predicted proteins | sample 071ome_26_FD_148607 | JGI IMG/M metagenome (GOLD analysis project Ga0181588, IMG submission 148607) | Coastal salt marsh microbial communities from the Groves Creek Marsh, Skidaway Island, Georgia - 071409BT metaG (spades assembly) | ecosystem: Environmental > Aquatic > Marine > Intertidal zone...
TGAACAAGCCCCACTTTCTCTCCTACCAAGATCTTTTAGACCAAGAGGCCGTGCCCGTTCCCGACGCACTGCGGCTGGATACGCAGCCGCAAATTGAAAACCACGTGATTGCTACCGACGTGTGGACTGATCGCTCCGTGTTTGACCGCGAAGTCGAGCACATGTGGCCGCGGGTTTGGCAGATGGTGTGCCGGGAGAGCGCGTTGCAGAAAGCTGGCGATTACTGGGTCTACGATATTACGCGATACTCGATTCTGCTGGTTAGAACGGAGTCTGGTGAGCTCAAGGGTTTCCATAATTCATGCTTGCATCGAGGGAGGGCCCTCAAATCAGGACGTGGCACGAGCCGGGAACTGCGCTGTCCTTATCATGGATTTTGCTGGCACCTAGATGGCCGATTCAAGGAGGCCTACTGCGATTGGGAGTTCGACCAAGCGTCTTTGGCGGACTTGAGTTTGCCTGAAGTGCGAGTCACGACATGGGGTGGGTGGGTGCTGATCAATATGGATCTGCAAGCGCCGCCCTTTGAGGAATACGCCTCTGTTTTGAGCGAGCATTTCAAGCGGTGGTCCCCCGAAGATCGATATGTATCTCTGCATGTCGAAAAGAAGATTCGCTGCAACTGGAAGATCGCGATGGAGGCGTTTATCGAGTCTTATCACGCGATTCAGACACATCCCCAGATTCTGTCGTTCACCGGAGGGGATAACTCCCAATATGACGTATTTGGTGACCACCTGAGCAGAACAATCACGGCACAGGGCATTCCAAATCCGGGACAAGCAGATCGCTACGGTATTCAAGAGTCCGTTGAAGCAATGACCGGTCCGGGAGGATTTGAGCGCGGCGTGTCGCTGTCCGGGATCGACGCCGACGCAATCTCCTCTAGGCAGGCGATCGGCGCTGTGCGCAGAGATCAGTTTGCGACATTTATGGATCCGGAAAAGCTGGCAACGGTCACTGATGCTGAAACAATGGACTCGATCTTGTATCTGGTGTTTCCTAACTTTGCTCCTTGGGGTGGCTTTCAGAGCCAGATTACATACCGCTACAGGCCCGACGGGATGAATCCTGATGGTTGCATCATGGATATTTATCTGCTCGACGGTTATCCCTCAGACCAGCCTCGCCCGGCTGACGCGAAGACGATCCGTCTCGATTACGATCAGCGGTATACGGATGCGGAGGGTTTAGGGTTGCTCGGGGCACTTTTCGACCAGGACGCCAACAATTTGCCGGAGGTTCAAAAAGGCCTGATGGCATCAAAAACGCGTAAGGCGCTGACGGCGGATTATCAGGAGTTGCGGATCCGGCACTTTCACCAGACGCTCGCTAAATACTTGGGCGACTGAGCCGGAATGAGCCCGCCCCATCGTTGGGCTCAGTAGTTGAGAGCCATGCTGGGCCGGCCGTCTTTTTCGGTGGCGCGCGCGAAACTCGGTAGCGCTCTCATCCGCGAGACCCATTCAGTACATCGCGGGTATTTTTCGGCGTCGATCATGCCGCGCTCTTCACCGACGATCATGTTGTAGGCGATCAATAAATCCGCGGCGGACAATGAGTCTCCGCCAAACCAAGGCGCAGTTCCCAGGTCCGCCTCCGCGAGGGCCAGCAGCCGTGCGAGGCGGGGTTGCATAAATAGGTCGTTGAGCGCGCTCACATACAGCTTAATCAATGGTCGCATAAAAAACGGTAGGCGCTTTTGCGAGAGGGTCATCACCGTGATCATAAGCTGCAGAGGCATCATCGATCCTTGAGCAGCATGCCACCAAAACAAAAATCGAGTGCGATTCGCGGTCCCCGGGGACGGCCGCAGTTGCTGATCAGGCGTGATATCCAGAATGTAGTCCATGATCGCTGAACTTTCTGCCAGCGTTATGCCGCCATGAGTAATGACGGGCGCGGTGCCGAGCGGCGACAGCGCCTTATACTCGGCCGGCGCTGCCATGGTTTTAGCGTCGCGGGAGTAGACAATCAGATCATAGGGTATCTCGAGCTCCTCCAGCATCCACAGGACCCGAAAGGACTGTGAGTATTCGAGGTGGTGCAAGGTCAAAGTGCCGCTCATGGCGTTCTTTCAGCAAGGGGCGACTGCCCGACGAGGTTATATACCGGTCATGACCACTATTGGATGTGTATGGCCGCGGTATTTAAGACGTGCTAGTCGGAAGCGGTGCAGGCGAGTGGCTCCCAGGGCCCGCCGCGGGCGAGTCGGGCGTCAGAAGATGGGGTGTTCCTCTGTCATAAACACCCTAGATTGGCTGAAGTCAATGAATCGCGATTCGTCGTCAATAAGGGCCTGTTGCGCAGCGACACCCTCCGGGGTGGACAGGCCTTTTTCGAGCGCTGACCGGTCTTCCCACCATACCTCTGTGATGCCGTCATAGGGCGCTAGCAGGCCACGGCTCTCCAGCATGGCATTGTTTAGCTCGGGCAGTACCGTGTGGCTTTGTACGTAACGAAACGCGCCAATTGCGTCCGAGACGGCTTTGACGAGGGGTCCATGCTCCTCGAGCCAATAGCGATAAAAGTGTTCTGCGTCGATGTCGGCGCGCTTACGAATGCAATAGACGAGTTTGATCATGTTCTGTGACCTCTGCTGGCTCGAAAGCTCAGGGCCTCCCCGCCAGGACTCGAACCTGGAATCACCGCTTAGGAGGCGGTAGTTATATCCTGTTTAACTACGGGGAGAGGGGCTTAGTTTACCGTAAAGTCAAGCTCCGGCGGGGCGGGCCCGTTCCGTAATCGCAGTGCGATGTCTGGTCGATGTCAAAAATTGTCTCGCAAAAAATCAACGACCTCTATCTCGTTCCCCCGAAAAATAGGGGGTCGATCGCGGCCCTTCATCTGGTATGCATACATAGGGTCGTAGTACTGCACTAGTAAGGTCTCGATCCACCGCTTATGGTGCCTCGGCTCTCCCTCGGCGTGATACTCGAGCGCCGCTTGCATCATTTTTAACAGCGCTTGATAGCGCGTGCCGCCTAGGCGTTTTTGAATTCGCTGCAGTGCGTCCAGTAAGTCTTGAGAGAACCGCGCGAATGCCCGTTCGGGATTTTCTTCCTCTGCGCTCAGCTCAGTCAGGTTGTCTAGTATGTAGTTTTCGTAGGAATGTTGAACGCGGTCCTCGAGGCTGGCTTCAAGCTGAATCCAGTCAGCGCCTCTGCGGCTCGATTGCAATGTGAGTGGTAGCGCACACTTGCCGATGAGTCGACCCTCGTCCTCGAGTAGCAGATGGGACTGATCTCTTGCGCGATGTTTTAGAAGAGCGATTCCCAGCGCGTTTTCAAAGCCGATCTGCGTAGGTTGCGACGTGATGCGCTTGCCAAATGCTGATCCGCGATGATTCGCGAGACCCTCCAGATCAATAGCGGCGGGCAGCGGTTTACCGCGGTTGCCTTCGTTGATAAGGCGCGTTTTAGCCGCACCCGTTTGGCCCGCCAAAAGCAGTATCGGCGTGTTGCTGAGTATCGCGTCCGTTTCATCAATCAGGAGGCGTCGCATGGCTTTGTATCCGCCTGCGACGCGGGGTAGTGTGATCCCGATATCGGCAAGCCATTGTTGGGAAATTTCCGATCGTAAGCCGCCGCGAAAACAAAATAGGGCGCAACCGGGATGCATTTCAGCAAAACGCCGCCAGCTGGCGACACGCTGTGTTTTGATATCGCCACCGACCAGCTGATGCCCCAACGCGATCGCGCTCTCCTGCCCCGCCTCGTGGTAACGGAGCCCGACGGCCGCGCGTTCTTCGTCGGTCATCAGCGGTAGGTTAACCGCAAGCGGGAAGCTACCTTTGGCGAATTCGGTTGGTGAGCGCGTATCGATGAGCATTGTGTCGCTCAAAAACAACGACTCGATATCTTCCCTGTACCGCATTACGAGTGTTGTACTGATATCCGCGGCAGGGCTTCCGCGGCTGTTTGCAGTGAACCAATGACTGCGTGGGGGAGAGATCGAGATTCCAGCAGGCGCTCTAGTGTCTGTAGATACTGAGGGTCGACGGTTACCAGCAACCCCCCGCTGGTCTGCGGATCGCACAGTATCGCCCTGTGACGCTCGCTCAGATCGGGCAACACTGGCTTATAAGCCTGGTAATTACGAAGTGTGCCGCCTGGCACGCAACCCATTGCGATGTATTCGTCGAGCCCGGGTAACAATGGCAGCTTGTCCATATCGATAGTCGCATCTAGCCCGGCTCCCGCGCAGATCTCCGACAGGTGGCCTGCTAGTCCAAAGCCCGTGACGTCTGTGAGCGCGTTGACTCCCTCAGTCTGAGCGAGTTCCGCGCCCACACTGTTGGCCTGACACATGACGTTTGTGGCGAGCCCAATATGCGACTCTTGCAATTTCCCGCGCTTCTCGGCTGTCGTGAGAATGCCAATGCCAAGCGGCTTGGTCAGTAGCAACAGGTCACCCGGGCGCGCGGTATTGTTGCGCTTGAGTGTCGCTCGGGGTGCGACGCCCGTCACTGCGAGGCCAAATATAGGTTCGGGTGCATCGATACTGTGGCCGCCGGCCAGTGGAAAGCCCAGCGCGTGGCAGACGTCTCGCCCGCCTTGCACCACGCGGTTGGCGACTTCCGGGCCCAGTGACTCGAGCGGCCATCCAAGGATCGCGACGGCCACCAAGGGCGTGCCGCCCATCGCGAAGATGTCAGAAATGGCGTTGGTGGCAGCAATGCGACCGAAATCATAGGGGTCATCGACGATCGGCATAAAAAAATCGGTTGTAGACAGCAGGGCGCGGTCATCGTCGAGCACAACCGCGGCTGCGTCGTCCCGCGATGCATGGCCTACCAGTAACGATGGAAAGTCGGGCTCCACGGCCCCCTCCTGACGTGCAAGAATCTGCGACAGCACATCAGGCGCAATTTTGCATCCGCAGCCCGCGCCATGGCTGTATTGCGTCAGTCGAATCGAATCAGCGTTCATGTCCAGTGGTACCTCAGCCGCCTCAAGCAGATCATAGTCGTTTATGATTGCAGATCACCCATCCGGTTAACATTCCTATACCCAGTGGTTATGCGCGTTACCGCTTCGTGTTACTTAGGCACCTCTCGCAGGTGGAGCCTGCGCGGCATGGCGCTAATGGTCTGCATTATATGTTTGGCGTTCCCTGCCTGGGGGAGCGACGGTGGTCCCCCCGAGGCAGTTTTGGCCGAGCAGCGCGTGCTTTATCAGCAGGCGAAAGCCGAGCTCGATTCGGGGGCTGGCAACCGCTACCAAGAATTGCGCGACGCGCTCGACGGCTATCCGCTCTCGCTTGATCTCGATTTCTCGGTCAAGCTGGGTCAGCTTCATGATATGACGCCTGCCGAGGCGCGCGCTTTTATCAGTGCGGCTGATGGGACGCCCTTGGCCGGGCGCTTTGTGGTCGCGTATTTGCGCCACAAGGCGCAGGATCGGCGTTGGGGCGAATTTTTAGGGCTGCTCGATGAGGAGCCGCTGATGCCTGAGCTGCAATGCCACTACTTTAGAGCGCACTTGGCGGCAGGGCAGCGCGAAGTGGGGCTCGCGGGCGCAAGAAAGTTGTGGGACGTCGGGTTTTCTCAAGACGATGCCTGTGACCCGTTATTTAAAGCCTGGATGAAGTCCGGCGGTCCTGACGATGAGCTCGTATGGTCGCGGGCGCTGCGCGCGTTTGACGCTAAAAACGGGCACCTCATTCGTTACGTAAAGCGATTTGCAAGCGCCAGTTTGCAACCCAAATTGGATGAGCTTGCCTCCGTGTATCGCCGGCCATCAAGAGTAGAGTCTGACCGGCACCCTCACTCACAGGTGCATGCCGATATTCTCGTGGCTGGGCTAAAAAGACTGGCGCAGCTGAATCCGGCCCGGGCATTCACGGCATTGATTGCACTGGCGAAAGCGCATGATTTCACAGCGACGCAGACTCGGTCGGTCACGGTATCGATTGTGCGGCATAGTTTGTTTGCCGAGCGAGCGCCAGCACCCGAGGATTGGATAGCGGCTCAGGTCGCCGCGCTGGGTGACGACGACCTCAGTGTCATCTGGTTACGCAATGCGATTGCCAGCGGCGATTGGGTCAGTGTTCAGACGGGTCTCAGCTGGCTGTCGGCAGAGCTGCGTGACGAGGATCGCTGGCAGTACTGGACTGCGCGGAGCCTGGAGGCGTTACAGCTCGCGGGCCAAGCGCGGGTGTGGCAGGCGTTGGCGCAACACAGAAGCTTTCACGGGTTTATGGCGGCGGACCGCTTGGGTCAGCCGTACGTGTTGAATCAAGAGGGGCCTTCATCAGGCGAGGTGGCTCCAACTGGCGCTGCGCTGCTGGGCGCTATGAGGGCGCAAGAGTTGCGGGCGTTGGGCGACATCAAGGCCGCCAAGGAGCAGTGGCGACATACCCTCAACCAGTTACCACTCGAGCAACGCGCGGCGATGGGCGATTATGCGATTAGTCGTGATTGGTTGGATCTGGCGATCGATGCGGCGAACGCGGGAGCCGCCTGGAATCGATTGGATTTACGCTTTCCCGTTGCCTACTGGGAAGAGTTCGCGGCTGCAGCCGAGCATGTGGGTCACCCCCCGCATCAGCTGATCGCGCTGGCTCGGCGGGAGAGCGGTTTGTACCCGCTGGCACAATCCAAAGTCGGTGCGAGAGGTTTGATGCAGCTGATGCCGAGTACTGCTCGCAGTGTCGCGAAAAAGCACGGACTCACGTACCGCAACAGCCAGACTTTGTATCAACCGAGAGACAATATCGCATTGGGCTCGGCGTACTATTCCGACCTGATGACGCGCTACGATGATAATCGGGTCAAGGCGCTGGCCGCTTACAACGCCGGTCCCAGCCGGGTCGCGAGATGGTCAGGTGGCGAAGTCCCGGTAGACCAGTGGGTCGACTCGTTACCTTTTGGAGAAACCCGTGAGTACGTTCAGGCGGTCCTCACCTACGCGGTTATTTATCAGGTTCAAAGTGGACAGACGGCGCAGTTATTGAGTGCCGCTGAGCGACAGGCGGGCTATTAGCGCTGGGTAAAGTGCGGCGATAATCTGCCGGATTGAGTTAACGTCAGGCGCGAGTTGCGCGAAAGCTGAGGAGAGTAGATTGAAGACATTGCAGATGCAGTCATGCTTGCACGATAACGGCACGATTGAGTGCGCCCTGGTCGAGGTCGAAATACCCGAGCCGGGACCCGATGAGGTGCTAGTGGAAATCGACGCATCGCCGATAAATCCGTCCGACCTCGGTTTGATGTTCGGCGCCGCTGACTTGTCCAGTGCGCGGGTGACAGAGAGGAATGGACAGCCCGCGGTGTTGCTCGACGTGCCTGCGGCAGCGATGCGCGCGATGGCGCCCAGAGTCGGTCACTGGCTATCTGTGGGTAATGAGGCAAGTGGCCGCGTGGTTTCCGCGGGTACCAGTAACGCGGCTCAGGCGTTGATGGGCAGTCGGGTCGGCATGTTTGGGGGTGAAATGTACGCGGGATATCGCTGTCTGCCTGTCGATCAGTGTTTGTCCTTTCCAGAGTCTGTTACTGCCGAGCAGGCGGCCTCCTGCTTTGTGAATCCGATGACGGCGCTGGGGTTTATGGAAACGCGCGATATAGAGGGACAAAAAGCGATTGTGCATACGGCGGCGGCGTCGAACCTTGGGCAGATGCTGCTTCGCCTTTGCCAGGCTGACGGTGTCGACCTAGTGAATATCGTACGTTCAGATGAGCAGGTAGCGCTGCTCAAGAGTCTCGGTGCTCAGTGGGTGCTTAATAGCCAGTCGGAAGAATTCATGCCCGACCTGATTGAGGCCCTAAAGGCGACAGGCGCCACTCTGGCCTTCGATGCGATTGGCGGCGGGCGCCTGGTCAATCGCATTCTGACGGCGATGGAAATTGCTGCCGCCCAAACCGGTCCCTGGTCGCGATACGGCTCCGAGGAGGCGAAGCAGGCCTATATCTATGGCCAGCTGGATCTGGGGGCGACGGAGCTGACTCGAGGTTATGGCTGGGTGTGGTCAGTCAGCGGTTGGTTGCTGACGCCATTCATGAAGCGGGCGGGACCTGAGCGAGTGGCGAAAATGCGGCAGCGGGTGGTCAGTGAAATTGATACGACTTTCGCCAGCCACTACTCCGCACGAGTGAGCCTGCAGGACGCGCTGAGTGTGTCAGCATTGCAGTCCTACGGTGCGCGCAAAACCGGATGCAAAACGTTGCTGGTAATGCGGGAGTCAGCCGCCTGAGAGCTTGACGATATAACCGAGCTTGGTGAGCAGTGCGTCGCAGGTCCTGCGCTGATCTCCCTGCATCTCGATATTCTGATTCTTGACTGCTCCACCCACGCCGCATCTTTGCTTGAGCTGTTTGCAAATGAGCTTGAGTTGATCTGGTTGTACCGGGATGCCTTCGATAACCGTAACCGCTTTGCCGCCGCGACCCTTTGTCTCACGCCGGATGCGAACGATCCCATCACCCACTGACGCGGGTCTGGCGTCTCCGCACACGCAGCTCAGTACCGTTCGCTGGCACTGTGGGCAGAGGCGCCCACCGTCAGTGCGGTAGACTGCTCTTGAGCTAGGAGTGCGAGCCACTTAAACGTTCCGACAAAGAGAGGGATCGGTATACTAGCATCGACTGGTAACTCGCTTGAGGCTCGCCCATGACGGACACCACAGCATTGCAGACGCAAGTGGCATTTCTCGAGGACACCGTGCAAGCGCTGGATGCCGCGCTGGCCAAACAACAGCAGCAAATAATGGACTTAGAACGCGCGTTGGAGGGGTTATTTCGGCGCGTGACCGAGCATGCAGAGCGTCTGAGTGCTGCCGCAGACGGGACGTCGGAGCCGCCGCCTCCCCACTATTGAATGCTAACAATATAGTGAGAATATCAGTATGAATTGGCGTGTAACCAGTCTGATTTCCATCGCTTTTTTGGGCGGTATCGCGGTGCTGTTTGCGATCGCTACGCGGCCCGCGGCCGCACCCCCACATGAGATTTACATCAATGGCGATGTGCTCACCATGGATGCTGAGAGCCGGATTGTTGAAGCGGTAAGCGTTCGAGACGGGGTCATAGAGCGCACCGGAGCATCGGAAGTGATTCTGTCGATGGCGGATGAAACTACGTCAGTGGTTGATCTGCGAGGACGAACGCTGATGCCGGGCTTTGTGGATGCCCATGGCCATTTCCCGGGTTCAGGGCAAACCGTCTTCTCGGTTGATCTGAATAGCCCGCCTATTGGTACGGTCACGAATATTGATGACTTGCTGAGTCGACTCAGCGATTTCGCCTCACGTCGTCCCGACGGCTGGTTGGTGGGCCATGGATATGACGATACGCTGCTGGCTGAGCATCGCCATCCGACTCGCGATGATCTCGATAAAGTTTCTCTCGATCGTCCCATTGCAATCACCCACGTATCCGGGCATCTGGCTGTCGTTAACACTGCTGGGCTGAGGATTCTCGCAATTGACGAATCCACGCCAGACCCTGAAGGCGGTGTCATTGTTCGCGATGCTACTGCCGCAGATGGTCGGCGTCCCAACGGTGTGTTGGAAGAAACCGCAGCTCGCGCAGTCTGGGAGCACACTCTGGATCTGGGTGTCATGGACGGGATTCGTATGACCACGCAGGCGGCTCAAGAGTACTTGGCCGTAGGCGTCACGACCGCCTCGGCAGGTGGAATGCCTGCTGCGGTAGGCAAATTGCTGGGGTTGTTGAGTCGGCTAAATCAGTTTCCCCAGCGGGTCGCATTGTTTCCGCTGTTTGAAGAGGTAGGTGAGCAACTCGTGTCCGGAGAGCTGTCCCTAGGTAGCTTCGGCGCCGCGAGAGTCTCGGTGCCAAGGGTCAAGATCATTGCTGACGGTAGCATTCAAGGCTACACCGGCTATCTGTCAGAGCCCTATTACGTGCCTTTTAAGGGTGACGAGGCTTACCGTGGGTACGCGTCCGTCGCTCGGGAGGCATTATTTAAGCAGGTGAATGATTTGTTCGAGCGACGCATTCCGGTAGCGATCCATTGTAACGGGGATGCCTCGATCGACGATGGTTTGGATGCGATCGAGGCGGCGATGACGGCCCATCCCTGGCCCGGCGCCAGGCCTCTGATCATTCACGCGCAGATGACCCGCGCGGACCAGATCGAGCGCATGGCAGCGTTAGGCGTTACGCCGAGTTTCTTTTCAGCGCATACCTACTATTGGGGCGATCGACATGCGGCTATCTTCATGGGTCCCGAGCGAGCGGCCAACATGAGCCCCGCGCGGTGGGCGCTGGACGCAGGAGTCAGATTCAGCTCGCACCTGGACACCCCGGTGACACCCATGCTGCCGCTTCAGGCGGTGTGGTCTCAAGTAGAGCGCGAGAGTACGTCGGGCGTGGTGATTGGCCCCGCTCAGCGTATCGGTCGAATGCCTGCGTTGCGGGCCGTGACGATTGATGCGGCTTGGCAGGTATTCATGGACGATAGGATTGGCTCAATAGAGGCCGGCAAGCGCGCGGATCTGATAGTGCTCTCGGACAACCCACTGACCGCATTGGATGTGCGTGAAATCAGGGTGGATCGGACGGTCATCGACGGGGCGACCGTATACCAACGTCTCTGACCGCAACTAGTCAGCGCCAAAACCAAATTTGGCGATATCAACCCTAATAAAAATAGCCTCCGCCGTCGCGGTGACAGTCTCGCCGTGGCGCATTTCGGCCTTTACTTCGGTGCGTCGATCATCCAGTTCTTCGGCGCTGGCGGCGATGTTCAGTGTGACGCCCAGTGGCGTGGGCTTGAGATAGCGAACGGACAGGCCGCCTGTCATGCCTGGCTGCCCCATGCGGACATGAGTCATGCCCATCAAATGGTCGAGGATGCCGGCGACCCAGCCGCCGTGAACATGCCCCGGCGGTCCCTCGAAGGCCTGTCCGAAAACGACCGTGCCGGAGATATGGTTGGTCGCTTCTTCCCAAGTCAGTTCTGGGGCGCTCGGGTGACTCCGGCCCGCCATGGCAACCAACTCACCCATGATGTTATCGACGCTGCCGCGATTTGCCAGTCTGCTCATTTGAACCATCCCCGTTACCTGTGGCAGGGCGCTGAGGTTGCCGGCTTCCGTTCTGAGACGGGCGGCGATTTCTAGTGCTGTGGCCGTGGGAATATCGGTACTGACCAGTTTTTCATTGAGCGCCCGGGCGGCCCCGGCGAGCTCGTGACGGGCACTCCAGTACTCTGCCTCGGGAGATAGCGGTTCATAAGGAGATGGGGAGCTCATAAATTAAATGCATCCTTGATGGGCAAGCGCACGCCGCCAGTTTCTGATTTCTACCAACAGTGCTTCAGGTTGCTCTAAAGACGCAAAGTGACCTCCGGCTGCCAGATCGCGATTGAAGTAGATGAGTTTCTGGTAGCGAGTCTTGGCGAGTCGCTCACTGCAGAGGAATAGTTCTCGAGGGAAAAGCGAAATGCCCAGGGGCGACGCGATGGGGCGGTAGTCTGCCGCGGTAAAGCTCTCCCAATAGAGGCGTGCGCTACTGCCGCCCGAATTGGTCATCCAGTAATGGCTTACCACATCGAGAATCACGTCTCTTTCGATGGCGTTCTCTGGGTGACGCGTCCCGTCGCGGGCGCAGTCGGTCCAGGCCATATATTTTTCTAAGATCCATGCCATTTGTCCGGCAGGAGAATCAGCGAGCCCATACGCGAGTGTCTGGGGGCGGGTGCTTTGCTGCTTGGAGTAGCCCGACTCATGCTCTTGGTAGTGCATTGCCGCGGCAATGGTGGCCGATTCTTCGGAGTCGCTGGATGACAGCGTTGTCTCATCGGGTGGAACCAGCGGCAAATTAACATGTCCTGCAAGGCAATGAGTGTCCTCCTGAAGTAACAATGCGTGGGTCACAAGAGATCCCCAGTCGCCGCCTTGCGCGATGTAATTCTGGTAGCCCAGTCTCAGCATCAGGGTGTCCCACATCCTTGCGATGGTATCGACTCCCGTGCCGGGTGCGGTGGGTTTTCCCGAAAATCCGTAGCCGGGAAGACTGGGTATCACCAGATGGAAAGCGTCGTCCGATTTACCACCGTGCTCGGTCGGGTTTGTCAGGGGTTCAACCATGTCGATAAATTCAAGGATAGAACCTGGCCAGCCATGGGTCATCAGCAGGGGCGTCGCGCCAGAGTGCGGGCTACGGATATGTAGCAAGTGAATCTGCACGCCGTCGAGGTCCGTCTGCAGATTCGTGTAGC
>Ga0181588_10004017_pt1 | contig 12162 bp, 11 predicted proteins | sample 071ome_26_FD_148607 | JGI IMG/M metagenome (GOLD analysis project Ga0181588, IMG submission 148607) | Coastal salt marsh microbial communities from the Groves Creek Marsh, Skidaway Island, Georgia - 071409BT metaG (spades assembly) | ecosystem: Environmental > Aquatic > Marine > Intertidal zone...
AGCTGGAACAAACTTCAAATACAATCACGATTTATTCGCTGTATGACTGCCTTCAGTCATATACATTTTGCAGACCGGCAAAACGGAATAAAAAGTTTAGAAAACATCTTAAAGTCCTGGTCAAAATTACAACCAGTGATTTACCGTTCAAAATCCATCGATGAACAAGACAATCAAAGTTATGCTGCATCTATGACAGTTGCAAGCATCAGTCATTTCTATGCGATTTACTACCACGATTTTGATTTCAACGAAACTGAACGAAAAACTATTAATGAATACTTAAAGAACTGGCTAATTACAGAAGACATGTTCAACGAAGTTGGAAGAATTGGCTGTAACTTTTCTGGTGTCGAAAAAGATTTTGCCACTTCGGGATATTTCTTAGATGCAGATAACTGCGGCAGTAATAGATGGCGGATGGGTCTTGCTGCAGTATACCTCGGGCTCCGCTTAAATGATGAGCTCCTTTTCAAAGCAGGAAATCGACATGTGTTTAGAGCAACTGCAGCAATCGATCGTAATGGAATTTATATGCCTTGGGCGCGAAAGGGGGCTTTAGCATTAAGCTATCAGAGACAGCTTCCAGAGGTTTTAACTTTTTTAGCTGACGCTTATGCAAGTGTGGGCTTTGATTTTTACAATTTTGAAACGTGGCACGGCACCACAATCGCAGACGTTTATCAAACATTTTTTGAATTCATTGATGATCCTGATCTACTAGATAAATACGCTAAGACCTATCCCAAGTTTGCTGGCGTTGATTACAATAAATTTAAAAAATTAAGCCTCTCAGACAAACAAAAGCAGGAAATGATTTTTCACGATGTACTGAGTGTGCAGTCAGAAGGTTACTTACGAACACATAGTAAACAGACTTCATCAGGAACTCTCATAGATAGTTGGGATAAGCATTGGGGGGACTATGTGGGAATATTTATGATGGCGAGCGGAGTCGGCGTTAGCTATTCAACTGAGCTTAACAAGTATGACCGCAAATCTGTTAGCCTACCAATAGAGGATTATAGGCTAGCTTCAAAAAATCAGAATGTATTCAAATGCAATGTTTCGGTTTTACGCCACTTAAATGGTGAAACTAATCGCCTTGGCGGTGGTGATCTCATGCATGATGGCAATGAGACAAAAATTCAGAATTTTAGATGGGAAATTCAAGCCGTAGAAGGCTCTGACTTTATCGAAAAAAATAGCGTCTTAGTGGTACGCCCAAACGGTGAGTTATTTGGTGCTTTAGCATTACATACGATGTTTGGCAGTACGCGACTGGACTTGGTTCCGTTTCAACCAATTTCGAAGTTGATGAAAGCAGGATCGCCGGAGGGAGATCACACCGTAGAATTTAATGATTTCCAAATAATCGCAAAGGTTTCTAATTGCATTATTGAAAAAACGGCTCAGCAAAACGATGAACAGCAAAATAAAGCTGTACTGTCGTCAGAAAGTAAAGTTCTTAAACTTAGCTGGCATACCGAACTTAGCGATGAAGGCTACAAGCGGGTATTAGAAGCCTATGACATGATAGAATATAATATCGAAAGCAACGCTTTAGCCGTGAGCCATTTCGACGTTTCGGCAGATAGTGTTAAAGGGAGAGATATACTCAATTACAGGCTAAGCAAGTTCGGCGGAGGGAGTATAATCATTGGAGGCGAGGTGGATGTATTAAATGGAGATAAAGTAAAAGTGCGAATTAAGGCTAATCTTTCTCCAGGAACCACAGCTATTGAGTTTGGACGCAACGATCGACTTGTTTTAACTTGGGAATAATTCCAATCTCAAATGTTAGGGATTGTGTCTTCCCTAACATTTCTAACATACCTTGATGAGTCGTCTGACCTCTGACTGATAAATACATACATGACAAAACGACCAATGCTGCCCAGTGAATTAAACAATGTGCGCTCTGCTTACCGCCTAGACATAAGAAAACATCGGTGTAACCAAATCCGATCAAACGCAGAAAATGTTAAGACTTCACTGAAACAAATCGACCGCAACCAACTTTCAGATTGGGACTTGGAAAGCATTCGTATGATCGATGACATCTTAATGGATGAAAAAGTCCTTGAACTTCGACGAGAAATAAAAGCGCTGATGAAGTCAGCGGATAAAGATTACGAAATCGAAAAAGAACTTTGGCACCACCGCAAAAAGCGTAAGTGACCACCTTCGGACTTTTCCTTTGGTTTGGCTGGCAACACACTGATGTTATGAAAAAGCTAAGCCAGCATAAGATTCAGAAGAAACTGAAACGAGAGTTGAAGTATATTTCTTGGCCGCTGACATTCACCTCCAGCCTCGGTTTTTGCGCCGCAGCGGACTCCAGACCAATTTGGTCCAAAACGTGTCTCCAGGCCGATCGTGACGTTGCCTTTTGTTAACATTCAGAACACCCCTATATGAGTGTTATATTATAACATAATTTAGGATTATCGGCGAGGGGGCACGCTCAGTGGAAACCTCACATACAGCATAACTGCGAGTTGGATGATCTTAGGGCTGGTTTTAAAATAGCGGAAGGATAATGGATTAGGCATGGCTAAAAAGCTACGTTCCCTCTCGACATCAGGCAAGGCGGTTTAATCTGACAGTGCCAACCAGCATTTGTCTTACCTGTACGCGACATTCAGCAACGCCTGCACACAAATCCACAACCGACGCAGACTTGCACGTTCAGATCATGTAGCTCGTTCATCCTTGGGTGATCCCATCACGATGTAAGACGTGATTGCGTTGACATGGGATTGGGTGCCTAAGACCTCCGTATGGAAGCGCTTGTATTCCGAGAGATCGGCGCTCTCGACGCGAAGGATATACTCGAAAGCCCCTGCTATGTTGTGGCATTCGACGACTTCTGGCGCGACTGACATGGCGCGCTCGAAGCCCTCCTGTGCCGCCTTGGTATGGGAGGACAAGCCGACCATGACGTAGGCGGAAAAACCACGGCCCATCCGTTCAGGGCTGGTCACGACCCTGTAGCCTCGGATCACTCCTGTTCGCTCGAGCTCTTGAACCCGTCTCAGGCAGGCCGAGGGGGAAAGGCTGACACGTTCGGCCAGAGCGACATTGCTGATCCGCCCGTCGCGCCGTAGCTCGCGCAATATTCTATGGTCAATAGCGTCCATTTGCCGTCCATCATTGTGCAGATATCTAGAAAAATAGTATATTAGACGATATATTGCGACCACTTTTCACTATTGTTGCATACAGACAATACTAGAGGAACACCCCATGAGTTTCGCTATCCTGACCGCCCTTCTGGGCTTCGCGTTCGTCACGACCGTCACGCCGGGGCCGAACAACCTGATGCTGATGGCGTCTGGCGCGAACTTCGGCTTCCGCCGGACCTTGCCGCACATGCTCGGCATCGTTGGGGGTTTGTCCGTGATGGCTCTGCTGGTTGGATTGGGGCTGATGGCGTTATTCGACGCATTGCCTGCGCTGAACTTGGTGCTGAAGGTCGCCTCCGTCTGCTACCTGCTCTGGCTCGCATTGAAAATCGCGACGGCTGCTCCCATGGCAGAGCGGGACGCGGACAGTCGTCCGATGACCTTTCTTCAAGCGGCCGCTTTCCAGTGGGTGAACCCCAAGGCTTGGGCCATGTGCCTGTCCGCCATCACGCTCTACGCGCCAGACCGCACGCTTCTGTCGGTCGCAATCGTGGCTGGTGCGTTCGCGGTCGTCTGCTTTCCGGCGATTTCTGTCTGGGCATGGCTCGGGACCGTGGTCCGGCAATGGCTGTCAAACGCAACTCGGCTAAAGGTCTTCAACATCACTATGGCAGCTTTACTGGTGGCGTCGCTTTATCCCGTGCTCGGGCTCGGAAGCTGACGTTTGAGTTGCCAAACTTGGCTCTGGCAAGGTGCAACTGGAGTGGCTGTGGCATTGGTGGTGGGGTCGGAGGATTCGGGATTCGAACCAAGGGGACGTTTTAGCACTTTTGCATCGTAGCAACGAACGCGGCAATGTTTCTGCGGCACCAAATGAGGTGGCAAGCCATTACGCTCTTAAGTATCTGTATTTTGTTGATTTACTTGTTTGAAGAGGCCAGATTGGAACAGGTGACCTGCAGGTTATGAGTGAAAGGGTTAGTAAACAAAACTCTCCATCAATGATTTTACCGATCTATGTCTAAAGCCCAGGGTCCGCGGCGCACGGTGCATGATCCAGGGGTCTTTGTCCGTGTCCTGTAAGTAGCCCATAATAGATTCGCTGCAGTAACCCTTGATCACACACCGGTCACACACGCTTTGACAATTGATGTTAAAAAGTCGTAGGATAATCACACGATAAACTGGGTGTGATCGCACTTTTATAGCTGTTTTTAATAGATTTTTTGGTGGCGGTACAGGGACTTGAACCCCGGACACGCGGATTATGATTCCGCTGCTCTAACCAACTGAGCTATACCGCCAACGCAGGATCGTTTATGCTGATTGCGCATGTACGTCAAGTGCGAGACGCGCAAAAATTAAAAAAATCATCGTAACGCGGGCAAACGTCGATGAGCGACGACCGGACCATCGCCTTGGGACTCAATTCGGGCAATGGCATCGGTCCGATTTTCTATCGTGACACTCATGGCTGCCGCATTTGCATGTAAAATGTTAACTTTGTCCAATACCCAAGCAACATGACCGCGCCAAAACAATAAATCACCGTGTTGTGGCGTGCCGGTGGCCCCAGATCCCAAACTTTGCTGTAGGTCACTATCGCCGGGGGCCGTCAGGCCGCAGAGTTTCATCGAAAGCTGCACCAAGCCCGAGCAATCAATACCCTGAACCGAGTTGCCACCCCAAAGGTAGGGCACACCACACAGGCACATCGCAACGGCCACAGGATCCTTGGGTCGTTCTGTTCGCGCAGTCATATGTTGCATGGGGACCCAACCCGCATTGCACCGCAAAAAATTGCCCGTTTGACCATCGCACTGAATTTGTGCGGCCATCGGTAACCAGCCAATATCGCGCGATTTGAAATCTGGCGCTTCATAGATATGCGTTTTCTGTGCGGTCACGATATGACTGTATTCAAATTCCGGGCCCAAAGCCTCGACTGGAACATAACCCACATAGGAATCATAGCACGATTGAACAAAGGCCCAGCCATCGCGCACATCGATCTGGCGCACGTGATCGCCAAACAATACCTGGCGATCGCGTTTGCCGTTCGGGGCGTCACATAAATCCAACACGGGCACACAAATGGCGCGTTGCACAGGATCAACAAAGTTATCATGCGCGATGCGTCCCGCCAAGGATCGGCAGGCCGCATGATCATTTGCGGGATGGGTTCGCCGATCCATCACGTCCGCGCCAAGGATTCCATGGCATCGAACAAGGCGCGGGCCGCTTGTAATGCACCCCCCTTGGGACGTGCTGGCATGGCAACAGGGGTCCATGCATAGATGTCAAAGTGCATGTATTTATTCGGATCGCGCACAAACCGACGCAAAAACAGGGCGGCTGTGATTGATCCTGCAAACCCGCCAGCCGGTGCATTATCCAAATCGGCCACCATGGGTTCGATCATCGCATCATAGGGGTCATGAAATGGCATTTGCCATACCGGATCGGCCATTTTGGCAGCGCTGTTGCGCAAAATCGCGGCCTGTTCATCGCGTCCGGCGTAAAATGGTGCCAGATCGGGACCAACCGCCACGCGCGCGGCCCCCGTCAGCGTCGCCATGGACACGACCAAGTCGGGGTCGTCTTCGCTGGCGTATGCCAATGCATCGGCCAGCACCAAGCGGCCCTCGGCATCGGTGTTGTTAATTTCAACGGTTAACCCCGCACGTGATGTCAACACATCCTGTGGGCGGAACGCGTTTCCTGATACCGCATTTTCGACTGCTGGGATCAAAACGCGCAGCTGAACAGACAAACCTGCAGACATGATCATATGGGCTAGCGCCAATACATTGGCGGATCCACCCATGTCTTTCTTCATCAATCCCATGCCTGATGCGGGTTTTAGGTCCAAACCGCCTGTGTCGAAACAAACGCCTTTGCCAACCAAGGTGATTTTTGGCCCCGTTTGTCCCCATGACATATCAATCAATCGCGGCGCACGGGGGGACGCGCGCCCCACCGCGTGGATCATGGGGAAATTCTGATCCAACAGATCGTCACCTGTAATCACAGAAATCGCGGCTTGGTGCTGGTTTGCCAAATCGCGCGATGCCTGTTCCAATTCGTCAGGCCCCATATCGCTGGCGGGTGTATTGACCAAATCACGACACAAATATTCGGCCTGTGCCATGATCAAAACCCGTTGGGCATCAATGTCTGCCGGTGCCACCAGTTTGCGGTTGCCGCCCGCGCTGGGTTTGTACCGATCAAAGGTATATTCAGACAGCAGCCATCCCAAAACTTCGCGTTCGCAATCCGATGCGGGCAAGCCACCTGTCAGGGCATAGGTGCCCTTGGGCAATTTCGCGGCACCCGCTGCCAAATGGAACCGGCCGCGCGTGCGGGTTTTGTGCGTACCGTAGCCGATAATTGCACGATATCCGCCATCGCCATCAGGGGCAAATACCCCCTGTCCAATCGCACCTGTAAACCCCATGTGATTGCAATAATCCTGCACCGCTTGGGGGTGGTCCGACAAACGTTCGGGGCAATGATCCTGATCAATCACGTAAAGGGGGATTGCTGTTGCCCCCTGATCTGCAAAACTTGGACGCATATTCGATCCTTATTGGGTTGAAACCTGTCCCTAACATTTCAGGCGTTCGCACGCTATTCAACAGATTTTCGCGGTAAATCCCAAATTGCGTACAAAGATTGTTCACCCACGCGCAATAAACGGGTCAAAACGGCCCCAAGCGCCACAAAATCAGTCTGGTCCAGCGTGGTCAGAACATCGCGCGCCACTGCATCTAGCGAATAAAACCCATATTTGCGCGCCAATATGGACAACTGATCGGTGCTGCGCTGCAAACTGTGAAAATCATGGGCGTGATAATGGGTTTCCATTTCGCCCAAGGTGTCGGCAATCGCCTCGACGACGCAGAAAATCTGGTTGTCTTGGTCCGACTGCGCCGGTTCGGTTAAATATGTTGCGATCAGTTCGGCATTGATATGAACCCGTTCTTGGGGGTCTTGCATCGGTAGTATTGTCATGTTCTTTCCCTAATTCCACTGTTACCCGCATTTGTTATCCCGCAATAAAAATGCCAAAAGGTTGACGCACCAGAGATTTTTATGTCGAAATCTAATCGAATTCGCTCTAATGGTGATGCAAGCCGTATGCCGGACCAAGGAAAGATCATGGACTATTTCAAACCGTTGCCCGCCTATTTGTTAAAACGCTATCAGGGGTGGCATGCCACACAGTATGCTGAAAACAGCGCGTGGTACCGCCGCCTTGCGGAGGAAGGTCAGCGCCCCCGCGCCATGGTGATTTCGTGCTGCGATTCCCGTGTGCATGTCACATCAATTTTTGGGGCAGATCAGGGCGAATTTTTTATTCACCGCAATATCGCAAATTTGGTCCCCGCCTACAGTCCAGATGGCGAACAACACGGCACCAGTGCGGCGGTGGAATATGCCGTCACCGCATTAAAGGTAACGCATCTGATTGTGTTGGGCCATTCCAATTGCGGCGGCGTTCAGGGGTGTTTGGACATGTGTCAGGGCCACGCCCCCGAGCTTGAGGAAAAAAACAGCTTTGTTGGGCGTTGGATGGATATCCTGAAACCAGGGTATGAGGCCATCAAAGACAGCGTTGCCCCCGACCTGATGGCGGGCGCCTTGGAAAAAGAGGCGGTCAAAGTATCGCTGAATAACTTGCTAACCTTTCCCTTTGTCAAAGAGGCCGTCGAGCAAGAAACCCTAAGCCTGCACGGCCTGTGGACCGATATTGGCGAAGGTAGCTTGGAGTTTTATGATGCCAAGCGACAGGTGTTCACACCTGTTTAGCGATCAGCGCACGTGTTGGCGCTAGCCGCGGCCCACCATGTAAAACACGTTATGTGTCGGGCGGGGCGTAGCCACACGGAATCGTGCGAATGTCAGTGCAATAATTCGGTTGTGACGTGCTTTGATTGCTAGGGACATTTTACACCGCCTCGTCGTAGTGAACAGGGCCATGCTGGGCCACGTCCAAGGGGATAATTTTCGCCGATTTGAAACGATCGCGGCGCGCGTAAACTTTCAGCTTGGACACGTCTGCATTGGCAACGCGCAGCTCATAGGCAAACAAATCTTCTAATTCGTCGCGTGTGACGGTGACTTGGGCTGTTTCTGAAATGCCCTAATCATCCAAACGGCCAGGCCAGAATTCGTTAAATATTTTTACTAAACTAAACATTTTGTGTTCCATGTCAGACCAGCCCAGCGCCCTAGGTAAGGGATGCGGTGTCGAAGGCACTGGGCCGATCTAACCTTTCACGCTTGCGCGCGGCTGCGGTTACCCGCAAGCATTTCGAAAACCTGTTATCAGTCTAGCAAACAAATAAACCCCACCGCATTATGGCGATGGGGTAACAAACGGGGATTTCGTTATGGTGGTATAGCCCATCGTATTATCAATACGACTATAGCTATTGACTTTTTTCCATTATCCCTTTTTCAAAACGCGCTGACCTAGAACTTCGGCGATTTGAACGGCGTTCAAAGCGGCACCTTTGCGCAGGTTATCCGATACGCACCACAGATTGATTCCATTTTCTAAGGTGCTGTCTTGCCTGATCCGGCTAACAAAGGTTGCATAATCGCCAACACATTCGATTGGGGTGACATATCCGCCATCTTCACGTTTATCGATCACCAGTACGCCGGGGCTTTCGCGTAAAATATCGCGGGCCTCGTCTTCGTCTAGGAAGTCTTCGAATTCGATATTGATTGCCTCAGAATGTCCAACAAATACGGGAACACGCACACATGTTGCAGTGACCTTAATTTTTGGATCCATGATCTTTTTGGTTTCGGCGACCATTTTCCATTCTTCTTTGGTGGTGCCATCGTCCATCATGACGTCAATTTGCGGAATCACGTTGAATGCGATCTGTTTTTGAAACGTCTTTGGGGGAACGTCAGTAACAGGATTATAGATAGATTTGGTTTGATCCCATAATTCATCCATACCTTCGCGGCCTGCACCAGACACAGATTGATAGGTCGAAACAACAACCCGCTTGATCCGTGCGCGATCATGCAGCGGCTTTAGCGCAACCACCATCTGCGCAGTTGAGCAGTTCGGATTTGCGATAATATTTTTCTTGGCATAACCGGTGATCGCATCGGCGTTCACCTCGGGTACGATCAATGGTACATCTGGATCATAGCGATATAGCGAACTGTTATCGATCACGACACAGCCGGCGGCTGCTGCTTTGGGGGCGAATTCCTTGGTCGCTTGGGATCCGATTGCAAACAATGCAATATCCCAGCCTTTAAAATCAAAGCTTGCCAAATCACGCGTGATCAATGTTTTGTCGCCAAAGCTGACCTCGGACCCTAGGGATTTTCGGCTGGCCAATGCAGCGATTTCATCAATGGGAAAGGCACGTTCATGCAAAATGTTCAACATTTCGCGGCCAACGTTCCCTGTGGCACCGACGACGACAACTTTGTATCCCATTATATGGCTCCTTTTGGGTGTATAGACTAAGCGTAGGTCAATAACAGATCGACGCATGATAGGAAATGTTAATCAATGCGATCTTGCGCAAATAAATATATCGCCAAGGACGCCGCCAAAGTCACAAGATAAAACAGCAAAAGGCTGTCGTACATTTCCGCACCCTGATGGCCCATCGCAACTGATGATTTTTGTAATTTGCCGGTGACAAACTGAAACAGACCAACGCCACCTATGCCAAACATATTCATCAATGTGACACCACGCCCTGTCAAATGCGGCGGCACAAAGCTGCGCCCGTGGGCCACCATCACAGGATAGGCCATGCCAAAAAAACCAATGATCGAAAATGCGGCAACGGCCAAGGGATAACTGTGATATCCCATCCACCACAGCACTGCGATCGCGCCGAATGATACAACGTTGCCAGCAAAAATCACCCACTTGCGCGTACCAAGCCATCGATCCATTGGGCCATATGCAAACGTGCCAATGATCATCGCGATACTCATGATCATGCTTGCGGTGGCAATTTGGCTGTGCGACGCATTAAACGTATCGCTCAGATACGGGCCGATCCACAAACCGCGCAGCCCGATGACGGGGGCGTAATGCACAAACATCAATGGCAAAATCAACCATAACGCGGGCAATCGCATCAGATCAATAAATCCGCCTTGTTCCTGCGATGGAACAGTGTGTGGGTTTTTGACAAACACCACAATCCCACAAGACACCACAGCGGAAACAATCGCTAACCCGATTAGCGCACCACGCCAGCCCAAAACATCAACCACCCATGCCAAAGGCACCGATCCAGCCAAGTTTCCCAAAGTGCCAACACCAATCATGACAGCCGCCAGGCTTGCAAAAACTTTGGGTGAATAAACGCGGGCAAAGATATAATAGGCGGCCATTAGCACCGGTGAACATCCGATGCCAATCAACACCATTGCCACATGCAAATGCCACGATGTCGTCGCATAGGCAAACACCAATGCCCCACCAGCGCCGCCAACAAAAAACAGCCCCGCAGCCATCCCGCGCGGACCCAGCTTGTCTAGCCCCGCGCCAACAGGAATTTGCATGATCGAAAATGACAAAAACCACAATGCTGACGCTGTCGCCAAATCATCAGGTGTCACACCCAAATCCGCCGACAGAACGCCCGTCAGAACAGCTAGGAAACTGCGAAAAAACTGGCTAAGCACATAGGCAAAGCATAGTAAAATGATGCCGGCTACCAATGACGCGCCCTAGCCCAACACCAGCCTATGACCGCAAATTTTTCGCAGAATTTTTGATTGCAGCATATTGGCCAGATGGACGGTAGCACCACAAATAGTCAGGCAGCACAGATTTCAGGCTAACAGGTTCAATCGCCAGATCCGCAAATGATTTTGCGCCCTCAGATACAACATTATCGCGACTTAGGTTTTTCAATTGGTCGCGTGTTAGCAGCGAATTTGTAAACAGACCTGCCGTCAACGTCTGCGCCATATCAAAGCCAAATGCCATCATGCCTGCGACAAAGCCTGGCATAGCAACAATCAGCCGGCGGCGTTGGACAACGCCAAGCATTGTTTGCATCAATTCGCGGAAAGTTGCTACATCTGGTCCACCCAGTTCAAAGGTCCCTTGGACACAATCTGTTGTCAGGGCCAGCTCGGCCACCCGCGCCACGTCATCAACATAGACGGGTTGGAATTTTGTGTCTGCCCCAGCGATTGGCACAACCGGTGATCGCGCAGCCATGGTTGCGAAGCGATTGAAAAATTCATCTTCTGCACCAAACACAACGGATGGGCGCAAAATAATCGCATCCGGCATGTGGCGTAAAACACCGGCCTCACCGGCTGCTTTGGTTTGCGAATATAGGCTGTCGGAATTTTCATCCGCGCCAATTGCGGAGACATGGACCATTTTGCCGATCCCTTGTGCGGCAGCCATTTTTGCAACCCGCTCCGCGCCATCCGCCTGGACCGCGGAAAATTTGTTTTTACCGCTTTCGTTCAGAATACCCACACAGTTCACAACCGCATCACAGCCAGCCATCACAGACGCGACCGAGGCGTCATCGCGGATATTGCACAAGACCGGTTCGACTTGACCAACAGTGCCGTAAGTTTTGACAAAAATAGCCTCGTTTGGGCGTCGAACTGCAACGCGAACACGCCACCCTGCCTGTGCCATACGACGGGCGATATAACGCCCAACAAATCCGGATCCGCCAAAAATTGTGACCAACTGTGTCATGTGTTTCCCTCGGCTTTCATAAACTCTTTCGTCATTAGCGCGCATTTTCCCGTGAAACAAGATGAATGCGCCCAAGACAATCACATTCGTCTTAGCGAATGCAACGAATGGTCTGCGTGAATTGTTATAAAAAATGTTGAAACACACAATAAACAAGATTGACTCTTGTTACAGCTGGGACTAGACAGCGCGCATCGACACCTGCCCAGGTGGCGGAATGGTAGACGCGCTAGCTTCAGGTGCTAGTGCCTGTATGGGCGTGGAGGTTCAAGTCCTCTCCTGGGCACCAAAACTCACTCGACA
>Ga0181588_10004033_pt1 | contig 12137 bp, 9 predicted proteins | sample 071ome_26_FD_148607 | JGI IMG/M metagenome (GOLD analysis project Ga0181588, IMG submission 148607) | Coastal salt marsh microbial communities from the Groves Creek Marsh, Skidaway Island, Georgia - 071409BT metaG (spades assembly) | ecosystem: Environmental > Aquatic > Marine > Intertidal zone...
GAGACAGGGGGGGGCACGCCTACATCTGGCCGTTGGGCGAGCGGTGGGACCACGTCACTTGACAGCCGACCAGAGAGCCCATTTACAGCGCCAGCGACCGCGTGCGCGGTGGTGGGGAGCACCACAGAGGGGCCGTGCACGACCTCAATGCTACTCAACCGAGAGGACATCTCCGAGGGCTGGGCTGGGGCGCCTGTCTGGGTCGCGCTCCGCGTCATCGACAGCGCCTGCGCGCCCCTCGCTGGCGCTCAGGTGAGCGTGTGGCACACGAACGTTGAGGGGAGCTACTCAGGCCAGACCCCTAACAATAACATGTGCCTCCAAGATCAGGCGTACGCGTCAAGCGACTTCTTCCGAGGCGTTCAGACGACTGACGATGAGGGCGTGGTGTGGTTTAAGACCTGCTTCCCCGGCTGGTACCCCGGGCGCGCGATCCACATCCACTTCCAGGTGCTCCAAGGGGACACCAGCACCAAGGTGTCCCAGCTGTTCTTCCCAGAGGACGTGATTGAGGAGCTCTTCGCCTCTCATGTGGACTACGCGCCGTTTGGCCAGCCTGATCGATCACTGAGCACGGATGGTGTCGCGAGTCGGCTCTCAGAGGAGGAGCTCGCCCAGCTCACGTTTGAGGTGACAGCGCTTGAGGGTGGGCTCATGCTCGCGAGCCAGACCGTGGCGGTCGTTTAACCCGCTCCTGATCCATTCACTCTAGATAGAGCCCACTCCCTACAGGGCGGGACCCGTTGTGGCTCAGGTCCCCGCTGTCTGAGGGGAAGCTCACGACGTCATTAAGCCAGCAGCCTTGGACGACGAGGCTACTCGAGCCCCCTCCATCGAGGCCGATCGCCTCTTGGACGTCGAGCTCGCTCGAGAGGAGCTGGGCCCACTGCACACTAAAGAGCCCTGGGCTGAGCCGGTTACGCCCATCCGCAACAGCGAAGACGAGCTGACCTGAGCTCGTATAGGCGACCGCGCTCCGAGGCTGGTTGCTCCAATCGGTCGCTGAGTAGACCTGCTCCCCCTCCCGCACCTGCACCGCGACCGCACCGTTGATCACCAAGCTCGGGTACCCGCCTACCCCTTGGCTCACCTCGGTCCAGTCGGCCTGATAGGGGAGCCAGCGCGCTTGGAGCTGACTAGCGTCATCCCAGCCGAAGCTACGTTGCTCGAACATGGTGGTGCTGTTTCGGGTGAGCGTGACCCCCGCCTCACGCAAGAAGTCGGTAGGGGTACATTGTGTACCACTAAAGAAGTTGGCGTTGATCCCCACCACCGCCTGCTCACGCGCACGCACCGCCTGCACCGTCTCACAGCCTGCGTGTCGTCGGGCGGTGACCTGATAGCCAGCGTCTGCGATGAGCAGGTGGATGAGGCGCTCCTGACCCTCGACCGCATGGAGGCTCCGGCGGAGCGCTATGCTGTCGGTGATCGGCGCCTCAGTCCATTGACCATACGGGAGCCACTCGAAGGCGACCTGATAGGCGCCCTCATACTCATACCCGCTCGCGTTCGTCCAAGAGTCCGCGACCAGCTGGTAGGTACCTGCGGGCAGGTTGTCATACTCAATCAGGCTGTCGTCACGAGCTAAACACCCGCTCACGAGCCCGTTGTTGTCTACGCTTGGGTTCTGAAGGAGGTGAAGGTCGATGTCGACCCCGAGCCCATCGCTGACCTCAGCCCTAAAGTAGCCTGACGCGGGTAACGTAAACTGATAGACGACCTCACGTCCAAACTCACGGCGGTCAGGCGCGCAGTCATAGCTGTCATAGAGGTCTTGGCTTACGCTCAAGGTGCTGTTGTGGTCAACAAAGGGTGAGTAGGGCGCCACGATCGGCGCTCCGTTTGTCCCTGGCGCTCGCGTGGCTGTCGCGCCGACCCCACACAGGTTGTAGGCTGGCTCCTCAAGGGGGGTCTCCTCACCCCCAACCTCTACACCCGCGATCATCTCACCGCCTGAGCCGTTCATGCCCGCGAGCATCTCACCGCCCACGCTCTCGACCCCTGCGCTCATCTCACCTGCCACCTCCGCGCCAGCTGTGTCTGTGCCCGCTGTGTCTGTGCCCGCTGTGTCTGTGCCCGCTGTGTCTGTGCCCGCTGTGTCTGTGCCCGCTGTGTCAGTGCCCGCTGTGTCGGTGCCCGCTGTGTCGGTGCCCGCTCTGTCTGTGCCCGCTGTGTCAGTGCCCGCTGTGTCTGTGCCTCCTGCGCTGTCCACTCCAGCGCTCATCTCACCAGCCGAGGAGCCTCCCTCTTGCACGACACCTGCGGAGGTCCCCCCCGTGACGATTGAGCCACCGAGCTCCACGCCCGCCATCACGCTCACCCCACCCATCTCTATGCCGGCTGTTAGGCTCGCGCCACCTCGCTCTACTCCTGCTAAGTCAACCCCCGCGCCCATCTCCCCTGCGCTCGTCTCTCCGGCCTGCTCAACGCCTGCGACTGCCCCACCTCCGACCACGCCACCCTGCTCACCTCCCTGTGGATCATCAGCTCCCCCTAAAGCTATGCCCTCTACCCCCATAGACACGGCGCTCCCACCATCATCACAGGCGACTGTGATGAGGAAGGTGAGGTAGAAGAGGCGTATGAAGCTCATGAGCGTCGCTCGGGGAGGGCGACTCATACGTGGTGGATGGAATAGGCTTTGGTGCATGGTCTTGCTCATAGAATGGGTTCACTTCGCGTGTTGGATCATCGCTTTACTATAAATATACACACTGTACCTTGAGCCCATAAGTGTGGTCTTGAGGCGACATGATGGTCATACTAATCCTCACGACACCCGATACACAATGGAGGCTTAATGAGCGCTCAAGGAGAGCTACGGAGCTTAACAGTTGAGGACGCTGAGGCGCTTGAGCGCTTCTTGAGCGAGTTTGACGCTCACCCAAGCGAGCTTGGGGGCTATTTCTGTCGTCGCGATGAGCAGATTGAGGAGGTCGTCCGTCTGATCGATGGCTGGGAAAAAGAGGAGCTCTTGCCCGCTGGGTGGGTGCCGTCAAGCACCCGATTTTGGGTGATCGAGGGTGAGCTCGCGGGGGTGATTAACGTCAGGCACCACCTCACGCCTCACCTTGAGGAGGTGGGGGGTCACATCGGTTACAGCGTCGCGCCCTCACAGCGCTGTAAGGGGGTCGCGACCGCGATGCTCGCAGGGGTGCTTGCGCACTGTCGCGCCCTTGGGCTCACCCGCGCCCTCTTGACGTGTAACGCTGAGAACATCGCCTCTTGGAAGGTGATTGAGCGCTGTGGTGGGCTACTTGAGCGTGAGGGGTGGTCAGAGAAGGAGCAGCGCGCTCAGCGCTGGTATTGGATCACGCTCTGAGCTCGTTGACATCACAAGCGCTGTATGATGAGATTTCGCTCGCCGTGGGACTTTAGCGCGATTACCGAATTTTGCTTTTGCCGCTCTTATGAAGCGATCGCGTTATGATCTCCCCGGCTCTTTTCTATCTGGGGTGTAGAGGAGTGAGCGATGAGCGGAGGGAAGGCGTCGAGCGAGGTCGCATGTGAGGACATCGTGACGTTTATTAATGGCTGCTTCGCGTCGACAGGGCAGGCAGAGCTCTATGAACAGCAAGGTAGCCAGGCGCTCTCTATCGAGTTCCTTCATGAGTACATCTTATTCAACTACAGGAGGCTGTACGCCCTGACGCTCTCCGCCAACATCAACCACTTTAACCAAGCCCTGATCATCTTTAACCTCTTGCGGGCCGGGGCCCCAAAGGCGCCTGATGAGAGAGCGTTTGAGGGGGATTTGATCCGCTCGAGCTTACATCGTCTCCCCGCGAACCGCGCCTACAAGCTCTTTGAGCGCCTTCAGCGGAGGCGGGTCAACAACCGACGCACCCGCGCGGTGATCCGAGGCTACTTCGAGGCCCGCAAGGACCCAGCCTTTGACGCAGTGAAGTATCGTAAACGGGTCGCGGGCGCGGTCGCTCACTGCCACCTCCCGCTCCGTGATGAGCGTGAGGTTTTCCTGTTCAAGAGTTGGCGAGGTAAGCGCTTTCAGACCCAGCTATTCGCCACGTTTCAGCGTGCGCGTTACGCTCAAGAGGCGATCTATGAGCTCCCATTTACGGTCGCGGAGGGCTTGGCTCAAAAGCATAAGGTCCCAAGAGCTGAGTTCTTAAAGAAAATTGAGCCGATGATGACCACTCGAGAGCGGGCCCGCCTCATTCAGAGCGCTACGCGGGCTGGTCACCAGCTGAAGGCTGACCTCTCAAGGTCGACGCTCACCCAGGTCGCGCTCTACGCCTTGTCGCTCAGCTCAGCTCAGCGGGCGAAGGAGCGCGCGCGTTGTGAGGAGGCCTTTCAAGCGATCTGCGCTCGGGCCCTTGGGGCGAGCCCTGTTCAGCTTGGCCGAACCGTAGCGATCCTAGACAACAGCTACTCCTCCTCCGGCTCACATGAGAAGGCGAGGAGACCGCTCGCTGTGGCCTTCGCGGTCCATCAGCTCTTGTCGGTCGCGTGCCCTGACTACCTACCGCTGTGGACCCAAGCCCCAGAAGAGCTCTGGGAGCTAAAGCCCACCGGGCCTACCTCGCTGGCGAGGCCGTTCATCGAGGCGCTTAAGTGGGGCGCCGAGCGCGTGATCATCGTCTCAGATGGACACGAGAACGACCCTTCGGGGGCGCTCCATGAGCTTGTGCGGGTCTTTCGCGAGCGCCTCGACCCACATGGAGCCGTGTCGATCTTACACCTCAACCCCGTCTTTAACGCCGACTCTTTTGAGCCTAAGCTCCTAAGCCCGCTCATCACGACGATCGGTGTGCGGGACGCGGAGGACCTCTTCACCGCGCTGAGCTTCGCTGACTTTGCGTCGGGAGAGGGCTCGCTTGAGGCGCTCGAGGAGCACTTGAGGTCCTTAAGCCAGACGGGAGGCGCGCGGTGAGTGGGCATGAGCTCAATCGGCTAGACCTCAGTGGCTTCGAGCGCGCGCCAAGCCAGACGCTCGGCGCGATCCGGCTGATCCCGCTCCTGAAGCGTGGGGCGCGTGATGACCTCCGGATCGGGATCCAAAAAAGCGTCGCTGACCTGCACTTTGTGACCCTCCGCGGACAGACCCTTAGCCCAAAGAGTGGCTACATCAGCTACATCCCTCACGCCTTCGTTTTCTCATGGGGTGAAGGGAGAGACAGGGTCAGCAATCACCCCTATAGGACCACCCTTGGAGGGGAGGACTTTGTCTCTCGTGATGGCGTGGTTGGGGTCTTCGACAAGCTGGTCAAGAAACGCGACCGCCAGCTCCGCTTGCTCCCGCTCCACTTCGCGATGGAGGGCTTCCTCAACCTCTTCGTCAAGGGCCCACAGGTCGCCTACAATGAGTACGCTACGGAGGTGTTCACCCAAGGGCTCTCTCCGCGCATGGAGCAGGCCACTCAAGGAAGCGCGATCCACCGCCTTGAGGAGGCGCTGAGCGTCTTTGAGCTCTACCCTGATCAGGTCGGGGTCGCGCTCTGTGTAGGCGAGTCGCTCGCCTCGCTGTTCATCGTCTCTCACCCCGATGACTACCGCGCGCTCCACAGCACGCTCCTGCGAGACTTCTTCAGCGATCACCTCTATCACTACGGGCTCCTCCACCCCGCCCTAGAGGTCAAGTCTACCCTCAACGCTACGTCGATCAACTCCATTGACGACCTTGAGGGGGCGTTAGCTGAGCTCTATGCGGACCAAGCGAGCTTCCAGAACCTCCTCCTCAAGGAGCTCAATGACGCGACCCTCTACCCTGAGACGGTCCAAAAAATGGGCCCTTTTAGGCTCCAGCGCTTTCACACTGGCCTCCAAGCGCTCGGCGCGCACCACATCGGTGAGGTGATCACCCGTGAGGATGGGAGCTGGGAGTACCTGAAGACCTATCGGCTGTCTAAGGCTCAAGCCAAGCGGGTGTACCTGTTACAGAGCCTCGCTCAGCACGACTGGGACCTAGACCGGACCGCCGAGTTCTTTAATCAGAGCAAGCTCCAGCTGACGCTGCGTATTGAGCGCGCGGGCTTTGGGTACATCTTAAAACCTCACGTGCTCGAGGCGGCGCGCGCAGGGAGAGGCTAACGAAGAGGCGCCCTCAGCGCGCGTGAGCTCACGCTATTCGGCGCTCGTTGCCTTATTCAGCTTTGAGTGACCCTTACCCATCTTCTTAAGTTGCTCCTTAAAGCGCTCGCACGGGTCATCCTCACGATGGGGCTTGGTCTTGATCACCTTAACCTGCCCCTCTGCGCGATCTTGTGCGTCGTCATCACTCCTGAGCGCTACGACGCTCCACTTAGGAGGCGCCTCCGGTGAGGCGAGCTGCTCTAACGCCCATGGGATCCCACGCTTGGCTTGGGTGTGCCCACGGCCCACGATCATCACCACCGGCTTTGGCGAGGCGAGCAGGGCGCGGGCCATCCAGGCGTCCTTTAAGCGTTGCGCGCTGACCATCGGCTGGATCATCCCCTGCGGGGCGTGACCGCAGTGTGAGCGGATGATCTCCTCCTCAAGCTCCGCGCGGGCCTCTTTGGGGAGCGGGCGGTCGAGCTTTAAGGCTTGGGTTAAGAGCTCAGGGAGGGGCTGACCGATCATCAGAGGCATGAGCGTCTGGCGGTCTGGGTGCGCGGCGATGAGCTTCGCTCCAACCTCCTTGCTCGCGTCGAAGACTGGCAGGTAGAGGGAAAACTCAGGCCAACCTCGCTCGCTCCAGCGGAGCGCCTCACCCCAGCGCTCTCTAGGTAGCTCAAACAGCGTGGAGGCGACCTCAGCCTGAGAGGAGTTCAGCATCTCAAAGGCGACCGACCTAGGCTTGATGTGCCTGATCAGCTGTGCTTGAAGCTCATGATGTTGAGGGTGGTCATGGGTCTCACCGATCAAGATCACCTCTGCGCTCTGGAGTGAGCTGAGGAGCGCCTCTCTCAGCGCAGGGGCTGGAGACTTTGGAGTGGGGCTGAGCTCAGCCTGTGGGGGGGCGCTCCCACAGGCGCACAGCGTAGCGATCAAGAGCAGGGGGGTGAGGCGAAACATAAGTGACCTTTCTGTGCGTGACGTGAGGAGGGCATTAGAGCTCAAGGCCTACCCAGGCTTGGAGCGGATCGTCGCTGTTGAGAGGGAGGGCACGAGCCCAGATCAGCGCCCGAAGCCAAGAGGTTAGGGTCACTCGGGTGTGCAGCTGAATGAAGGGGGGCTCCGAGGCGAGCGATCCCCACCTACCCGAGCCTACGTCGGTGCGCTCAGGGAGCCCTACTCGAGCCTCAAGCGACCACCCGAAGAGGGCGCCAAGCGCGCCCCTCGCTCCTAGGCTTAGAGAGGGGGTCATGACCGCGGTGAGCGGGTCATGATCATCGCCTGAGGCGAGCGCGGCTCGACCTCCGAGGTGCGCCCACGCCCTGAGCTTAAGCGTTGAGCTCCGGATCGCAGCCCCGAGCCCACCTTTGAGCCACGCGAGCTCGAAGGGGGCCTCGAGCTCATGTGCGCCCGCTCCCATCGTAATCCTCCAGCTCAGTCGTGGGACAGGCCCATTCAAGGCTCCTAAGCTCCAGAGGCTGATCAGCCGACCGCCTTGAGGCGCAGAGAGGCCCTCACCCCACAGGCGAGGTCCGAGTAAAAAGAGCCTCTGCCGAGCGTCCGCCTCAGGCGCTGAGAGCGGGGTAGACCACAGGCTTAACCCCCACTGAAGCGCGCGAGGGAGGTCAGGCCACCGAGCCATATGGAGAGCGCTCAAGAGCTGAAGTCTCAAGCGGTCGGGGGCGATGAGCGCCGGAGGGGGCTCACCTGACTCAGCGGTCAGCTCCCCGCTCAAGTGTGCGCGCTCGCTGGCCTCGCTGAGGCCTAAGAGTAGCGCTTGGCGAGCCTGCCAGACGCGGGCTTTAACTCCCTCCTTTTGGTTACGCGGGGGGGGAATGAGCTCTGAGGAGCGCTCAACCTCTAGGGTGAGGAGCGCCACTCTCCAGGCGAGCGGTGCGCCTTGTGTTGGGAGCTTGAGCGCAGGGGCGCTCGCTTGGTTGATATAGCGTTTGACAGCCATTAAGAGGAGGCTTGAGGCGTGGCGCTCGTCATCAGATAGACGCTCGCTCAGGCTCGCGAGCTCCTCTGAGAGTGAAGGGAGGTGAGCGAGCTCCTGAACGAAGGGCCCACGCTCCTCTGCTGCCTCAAGCGGGGCGAGCCCCCAGCGCTCAGGTCGTGGGTGACGGTCATGCTCTCCTGCGAGCGAGGAGGCCACATCAAGCAGGCGGGCGGTCTGGGTCGCGCAGTTGTTCCCCACAAAGGAGTATGTCAGCGACACGCCACGCAGGCTCTTTAAGTGATGCCCAAGCATACGCCTCGCTTGGGCGCTCCCGCCTCCCCCCTTGGCGTCAGAGAGCGTAAGTCGAGTCACCCCCCGCTCCTCAAGCTCACGATACACGCGCTCAAAGCCACGATATGGGCTCAAGGTCCAGTCGCCAGTCGCGACCCCTAACAACGCCCAAAGGCGGTCAAAGGGGTCGTTAAGGTGCGCGCCAAAGGTGAGCGCGTGCTCTAGGCCCTCGCTCGACTTGAGCCAGAGTGAGGCGTGGCCAAGCGAGGACTCTGGTCGAGTAAAGCTAGGCCCAGAGTGCGTCCACGCGAGCCCTTGTGAGGCGAGCCCTGCCCAGCGTGAGTGCTCAGGGCACAGCGCCTCCATTGTCGCGTCAAGCTGACCCTCTTCACCCATCGAGCGCGCGATCACTAAGAAGCGATCAGGGCGAGCGCACAGCGCGCTGAACGTCGTGTCTTCATGACGCTCATCACCTGCCCCGCTGAGCGCTTGTAAGAGCAGTGAGACTGAGGCCTCCCACTCGCCTTGCGGGTCACGCGCCCCTCCCTCTGAGAAGAAGAAAGAGGGGCTCACGACCTCGCTGAGCGACCCCCCCATCAGGGCCGGTCGATACCGGAGCGCGGCCCGCCACTCAGCAGAGCGCCAAGGCTCAGGACCGTTCAACTGGCGTTCAGCGTACGCGACGCCTGTCATACAGAGACAGCAGAGGAGCGCGACCCATATGGGGCCCGCCCAGCTCTGTGTGTCAATGCCCCCCAACCAGGAGCCCTTCACGCTCTGCAAATGAGCCACCAGCCTCCACCGCGGTGAGGGTCGAGGTGACCGTGTCGAGTTTCCGCCACCACCAGTCCTCAACCCCCTCTCCACCGGGCTCTGCGCGCTCATAAAGCTCAAGCTCAAGCTCCGCGCTCAGATGCTCAACCGCCTCGAGCTTGAGCCCACCCTCACCAGGCACATAGATCGGGATCAAACCATTTACAGGCGCGGTGATCGTCACGTCTGCTCGAAACAGCCAGCCCTCTACGCGCATGGTCCAACGGGCGAGCCCTTGGTCATGGTCGACGACAAAGGCCACGTCTTTAAACACGTGCCCGTCTTGGGTGCGCCATGAAAAAAAACGCTCCCGCCAGCGAAGACCAAGCATGTAGCCTTCGGGGCTCCCATTGATCGCAAAGATTGGGCCTCCTGCGCCCGCGATCGCCACATCGGGGCGCCCATCGAAGCTGTTGCTCTGGAACCAGACCCATTTGCTAGGGAAGGCACGACCCCAGTTCTTCTCTTGGTGAACAGGCAGCTGATCAAAGCGAGTGACCACCCCATTCACGCTGAGCTCACCGCTCGCGCGACCTTTAAGGTGATGGACATGCCACTTGAGAGGGGGCCCAGGGAGCTCGGTGACCCAGCCCATGGTCCAGCGGTCGCTGGTTGTACGTGGGTCACCCCAATACGCGCAGCCCTCAACCTTCAGCTCGATGTCCACCAGCTCACCTACATCGCTCCGAAAGCGCCCTGAGATGAGGTCAGCGCTGAGATAAAGGCTGTCCTCTTCACCTACCCAGAAGGCGAACTCTCCTCTTTGTTCAGAGATCCGCGCGAGGTCAACGCCCTGTGCAGGGCCCTCAAACACCCTCTGGTACGATGCCCCTGAGCTCCCCTCGATGAGCTCAACAAAGGCCCGCTCAGCGCCCGCTTCATCACGCCAAAAAGCGGTGATGATCACCCAGCTCGCCTCCCGCTCAGGGTCTGAGATACGGTAGTACCAGCCCTCAAAGACCTTGCCGTCGGTCAGGTCATGCACACCGTTCGGGTCGTGCCCTTTAAGCGGAGCGCTACAGCTCATCTCAGCGGGCCCTAGGGTGGCTACGTCAGCCTTACCGACCCCTCCACTAGGCTCAATGGAGGTCGACTGCTCTGCCTCGAGGACGTTAGAGCATGCACAAAGGCTAAGGAGCAACGTGAGCGCTAATAGGCAGGCGCTAAGCGAGGATAATCTAATAAACATCACGATCACCGAGGTTGAGAAAACGCTTTTAAGCTGAGAAGATTAGGCTCACAAGCATAGGCGCTCTGCTTGAGCGTCTCAACCTAAAGAGAGTCAAGATGGACCCAAGTCGTTTCAGGGACAAGATGATGAAGGTAGACCGTAGCTTTGCTGAGGAGCGCTACGAGGAGGCCTTAACGAGCGCTCAGGCCCTCTCCAAAGAGCTTCAGGCGCTCCCATTGTTTGAAGCTGAGATGCTCTGCTGGCCACTGTACTACGAGCTCCGGTCCTTACATGCGCTCAAGCGCTGGGCGACGGTCACGGAGTTTATGAGGGAGCGCTCGGCGATGCTTAACGTGATCGGTCCTCAGAACGCAGCCTACGCCTACTCGCTCACGATGGAGGCCTCTGCGCAAGCGGGAGAGCTCGATCAGCTCCCAGAGTGGGCTTATTGGTGTTTTTATTACCGGCTCTGTGACGATGACCAAGAGGCGCTCCAGCTCGCCATCACCACCAGCAGGAGCCTCGCGCAGATGTTTGGTAAGCCTGAGCTCTTCCCTGAGATCCTCGATCAGCTTGGTGAGGTAGCTGAGCGCTTTGAGGACCTTCAGCTCTCTGAATTTGCACGCCAGTGGGCAGAGAAAGAGCGCCGAGACCTCGCGCTTGGTGAGGGCTAGAAAAGAAGTGAGGCGCCCAGCCCGCTGAGCGCCTCAGTTCAGGGTTCTGGTTATAGAGACTTAGGCGTCAGCGCAGAAGATCTCGACCCCACAGAGCTCGACAGCCTCACAGCTCTCCAAGCCCTCACAGCTCTCAACCTCTGTCTGGCCATCAACGCAGACAGGCTGAGCCATACACTGCACCTCACCGCCAATCGGCTCCTCGCCATCCCCAGGCTCCGCGCCACCCTCTGGCACCGCGCCACCCTCAGGCTCTTCGCCACCCTCAGGCTCCGCGCCGCCCTCAGGCTCCGCGCCACCCTCAGGCTCCGCGCCACCCTCAGGCTCCGCGCCACCCTCAGGCTCTGCGCCACCCTCAGGCTCTGCGCCACCCTCAGGCTCTGCGCCCCCCTCAGGCTCTGCGCCCCCCTCAGGCTCTGCGCCCCCCTCAGGGGCGTCTGCACAGAGGATCTCATAGCCACAGAGCTCGCGGCTCTCACAGCTCTGATCCTCTCCACACTCCTCGACCTCCACCTGATCAGGGTCACAGGTTGGAGCTGCTGCGCAGTTGATCTCAGGCTCGATTGGCTCTGGCTCACAACCCACCATGTTGGCAGAGAGGGCGCAGAGTAGGGCTAAGAGGGTGGCTGACTTGGCTGACTTGATGACTGTTGAACGCTTCATGGCTGTTCTCCTTGTTTGGTTCGTTAACGCGGTGTGCGTTATCTTTCCTTTAAGCAGGAGGCATGCCAAGGCGACAGCTGATCGATCAGAAGAGCTCATGCTAGGGTTAAAAGCCTTAATATGAGGGAGGTTAGACGGGCCTAAGAACCGACAGCGCGCTGTTTCTATGCATGAGCCTACGCTCTTATGTCACTAATACGCTGAGTGATGTTCTCAGCGCTGAGCGTCAGGTGTGAACGACACATCACACCTGCTCAGCGCCAGTGATCTCGAAACCTGTGATCTCCATCATAGCGAGCGGCCTGCCCCTGCGTGTTAAAGCGACGTTGAGGTCGAGGGTCATTCCCTACACCGGCGACATAGGCCCAGTTCCCCCAGTTGCTGGCAGGGTCATAGTCGATGAGCTGAGACTCAAAGTACGCTGCGCCCGCGCGCCAGTCTACGCCGAGGTCATGCACGAGGTAGGACGCGACGTTCTGTCGACCGCGGTTGCTCATAAAGCCCGTAGCGCTGAGCTCACGCATGTTCGCGTTCACAAAGCTGTCCTCAGTCT
>Ga0181588_10004037_pt1 | contig 12127 bp, 7 predicted proteins | sample 071ome_26_FD_148607 | JGI IMG/M metagenome (GOLD analysis project Ga0181588, IMG submission 148607) | Coastal salt marsh microbial communities from the Groves Creek Marsh, Skidaway Island, Georgia - 071409BT metaG (spades assembly) | ecosystem: Environmental > Aquatic > Marine > Intertidal zone...
ATCCACCGTCATGGAGCGATTGACGTTCGCGCCGGACGGTGTCGGACGCGTGCGAGGCGAAAAACGGTCAGACGCGCCGCCGATGTTGGGAGAACGATTTCGAGTCGATTTGAACTCGGCTGAACGCGCGATGGTGGCGGGGAAATCGCCGGAAGTGATGCGCGGAGAAGTCGAGAGAAGAGAAGGAAATCACGTCTCGGAGACGGTGTGTTCGTTATTCGAAGAGCCGCACGTGTCTGAATCGATCGAGCCGTCGCCGCGGGAGGTCGAATCGGAGTCTTCCATCGATGAAGAGGATTTCGCATTCTCTTCGCCGTCCGCGCACGTGGACGAACGCGTGGCTGATTCGACGTCGCCGGCGAAAGAGATTCTTGGCGATGAACTACCGGAACAGGCGCACGGATCGCAAGCCTCTCTCGAAGCGGAAGAACAGACGTTTCAAGCGCTCGACGCGTCGACACCGATAGAATGGTGCGGATTGATATCGCACCTTCACGAGCAGCTCGCGAAACAACAAGGTTCGGTGAAACTAATACTAAATCGCGCGGACATTGAAAGATTCCTTGCCGAGATCACCGATTCGAAACCTTGAATCGAATCGCGCGTACGATACGATTTATAGAGACGAGAGGGGCCCCGCGCGGCGCCGAGCCGATCGTATACACGCAACTCATAATTAATTACAACACACTCGAGCGCACGAGCACACCCTCACACGTCGCTCAGATCGTCGCTCTCGCGAATCCAATATTCCACGAGCGTCGTCGTCTGCGTGAACGTGAACGTGCCGACGAATTTCTTCTCCTGTAACAGGTACGGCCACCAGTGAGGATCGTCCGCCCACATCGAATCGAACGGGACATCCTTCAGATCGAACCACACCGGTCGCATCTCGTCGCTCGCCTCGATCTCGCCGCTGTACTTGGACGCGTGAAACACGTGAACCAACCACGGCGTCGGGTTATCGTCGAATATGAATCGAAGCACGCCTCGCGCCGTCATATCCAGCGCGTCGATGCCCGCCTCCTCCTTGAGCTCTCTCAGCGCCGCCTCCTCGATCGTTTCCCCGGGTTCAACCTTACCGCCGAATCCATTGTAATACCTACCGTTCGAACACCGCGCGTCCATCGTCAGTCGTGCGTCTCGCGGCGTCGACGGTTGCGCGCGATTTCGAATTCGTCGACAGTTGAGCCCGACGAACACCTTTTCGCGCGCTTCATCCAATAAACGCGCGCGCCGCGCGCCGCGCGCGTCCACATCTCTCGCGATGACGTCTCGACTACGCACCCGGTGCCGAATCCGCGCAATTTCTCTCCCAAGAGCACGCGACCGCGCTCGTAGTCTCGAACCATGACCAAGGTGAAAATCTTATGCTTGACGTCCGGGACGACGATCGCGCCCTCGTCCACGCGCGACATGTCTCGTCGAGACGTTCGATTGGATGCACGCACCGCGTCTCGCGCGTCCGTTCGTCGTCCGTCTCGCGTCCGACGAGGCGCGCTCTGACGCGTCATCACGTCTCGAGTCGCACCGACTCGTCGACATCAATCATCATCTTCTCGTCCTCAGTCGTCCGCGCGGCGTCGAGCATGGCGTCGGCGGAGGCGATCGAACGCGCGCACGCCGCCATCGTCGCGCTGTACGATGCGGGCGACGTCGCTCGGCGCGAGGCGGCGAACGCGCACCTCGTGGCGCTGCGAGATGAACCTTCGGCGGTTGACGTAGCCTTGGCGTTGCTCGAGCGCGCGCGCGGGGACGCCAACGTCGCGTTTTTCGCCGCCAATCTGTTGAGTTCGAAGACGAAGGAGCGCGATCATTGGCACGGGATGGAGCACGGGCGTCGCTCGGAGGTGTTGGGACGGATGAAGACGGCGTTCGCGGCGACGGCGGCGGACGCGAGCCTCGAGTTGGCGGCGAGACGGGTCGCATTGGCGCTCGCGAGCGCGGCGACCAAGTGTGGGGTGGATGAGACGATGGATATCGTGCGTTTGGCTCGAGGGGTGGCGTCGACGAGCGGGATGGATGGCGGTGGGATGCGATGCGGGGCGGAGCTGTTGGCGCTCGCGGCGGAGGCGTGCGACGAGGCGGAGACGTCGGCGAGGCGTGCGCTCGCGCAGGCGATGGCGAACGAATGCGAAGACGTGTTAAACATGATGAAAGAGATATTCGTCGCGTGTGGGAGCTCGAGATCTAAGGAGCGAGACGCGTTGAAGGCGTCGTGCGTGCGCGCGATTCGCGCGTGGTTAAAGTTGGATCCCGCGGGCGACATGCACGGTGGATTGCGCGTGACGCCTACCGAATTCGCGATGACGCACGGACAATTGTTCGGTGACGTCATACAGTGCTTGGCGATCGATTCGTCCGGGTGCGGTTCCGCGGCGGTGGACATGCTCGTGGAATTGCACCAAGGCCGAAGCGGCGCAGAGGCGGAGGAGTTTCAAGCCATGAACGCCGTCACGAGAGGTTTGCTCGCACACGGTCAGGAAGCGAGCGGTCCGGATGGCGCGTTCTTGGCTCGTAACATCGCGCTCGTCGCCGTCGCGCTGAGTGAAAGATGCGTGAACGTCATCTCGCGCGGGGACGATGATTCTTTGGCCCTCGTGTCCCTGCTCTTGTCGCTCATGGAACGTCACGGTCGAGAGGTGACGGAAGTTGCTATTGATTTTTTCCTAATGATGGACACCGTCGGCGTGTCGTCCAGGCATGATAGTTTGCGCGCACCGATGCACGCGCGATTAGTCGAGGTGATGACGAAACAAGCGACGCTGCCACACGATTTTACGTCGTGGGAGGAAGCGGAGGAAGACAAAGAGACGTTCGAGAGGTTCCGCGAACACGTGCTCGCGGACCTCCTCGACAATTGTTACGGCGTCTTGCGTGGACAGTATTTTAGCATAGTTGGTGCGACTTTGAGCGCGGCGAAAAATTGGTGCGCCGCGGAAGCGGGCGCGTTCGTATTGCGCGCTCCCGCGGATCGAGTCGTGGAGGATTTAGAAGAGTCTCCCTCTTCGGAGGTTGAGAGTTTCCTCGCGCAACTCTTTTCGAGCGTGGCCGAGAATCCGAGCGATAACAGTGGGTTGTTTTCTTCGCATCCACTCGTTCGTGCGAGCACGTGTCGCCTCATCTCGTCGTACGCGCGGTGGATGGGTCGCAGAGGATCGAGTGCGGAGGCGCAAGCCGCTCTCGCGCGAGGCGTTTTGACGTACGTCACCTCGTCTTTCCCTCATCCAGCGGCGTGGCCGCGCGCCGCTGTGGCATTTCGAAGCATCTGTGCGAGGTGCACGCGTCACATGAACGACGAAGCCACGTTCATGTCCCTATTAGAACACACCGAACGCTGTCTCGGGAGCGTGCGTCTGACGTTTGACGGCGCCGACGCGGAGGACGATCGCACGGCTGTCATGGAAGGCTTGGCGCGCGTCATCGCGGCCATGCCGATCAAACAAGCGTCCGAGAGTAGCGCGCGGTTGATTTCGCCGATAGTCGTCAGGTGCAAGGCTTTCGCCGCGGAGATGTCTGCGCAAATTCCGCCGAACCAATTCGCGCACACCGAGGCGTCTCGAGGCGTCGCCGCCGAACTTTCGTTGATCGCGTCTTCGGTGCGATTTTTGGAGTTCACGCCGAACGCTGCTGCCGTTGCGAACGTCGAGCATCCGGCGATATCCGTTCTCGCGGCGTCTTGGCCGATGCTCGAGGAACTGGTTGCGGCGAGGACGTGGCAAACGTCGGGTGTCGTCAAGGCTGTGGCGGAGATTTACGTCGCCACTCTGCTCAGCGCGAAATCAAACTCCGTGAACGTGATCGTGCCGATGCTCGAATCCATCGCGCGTCAATTCACCGCGACCAAGTATCCGTGCCTGTTCGAACCAATTTCGACGGCGATCGAGGTGGCGTCCATCAGCTCGCCCGAGAGCGGCGAGAGCGAACTGTTACCGAGCGCGCCCCAGGTGGGCGTGGCGCTGAGCGCGGCGTTCGCTCAGATCGCGGGCGAGACGGTGGCGTGCGCGCGCGCCGATCCATCGAACGCGGAGACTTGGGAACGCGCCGAGGCTCTCTTCTCCACGGCGAAAGCGTTTGTCATGTTTGCTCCGGCTCGAGGATTATCCAACGACGCTTTATTTGACGTCTTGGATCTCGCCGTCGCCGCCTTGGAACTCCGAGAGTACGCCCCCGTGCGCGCTGCTCTCGCACTGCTGAACACTCTCGCGTCGCCCGGGGAAAAATCGAAGGCTTCGCCGCCCTGGGTCGCCAACGCCGCGCGAGTGGATGAATTCTTCCTCACTCGCGGTGCCCGCATCGCCGAAACCGTCCTTCGCGCGGCGTGTTCCGAGATCACCCCCCGCGCCGCCATCCGCGCCGCCGCCACCCTCCTCATCACGCTCCACCTCGCCGCTCCCGACGTCGTCGCCTCCTGGATCGCCGCCGCCGTTCGTCGACCGACCGACGCGTCGGCGGCGCCGTCGCCCTTCGTCGCCGAGTGCGAGCGTCCGCTCCTCCATCTCCTCTCCATTCGTCCTCCGCTCCCTCGACCGCGACTGATCGCCGTGGTGTGCGATTACGTGCTCGTCTGCATCGGTCTCGCCGACGCTCGCGACTTCATAGCCGACGCCGCGCCGTGAGCGCCTCCGCCTCGTCGGCGTTCGACGCGCGCGCGTCGCCGACGACCCGACGATGGGACACCGACGAGAACGGCGTTTCGTGATACTTTAATACGATGACTGACAGCCATGTCCACCGCTAAACTATTATGATCAACATAATCTTCCAATTTAGGAGATTCGACACGTATAAAATTGAATTTCAACCTTGGTAAATTATACCCGTATACCTGAACCGACCACTCGAGCCGTTCGCCAATCGTCGTCGACGCGCCAGACGTCGACGCGACGCCATGGAGGCACCGCGCACGGTGGACGAGGTCCACGCCAATTTCGCGGCGCGACAGCGCGGATTGATACGCGCGCTCACCGACGGTACGCCCCACGCCGCGATCGCGATTCGCATCCCCGCGCGCGCGCGGATCGAAGTCAGTGTCGAAGACCACCCCCCCGTCGCGCGCGCGACGCCCCGACGCCCGACGCGAGACGACTGACGACGCGCACACCAATCACTCGTCGCGATCGCGCGCAGACGCCGAGGAATTCTACGCGCAGTGCGATCCGGACAAGGAAAACCTGTGCCTCTACGGGAACCCGGACGGGACGTGGGAGGTACAGCTGCCGGCCGAGGAGGTGCCGCCCGAGCTCCCGGAACCGGCGCTCGGGATTAATTTCGCGCGCGATGGGATGCAGGTGCGTATTTGTGGCGCGAATAGACGGCCATCGGCGCGCGCGCGACGTCGCGAGTGGGCGCGCGCGGGATGAATCGTTCGAAATGCGCGAAATTGCTCCACGCGCTCAACGGGCGGCGAATGTCGACTCGAGAGGGTGAGGGGAGGCGACGCGCGGACGAAGACAATGACGACGCGTTTCGAGACGGGATGACTGACGGATGAATGCACCGTGTATTCGTCGATTCGTCGTCTCGCAGAGGAAAGATTGGCTCGCGCTCGTCGCCGTGCACAGCGACGCGTGGTTGATGGCGGTGGCGTTTTATTACGGCGCCAAGTTTGACGCGAAGAAGAGGTGCGGCGCGCGCGTTCGACGACGATGGAGGAAGAGGACGACGACGACCCACGATGACGACGCGTGAGAGAGAGAGAGAGGACGGTGGTGATTCGGAAACGCGCGGCGAGGTGCGCGCGCGTGAGAGTTGGACGGTGGAAGAGACGGGACCGACGACGACTGACGAGACGAGACGTTCGCGCGACGCGAAACGCAGAGACGCGCTCTTTTCAAAGATCAATGACGTGCCGACGGTGTACGAGACGCTGAGCGCGGCGCACGGGCGAGAAGAGAAGATGAACGGCGCGTCGCGAGGTGCGAAGGGTGCGGCGGGGATGGGTCTTGGTAAGGGTGGTGCGAAGGGCGGCGACGCGAAGGGGAACGGAGCCAAGGCGAAGAAGCAAAAGGTGGACCCGGAGGATGCTCTGGGATTGAAAAATCCGTCGCCCGGGTTCATTCTCGAGCCCTCACAGTCACTCACGGCGCTAAAGAACGCACAGATCGAGCTATATTGGCCGGACGATAACCTTTGGTATCGCGCCGAAGTCATCTCTCTAAACGAGCGCAGTCGCACCGCCAAGGTGCTCTACGCGACGTCGGATGTGGAGACGTTGGATCTCGACGAGTTGATTCGCGAAGGACACGTCAACATCCGGCGCGATGCGTGAGCGAGCTCTCGCGCGCGTGAACGGAATAATGAACCCATGAAAGATAGCTATGGGTACGTTTTCCACGGGCGTTGTTTTTTGCCGTCCGATTGTGTACTACAGCAAAATTCCGAGTCGAAGACGCGACGGTTCGGAGCGTACGAGCGTACAAGAAGAAGTCCCGAGCGGGAGTGAAACATGAGTTTTGAGCGATGCACGCGGCTCACAGTGTCATGTTTCGACTCTCTCGCGCGGATAGCCCCGATATCCACCTCTCGTCGACCTCGTTCTTTCATAGCCAAGTCGAGAGCGACGAGCGTTGTAATATTCGGAGCGAAATTGTTTACTAATGCGTCTACATACGATTACAATACTCTCTCACCGCGAAGGTGGACGGTTCGCCATCGCGTGCGCCGGCGGCGGGTGTCCCAGCGGCGGCGCCGCGGGCGCACCGAGCGGCGGAAAATGCGCGAGCCGCTCTCGCGCCTCGCGTGGCGGCGGCGCGAAACGCGGCGGCATAAGCGGCGGCATAAGCGGCTGCATGGACGGCGGCATGGGCGGCGGCATGGGCGGCATAGGCGGCGGTCCCACGGGCCACGTCGGCGTGGGCGCCATCATGGGCGCGACTCTCGGCGCCCGTCTGAAATCTGGATCGAATAAATCCATCAATTTATTCTTCATCGTCGCCTTGCCGCCTCTCGGCGTAAACGCGGGCGCGTCCGCCGACATCCCTCGTCCACTCTCACCCGCCGACGCCGCAGCCGCCGACGACGACGACGACGACGACGCGCGCGTCGAAGCATCACCGCGTCCCGATCCTCGCCCCTCGTCCTCCTCGCCCGCGTCCTCGCCGTCGACGCCGAAGATGCGTTCGCGCGCCAACCTATACTCCTCCTCTCGTTCCTCCGCCGTGCGCGTCACCACCGTCGACGCCGACCTCGCCCGCGTCTCCTCGCGCGCGCGAGAGACCTCCACGGCGTCCGCGTCCCCCTCCCGCGTCGGTCTCGCGCGCACCGCCACGCGCACGCCCCGTCGCGCGCGGTCGCTCGACTCGGTCGTCATCGCGTCCGCGTCTTCGTCCACGACGCACACCGCGCGACCGACGACCGACGACCGAGGACGCGACGCGCGCAGTGGTATTCGTTGCTCGCACCACTCACGTCCGCCGACCCCCCGCGCGCGCGACGTGTGACGCCGCGGTCGCGTCAACGCCGCGTCCCCGCGCGTCCGTTCGCGGTCGCGTGCTCTCGCGAGGACTGGGTTTCATACCACCCATCGACGACGACGCGACCGCGCGCGCGAACCAACGCGCGCGGACACGGACGCGATATTTTTTATCGCGCCGTTCGCGCCGTGCAGACGTCCTCGTGGACGTCGCGCGCGCGAACGAACGCGCGATTCGATGGATTCGCCCCGGATCTCACCGCGACCCGTGTCGACCGTCCGAGGCGCCGCGTCGTCATCCGTCGACGCGCGCGAGCGAGGCGGGGGCCGACGCGAGACGCGCTCGCGGTGAACGCAGAGAAGAAAAATTACTCGACCGGATGTCGTCGATGACGCGCGCGATGCGCGCGACGAGGTGCGCGATTCGTGCGTCTAGATGCACCGCGAGCCGCGGTGGGATGGCGGCGGGCCCGTCGAAGATGATGATGCGGGCGCCGGTGCGCGAGGTCGATGGGGTGCGAATGGTGATGAAGACGCGTGTGAGAGACGCGGGAGTGGTCGTTCGATCGGTGGCGTCGGAGCGCGAGGATGAGATCGAGGCGAAATCGCGTCGGGAGGCGCGCGAGTCCGTCGTCGCCGGATCCAACGACGCCGAGGACGAGACGCCGGCGGCGAAGGCGGCGGAGGGAGAGAAGGAATACGACATCTTCCGGGACTCGTTGCTTCGATACATGGGCTACGCGAACGAGTGCGGTGAGGCGTTCGTCGCGTGGTTGCCCGCGTGGGGTGTTCCGGCCACGTACGGCGTCGCGGCGACGTACGTCTTGGCGGATACCATCGATAAGGGCGTCAAGCGATGGAACAAGGCGGAGGGTGAGGCTGATCGTCTCAACCAAGCCGCGGCCGTGGCGACGGAAACGATCACATGGCAGATGCTCGCGAGCGTCTTCTGGCCGGGTTCGTTCATTCGCGTCGTCGTGGCGTCCACAAACTTGGCGTTGGCCAAGGCGGACGTGTCCGCGTTCGACGCCCTCGCGGCGCAAGGCTTGGACGTTGAGCGCATTTTGCCGACCTTGCTAGGATTGGCGGCGATTCCGTTCATCGTGAAGCCGATCGATACCACCGTCGACGCCGCCGCTGAGGTTTCTTTCGCCAAGGCTGTGCACGGCGAAATGAAGAGCGGTCAAGAGTGGGCCGTCGGCGCCGGCGTCATGGCGGCGTGCTTGGCCGTCCCGCCGACGCTCTTCGCTCTCGCCGACGTCATCAGCAACGCCGCGGACGCCGCGGCGTGAGTGGAGACTAGACGTTGCCATTTAGCAATTCTTGCGCAAACTATTCATCGTAATGATAATTCATTTCCACATTGATTTATAGATTTTTCCTAGGTCTACGCTAATACGACGTCCGACTTCTTCCCGGTTCCTTGTTTCCCGGTTTTCATCGTCTCGCCCTCTATTTCTTTTCGTTTGTAGTAGTGCGGCGCGATCTCAACCAGCCACTCGGGCTTGATTTCGATCACCTGGCGCATGTATTCCTTCGTCGTGAAGACCAACTCAAAGTACACCACCCATCGAGGAAGCTCCTTGGCGAGACCGCTGGATGGATGAATCGCCACCGTTTGCGGATTTTTCACCGTGCGATAGCTTCCGTTCTTTTGCAATTTAGCCGTATGATAAAAGAATCCACTCGTGATGCACTTTTTAATCCCGTCGAGATCGTTGGGGTTGGACGACGGCTCAATCTCGACGCGCTCGATGAGCTTCTCGAGCTGTTCTCGAATGTCGCGCGCCGTCTTCATTGTCCGCTGCTGCACAAAGTTTTCATAGCACCAATTCACGGAGTAGTCGGCGTCGCGCCACGAATTGTACACGTTCAACAGCGCGAGATGATCGCCTACATTGCCCACGTGGAACGATTTGTGCGCGGCGTCAGCCAATTGAATCTTATCCTTTGGTCGGTAAAAGACGGTGTTCCCGCACGAAAGCATGCAACAGATGGTCATCACCTCGTCGCTCACCTTGTACTTGTCGCTCGCGCACAGCGTCTTCGATAACATCGGATCCAGTGGGAATTCAGCCATCTTTCGACCGAGCTTGGTGAGCTCGCCTCGATCGTTCAACGCGCCGAGCGCGTACAACTGCTCGAGCGCGCGCAGCAACGTCTCCGCGGGGGGCGGATCCATGAAATCAAAGTTCATCAGGTCGTTGATACCGAGCGATTTCAGCATCAGCACCACGTTTCCAAGATTTGTGCGCTGAATCTCCGGCACTGTGTTCGGGTCGAGTTCGTTTTGGAAACTCCACGCCGTGTACAGTCGGAAACACTTACCCGCAGAGGTACGACCGGCGCGACCCGCGCGCTGTAGCGCGCTCGCCTGGGACGTCGGCGTCACGACGAGAGATTCCATGCCCGTGCGCGGATTGTAACTCTTTTGCTTGCAAAACCCAGGATCGATGACGTACTTGATGCCGTCGATCGTGAGCGACGTCTCCGCGATGTTCGTCGCCAAGACAACCTTGCGAGATCCCTTGGGCGTCTCTTCGAAAATCTTCGCCTGCAAGTCGCTCGGGAGCGATGCGTAAATCGGAGCAATGATGAGTTCGGGAGGTTTGGTCTCCATCTCGTGAATGCGCGTCTTTAAGAGTTCTTCGCAATTTTCAATCTCCTCCTGACCCGTGCAAAAGACTAAAATGTCCCCTTCGGGTTGCGTCAGATGGATTTGTAACACGGTGACCACCGTGGCGTCGACGTAATCCGCCTCCGGTTGTTGCGTGTACAGAATGTCGACCGGGTAACGACGACCCGGAATCCTAAAGATTGGCGCGAAGTCGAAGTATTCGCTAAACTTTTCGGCGTCGAGCGTGGCCGAGGCAATGAGAAGTTTGATTTCGGGTCGAAATCTGGCGATATCCTTGACGAGACCGAAGAGCACGTCCGTGTGCAGCGTGCGCTCGTGCGCTTCGTCCACCATCATGACCGCATACGAAGCCAAGTCGGGCTCGCCCAGGAATTCACGCAGGAGCATACCGTCCGTCATGTACTTGACTTGCGTCTTGTCGCTAGTACAATCCTCGAAACGAATGGTGTAGCCAACCTCGTGGCCGAGTTTTACGCCAGCCTCCTCGGCAACGCGCGCGGCGACGGACATCGCCGCCACACGTCTGGGCTGCGTGCAGCCAATCTTCTGATCCTTACCACCGAATCCAGCCTCCCACATGTACTGCGGGATTTGCGTCGTCTTGCCCGAACCGGTTTCGCCGACAATGACGACGACTTGATGGTCCTCCACAGCCTTGATGAGCGGTTCGCGGTACGGGAAAATCGGAAGCGATTTTCTATCGGCTTCGATCTTTGCCCGTTTACCGAGTTTCCCCGCCAGTGCGAGCTTGGTTCGTTTCTCTTCATCCATCTCTTCTTCGCTCTCGCTCTCGCTCTCGCTGCTCGACACGCCGTCGCCAGCCATGATTTCATCCTTGATGAATTTAATTTGATCGTCGTACACCAAGTCGTACTCTTTCTGTGCCCCCTTTTTATTCTTTGCCCCGAACTGCGCCTGCGCTTGCTTCACCTGGTGCACTTCCCACTGGTCTTGTTCCCTAAACGCGTTCGGCTCGCCCTCGGGTTCCTTCTCCTTGTACCGCTGTTTCAACGCGGCGAACCGTTCACTTGTCGATTTCGGTTTGTTTGGATCGTCGTACGCCGCGGGGATGGTGTATCGCTCCTCGAGCGCGTCGTTGATGCTGTTAATCTGCTCCATCGCGAGCTCGTACACTTTTTTCCTCTTTTCTAAATCTCTCCTCTGCTCCTCCGTGACGTCTTGACCCTCGTAAAAGTACTCCGTCTCTCGGATCGATTCCTTGAGCTCCTCGAGCTTTTGCAGTTCGCGTTTCTTCAAATACTCCTGACGAGACGTCTTTCTCAACTCGGGAATCAAATCCGCGCGCTGTTCGTCCGTCTCCAAGTGCGCGCCCCTTCGCTCCGCCTCGGCGCGCTCCGCCTCCGTCGGCCCGCGGTCGCCCACTTTTTTCGTCCTCGCCTCATCCTTCGCTCGCAAGCGCTCCTCAAACTCTTCGCGCTCGCGTAAATCTTCCTCCATCTCTCTCTGTCGACGCGTTTCCTCGTCCTCCTCCTCCTCCTCGTCGTACGACTCGTCGCCGCCCTCGCGTTCGCCCGCCAACGCGCGTCGTCTCGCCTCCACCGCCTCTTCGTCCTCCTCCGAGCTCGACTCCGATCCTTTCCGCCTCTTCCGACGCATCTTCTTCGACCGTTTACGCTCGCGTCTCCGCTCCTCCACCGACTCCTCCCGCGGTTCCTCCTCCTCCTCCTCCTCCTCCTCCACGAGCTCGTACGTCGCGTTTCTCCGCGCCAACGCCGCCGCGGCTTCTTGCTCCTCCTTTTTCGCGCTCTTCCGCCCCTCCCGCGCGCTCGTGCTCGTCGTCCTCGCGTCTTCGCGCATCGCCGCGCACACGCTCGCCGCGAACGCCGTCGTCTTCGCCCCATCCGGGCATCCGCACTCGATCAATCCTCGCTCGAGCTCGCGCACGTCCCCGCCGCACGCGCGCGCTTTATCGATCACGAACGCCTCCAGCGCGGACGCCGTGCACCCGAGCACGTCGTGGAGACCGTCGCGGACCACCGCGACGAGGTCTCGCGACATGACGACTCCGTCGACGCGCGCGAGGGCGTCGCGAAGTTTCGCGCCCACGTCGGGCA
>Ga0181588_10004069_pt1 | contig 12089 bp, 15 predicted proteins | sample 071ome_26_FD_148607 | JGI IMG/M metagenome (GOLD analysis project Ga0181588, IMG submission 148607) | Coastal salt marsh microbial communities from the Groves Creek Marsh, Skidaway Island, Georgia - 071409BT metaG (spades assembly) | ecosystem: Environmental > Aquatic > Marine > Intertidal zone...
GACAAGGTCGTGCCGATGAGCCAGGTCGCGTCACTGGCGGAAGAGCTGGAAGCCGGCAAGATCGCCTATGAAATCCAGGTCTATTCCGGCGCGCCGCACGCCTTTACGCATTTCGGATCGAAGCGTTACCGCGAGACCGCGGACATGCAAAGCTGGGACGCGTTCCAGGACTTCCTGAAAGCGAATCTCGGCGGTTAGTCAGGTTCGATACCGCGCTCCGGCCCGCTCTCCCACCCGGTCACCCACGAAACTATCCTTATGGGTGGCCGGGTGGGAGAGCGGGCCGGAACCGAAATTAAAAAAGGCCGTGCCCTCGGGCGCGGCCTTTTTGTTCGAACGAGACGGCGTTCTACCCCGTCACCCCGTATTTTTTGAAATAGGTCTCGCGCAACCGCTCTTCCGTCACGTTCGGATTGTCATAGGCGGGCGAGAGGACGGGGTGGACGGCGCTCAGCCGGATCAGCACCGCGTCATGCACCTTGGTATCGGGGCCGAGTTCCGCCGCCATTTCCGCCTTGAACGCCTCATACAGCTCATCGCCCGGCGAATGGATCTCCGCCGTGCCGGTAAAGCGGTAGCCGCGCCGGGAAAACACATCGATACAGTTGACCTCTATCCTCGGGTCGCGTTCCAGATTGCGCATCGTCCCGGGCGAGGCGAGATTGGCGAAAATCAGGCAATCGTCTCCGCGCGGGCGCAACGTGCTCTTGGGCGAAAGATTCGGGCTGCCATCCGCGTTTACCGTAGCGATAAAGCCGAGATTGGCTTGCGTGATGATCGCTTTCATATCGTCGGTCAGCATTTTTCGTTCCTTTTCGGCGGCTATATCATAGTGGGCGGAAAGGCGCGCCCCGTGCTTGACGCCCATGCCCGTTACGGCCCTTACTAACCGTATTAGCAGGGAGCGCACAATGCCTTACGACAAATCGATGCCGGACGACGCCGGGCCGGGCAATATCTTTTCCGCCTATCCGGAGATTTACGGCCACTGGACGCAGATGGGAGAGGCGCTGATCAACGGCCCCTCGCCGCTCTCACCCGGCGAACGCGAACTGATCCAGGCCTTTGTCGCCGGCGTCGCGAAGATCGATTATTCCTATATCGCCCATGCGGAAGCGGCCTATGCGCGCGGGGTGGAACGCGGCGTGGCGGATGCGCTGGTCGCCGATATCGCGACCGCGCCGGTCGAGGACAAATGGCGGCCGGTGTTCGAATATGTGAAGAAGCTGACGCTGGACCCGCCATCCGCCACGGAAGAAGACGCCGCGGCGATATTTGCCGCCGGGTGGGACGAACGCGCCTTTCACGACATCATCGCCGTCACCGCGCGGATGAATTTCATGTGCCGCATTGTGGAGGGGTACGGTTTTATCCCGAAATCGCCGGAGGCCGCCCGCGCCCAGGCGGAACAGCGGGCCAGGGTCGGCTATGTCGATCTCTACCCCGATATGAAGCGCTGAGACGAAGAGATGCGGCGCGGGTCTGTCTTCGCCGTCCTTTGCCTGGCGTTGCTGGCCGCCGCGCCGGGAAGCGCGCAGGAAAAGCCGCTTAAACCCGGCGACACCTTCCGCGACTGCCCCAAATGCCCGCTGATGCGAATCGTGCCGGCGGGGCGTTTTGAGATGGGCGACCGCGCCGGGATCGGCGATATCGATGAAAGCCCGGTCGTCAAGATGCGCATCCCCAAAATGTTCGCCATCGGGGTGCTGGAGGTGACGCGCGGCGAATGGCGCGCCTGTGTCGAGACCAGCGGCTGCATCGCCCTGCCCAACCAGATGGCGCCGGTCAATCCGCGCCTTGCCAAGCTGCCCTGGGTGAAGGCCGCGCGGCAGCGGGAGGAAGCGCAGGACATCATGCCGTTGACCCACGCCACCTGGTTCGACGCCGACGCCTATCTGTTCTGGCTGTCGGGTAAGACGGGCAAGACCTACCGCCTGCCGTCGGAGGCCGAATGGGAATATGCCGCCCGCGCGGGAACCACCTCGCCTTGGGCCTGCGGCGCGGACGGGACCTGCGTCGATAAAACCGGCTGGCACGCGGAAAATAGCGGCAAGAAGATCAAACCGGCGGGGAAGCGCGCGCCCAACGCGTTCGGGTTGAAGGATATGGCGGGCGGCGTCTGGGAATGGACGGCGGATTGCTGGGAGGACGGGCACCGGATGCGGCCGAAGGACGGCAAGGCGCGGACGGTGTTCGGCGAATGCGACCGGCGGGTGATACGGGGCGGCTCGTTCTATGACCCGGTCTGGAGCCTGCGCCCCGCCCGGCGCGAGGGCTATAGCGCGACGGTGCGCGAAACCAATGTCGGATTCCGCGTGCTGCGCGAGATCGAGTGAAGGGAGTAAGGGTCAGTCTTCGTCATCGTCATTCAGCAGGACGGCGGCGAGGCCCCGGATCGTCTCCTCTGCCGCTTTCGACGCCGGCGCGTCCTCGTCAAAACCCTCAAGTTCCGCCGCCGTCATTGCGAGACCCAATATCCGATCGATTTCCTTTTCGGGCAGGATGCCGCCGTCACGCAAGGACAGCACCAGCGCAAGCCAGAGGCAGGAATTGCCGTGCGCGATCCCATAGGCGCGGGAATTTTCAAGCGCCTGCCGGGGACCGCCGGGTGCGTCGCGCGATACCTTGTCGGCCCGCCCTTCGTCCAGCGCCCGCTGCGCACCCCGGCCAAGGGCGAGGCCGAGCCGGTCATAGGTTTCCATCGCACTGTCATAGGCCTCTTTTCGAGCGCTTCCGTGTTCTGCTCCAGACCAGCGCGGGCCATCTCGACGATCTCGATGACCTCCTCATAGGTGTGCGAGCCCGGTTCTACAAGCGATGTGGCTAAAGATATGCCGAACATCGTATTGGCATGCGCCATGCCAGAGGCCCTTGTTTCGCCCGCCGTCATTTAAACCTCCTCGTCGCTCTCATTGCGTCGAGAGAAAGTCTAATATGGTTGTGTTATATGAACAATTACACTTTTAACGTTATTTATGTTTTCTCAGGCGGGTGCATCACGATTCTGGCGGTTCAACTACCTTTAGGCCCACCCATCGCTGTGTTTCCGGATCGTGATTGACGACATGATAAAAATCAGGGTCGTTCTTGCACAACTTCACGGACTCCGGGCCGGTATACCAATTGCTGCGAAAAGGCTCTCCACAAGGCTTACCGGTCAAAAGGTCATATTCCTGCAGCCAATTGACCATATAACGGGTTGATAACCGCCAGACGGCATTAACGAACTTCCGTTCATCATCGAACTCCTCATAATAGAAACCGCTTAACGCTCCCCCGGACAGACAACGCCCCTGCCAATCAATCGGCTTCTTGTCTGGCATCGGAAAGATGGTGCTTAAGTCAACGCTATCAATCTCGCGCCAGTTTCCTCTTATTTGGGCAGGAAAGTTCGGGAAATCCATCACCGGGTATATGCCCGGTGGGGGCCTCGTCAACCATTCATCATGTCGTTCCGTCCATAACCCGACACGAATTTCCCGCACGAGGTCGAAATCCATTTCATCGGGTTTGAATAGGCGGAAATTCTCTTGGTGATCGATAGGCTGGGTCACCAATATTTCCGGCCATTGCTCCCGGATCAGACCTATGAATTCGACAGCATCACCTGGCGTCAAATCGCAAAACCGTTCCCGGTGCTTATTGATGAGTCTGGTCATGGCAACACAAAAACCCGTACAAATTCTATAGAAGAAAGACGCGGCAAACCTAGTCTACTTAGGAAATTTGGCGATTTTGTTTTCTTTCATCCATTTCAATTGCTTTTCAACACCGTCCAGCCATTTGTCAGCAAAATCATCCATCTCTTTTTCCCACGTTTCTTCATCCCACATTGTGGATTTTGGAAGCTCAATGAAGTATCGGAGGGTTCGATCATTGAATCTTAAAATCTCTTTAATATCAGCGCTAGCCTTGCGTTCATCGGAATTCGCGGTGATTCCATCCACAAGCGTCGTAACGACGTTGATATTGTCACTAAACTTGATTTCGCCGTCCTCTACCGTAAATTCGATATCTGAACGTCGACTACCCAGATTCTCTTTCGGCCATCGTTGAAAAACGCGCTCCTTCATTTTTTCTCCAGGATTATCAGGGTCAAATGACGGCTGAAATCCACCATGCGTTAGCGTAACTCTGATTCCCCGTTCCTTGGCACGTTTTAGGACCCGATCAATAATTTCTTGCGCGTCCTTTACCTGACCTTCCGGCGTGCCCCTACTTTCCATAATGATGAAAGCTTCTCGAAGCTTTGAATGATCCGGAAAGGTTTCTATTTCTGGCTTTTTCAGCTCCGGTATCGGATTCACATGGATCGTCGGCTTTCCGGCATCTTCGTCAACAGGATATTCTTCCCTATTCTCGACAAGATCCTTTGGTGGCTCTCCTGGAAAAGGCGGTATTTGTCTTGGGATGTCGTCGGGAGGCAGAACTGTTTTCGGTACTCTGCGTTCCTTTTGCTTTGCATCCGCCTCCGTGCTTCTTTCCTTGTCAGTCGGTTCTATCGGAAGCTTGCTATCCGCATTCATCAGGATTTGCAGGATTACCCCGATCGGACTCCGCCGGAAGACCTTCATTACATTTTTGGTTGCTTCTTTTCGTCCTGTCTGATCTCCGACATCCCCGAGTTTGTCCGCCGCCGCCAACTGTATCGGTCCGGATTTCTCCGCTGCGGCGAGAAGCGCCTCTTGCCCTGCGGGCTTGCCCCCGTTCATTGACGAACATGCCGGCCCGTGGGCGCGCCGGATCGGGCAGGAATTCGAATCCGGCTTCATTGAGACGCCGCACCGCCTCCGACAAGACCCTGACACCGTCCTCGCCGATTTCGCGATCAGTGCGTTCGACGATGCGCATCATCCGTTCGGTCGGGCCGGCGGGTTCGACCACCCCATCGGGTTTGAGAGCGAAATCGCGTTGAAACCGTTCCGTCGCCTGCATCAGACCGGGCGTGACATTCTTCGCCGGGTTTTGCGGAAAGCGACCATAGCCAGTGCGATTGAGTGCCCGCCGCAATCTAACGACATCGCCGGGGCGCGAATTGCCGCGCCCGATTGTACGGGTGATGGAAAATTCCTGATCGGTTGGGTTGAGCATGCGGATCTCCATAAAAAAACCGCCCGCGAATGGCGGACGGCTGGCTGACAGAATAGAAGAACCGCCGCGGCGGCTGCCGGGCGGTAGATGGGATAATCAGAGATTGTGGAGAACCGGGCGCACCGGCCACCACTGATAAATATTCTATCAGGAACGGTTCACAAAGTCAAGGTATTTTTACCGTATTCACTATTCCAACGGTAGCTTTTCAGTCTTCGTCTTTCACTCCCGCCTCAACATCTTACAAAAACCCGGCGAAGATACGGAGCCGGCTCGTTTCCCGGAAATGCTGGTCGACGATTTTCAATATTTCCAGGCTTTGGCGGATTACCGCCCGTTCGGTCCCGGTCGCTTTGAGCCCCCGCGCCTGTTTTTTCTCAAACGCCGCGATAAACGCATAGGTGAAGGGACGGAAACCCGTCGCTCTCACGGTTTGGCCCATCAGCGTTTCCGCCAACGGGTCCAGCGCGGCAAGCCGGTCCTTTACATCGGCGATCCGCGCCCTGGCCCGCGCCAGCGTGGTCTCACCGCGCAAAATCTCCCGGCGGGTCTCACACTGATAGGTCCGGCAATTGCCGGGCCGGTCGTCATAGATCGAACAGAGCGTGCCGTTCAGACAGCGGCAGGGATGCGGCAGCGGCACACCATCCGGCGCGGTTCCAAGCCCCAGCCGTTCGCGCGCGGCCGTGTCTTCCTCTTTTACCCGGACCCGGGCGAACAGAAGGCCTGAACAGCACAGCCCGCAGGTCTCGCATGCCGCCGCCGCGTCGCGTTCCCGCTCGCTCTCTGACATGGTTCGGGGGCGTGACCGTCAATTGCCGCCGATGGGAAGTGATGCCTCCCAATCGGGCTTGAGCTGCATGTTGAAGGTTTTCAGAATGGCCGCCGTCCCGGCATATCCGGCCATCAGCGTGACAAAATCGACCAGCCCCCTGGCGCCGAAATGGGCAAAAGCGGCCTGATAGGTTTCCCGTGTCACCTCCGGCCCGGCGAAGATTTCACGGCCCAGCTGGATCACCATCGCATCGACCGCATCCAGCCCGTCGAGCGGTCCGTCATCGCGGATGATATCGATGATTTCCTGGCTGACACCCTGTTTCAGGGCCGGCGCGATATGGGCGCACCACTCGAACTGGCTGTCATGGGTGCGCGCCACCACCAGAATGGCGATCTCCCGCAGGCGCGGATCAATCCCCGCGCCATAGCGGATGTAATCATTCATCGATTGGGTGTGAACCGCGACATCCGGCGAATGCAGCCGGATCCCGCCCGGCCCCCATATTCCGACATAGGTGGTGCTGTTCGGATCGGTGAAGTGGTCATAGATCTTGCGCGCCGTCTCATCCAGATCGCCGGGATCGACCGGCGGCAGGCGGTGACCGGATTCGGGGTGAAAATCGTCAGACATATTTCTTGCTCCCTGTTTTGCACAAAGCATACGCCGACGCGCCTACGACAAAAACCCGGATAAAAAAAGCCCCGGGGGGATTACCCCCGGGGCCCTGAGTTTTGCGCGACTGCGCGCAGGGAGTCCGATCAGGTGCCGCCGCCGAAAATGGCCTTGCGGACGAAAGCGATGACGTCCGGCGTCGTCGCCGTCATGGCTTCTTTAACCGTTTTCTGGATATCCACGCCTTTGGACGGGATTAGCCGCAGGCTGCGTTTCTTTAGTTCCGCGGCAAAGGCCGCATCGGCGTTCATCTTGTCATACGCCATGCGCATGGCGGCGACATATTCCTTTTCCACGCCGGGCGGGAAGGCAAGCCCGCGTCCCAGCGGCCCAAGCGAGCCGAGGAACTTGGCGCCGGCCTTGTAGGCCTCGGGCACGAGGTCCTCCAGCATCGGAACGCCGGGCAAATCAGGATCCTTCCAGATGCCGACCTGAAGGATCGGTTTGGCGAACGGTTTCTCGCCCTTGAACCAGTGCGGTACCTTGGACGACCAGGCCAGCCAGTTGAAGGCGGACATGTCGGCTTCGCCCTGCTCGATCGCCATGATGGAGCGCGAAGATCCCTTATACCCCTTAACCACCCGGCCCTTCACGCCGAGGGCGGACATTACATATTGCGGGATCAGCGTGCTGGTCGAGGCCGCGCCGGAGGACGAACCGATCAACGGCGTACCCATCTTCTTCCAGTCTTCCACGCTGGTGACACCCTTGGTCGTCGAAACCACCAAGATCACATTGGTCTGGTTCGATGAACCGAGATAAGCGTACTGGTCTGATTTGTACCGCATCTTGTCGGGCCGCAGCAGCTCATTGACCACCGTATTGTCGAGCGGGGTGATCATGTCGTAACCGCCCTTGGGCATGACATTGAAGGACCAATTCATCGCCTTGGCACCGCCCGCGCCCGGCATGTGTTTCACGATTACGTTGGGTGCGCCCGGAATGAATTTCCCGAGATGGCGCGCAAAGGTCTGGCCGTATTTGTCATAGGTACCGCCCGGGCCATAGGGGATAAGGATCGTGATGGTCTTATCCTTGTAGTGGCTGGCGACGTCGGCCTTCGCCATGGGCGCTGCGGTAATCGCCGCAAGCGTGGCAAACGCCGCAAGGGTTGTACTGATCCGCTTCATCGAAATCTCCTCTGTTGAAGGTTACAAAGGTTATAAGCAACCCGCGTGCCAGTTCGCGGCTTGGCGGAAATAAAAAATTTATCCCACTTTTCCGCCATTCTTCAAAAATAGAATTTACAGATTTTCCGCCACTTGGAGGTTTATGCCTAATTTAGACCCAGTCTGCTGATCAAATTTTTTGCAGCGCAGAAATTAGGCGGTCAGCGGAACCAGTCGACATAGCCGCGCCAGCCTTCGGCGCGCAATGTACAGGCAGGGCAATCGCCACAACCATAACCCCAGTCATGGCGCGTATCGCGCACGCCGCGGTAACAGCTATGGGTGTGTTCGAGAATGAGCTCCACCACCGCATCGCCGCCGAGTTCGCGGGCCAACGCCCAGGTGCTTGCCTTGTCGCAGCGCATCAGAGGCGCGTGGATGTCATAATCACTGCCGAGCCCGAGGCTGAGCGCCGGGACCAGCGCCTTCATGGTGGCGTCGCGGCAGTCGGGATAACCGGAAAAATCCACCTCTCCCGCCCCGATCACCAGATCGCGCAATCCGCGCTCATAGCCGTATGAGGCGGCGGCGGCCAGAAACAACAGATTGCGCCCGGGAACGAAGCTGGTCGGGAGACCGTCCGGCCCGGTTTCCAACGCCCCGCCACCGGTAAGGGCGCTGCCTGTCAGATCGGCGAGAAACCCCATTTCGACCAGACGGTCGGGACCGAGTTTCGCGCTCCAGTCGGGGAACGCGTCCCGCAGGTTGGACAGAAACGCTTCCCTGACCTGCAGCTCGATCTTATGGGTCTGGCCGTAATCGAAGGCAATGGTTTCCACCACGTCGAACCGGTCAAGCGCCCAGGCAAGACAGGTCGCAGAATCCTGCCCGCCGGAAAACAGCACCAGCGCCCGGCTTTCTGCCTCACTGCCCATAAGCCTGTTCCGCGCCTAGCCTTCCGCCTCGATCCCGTTGCGCAGCGTGCCGATACCCTCGATCGTCACCTCCAGCACATCGCCGGGGGTGAGATAGCCGGGCGGGTCATGCTCGATCGCGGAGCCGCCGGGCGAACCGGTGCAGATGCAATCGCCCGGCTCCAGCGGCGTAAAACGACTGATATAGGCAATCACAAAGGGCAGATCGAAAATCATCATGTCGGTGCCGCCGTCCTGGCGGGTCTCGCCATTCACTTCCGTATGGATGGTCAGCTTGGAGGAATCGGGGATTTCATCCGCCGTCACCATCCACGGCCCCATGGAGCCCGACCGCCACTGGTTCTTCACCGGGCAGTTCTGCGTGCCGCGCCCGATCCAGTTCCGGACGCTGCCTTCATTGGCAATGGTGTAGCCCGCGACATGGGAAAGCGAGTCCTCTTCTTTCACATGGCGCGCATGCTTGCCGATCACCGCCACCAGCTCGCCCTCGTAATCAAGCTGATCACCGTCATCCCTGCCGCGCACGATGGCCTCGTCATGGGCGCAGAAACTGTCGACAAAGCGCGGGAAGATACTGGGCCAGTCCGGCCGCCCGTCTTCCATCACCTCGTGATAGGCGCGGTAATTGCGCCCGACGCAGAAAATCTTGCGCGGCCGGGTAATGGGCAGGCGATAGGTCACGTCGTCAAACCCGAAATCGGGTTTGTCCGCGGCCTCAACCAGTGTTTTCATATGTGTGAGCGAGCCGTCGGCGCCGATTGCCTCACGCAGATTGGGATAGTTGGTTTCCTGAAACACCGCGCCGGAAAGATCGACAATCCCGTCATCGACCACCGCGCCGTAATGTTCCTTGTCTCCCGCGTAAAAGCTGACCAGCTTCATATTTCCGCCCTTTCAAAGCCGTTTGATTGTTGTGCTGAGATCATCCCAACTGCCGCACCCTGTCAAGCAGGACGGTAAGCGTCCGGTCGCGAATGCCTTCTTCTGCCAGATGCGCGACCGTATTTTCCAGATAATCGATATTGGCCCCGCGCCTGCCGCTGCTTGTGGCGATCCGCCGGGCCGAGGTCTCGATATCAAGCGGCGGACAGTAAAGCCGGTGATCGCGGTTGACGGTCAGGGTCACGGCGGCAAGCGGGCCGTTTTCGGTTTCAACCGTTACCGGGCGGCTGGAATAGATTTCCTCAGGCATTTCACGGGCCGATAATTGCGCCAGCACCGCCTCACGTTCCGCTTTCCGGATTTTCAGAACGAACCCGTTGCAGGAGCCGCCGCGGTCCAGCCCGAGCGACAGGCCGGGATTTTCCGGCGTGCCGCGATAAATCACCGAATGGATGCAAAATCGCCGGTGCCATCCGAACAGCCGGGCACGGCGGCGTTCGGCGACATCGAAACCGGGATCCCATAGCAACGAGCCATAGGCGAAAAACCACACATCGCCGGGATCAGACGCGGTGATCCGCGTGCGGGAAAGCGCCTGCGCCATCGTCTATCCCCGGTTCGCCAAGGCGACACCGATAACGGCGGTCGCAAATCCCGCCAGCGCCAGCGCCGACATGGTTTCGCCGAACATCGCCCAGCCCATCAGCGCGGTGGTCGGCGGGCTAAGATAGATCATCGAGGTTACCTTCGCCGCCGCGCCGCGCCTGACCAGCATAAAGAAAAGCGCGATGGCAATGACCGAAAGGCCGAGCGCCGACCAGACCAGCGCAAACCAGAATTCGCCGGTCCATTCGACGGATCGTGTCTCAAACGCAAAGGCGAGCGGCAGGATAACCGCTAGCGATCCCGCGTTCTGGATAGTCACCGCCGTGCGGATATCGACCGCGCCGCAAAACCGTTTCTGATAAAGCGTGCCGAGCGTAATGCCTGTAAGCGCGAGGACGCAGAACAGCGCGCCCCACCCTTGCGACCCTTCGGGATTGACCTTTTCCGCGACGACCAGTCCGAGACCCGCAAACCCAAGCGCCAGCCCGGCCCATTGCGTGCGGCTGACTTTTTCGCCGAGCAGCGGTGCCGACAGCGCCCCTGTAATCAAGGGCTGCAAACCGACAATCAACGCAACGATCCCGGTCGCGACACCGAGCCAGATGCCGTACCACACCCCGATCAGATAAGTCGTCTGGACCAGCCAACCAGCCACCAGCACATGGCCCGTTTCCCTCAAGCTTCCGGGCCAGACCGCCTTCCACATTAGGCAGAGCGGCAACATGAAGGCGATAGCCATCGCAAAGCGCAGCGAAAGAAAGGTAAAGGGTTCGGCATAGGGAAAGCCGTACTTCGCGCATACAAACCCGCTCGCCCAGAAAAAAACGAACAGGGCGGCGGCGGCCGCGGTCATTTGCGGCGATAGCGGCGTCTGGTTGGAAGAAGTCATCTAAACCCCGGAAACTTGCGGCGCGAAGTCTATAGGCTGGCATTGCCCGCGAAAAGCCGCCTATATGTAGGGCGATGACCATACGAACGAAAATTCTCGGCCTGATCTACCTGCTGACCGGGGCCGCCGCGCTTTACGGCGCGCTGTGGTGGCTTGGTGCCTGGTATCTCGGCGGGATGGTCGATGACTGGGTGGAAAAGCAGCGCGTGGCGGGCTGGACGGTCGAATATGCGGAAAAGACCAAATCCGGATTTCCCTTCGAATGGCGCACGAAAATCTCCAGCCCGCGCATGGCGGGTCCGATCGGTGAGGGAAGAAATATCGACTGGCGGGGCGAATATCTATTCGTCAAATGGTCGCCGTGGCAGCCGAAACATCTGGCGCTGATCAGCGGCGGCGAACACCGGGTAGAGGCGGCCGGCAAGGATTTGCCGACACGGCTCGATATAAATCTTCACAAGATTGTCGCGCTAATCGGCCTCGGACGCGACCTGCCCCGCCAATACGGCATCAAGGCCGACGGCGTTTCTGTCGCGGCCGCCGGACAAAAGCCGGTATCCGTCACGCGCTTTATTGCTGACACAACGCTTCAGGCGCCCGACGAAACACAACAGGGCGTGCCGGAAAAGGCCGCCGTGGCCGCCGATCTTTACGGGCTGACCTTACCGGAAGGGATCGAGGCTCCGCTCGGACGCACGATCAGCCGGGCCTCTCTGGAGGCGGGGCTTTCGGGCGAATTGAGAGGCGCGGAAAACCGCGCGGCGATGTTCGCCCGATGGCGCGATAGCGGCGGGGTCATCGATCTTCGCAAGTTCGATGCCGATTGGGGCGCGGTGTCGCTCAGATCCAGCGGCACCTACACTCTCGATTCCAATCTCCGGCCACTCGCGGCGCTCAAGCTGGAACTCACGGGCTTTCAGCAGGCATTGGATGCGTTGACCCGGACGGGGGCGATCCGCCCGTCGCAATTGTTGCTGTTGCGGTTCGGTCTGCGGGCGCTCAGCACACCGGACCCGTCGGGCGGCGAAAAAATATCCATCTCCATCGCCGCACAGGATGGCTGGTTGTCGGTCGGCCCGGTGAAGCTTATCCAGCTAAAACCGGTCGCGAATTAGGGGTCAGTCGTC
>Ga0181588_10004070_pt1 | contig 12088 bp, 10 predicted proteins | sample 071ome_26_FD_148607 | JGI IMG/M metagenome (GOLD analysis project Ga0181588, IMG submission 148607) | Coastal salt marsh microbial communities from the Groves Creek Marsh, Skidaway Island, Georgia - 071409BT metaG (spades assembly) | ecosystem: Environmental > Aquatic > Marine > Intertidal zone...
AACCGCGACGACTTCTACTGGACACTGCACGCAGTCTTCGTGAATCGGCGCGATCAGCGCGAGATCTTCGATCAGGCCTTCCACGTCTTCTGGCGCAATCCGAAGCTGCTCGAACGCATGCAGCAGCTTGTCCTGCCCTCCTTCGTGGACCCGGACGCCCAGCAGCAGGCCGAGGAGATGAACCGGCGCCTCGCCGAGGCCCTGAAGAAAGACGCCGAGATGCCCGGCGAGGGCGAAGGCGATCAGGACAATGAAGACCCGGATGTGACCGTCGATGCGGTAATGACCTGGTCCGCCAACGAGCTGCTGCAGCACACCGACTTCGAGAAAATGTCGAAGGAAGAACTGGAGATTGCCAAGCGCGCCATCGCCCATATGCGCCTGCCTATCATGGAAGTGCCGACGCGCCGCTTCCACCGAGACCGCAACGGCCGCCGGATCGACATGCGAGCGACTCTGCGCGCGGCGCTGCGCGGTGGCGGAGCATCCATCCCGCTGCAATACCGCAAGCGCAAGCGCCGTCACCCGCCGCTTGTGGTGCTATGCGATATCTCGGGCTCCATGAGCCGGTATTCGCGCATGGTGCTGCACTTCATGCACGCGATCACCAACGACCGCGACCGGGTCCACACCTTCCTGTTCGGCACGCGGCTGACCAACGTCACGCGTCAGCTTCGCTACAAGGACGTGGACGAGGCACTCGACAAGGTGTCGGAGGCCGTCGATGACTGGTCGGGCGGAACGCGCATCGGCCACTCCCTGCACGATTTCAACACCAACTGGTCACGCCGCGTGCTCGGCCAGGGTGCGGTGGTGCTCTTCATCAGCGACGGGCTGGACCGCGACGCCGCAGACGGTCTGGAAAAGGAAATCGAACGCCTGCACATGAGCTGCCGCCGCTTGATCTGGCTGAACCCGCTCCTACGTTATGACCGTTACGAGCCCAAATCGCTCGGCGCGCAGGCGCTGTTGCCGCATGTCGATGATTTCCGCTCGATCCACAATCTCGAAAGCCTGGACCAACTGGCCAAGGTGCTGACCGATCCCGCACCCCAGACCGGCCACCGGGCCCGCCCTGCGCTGGAGGCAGCACAATGAGCCAGACCCCTTCGGATATTCAGGCCTTCGATCACGACGATGTCGTCGAACAGGCCGCTGCCTGGCGCAAGTCCGGCAAGGATGTTGCCATCGCCACGGTGGTCAGCACCTGGGGCTCCTCCCCGCGCCCGACTGGCAGCCAGTTGGCCGTCGATCAGGACGGCAACATGGTCGGCTCCGTCTCCGGCGGCTGCATCGAGGGCGCGGTCGTTTACGAGGCGCGCGAAGTGATGAACGACGGCAAGCCCCGCCTGCTCGACTTCGGCGTCACCGATGAAATGGCCTGGGAAGTCGGCCTTGCCTGCGGCGGCAAGGTCGAGGTCTGGGTCGAGCGGCTCGACTGAGGCAACCATGCGTCCCGAAACACTGGAAAAACTGCTGCAGGCCCGGTCCAGCAAACAGCCGGTCGCCCTCGTCTCCGAACTGGAGACCGGCGACCAGATGCTTGTCTATCCGGACCGGACCGAAGGCGATCTAAACCTGGGCGACGAACAACTCGCAGCCGTGCGCGCCGCCATCCGAGACGACAAGAGCGGACGTATTGCATCCGACAATACCCAGCTGTTCGCCAAGATCTTCAATCCGCCCAAGCGGATCATCATCGTCGGTGCGGTGCACATCGCCCAGCCGCTGGTCACACTCGCCCAGACATCCGGCTATGAGGTCGTGATCGTCGATCCGCGCGGCGCGTTCGCCACAAAGGACCGCTTCCCGGGTGTGACCCTGAGCGAGGACTGGCCGGACGACGCGTTGAAGGCGCTGGCCATCGACAACCGCACCGCTGTCGTCACGCTGACCCACGATCCGAAGCTGGACGACCCCGCGCTGCACGTCGCGCTGCGCTCGGACGCGTTCTACATCGGCTCGCTCGGCAGCCGCCGCACCCATGGTGCACGCGTGGAACGCCTGACCGAGGAAGGCTATAGCGAGGACGAGATCGCCCGCATCCATGCTCCCATCGGCCTGGACATCAAGGCGAAGAGCCCGGCCGAGATCGCCATCTCGATCATGGCGCAGATCACCCAGGTCCTGCGCGCGGAATGAAGTTCGGGCCCCTTCCCGTCCGCCATGCGCTCGGCACGACCCTCGTGCACGGGCAAACGCTGGGCGGCCACCGGTACCGGAAGGGACAGTTCCTCGACGCCGAAGACATTGCACGGCTCGAGGCCGCCGGTGTTGCCGAGATCACCGTCGCGCTGTTCGAGGACAGCGACGTGGACGAGAACACCGCCGCGCGCCGTCTGGCAGAAGCTGCCGCGGGGGCCGGGGTTCGCGCCGGTATCGCCGGCACCGGCCGCGTCAACCTGTTTGCCGAACAACCCGGAATCGCGCTGCTGGATGCGGCCGCCATTGACCGGATCAACGCCATCGACGAGGGGATTACCATCTCCACCCTGCGCCCCTTCGACCGGGTGGAGGACGATCAGGTCGTCGCAACCGTCAAGATCATCCCGTTCGCCGTCTCCGAGACCGCGCTGTCGGGCGCCGAGGAGCAGGCCAGGCACGAACACGGCCTCGTGTCCGTGCGCGGCTACCGGTCACGCAGCGTGGCCCTGATCCAGACGAAACTTCCCGGTCTCAAGGACAATGTCGCCGACAAGACCGAACAGGTGATCCGCCAGCGCGTCGAGGCGCTGGAAGGTGCTTTCGCCGTGCCCCGTCGCACCGGACACAGCGTCGAGGCCCTGTCGGCGGAAATCACCGATGTGGTCACTGCGGGCGCCGAGCTGGTCCTTGTGGTCGGCGCATCGGCGACGGTGGACCGGCAGGACGTGATCCCCGCGGCCATCGTCGCGGCGGGCGGTGAGATTGACCATTTCGGCATGCCCGTCGATCCGGGAAACCTGACCGTGCTGGCGCATCTGGGCGATGTGCCCGTGCTGGCCCTGCCCGGCTCCGCGCGCTCCCCGCGCCCGGGCGGCAACGACATTGTGCTGGAGCGCCTGATGGCGGATATCCCGGTCACAGGCGCGGACATTATGGCCATGGGTGTCGGCGGGCTTCTGAAGGAAATCCCCTCCCGCCCGATGCCGCGGCGTGACGCGGCGCCCCGTCGCGATGCAGCCGGCACGTCCGGCAGACAATTCGCCTGTATCGTGCTGGCAGCGGGTCAGTCGCGGCGCATGGGCGAGACCAACAAACTGCTGATATCGGTCGAAGGCAAGCCGATGGCGCAGCATGCGCTGGACGCCGCACGTGCTGCCGGGTGCAGTCCGATTGTCGTCGTTACCGGCCACGCGGCCGAAGACGTGCGCGCAGCGCTGGGTCCGGACGTCACCTATGTCCACAATCCCGACTATGCCGACGGGCTCAGCACGTCCCTGCGTGCGGGCGTCACCGGCCTGCCCGAGAACTGTGACGGCGTGATTGTCGCGCTGGGGGACATGCCCAGGGTGACGGCCGCGCATCTGAAAGCCCTGATGCACGCCCATGATCGTGACGAAGGCCATTTGATCTGCGTTCCCACCTGGAACGGCAAACGCGGCAATCCCGTCCTCTGGGACCGCCGGTTCTTCGCGGACATGGCAACGCTGGGCGGCGATGTCGGGGCCAAACACCTGATCGGCAGCAATGAGGATCTGGTGGTCGAGGTACCTCTCGACGACGACGCCATCCTGATCGATGTGGATTCCCCGCAGGCCCTGCGCGAACTTTCCGAACGCGGCGTGCAGGTCGAGGAGCTGGGCTAACTCTCGCGGTCGAGAAGAGCCCCGTTCATTTCCCGCGCGACGGACAACACGGCCAGATTTGCCTTGTAGGCATGTGCGGCGCGGTGTGTCTCCACCAGCTCTTCGGCAAGGTTCGCCCCGGGCATGTTCACAAGCCCGGCTATCCCGGCGCGCAGATCGTTTGCCATGTTTTGATCGCACTGACCGGAACAGCCGCCACACGCGCCGCGCCCCGGTTCCACAGTCTGCGCTGCGGTCCTGGGGATGTAACCTTCCGTCCGGCTGTTGGCGATATTCTCCGCCGCAATTCCCAGCCTTTGCGCACTGACCCGCAAGCCTGATACCGCTGTCTGGAACGCCTGAATCATCTTCCCGTCTCCATCGCCTCGACTGTGAGATGGACACGGAGGGGTTTTCATTCCAATCAATGGCATTTTCGGAGGTTTTTCATAACTCTCCGAACCGCTCTCGACACCTTGCATTCAAAAGGCCGGCCGGCTCGCCAAAGAAAACCCGCCGCGCAACTCACGCGGCGGGCTGTCCATGAATTTCTGTTGTAACGGCTTACCAGGTTGCCTTGCTGGTTTGCCCACCCGATGCGAAGGCGCGCTTAAGGTCATCAAGCTCCTCGCAGCCCGAAGGGCATAGCTTCTCGAGTTTCGCCAGCTGCTGTTTGGCCAGCTCCTTGCGGTCGGTCTCAAGATAAAGCTCGCCGGAATACTCCAGCGCACCCTTGTGGTCCGGATTGAGCCGCAGGGCGCGCTTGTAATTCCGTTCCGCGCTCTCATAGTCTTTCGACTTGCGGTAGCTGAATCCGAGCAAGTTATAGGCATCCGCCTCGCGCGGATTGGTATCGACGATATCTTTCAGCACATTGATGGCACCGTCATAGTTTTCTGCACGGATCAAACCTTCCGCTTTCGCGAGCTGGGTCTTCACCTGCGCGGGGGTGAGTTCTGTAGTGGTCGAGGTGCCGGCGGCAAAGGCGCCGCCGGAACCAAAGGCTAGAAAGGACGCAACGATAGCCGTCGCAATGCTTCCACGCATGTCAATTTGTCTCCGGTCATTGGCCAGGGGCCACTCGACGCCCCTATTCACTTTTTCAGAAGGCACCTAGAATCACACTTCAGTGCCTGAAGGTTATGCTACCGTTATTTTCAAGGTAGGGACAAACACAAGCCGTTCAATACCAATGGCATCCACCGAGCAGCCGGTTTCGCGAAAATCCGCGAGAACCGCAGGAAATATTCGCATTCGCGTCACCAAATCGGGGCTTCGGCTGGGCACCGGCCTTGTGCTGTTTGCCTTCGTCTTCGCACATCTGCTGAACCACTCGCTAGGCTTGATTTCTTTGGACGCACTGGAGGCAGGCCACCGCATTTTCGAAATCGTCTGGCAAAACCCCGTTGCAAACCTGCTGGTCCTAACCTCGATCGTCATCCACATGAGCCTCGCACTGCTCGCCGTCTATGGACGTCGCCGGCTCAAGATGAATATCGGTGAGGTCGCACAGCTCTTGCTGGGCTTCGCGGCCCCCGCCCTACTTGTCAGCCACATTCTGGGCACACGCATCGCGGAAGAACTCTACGACACCTCGGGCGGCTATCCCTATGTGCTGCTGGCCCTTTGGGTGGACGCCCCATTGCACGGTGTACGTCAGTCCGCCGCCACCCTCGTGGTCTGGGTCCACGCATGTATAGGACTTTACTACTGGCTGCGGCTGAAGCCGTGGTTCAACCGGGCCATGCCGTGGCTCTATGGCACCGCCCTACTTCTACCCGTCCTTTCCCTTCTCGGTTTTGTGATTGCCGGTCGTTCGGTCTCGCAGCTGGTCGACGCTGATCCGGGATCCCGGGTGGATATAGCCATCAACGCCAGCGCGCCAGTCCCGGAACAAATCGCCTTCCTGAACCGTCTGGAGGAATGGACACTTATTGGGCTCGCCACGGCAATTGTCCTTACCCTAGTTGCGCGCGGCATTCGCCTCCACCTCGAACAACGCGCAGGGATGATCCGCATCACCTATCCTGAAGGACGCTCGGTGACAGTGGCGCCCGGCACAACAATCCTTGAGACGAGCCAGTTCCATGACTTACCCCACGCGGGCGTGTGCGGCGGACGCGGGCGCTGCTCCACCTGCCGTGTACGGATAAACGGTTCGCTGGACAATCTGCCGCCGCCTGACGAGTCGGAGACCAAGGTTCTGCGCCGGGTCGGTGCGGCGCCCGATGTGCGGTTGGCCTGCCAGGTCCGCCCGGTCAAGGATATTTCCGTCACGCCGCTCCTGCCGCCAAATGCAAGTCCGCGCGACGGCTTCGCAAAATCGGCGGCAATGCAGGGTCAGGAGCAGGAAATCACCATCCTGTTCGCAGACATACGTGGATTTACGACGTTCTCGGAGCAGAAGCTGCCCTATGACGTCGTCTTCATGCTCAACCGGTACTTTCGCTCCATGGGTGAGGCCATCGAGCAAACGGGTGGGCGCGTGGACAAGTTCATCGGCGACGGCATCATGGCGCTATTCGGGATCGATGGAAATTCACGCGACGGCGCACGGGCCGGACTGGCCGCCGCCATCAAGATGTCCGAGAATCTTGACGGCCTCAACGAGCTACTGAAGGCTGACCTTCCGCAGCCGCTGCGGATCGGCATAGGTGTTCATACTGGCACGGCTATTGTCGGCGAGATGGGTTACGGCCCGGCCATCTCCGTGACGGCCATTGGCGACACGGTCAATACTGCAAGCCGCCTAGAGGCTAAAACCAAGGATTTTGGTGTGCAGCTGATCGTATCTCAGAACCTCGTAGACCTCGCGCAGATCGACACAGGCGCGTTTCGCCACGAGCAGATCGAGTTGCGCGGAAAGCGCGAACCTATGGCGATCTTGGTGTGCGATGATGTCAAGACGCTACAGGCTCAGATGGGAGACGCCGCAGCGGGTAAAGCGATGCAGGCCGCGAACTAAACTTAAGCTGCACGGTCGGCGGAATCGCGTTTGTGTTTACGGCAAAGCCCACATTCTCATCGGACCTGACACCGAAGTAGGCGTGCAGACCAGTCTCAACAGGGCGGGCCACTTGTCGAACAGGGAAAACTTCGCAGCCGGGGCAACTGGGGCCCCGGTTCTGTCTTTTCGTTCTTGGTACTGAGCACCACCACTCATGTCTCCGCTGCGTTTCCCTTCGAATAAGCACGCAGGTTGAAATGACGCGTTAACACAATAATATGATGGCACGTTTTTACTGCGCGTCTCAGACACCCCGATGCGCCAGACCACCGTCAATACTCGTTGCCGTACCTGTGATATAGGACGCCGGCTCTCCCGCCAAGAACACGGCCAAAGACGCAAATTCATCCGGACGGCCGATACGTCCCATGGGGATCTCAGCCGCCATTTCCGCGGCAACAACCTCAGTGTCGGTGCCGCGCTGTTCGGCGTTCGCCTGAACCAAAGAGCGAATGCGGTCGGTCTCGATGCGGCCCGGCATCAATGCGTTGATTGTGACCCCATCCGGTGCGACTTCAAGGGACAAGGTCTTGGCCCAGTTGGTCAGCGCGATCCGCAAGGCATTCGAAATACCGAGCTGCGCGATCGGCTCAATCACCCCTATGGAGGTTACAAGCAGCAGTCTCCCCCAGCCCTGCGCTCGCATACCCGGCAACAGATGGCCGGTCAGCCGCGTGACCGAGATAAACATGGATTCGAAGTACTGCCGCCACGTGTCGGAATCGACCTCGCTCACCGCGCCAAAGGGCGGGCCACCGGTGTTGTTCACGAGGATATCGATCCCTCCCAGATGGTCTTCGCAAAACTCTGCGAGGGCATCCACCGCCGCCATGTCACCCATGTCGCAGGCGGTGCCGAACGCCTCGACGCCGTGCTCATTCGAGATCTCCCGCGCGGCTTGAACACAGGCATTACCATTGCGGCTGGCGACAACCACTCGCACGCCCTCTGCGGCCAGTCCTTCGGCAATCGCTCGACCGATCCCCTTGCTGGCTCCGGTGACGAGTGCGCGCTTGCCTGCCAGACCGAGATCCATTCCCACACTCAGGAAGCGTTTTCGGTATCGGCCAAGACGTCTCCGACCGGCTTGGTCATGTTCGAGAACAGCGCACTGGGGATCCAGTACACCCAGTCAGCAACCCGTTTGTTAATGGCTTGAGCGGCCGCGCGCGCGGCCCCGGCAGCGTCAGACTGGTCCTTAGGATCGCCCTCATAGGAGGCTTCGAACACAGCCCAGCGCTTCTTGTCGATCTCCGCCATGCGCATGCGCACCACCAGACTATCGAACGTCTGGACCTCGGCCACCTGCGCACCGGCGGGCAGTTCCAGGTCCTTAAGCGGCTTCACGTCTTCCAGTTCCAAATTGGCAAGCGCCCGGCTGACCGGCCGGACCTTGTCAGGGTCGACCTTACGGCCTTCCGAAGCGCCCTCGACCGCAAATGCGTCCTCCGGCTTCTCCCGTATCAGAGCATAGGCCCCCTCGCCCTCGCCGATGGCGATGCGCGCGACTGAATCCGCCGGCACGCTGACGATGGTACGCGCCAGCCATGGTACCAACCGCGTCTGGACATTGGTCACGCCCGTGACCAGCCACACGTCGTTTGTACCGGGAAAACGAATGTAGGTACCGCTTGACCGGCCTTCGAAAAAACGCGCGCTGGGACGGCCGACGATCAGGTCGGCTAGCACGCCGCCATCCGAGCTGGCGACGGTCACATGGGCGGAATCGGCGAATTCCTCTGTGATATCTTGGACTTCCAGTCGATGGAAACGCGCGGGATTCGCGGTCTTCCGCTCGACGAAGCGCATATCTGCGAGACCTGAGACAAGGCGGCGAACATCACTGCCCTGCACCGGATAGCCATAGCGCTCTGGCGAAATCCAGTCGTCACCCTCACGCACGAGGTTGACCGGTCCGAAGCGGCTCTCGATCACCACACGGGCCGCTGCATCCGGGTTCGCGCGCAACTCCGCAAACACCGCATCACGCTTGACCAGATCGAAGGTGGCGGTCTCCCGACCAAGGCCAATGACGACGGTCAGGACGACGGTCACGACCGTGACGACCAGCCAGCCGAGGAATATGCGTGGGCTCATCGTTTCATCCCCCCTTAGTGCAGCACGGTGCGGTGGTAGCGTGCACGCCGGCCCCGGCGAACGATCGCCAGCACGACCGCAAGAAACGCAACCAACACGGATACCGCCCAAATGTTGAGGAGGCGCACCTCGCGTTCGAGCGTTTCCACGTCCTTGCGCAAGGACAATTGCACGTCCCGTAACTCGCGGCGCAGGTCGAGCATCTCGATACGGAAATTGTCGATTTCCTGCTGCTGCTTGGATGTCAGTAGAACACCCGTGGACTGTTCCTCGCGCTGGAGCTTCTCGATGGTCTGTTCCATCTCCGCAATACGCCCGAGTAGTTCTTGCTCCTTTGCGCGGAACTTGTTGTCTGCCTCGGCGCGCATCTCGTCGATCACAGTGAACGGCCGGATCGTCAGACCGCGTCCGCGCAGGGACAAAAGACCCTGATTGCCACGTACATTGTCGATGGAGTTAATAAAGAAGTCCGCGTTGTTGGCCGTCGGAACGGCGACACGCTCCCCGGCCACGTCACGAACCTGCGCCCAGTTCTGGTCGGCGAGCATATCAACATCACCGATCAGGATGATGTTAGCGGGCGTACCGGCTTCCTTGCGGTGCGCCGAAGTTAATGCTTCGCGCGCTGTATCATCGGCCTGCGCCTCCAGCACCTTCTCGGGCGGACCATTAGGGAAAGCCGAGGATACCGGCCCTGTCAGGCGGGCAGCCAAGGTATAGACGGTATCCTGGGATTCGAACTTGTCGCGCAGCGCAATTGGGTTAGGCTGCTGGGAGACGCCGAACGCACTCATCAGGTCCGAATTGGGCGAGGTGAATACCAAAGGCTCCAGGGTCGATTTAGCCCCCTTCTTCGCCGTGAACGTTCCGGCAGAACTAACTACCAGTCGCTGGAGCTGGGTCGTCAACGCATCTTCCTTAGCAAAGCGTGTGCCCTGCATATCGAGCCAGGCCACGTAGTCCACCACCACCTGCCGGCCCGTTTCCGGATTGGGGAAACCAACGCGGATGGCGTCGTCCAGGTTCGCCACGAACTCGCCGCGCGGCACCTCCACGCCCCAGGCGTTCAGCAGAGGTTCGATCGCAGCCTGCCCGACACCCGGCGGCGGCAACTGCCCTGCGGCCGGCCCCGCCAGTGCATAGGATTCAGCATAAGGGTCGGCAAACGCCACGACGCGACCGCCATTCATAACGAACTGGTCCATGTCGTAGAGTAGCGCATCCTTGATCGAATGGGCGGCGGCGATGACCAGTACCGCCGTGTCTTCTGGCAGTTCGGTCGCGTCCCGGTCGAGCACGCGCACATCGAAGAACTGCTGCAAACCGTCGAGGACAAGCCAGGGTGTGAAGTTGTCGAACTGGGTACCTTGCAACGGAAGATCACTGACCAGCGCGACCACGGGCTTTTCCGGATCAGCCAGGTTCGAGATCATCCGCGTCAGATCGTATTCTAGAAACGGGCTGCGGTCGGGCGCGAGATACCCGATCGCATCCACGTCGTCTGTGGAATTGGTACCCGCAATGCCGAAATAGACCCTCGCGCCCGACTGGTCGAAGGGTAGCCCCTGCAACCCGTCGCTCACCGCCAAGTCTTCTTCCGGAGAGAAAGGCTGCGGGTCGAAATACTTGATGCGAACCTTCCCGCCCGACAGACGTTTATACTCGTCCAGCAGCTCGCGAACCCGGTCAGCATGGCGCGCGATATCCGGGCCGATCTCGTCGAACTTCTCGGAGTAATACAGGCGCAGGTCGATCGGCTCATCCAGCGAGGCCAGCACCTCGCGGGTCCCGTCGGACAGGGTGAACAGCCGATCCTCGGTCAGATCAAGGCGCGCGCTAGTAAACAAGGCGTTCACCAGCGCGTTGAACGCCAGGAAGAAGACGATCGCCAGCGCAATTGAGCCCCAGGCGAGCGCCGTACGGTCGGCGTTACGGATCTTGGCCCACATAGCTCAGACCCCCTTCTTCGCTTCGACGATCGCGGTATTCACGAAAAGCGCAACGCCGATCACCGACAGAAAGAACACGATGTCGCGGATGTCGATCACCCCGCGAGCGATCTCGGTGAAATTGGTCAGGAAACTCATTTCCGCAATGGCCTCGACAAAGGTCGGGGGCGTCCAGGCGCGGAAGAAGGACTGAATAATCTCCACCCCGCTCATCATGAATATGAAGCAGACGGCGGATGCCAGCACAAAGGCAATCACCTGGTTCTTGGTGAGCGCCGACACGCAGGAACTCAACGCCAGGAACCCGCCCGCGACCAGCCAGCTTCCGATATAGGCAGCGAGGATGATCCCATTGTCGGGATTGCCAAGATAATTGACGGTCAGCCACATCGGAAACGTCAGCGCCAGTGCGATGCCCGCGAAGATCCAGGCCGCGAGAAACTTGCTAATCACGATCTCGCCCGTAGTCACGGGTAGCGTCAGCAGGAACTCGATCGTGCCGGACTTACGTTCCTCGGCCCAAAGGCGCATACCCACCGCCGGTATCAGGAACAAGTAGAGGTATGGGTGATAGATAAAGAAGACCTGCAAATCGGCTTGTCCCCGGTCGAGCCAGCCACCAAAGAAGAAGGTCAAGCCGCCAGCGAGTGCCAAGAAGATCACGATGAATACGTAGGCCAGCGGTGAGGTGAAATACGCCGCGAGCTCGCGTTTGAAAACAATCCAGATGTTATGCATGGGACACCTCCCCGGTATCGGGTGCCTTTAGACCTTCCACCTTGAAGGTCAGATCTCGGAAGACATCTTCCAGCCGGCCGCGCTCGACGAAAATTTCGCTCACGTCGATACCATTTTCGCTGATAGCGTTACGCACCTCGACGAGGATTTCACCGCCGCCCCGGGCAACGGCCAGGATTTCGACGGTATCTCCCACCTGGGAGGTCCGCTGTACGCCGCTGACCGATGGAAGGGCGCTGAGCACCTGTGTGCAGTTGTCCACCAGCGCGGCGGACAGGCGGATGCCGACTGCATTGTGTAGCCGCGAGCGGGCTTGCAGGCTCAGCGGATCTTGATCGGCCACCAGCTTACCCTTGGCGATGATGATCGCGCGTGAACAAACCGCCTCGACCTCTTCAAGGATGTGGGTGGAGATGATGACGGCCTTCTTACCCGCCATCTCCTTCAGCAGTTCTCGCACCTCGTGCTTTTGGTTCGGGTCGAGGCCATCGGTTGGCTCGTCGAGAATCAGAACGTCGGGATCGTGGACG
>Ga0181588_10004073_pt1 | contig 12087 bp, 10 predicted proteins | sample 071ome_26_FD_148607 | JGI IMG/M metagenome (GOLD analysis project Ga0181588, IMG submission 148607) | Coastal salt marsh microbial communities from the Groves Creek Marsh, Skidaway Island, Georgia - 071409BT metaG (spades assembly) | ecosystem: Environmental > Aquatic > Marine > Intertidal zone...
GGCTATTTTTTTTGCAGCGCCTCATACAATGAGCGCCGTTCACCGCTTTCCGCGCCATTAACCCAAGTGAAGGCAGCTACTGCCTCGCGAGCCTTCGGAAACCAGAGTCACTAAGGTCCACGCCAAAATCCCGTCCTATTGCGCCTCATTTAGAGGATGCAGACATTGAACCGATTACGCTCGGCTGGTGTACACTCCGCGCGCCCTCACGCACTCTCACAGGCCAGAGACCGAATTCACCATGAAAGCGCTTCGCAACATTGCCATCATTGCTCATGTCGACCACGGTAAGACCACGCTGGTTGACTGCTTGCTGCAGCAATCTGGCACGCTCGACCGAAAGAACGAGGGCGCTCAGCGAATCATGGATTCCAATGATCAGGAGCGAGAGCGCGGCATCACCATTCTCGCCAAAAATACGGCGATTAATTGGAATGATTACCGTATTAACATTGTCGATACGCCGGGTCACGCCGATTTTGGCGGCGAAGTAGAGCGGGTGCTATCGATGGTGGACTCGGTGCTGCTGTTGGTCGATGCGGTGGATGGCCCTATGCCTCAGACGCGCTTCGTGACTGCCAAGGCTTTTGCGCGTGGTTTGAACCCCATCGTGGTGGTGAACAAAGTAGACCGCCCGGGTGCTCGCCCTGATTGGGTGGTTGACCAGGTCTTTGACCTTTTTGACACCTTGGGTGCGACGGAGGAACAGCTGGATTTCCCCGTCATTTTTGCATCAGCGCTCAATGGTATCGCGGGTGAGGACTACAACGACATGGCGGCGGATATGGCCCCGCTATTTCAGGCGATCGTCAACAAGGTTGCGCCGCCCGCAGTCAATGCAGAGGGGCCCTTGCAGCTACAGATTTCCGCTCTTGACTACAACAGTTATGTCGGCGTTATCGGTGTAGGCCGCATTACCCGTGGCGTGCTCACACCCAATACGGCGGTGGCGATCGTCGATCGGGCTGGCGATCAGCGTGGCGGTAAAGTACTGCAAGTCATGGGTTTTCTGGGGTTGGAGCGCGTCGAGGCAGACCGCGCTGAGGCGGGTGATATCGTCTGTGTTACTGGTATCGACGCGCTCAATATTTCCGATACGCTCTGTGATCCCGCCCGCCCCGAGGCGCTGCCAGCGCTGAACGTCGATGAGCCTACGGTGAGTATGACGTTTCAGGTGAACGATTCGCCCTTCGCCGGTCGCGAGGGCAAATACGTGACGTCGCGTAACATCAAGGAGCGCCTTGATCGTGAGCTGATCCATAACGTCGCACTGCGAGTGGAACAGGGCGACAGTCCCGACAAGTTCAAAGTATCCGGTCGTGGGGAGTTACACCTCTCGGTCTTGATCGAGAATATGCGCCGGGAAGGCTTTGAGCTGGGGGTGTCCCGGCCCGAAGTGATTCAAAAGGTGATCGACGGCCAATTATCAGAGCCTTATGAGATGTTGGTGATTGATTGCGAGGATGCCCATCAGGGCGGGGTGATGGAAGAGCTCGGGTTCAGACGCGCGGAACTCCAGAACCTGATTACTGATGGCGCCGGTCGGGTACGGCTGGAGTTCGTAGTGCCCGCGCGCGGGTTGATTGGTTTTCGCTCACAGTTTCTAACGCTGACCTCGGGTTCCGGGATCATGACCCATGTTTTTGATCACTACGGGCCGGTCGCCAAGTCGGAGCTGGGTGCCCGCAATAACGGCGTACTGGTATCAATGATATCCGGCAAGACCCTGGCTTATGCGCTGTTCAGCCTTCAGGAACGTGGCCGTCTTTTTATCGAGCCCAACGTCGATGTCTATGAAGGCCAGATCATGGGGCTGCACAGTCGCGGCAACGATCTGGTGGTGAACCCCACTAAAGGTAAGCAGCTGACTAATGTTCGTGCTTCGGGGACTGATGAGGCTGTCATACTCACACCGCCGGTGCTGCACAGCCTCGAGCAGGCACTGGAATTCATTGACGAGGATGAATTGGTAGAGGTCACACCCACCAGCATTCGGTTGCGAAAAAAACTGCTGCTAGAGCATGAGCGAAAGCGCGCCGCGCGATCAGCCGCCTGATTTTCCAAAATGCTTGAGCATTTCAATATGGGGGATGTCATCCTCCAGGTAGGGGCCGCGGGTAGCCGCAAATCCCAGGGATTCGTAAAAGGGCTGCAAATAAGCCTGTGCACTGAGGCGCACGCCCTCAGGCCATCGACTCTCACAGAACGCGAGCGCCGTATTCATTAGGTCGCGGCCCAGACCCAACCCGCGATATGCGGGATCGATACCTACCCTGCCAACAGCGCATTCGTCATAGCTAATCCCTGGAGAGACAACGCGTAAAGTGCCAATGAGCTGCTGGTCATCAAGCAGTTCAAGATGCCAGCAATGAGGATCTTTCTCGTCAACTTCCTGATAGGGGCACTGTTGCTCCACAACAAAAATAGCGGTCCGCAGGGTCAGCAGGCGATGCCATTCCCGGACGCTGAAAGCGTCGAAGTGTCGCCAGCGACGGGTCAGCGCAGTGAGATCTTTGTTGGTTAGCGGTGTCATTGTGTGTCCTCAACAACCTTTTCAATGTGGGTGGCCATCGGATCAGGGACTCCGTGGTATTTCGGCTTCCGGGTGCGTTAGGATAACGCGCTTGCAGGTGTCCCCAGAGGCGTCTGCGTCACTTGCCTGATGAGAGTTTCAAGACCATGACAGATTTGATGCAGCCGGCGACCGATGTCGAGCAGCTCTCGCTGAAGGATTATGCCGAGAAAGCGTATCTCGACTACTCGATGTACGTCATTCTCGATCGCGCCTTGCCGCATATTGGCGACGGGCTCAAGCCGGTGCAGCGACGCATTGTATATGCCATGAGCGAGCTCGGGCTTAAGGCGAGCGCCAAATACAAAAAATCCGCTCGAACGGTGGGTGACGTGATTGGCAAATTTCACCCCCATGGCGATAGCGCAGCCTATGAGGCGATGGTCCTCATGGCGCAGGATTTCTCTTACCGTTATCCGCTGGTGGACGGGCAGGGCAACTGGGGTTCCCCGGACGATCCCAAGTCTTTTGCCGCGATGCGCTACACGGAGTCTCGCCTGACCGCCTACGCCGATGTGCTCCTTTCCGAACTTGGTCAGGGCACTGTTGACTGGCAGCCTAATTTTGACGGGACCCTGGACGAACCTGTGGTGCTTCCCGCTCAGGTACCCAATTTGCTTTTGAATGGCACCACCGGGATTGCGGTGGGCATGGCTACCGACATTCCACCCCACAATCTTGCAGAAGTTGTTGCTGCTGCGATTCATTTGCTTGAATCACCTAAAGCCAGCGTTGCCGACCTTTGCCAGTTCATCAAGGGACCTGATTTCCCGACTGAGGCCGAAATAGTGACCCCGGCTGACGAAGTGTTGGCGCTTTACGAAACGGGTCGCGGTGCGCTGAGGGTGCGCGCTGCCTACACAGTGCAAGACGGTGCCGTCGTTATCCACGCCCTGCCTTATCAGGTGTCGGGTGCCAAGGTGCTGGAGCAGATCGCCGCGCAAATGCAGGCTAGGAAATTACCCATGGTTTCTGACTTGCGTGACGAATCTGACCACGAGCATCCCACCCGTCTGGTTTTGGTGCCCAGATCCAACCGCATCGAAGTCGATGCCGTGATGAGCCATCTTTTTGCCACCACGGATCTAGAGCGCTCCTATCGGGTCAACCTCAACGTCATCGGTATCGACGGCAGACCCGGCGTGAAGTCACTGCTGACCATTCTCAAGGAATGGCTGACCTTCCGTAAGGCGACGGTCAAGCGCCGGTTGGCTCACCGGCTCGATCGCGTCGAGAGACGACTGCATATCCTCGATGGTTATCTGATTGCTTTCCTCAACATCGATGAAGTGATTCGCATTATCCGCGAGGAGGATGAGCCGAAGCCTGCGCTCATCAAGGCTTTCAAGATCACAGATATTCAGGCAGAGGCAATCCTCGATCTGAAGCTGAGGAATTTGGCAAAGCTCGAAGAAATGAAAATTCGGGGCGAGCAGGATGAGTTGGCGGCCGAACGCGACAGTCTCAAAAAGACCCTCGGGAGTGATGCGCGATTAAAGACGCTCATTAAGCGCGAACTTAACGCAGTCGTCGCAAATCATGGCGACGCTCGGAGGTCGCCACTGATCACCCGCGAGGAGGCGAGGGCTTTCAGCGAATTGGAGCTCACCACTGCGGACCCCCTGACGATTGTTCTTTCGGAGAAGGGCTGGATTCGGGCAGCGAAGGGGCACGACATTGACCCGACAGCACTCAGTTATAAATCGGGGGATAGTTTTCGATTTGCGGCCCGAGGCAGGTCAAACTTGCCGACCGTAGTACTGGATTCCACCGGGCGCGCCTACACTATTCCCACGCATCAACTGCCGTCTGCGCGGGGGCAGGGTGAGCCATTGACGGGCAGGATCAACCCGCCGTCAGGTGCCACCTTTGAAGGGCTACTGACTGGACAGGAGGGCGATCGCTTTTTGCTCGCCAGCGATGCCGGCTATGGCTTTGTTGTGCAATTTGCGCAACTGCAGGCCAAAAATAAAGCGGGAAAGGCGTTGCTGACATTACCCAAGAACGCCCGGGTGTTGCCGCCGGCGACGATTTCAGGGGCTTCGGATTCGTGGGTTGTGGTAGCGACCAACGAAGGGCGAATGCTCGTTTTTTCACTCAGCGACGTGCCTGAGCTTGCTCGGGGCAAAGGGAATAAGTTGATCGGTATCCCCTCCGCCCGCGCGGCGGCTCGTGAGGAATTCGTTGTGGGTTTATGCGTCGTCTCCGAGGGCGACACCTTGCAAGTGACATCGGGCGGTCATTATCGAAATTTCAAGTGGTCAGAGCTGGAACACTTCAAAGGGGAAAGAGGGCGACGGGGTAGCAAATTGCCCAAGGGTTACCAGCGGGTCAGTCATTTGACGGTGGTCAGTAATTGATGCCTTAAAAAGGAAGAAATCCCTGAGGGCTTTCCTGCTCCGCAGGCGCAACCACGCGTCGCAAAAGCGCGAGTTGCCGCGTGAGCAAATCCATATGGCGACTGCCAATGTCACCCAACGCCATCCACCGCTCGTCGATCACGTCGATCCCGACGCGTGCAGTCAGACCATCATCTTCTGCCGCCCGTGAAGACAGTAAGATGGCGTCCACATCCTGATGGGCCAATTCCAGCAATTCGTCCAACGTGGCCTGAGTGTATAGACCCGGATAAATGTCTTCAGCGTCCCCCCTGCCCAGCTCACTGACACCGATGGCTTGTCCGGGCATGAAGGAGAGACGTTCGGTTTTTTCTGCCAACGCTGCTGACTGGGCAAGCAGCCATGCGCAGCTCGCGGCCCGTAACACCGGTGAGCCGATTGAGTGGGAACCAGAAAAGTAGATAGCCAGGCCAAACTGCCTGATGACTGACAGCTCGCCGCCATAGAAACCCGCGGCGCCATAAGCAAGGCGGTGCAATAAACCCACGTACCCTTGTAATCGTGTGTCATCTAATGTGTCGAGATATCCGGGCAGGTGCTTCAACGCAATGCATAGGATAGCGGTGTCGCGATAGTGTTCTTCATCTTGATGGGACAGATTTTGTGATTTGAGCAGATCCAAAGGTAGTGAGTTAACGCTGTCTCGGAGCTTATGTAACTCATTGATCGATACTGAGGGCTCGTTGGAAATGGCATCCAGCTGAGCTACGGCATCGCTGATATCGCTCGCCAGCCGCTGGCCCATGGGTCGGGTAATCGCAAAAACAGCTGTACTGAGGAGACCTGCCAGCGCGATCAAGCCCCATAGCAAGGTCTCTTTTGCCTCTAGCTGCGGGGTCAGATCGAGGTAGAGCTCTACTGATCCAGCGCTGTTGCCATCAATCAGGATGGCATGACGATAAAGCGATCCGCCTGTTGTTGTGGCGCCTGCAACGGCAAGTTCGTTGCCGTCAACATCGAGCGCGCGCGCACCGGAGAAGAGGTTTTGGTCGGTATAAAACTGCAGTGCTGCCGCCAATCCCAGCCGGTCACCCGTTGCTAATTCGTTACCGGCCCTGAGCCCGAGGTTTGCGACGGCGGCTTGCGCATGCTCCTGAAGGGTCGTGTTCAAAATGGATTGGGTGGACTGTGAGGCGACGGTGACCAGAATCAGCGTGGCGATCAAACAACACCCTGCAGCGACCAATGCCAGCTGGTGAGACAGGGGTTGATGACGTAATCGGCGCAAGACGGGTTCCACAGCGTGCCTCCATTACCACGGTGTTCAGTATAAACTTCATGGGCGCGGCTTTTGTGAGAACACCGCGACGTATCTTTTTTTTGATTTAAATGAGTGACCCGTGAAAAGCGCGACACATGTCATCGTGTTAATGGTGCCAAGTGGCACTGAATTTGAACTTCAGAGGCTTGTGCATGCCGTTGCTGAAACCGGTGGTGCAGTGCTTGATTATAGCGATGCGCCAGTACCCGTGACGTTGTCTTTGTCGCGAACAGTTCACAATCTCTTAATTGATTGCCGTGACGAAGCGGGCCTTTCTCAACGGTTGAGGGACTTATCAGATCACTGCCGGGTTGATTTGGCCCTGCAACCCAAAGCCATGCGTACCCGCGATTATCGGTTGGCAGTGTTCGATATGGATTCGACCCTTATCGATTGTGAGGTGATTGACGAGCTGGCGGATGTAGCAGGTGTTGGTAATCAAGTCGCTGCTATTACGGCGAGTGCAATGCGCGGGGAGGTCGATTTTGACGAGAGCTTTCGGACCCGGCTGGCCCTGCTGAAGGGCCTTAGCGCAGACGCGGTAGACGCCTTGGCGGACCGATTGCCGGTCAAGGAGGGTCTTCGGGAAATGACAACCACCTTGCGCGCGCGGGGCATGACGCTCGCGATTTTTTCAGGGGGATTCCTGCCCATCGCCCAACGGTTGCAGCAGGACTTCGGTTTTGACCAAGTGGTCGCCAATGAACTCGAGATCAGCGATGGCGTCGTGACGGGCGGGGTGATTCCTCCCATCGTCAATCGCGAATTCAAGGCAATGGCGTTGCAGAGGTTGTGTGACCGGCTGGGCATTGGTGTGGAGCAATCCATTGCCGTGGGTGACGGCGCCAATGATCTCTCAATGATGGCGCTCGCGGGTCTGGGGGTGGCATTTCATGCCAAGCCTACGGTTCGCGCTGCGAGCCCTATTGAGGTCACTTACGGTGGCTTGGATGGCATTTGTTATCTGCTGGGCAGTGAGGGCGAATTCAGCAGGGACTGAGTGTTGGAAAGTGTTCCCGGTCATGGCCCTGCGGTATCATCGCGCTTTTCATAATCAGGTTTTCCGCGATGGCAAATTTCTCCACCAACGAATTTAAGTCTGGCCTGAAAGTCATGCTGGATGGCGAGCCCTGCTCCATTCTGGAGAACGAGTTCGTCAAGCCGGGAAAAGGTCAGGCATTCAATCGCGTTAAGTTGCGTAACCTCAAGTCGGGCAGGGTATGGGAGCGCACTTTCAAGTCCGGTGACAGCCTCGAAGGTGCAGACGTGATGGATGTTGATCTGGAGTACTCCTACACCGATGGGGAATTCTGGTACTTCATGGATCCTTCGAGCTATGAGCAGTACAGTGCGGATCGCGACGCAGTAGGTGAGGCTGAAAAATGGCTCAAGGAGCAGGAGCGATATGAGATCACCCTCTATAACGGCTCTCCGCTGGCCGTCACGCCGCCGAATTTCATCGAACTCGAAATCACCGAGACTGATCCCGGCTTGAAGGGCGATACGGCGCAGGGCGGCAGCAAGCCCGCGACCTTGAGTACCGGCGCTGTGGTTAGAGTGCCGCTTTTTATCACCGAGGGCGAGGTGATTCGCGTCGATACCCGCACCGGTGAATACGTGAGTCGCGCCAGTAAAAGCTGACCATGACTGAGTGGCGGCCCTCAGCGTCGCTGGCCAATCTGACTGAACGCGCTAACCTGCTGACATGGCTACGCGCGTTTCTATCTGGCAGAGGGATGCTCGAGGTCGAGACGCCTTTGCTCTCTCAGGGCACGGTACCCGACCCCGGTATTGCTGTATTCGAGATCTCAACCGATGGCGGTGGCGCTGACCCGCGCTATCTGCAGAGTTCGCCAGAGTTCGCCATGAAGCGGCTGCTGGCTGCTGGCGCAGGCGATATCTTCCAGATTGGCAAGGCGTTTCGGTGCGGTGAGGTCGGCCGGCATCACAACCCCGAGTTCACCTTACTGGAGTGGTACCGCGTTGGCTGGGATCACGCTGCCTTGATGCGCGAGGTGGCGGCGCTTGTGGGTGAGGTGTTAGAGACACAGGGGTGGCAGGTGTGGCCCTATCGCGCCTTGTTCGGCGAGCTGCTGGCCATTGACCCGCTGGAGGAAGGCGATGGGCATGACCCGCCGGCGAGCTGGCTACAGGCTACGCGAGAGCAACTGGGTGCAGTACCCCAAGGGCTTGATCGCGATGCTGTGCTGGACCTGCTCATGAGTCATTGTATTGAGCCCGGAATCCGAGACTGGGGTGTGGTGTTCGTTACCGATTTTCCGCCCGCGCAGGCGGCCTTGGCGCGAACGCATCAAATTGACCATAAGACGGTCGCTGCGCGTTTTGAGTGCTACGTGCACGGGCAAGAACTCGCCAATGGATACTGGGAGCAAACTGATGCTGGCGCGCTCGAGGAGCAATTAAATACCGAAAATAGCCGCCGCCAAATGCGCGGTCTAACACCGCGCCCGATCGATAAGCGGTTGCTCGCTGCGCAACGACATGGCTTGCCTGACTGCGCGGGAGTCGCATTGGGGGTAGATCGTCTGCTTGCCTTGAAGCTGGGCGCAGAAAATCTCGCAGAGGTGATCAGCTTCGATTGGCCAATCGCATAGTCAGGTGGGCCGGATGGGCTTATCAGCAAAACCGAGGATCAGGGTGCCCCACGGCCTCTTGATGTGGCTGCGGCAACGATGGGCCCGTAGATATCAACGAAGGCCTTGGGTGGGCGCTTGGGCGCGCCGGTTGATATCTCGATGCAGACAAATTCCAAGGTGCCGCGAAAAACCGTCGCACCCGTTTCTTTACATACGATCTGCAGTCGACGTGTCATTTTCATGCGGCCCGGCCAGTCTGTGATCCAGGTGCCAATTAACAATTCATCTCCTTCCCGGGTCGCTTTGAGATAGTCGTACTCGGCGTGGGTCAGTGCCATGGCGCGGTCAAGCTGCTGATACTCCTCGGCACCTAGGCCCAAATGCGTGGTGTGTCCCCAAGCCGCGTTCATACACCACTCAACGTAGTGTGTATTGCGGGCGTGAGCCAGTGCGTCGATATGACAACTCTCCACCGTCACAGGCATGACAAAAGGATCTGCGTAATCCCATTGGGGCGCTGTCATGAGCTGGTGCCGACGGCTTTCGGCTGAGCAACCATAAAGTAACCAAAACCCACCGCGAGGATCGGGCAGAAAAGGTTGAACAGCGCATAGGGCGCGTATTCGAACGTCGCAACACCGAGCGTGGCTGCCATAAAGGCGCCACAGGTATTCCAGGGGATCAACACTGAGGTGAGTGTTGCAGAGTCTTCGAGTGTGCGAGACAGGCTGAGTCGATTCAGGCCGCGGTCATCGTAGGCGGATGTGAAAAGGCGTCCGGGTAGAGTGATGGCTAAAAACTGATCAGCGGCCAGTATGTTGGTGATGATCCCGCCGCCGACTGTGGCCAGAATTAAATCTCCAGTGCGTTTCACGCCGCGCAGTACCCAATCAAGCAGTTGTCGCAAGATGCCTGTACTGTCGAGCATGCCGCCAAAGGTCATCGCCGTCAGGATGAGAAAAATAGTATTGAGCATGCTAGCCAAACCGCCCTTGTCGAGTAGCTTGCTGAGTTCACCCATCTCCTCGGGGGATTGATAGCCCGAAAACAACGCCATCCAGAGTCCCTGAATCAGCGGCGCTGGAGATTCGGGGTGTGCAGCCATGGCGAGTTCGCGAACGACATCGCTCTGCAGTCCGGCGGCTAGCAGCGTGCCGGTCAGCGTACAGATCAGGATCGCGGGGTACGCCGGCACACGCCAGTAAATGAGCATCAGCATGAGCACCAGTGGCGAGAGCAGCCAGGGAGAGATGGCAAACTGTGCGTCGAGCGCTGCGCGGATTGAGGCAATATTTTCCGGGGTCGACGCGCCCTCGCTACCAATCAACATGAAAACCATCAGCGCGGCGATGAAGGCGGTTAGCGTTGTCCAGAGCATATTCTTGATGTGCTCGAAAAGGTCCACGCCGACAGCGGCTGCAGCCAGGTTGGTCGTATCGGATAACGGCGAGAGCTTGTCTCCGAAATAAGCGCCGGAAATCACGGCCCCTGCCGTTACCGCGGGTGAGAGTGAATAGGTTGTTGCGATGCCCATGAGTCCAATACCGAGGGTACCGGCGACAGTCCAAGAGCTACCGAGACTCAGCGAAGCCAGTGCGCAGATCAACGCAGAAGCGGCATAGAACAGGTCAGGGTCCAGCAGTGCGACACCGAAATAGATCATTGCAGGTACGGTCCCGCTGATGATCCAACTACCAATGAGTGCGCCGACTGAAAGCAGGATCATCATGGGCATGATAGAGACGGTGATTGCCCCCACCATCCCGTCTTGTATCGCTTGCCAGGTCATCCCCCTGCGCCATCCCACGAGCATGGTAGCGGCTGAGGCAATGATCAGTGCGACCTGATTGGGGCCATAAGAGGCGTCTGAACCAAACAGCGTCACTGAGGCTGACAGTAGGGCAACCAGCAGTACGATCGGCGCAAGGGACAGCAGCATAGGCGGCGGGTCAGGCCGGGCGATACCCCGGCTTGGTCATGGTGATTTGGTAGGTACCAATGATGCGCTCCCGAAAGCCTCCCTCGCAATAGCTGAGGTAGTAGCGCCACATGCGGATAAAGCGGTCGTCAAAGCCCATTTCCCGCACGGCGTCGAGCTTGTCGAGAAACCCTTCATGCCACTCATTTAAGGTGTCGGCGTAGTCGCGAGTGATGTCTCGCAAGTGACTGATCTGCATATCGGTCACGCGTGACAGGGCGTCGCTGATAACGGTAAGCGAGGGCAAGCAGCCGCCGGGGAAGATGTAACGCTTGATAAAGTCCACCGAGTCGCGGGCTTGCTCGTAGCGCTGGTCTGCCATGGTAATCGCCTGTACGACGGCTTTGCCGTGGGGCTTGAGTAATCGGCTGAGCGTAGAGAAATAGGTATCGTAGAACTGGTGGCCCACTGCCTCGATCATCTCAATTGACACGAGCTTGTCGAAGCGGCCCTGCAAGTCACGGTAGTCATCGAACAGCACCGTAATTTGATCCTGCAGGCCTTTTTTTGCGACCGCAGCTACAGTGTAATCAAACTGCTCTCGAGAGATGGTGGTTGTGGTCACGCGGCAACCGTAGTGCTCGGCGGCGAACATTGCCATGCCACCCCAGCCGGTGCCGATCTCTACTAGATGATCCTCTGGTTTGAGCTCCAGGTCTTCACAAATCAGGCGCAATTTATGCTGCGAAGCAGTGGCCAAGTCGCTGTCAGGCGTGGGATAGACGGCTGATGAATACATCATACTGGGGTCGAGAAACAGCGAGAAGAAATCATTCCCCAAATCATAGTGAGCCGAAATATTTTCCCGCGAGCGAGAAGAGGTATTTCGGCGTGCCCAGTGGCTGAGCTTTAATGCCAGTCTGGCCAGCATATTCTGTTTGTCGGACATGGCCTCCAGCATCGCCATATTGGCACTGAAGGCGCGGGTCACTGCAGTGAGATCTGGGCTGCTCCACAGGCCTTCGATGAAAGTCTCGCCGGCCGCAATACTGCCGCCTGTCAGGATGCGCCGATACAGATCAGTGTCGTGCACATGGACTTCACCATGGGGTCCCGTGATATCCGTTGATGAACCGAAGACCTTTGTTTCGCTCCCCTCCTTGAGCGTGAGTGAGCCCACCTGCAATTTTTCCAGCACTTTCCACATAAACGCTTTTGCCAGGCCACCGTTTTTTTCCGGAAACAGCAGCGGGAGCTTGGCAATATTTTTGACGCTGTATTCGCTCATGTGGCACCTCTCTTCTGGCGGCTCGTTGAATCCTCGAGTACGTTAATGCGAT
>Ga0181588_10004083_pt1 | contig 12068 bp, 6 predicted proteins | sample 071ome_26_FD_148607 | JGI IMG/M metagenome (GOLD analysis project Ga0181588, IMG submission 148607) | Coastal salt marsh microbial communities from the Groves Creek Marsh, Skidaway Island, Georgia - 071409BT metaG (spades assembly) | ecosystem: Environmental > Aquatic > Marine > Intertidal zone...
CATGTCGAGTTCCAGGGTGTCCGTGTAGACCGCCTCGGGTGTGCCCGCATCGCGCCACATGCCGGTTTCCCGTGCGTAGGCTTCAACCAGTGCGACCTGCTCCGCGCTGCGGCCAGAGGTGCGCAGAAAGTTCACGGTTTCCTGGTCGATGGGGAAAATGCCGCAGGTGGCACCGTATTCGGGCGCCATGTTGGCCAGGGTCGCCCGGTCGGCAAGAGGCAGATGGTCCAGGCCAGGGCCGTAGAATTCGACGAACTTACCCACCACACCCAGCTTGCGCAGCATTTCAGTGACGCGCAGAACCAGGTCGGTTGCCGTTGCGCCCTGCGGCAGGTTCCCGGTCAGGCGGAAGCCAACGGTCTGCGGGATGAGCATCGTGATTGGTTGTCCCAGCATGGCGGCTTCGGCCTCGATACCGCCGACGCCCCAGCCAAGAACGCCGAGACCGTTAATCATGGTGGTGTGGGAGTCGGTGCCGACGACCGTGTCGGGGTAGGCCTGCAGCTGGCCATCGCGCTCTCCCGAAAAGACCGTCCGCGCCAGGTATTCGAGATTGACCTGATGCACGATGCCGGTGTCCGGCGGCACAACCGCGAAATTTGAAAACGCCGCCTGTCCCCAGCGGAGAAAACCGTAGCGCTCCTGGTTGCGCTCGAATTCAATCCGGGCGTTTTCGTCGGCCGCGTTGGCTGAGCCGAATACGTCTACCTGCACCGAGTGATCAATCACAAGCTCGGCCGGTGAAAGCGGGTTGATGCGCTGTGGATCGCCCCCCATGGCCTGCATCGCGTCGCGCATGGCCGCCAGGTCGACAACAGCTGGAACCCCGGTGAAATCCTGCATCAGCACCCGCGCCGGGGTGAAGGCAATTTCGCGGCTTGGTACGGCCTTGGCATCCCAGTTCGCAAGTTCTTCAATCTCCTCACGTGTAACGTTCACGCCATCCTCGTTGCGCAGCAGGTTCTCGAGCAGAATCTTCTGCGCGAAGGGCAGCTTGTCGATGGGAAAGCGTGATGCCAGGCGGGCGCAGCTGAATATTTCGTACTGCTTGTCCCCGACGATCAGGTTGGTGCGTGCGTCGAAAGAGTTATTCATCGTGTCTCCGTGGATCTGTCCGTGCCGAGCGGCTGGCGCCTAGGGGCGCGCATTATCGGCAATTCAGCCGGACAATTGTAGGCGCCTGACGGCGTCGCCGGCCTTCAGTGCACCTCGTCGATGATGCCTCCGCCGAGGCAGCGATCGCCGGCGTAGAACACGACCGACTGGCCGGGGGTCATGGCCCGCTGCGGGCGATCGAAGGTCGCGCAGATCCGGGTGTCGTCGGCGACGTTTACCTCGCAGGCCTGCTCCGCCTGACGGTAACGGGTGCGTCCGGTGCAGCGCAGGGGCAGAGTCGGTGGCGTGCCGCTGACCCATGAGACGTCTGTTGCCAGCAGCGTGTGTTTCATCAGGCGGGGATGGTCATGGCCTTGCGCGACGACCAGCGCATTGCGTGCGAGGTCCTTGTCGACGACAAACCAGGGCGCGGCGTCAGCGCCCCTTACACCGCCGATACCGAGCCCTTCGCGCTGCCCCAGGGTGTAGAAAACTGCGCCGGCGTGGGTCCCGATCCGCTCGCCGGCGTCTGAAAGGATGGGGCCGGGGGTGGCGTTGACATAACGCCCCAGAAACTCGCGGAAGCGCCGCTCACCGATAAAGCAGATGCCGGTGCTGTCTTTCTTCTTGTGGTTCTCGAGGCCGGCTTCACGTGCGAGCCGGCGCACTTCAGTTTTCTCGAGGTGTCCGACCGGGAACAGCGATGCTGCGATCTGCGCCTGGCCCAGGGTGTAAAGGAAATAGCTCTGGTCTTTGCCTGGATCGGCACCTTTGAGCAGGTACTGCCGCCCGACCGATTCGTGTCTGCGCACATAATGCCCGGTCGCGATCAGATCGCCGCCGAGCGTGCGGGCTGCATCAATGAAGGCGCGGAACTTTATCTCGCGGTTGCACAGAACATCCGGGTTCGGCGTTCGCCCGCGACCGTACTCAACCAGGAAGTCAGAAAATACACGGTCCCAGTAGTCAGCGGAGAGATCGATTGTGTTGAGTGGAATATCGAGCTTCTCGCACACCGCCAGAGCGTCTGCCACGTCATCTTCCCAATGGCAGCTGCCCTCATCAGCAGGCTCATTCCAGTTCTTCATGAACAGGGCAGAGCAGCGGTAACCCGCTTTTTTAATCAACATGGCCGCAACCGAGGAGTCCACCCCGCCGGACATGGCGATCACGATATGCGGGTCGTCGCCAGCCGCTCCAGGCGGCCACCAGGGGTCAGTGGCGCAACTCGGCATGTAGCAGGTCCAGGGAGTAGCGGACGCCGCTTTCAAACGCCTCTACTGCCTGCATCACCAGCGGGCTTCGATGCTGCAGCGAGCGTTGCGCGAATTCCGTACGCGTCAGCCAGTGCGTGCGAACGATCTCGGTATCGAGCTCCTGGTCCGGGTCGAAATGCAGCGGACGTCCGACAAAGCAGAAACGCACAAAAGTTTTTCCGGGTGTTTCCGTCTCCATGAGATAGACACCCAGCAGGCTGTCAATCGCCACGGTCCAGGCGGTCTCTTCGCGGGTTTCGCGGACTGCCGCAGCGATCAGTGACTCGCCGGGGTCAAGGTGGCCGGCCGGCTGATTGAAAACCCGCGCGCCGTCTATGTCTTCTTCGACGAAGAGATACCTGCCATCGCGTTCGACGACAGTTGCCACCACCACGTGTGGTTTCCAGATGCTTTCCATGCGCGCTCTAAAGTTTCTCTATGTCAGGTTTGTTCCATGGCCCGGTGACGCTGTAGTCGCGGCGCAGGAGCTTATCAATCTGCTCCGGCAGGGATTTGAACATTTTCTGCCCGAGGTAATAGACCGCACCCGCACCGGCCCCCACCGGACCGAACAGCGCTCCCGCGACGGGCAGGGTATCGGACACAGCAGGAAAGACGGCAATACGCAGATCGTAGTCACGCTTGTGCAGGCCGGTTCGTCCAGAGGCATCGATGCGGGCTGCTGGACCGACGACGCTCAGGTTGTTGGTGTAGGCATCGCCCCTGTCGATCATGAACAGTCCATTGATGCGATCGAACGCAAAACCTTTGCTGAACAGATCTTCGAAATCCAGAGCAAGTCGGCGTCGCAGAGTCTGCAGACTGAACAGACCGACTACCCTGCCACTGCCGGGTTCGATATCCGGCAGGCGCCCCTGCTCCACCTTGAGCTGGATATTGCCGCTCAGCCGTTCGAAGGAAAATTCCTGCGGAGCACCCGGCCACCGCGCGTTGATATCGAGTTCGGTCTTCCCGCCTTCAGTTGCTGCGACGTCGGAGCCAAAGCGCCCCAGCAGTCCTTTAAGGGAGCCGCTGTTAACTTTGATGTCAAAACGACTCCGCTCTTCGTTGTCGCTGATGGTCCACGCGCCCGTGGTCTCGACCGACAATTCAGCGTCCGCGAATCTCAGCGCTTCGAGCTGCAGTCCGTCCGCCGCCTTTGTCGTTACCAGATGCGCTTTACCGAGCTCCACCCTGCCATAGGCAAAAGACTGCGCGTCAACCTCCAACGCCGGAATGCGCGCTGGGTGGATGCGTTCTCCGGAAGCGTCAGACGGGTTTGAGGCGGTTCGAGGGGTCAGCTGCAGCCGCTCGAGATCGAGCTTGATTGGTCGCGCATCAAGTTTGCGCGGCACATCGAATTGGCCCGACAGCCTGGGTGAGGAGACTCTGAAGCGCCAGGCCTCGGGATCGCGGGAGCCGGTAGCCTGCAAGTCTTCGAAGGGCTGTCCCCATGCGTCTACATGACTCACTTTGAGGTCAAAGCCAAGCGGCAGCTCGGTACCTGCGTTGCCGCTTGAGTCACCCTCGCGGCTGAGGAACTGTAACCATGCCGTCAGAGGTAACGCGGGTGTGTAGCCATACACGTTGAAATCGGGCCGCCCCTGCAGTTCGCCCTGAGCGACGCCCAGCCCGACTTCGATGCGGCTGGCGCGGGTGCGTCCGTCGCTGTCCCGAACGGCGTCAATTTCGGCGTAAATCTGGTCGGACAGCGTGACACGGGTCTGTTCGGCAAGTCCGCTCCGAAGATCGATCTCGACATGCAGCGGGCTGACTGCACCTCGGGCTTTGCCAATCGGGTGCGGCAGTCCGACCGCGAAATCGCGCAGATTGGAGTTCAGACTCAGCTTCTGCGGCATTCCGCTGTCCCCCCGGGGCAGGCGCATGATTGCGTCCCAGCTCAGCTGTCCGCTCAGGCTGTCGAGCGCGTGGTAGCGGGCCAGCCAGGCGTGGACAGGGCCCGCATAGCGCTGCAGCTCCTGCACGACCTGGCCTGCGTCAGCGTCGCCTGACAGGCGTAATTCAGTGTCATAGACCGGATCGCCGAAGCCGCCGCGCGCTGAGAAAGTCACTGGCATTCCGTCGAAACTGGCGCGCAGGCCGTCTCCCTGCCAGCTGCCTTTACCGAAACTCATCGTACCGTTGACCTGCTCGAGGGCAATGCGTTGCGTCCTTGTTCTGATGAGATTGTCGGCAAAGTGCGCCCGGCCGAGAATTTCGCGCGGACCGCCTGGATAAAGCGGCAGGTCCATATCGAGAAAAACCTCAAACGGACGCGCGATCTCAACTTCCTGGAGACGTGCCGCGCCGCCGTTGCGCAACGGGCTGTGCATGATGATGCCGACAGCGGCATCACCATCGCCGATCGCCGAGCCATGCACCTGAAGACGACGTTTGCGGATGAAGAGATCCGGCAGCACGATTTCTGACGGGGAAATGCTCGCGTCGCCGACTGTTCCCTGTTGCAGCCTGGTCGTGATCGTCGCGCCGCCGACTGCGAGTTCCCCGGACAGGCCCTCAGCGATAGGCCACCGGTTGGAGTACTCGAGGGTGACGTCGTTAAAACCAAAAGCGGCCTGCAGCACGCCCTCAGCCTGGCGAAAAGGCAGGTCCCGCAGCACGCCGCGCAGCAGGATGTGTCCATCGTGAAGCACACCCGAGTGGAATGCCTGGCGCATCCATCGTTCTCCGCGCGGCGGCAGCGCGGTCAGCGGCACGAGTTCATGTATGCGGGCGGCATCAGCACTGGCAATGTTGACCACCAGGTCGGCGCTGGGTGCGGGGCCAGGCAGGGCACGCAGCGACCCCTCGAGATCAAACTGAGTGCCGTTGACAGCCCCGCGGAGGCGCGGGACTTCCAGGTCAATCAGGCCGTCTGCCTGGACCCGCCATGCAACCTCACCATCCAGCCCGGAGACGTCCAACGGCGCGACGAAGCGCTCAGGGGCACGCAGACTGCCAGTGGCTTCTGCGAAACGCGCGCTGCCTGTGTCTGGCTGCAGCGCGATTGAGAAGCTCCAGCCTTCGAGGTCCGGATGATTGGGGCCGGTGAGCGTGAGCTCTGCGACTTCAGCCGTCACGGAATATCCCGGCGCGGTCTGCTCGTCGGACCGCCAACCCGCTTCGATGCGGTTTAACTGGCCGGATGCGACCGTTGTGCGCAGTCGGGACCTTACCGCTTCCGGCACCGCATCGAGGTTTGCCGCAAGCATCCGCAGGGGCTCAAGGGGCAGCCTCGCGCCCCTCATGGTGACACGCTGTAGTTTTCCTGCGCCTGTCTCCCAGGCCAGGCTGAGGCCGCTTTTCTCTGTGCCGGAAGCGGCCTGGGCAAATTTCATATCGGCCAGCTCCAGCTGCCAGCCCTGCGCACGTCTTCGAAGATAGCCGCGCGTAGCCAGCGCTGGTTCGCCCCGCTTGTCCTGGCCTGCGGCGAACGCGCGCAGCTCCACTTGCCCGGACTCGAGTCGTGCATCGGACCAATCGGTCCAGGCAATAAAGTCGACGGTGCCCTCCGGGTGCGGCGCGCCAGACCATCCGAGCTGCTCGAGCAGCAGCCCGCTGGTCAGCCCTTTCAGTTTGATTGCAAGGCTTCCGGACCAGGCCGCAGTCGTCGGATCACCGTCCGCGTGCAGATCAAAACCGAGACTGCGGCCGAAAGCCGCTGGCAGCTGCACGATCCCCCTGATGCGCCGGGTGGAACCGCTGTTCTCGACCCGTGCACTCAGGTTGCTGAGAGCAAGATTAAGCTCCGTCATGTGGTCGAGCAGCGTGATGTCCGCGTGGCCGACTGAAAAATTTTCCTGCTCCAGGATCCACTGCAGCATCGGTGACTTCGGGGGAGGCATGCCGGCGACCGAGAAATGTCCGTCCTCGTGTCGGATCACGGTCATCCCGACACCGTCCAGATGCAGGCGTCTTGGCTGCAGCCCGCCGCTGAGCAGCGAGCGCAATGGCGCGATGTCGATTCGGGCTGAGTCGAAGCGGATCAGCTCATCCTGCTCGTTAACATCGCGCACGCTGATGTCGTCGATGTTGATCCGCGGTGCCCAGCCGTGCCACTCCGCAGAAATCGCGCCCACCCTGACCGGGCGGCCGACCATTTCGCTGACCCAGCTGAGCATCAAGTCCTGCTGATTTGTAATTTCGGGTAGCAGCAGACGGATAGTCGTGACCAGGACCGCGGCGGCGAGCAGTGTGGCCGCGATCAGTGACCACAGCAGGTTGATGCCTGAAGCGAGTATGCCGGGGCGCGTCGTCCCGCTCGCTGTCACGCTTCGCTCTCCATCGCTATGCCGGGTTTCAGCAGCACGTTATGCAGAACGTGGGGGGGTGGTTGATTCGCCGTCAGCACAGCTTTTGTATCTCATCCGGCATCCGCGCATGACCCCGCGCGTTCAGAGCAGAACGATGTCGTATTGCTCTCGCGTGTAGGCTGTTTCGGCCTGGAAGCGGATCGGGATCCCGATGAAGGCCTCCAGTTCGCCGATGCTGATCGATTCTTCGTCGAGCATGCGGTCGACCACCTCCTGGGCGGCCACAACGAGCAGGCGCTGGGCGTCGAATTGACGGGCCTCGCGGAGGATCTCGCGGAAGATCTCAAAGCACAGCGTTTCGACCGTTTTCAGCGAGCCTCGACCCTCGCAGGTCGGGCACGATTCACACAGCACGTGCTCGAGGCTCTCACGGGTCCGTTTGCGGGTCAGCTGCACGAGACCAAGCGAGGTCACCTCGCTGATCATGATCTTGGTGTGGTCGCGTTCGAGGTTTTTCTCAAGGGCGCGCAGGACCTGACGCTGGTGCTCGGCCTCCGTCATATCGATGAAGTCGACGATGATGATGCCGCCGAGGTTGCGCAGCCGCAGCTGGCGCGCAATTGCCTGCGTTGCTTCCAGGTTTGTTTTAAAGATGGTCTCTTCCAGATTGCGATGGCCGACGAAGCCGCCGGTGTTGACGTCAATCGTCGTCATCGCTTCCGTCTGGTCAATGACCAGGTGACCGCCGGATTTCAGTTCAACCCTGCGCTGCATTGCGCGCTGGATCTCATCTTCAATCGAATAGAGGTCCAGAATCGGGCGCTCGCCGGGGTAATACTCCAGATGCGGCACCAGCGCCGGGTTGAAGCGTGCTGCGAACTCCCGCACTTTCTGAAAGTTCTCTTTGGAATCGATGCGCACTTTCTCCGTGGTGGTGAGCGAGATGTCGCGGATGGTGCGCAGCACCAGAGGCAGGTCTTCGTAGATCAGGCAGGGCGATGATGCCTGTTTGATGCGCTCTTCGAGCGTTTCCCACAGGCGCTCGAGAAACAGCATGTCCTGGGCCAGTTCGTCGGCGCCGACGCCCTCTGCGGCGGTGCGCGCGATGAAGCCGCCCGGAGCAGGCGCGACGTCTGCACCGCGTTCGGCTTCAGGTGCGGCGGGCTCCGTGTCGTCTACCGGGTGCAGCTCAGGTCGGAGCGTCATGATCAGATCCCGCAGGCGCTGCCGTTCAGCTTCGTCTTCTATACGCTGAGAAATCCCTACCGTGCTGGCTTTGGGTAAGTAAACCAGGTAGCGCGAGGGCACGCTGATCCGGGTGCTTAGGCGGGCGCCCTTGGTGCCCAGGGGGTCCTTGGTGACCTGAACCAGCACAGTCTCCCCCTCGCGCAGGACGCGGTCGATCGCAGGTTCGGTATCTCCGTCCCGGGGGCAGCCGGTGATATCGGAGACATGCAGAAAAGCCGTTCTTGTGAGTCCGACCTCTACGAACGCCGCGCCCATGCCCGGCAGCACTCGACAGACCGTTCCGAGGTAGATATTGCCGACCAGACCCCGGTTGCGTGTCCGCTCAATCGTGAGTTCCTGCAGAACACCGTTTTCTACGACTCCAACCCGTGTTTCCTGGGGCGTGATATTGACGAGATATTCTTCCGCCATGGCCTGACTCTTTAAAATCGAATGAATGAGTGCGTTTCAGCGCCGTTCGCAAGCGGCAGCCACGGTCTTAAGAGCAATGAAGCAGGGACCAGGAGCGCGATTCCGGGAGTATAGCGCTGCGTTGCAGCATAGGCTCATAGCCCGGTGCTCAAGACCATATCGCGGGTCGCTGGCCCAGCCTCCCTCGATCCGTATAATGCCGGCCCGCACGACCTTCCACTGGTCAAGTCTCCCTGAGTGCGAACCATGCTGCTGGCTAATCCTAACGACCCACTGACTCTGATCCTCGCGATCGGCGACGGCCGTGGCCTGGAGCCCTTGACGCGGCGGCGCGCGACCGCCGCCATGCCCTTCGGCGGCAGTTATCGACTGATCGATTTCGCACTCACGAACTGCCTGCATTCAGGGCTGCGCCGGATCCTCGTGCTGACCCAGTACAACTCGCTCTCGCTGCAGAATCACATCCGCGACGGCTGGACCATATTCAATTCTGATCTCGGCGAGTTCATCACGCCGGTGACTCCACCTATCGGGGATGTCGCGTCAACGTATGCCGGGGTCGCCGACGCGCTATATAAAAACCGCTACCTCATCGAGGATGCTAAGGAAGAGCATCTGGTGGTGCTGTCAGGCGAGCAGGTATACCGCATGGACTATGCGGCCCTCCTGGCGTGGCATGTGAAGCACGAGGCCGATGTGACCATGGCCGGCGTGGGCCGGCCGGTGGGGCTGAGTGCTGAAGCTCACATCGCCATGGAGCTTGACGGGGACGAGGTCCGCGCGATTCATGAGCAGCGCGACGCCGCAGACGCTGAGCAGGCCGACGGCCTGCTGGTGCCGATGCGGGTCGCGGTATTCCGGCGCACGGCGCTGCTCGAGCTCCTGCACACCCTGGACCAGGGCCAGGACTGCGGGCTCTCGCTGACTGCACTGATCGGACGCCATCTGAAGCGTTTCAAGCGGGTCGTCGGCTATCACTTTGGTGGCACTTCCGGACGTGTTAGCCAGGATCGCTACTGGCGGCCGCTCGAATCCCTGGACGCTTATTACGCGGCCAATATGGATCTTCTGGAGCTGGAGCCGCCCCTGGATCTGTACCAGACCAACTGGCAGATCCGGACCTACCAGACCCAGCGGCCACCGGCGCGTACGGTGCCCGGGCGCTCGTGCAACGAAGGAATCTGCGTGAACTCCATTGTGTCCGGCGGCACGGTGATTGCCGGCGGTGGGGTTAACCACAGCGTGCTGGGTAACCGGGTCTATATCGAGGACGGCGCGACGGTGGAGGACTCTATCCTGTTCTCTGACACGCGGATCGGTGAAAACGCTCAGGTGAGGCGCTGCATCTGCGACCGTAACGTAAGGATCCCGGCCGGCGAGCGGATCGGCTTCGACGCTGAGGCGGATGCCGCGCGATTCACGGTGACGGCAGAAGGGGTGGTCGTGATTCCTTCGGATTTCACGTTCCGCTGACGCTCCGGCCTGATGAGGTGCGGCCGTTCAGGTCCGCGTACCGCCGACCGTCAGACGGTCAATCCTCAGAGTGGGCTGCCCGACACCGACCGGTACTGACTGCCCATCTTTGCCACAGGTGCCGACGCCACTGTCGAGCGTCAGGTCATTGCCCACCATCGACACCCGGGTCAGCACGTCCGGGCCGTGCCCGATAAGCGTCGCGCCGCGAACCGGCGCGCTCAGTTTGCCGTCTTCGATCAGGTAGGCTTCGCTCGCGCTGAATACGAACTTGCCGTTAGTAATGTCGACCTGCCCGCCGCCGAAGCTGACCGCGTAGAGTCCACGGCTCACGCTGCGGAGGATCTCATCGGGTTCGCGTTCCCCCGGCAGCATGTAGGTGTTGGTCATGCGGGGCATGGGGCGGTGGGCGTAAGACTGACGCCGTCCGTTACCAGTCGGCGCGGTGTTCATGAGCAAAGCATTGTGCCGGTCCTGCATGTAGGCGCGCAGATGGCCGCGTTCGATGAGGGTAGTGCACTGACTCTGCACGCCTTCGTCGTCGACTGACAAAGATCCGCGCCTGTCGGGCAGCGTACCGTCATCGACCACTGTGCACGCGTCATCCGCGACCCGCTCGCCTATACGTCCGGAGAAAGCAGAAGTTCCTTTCCGATTGAAATCGCCTTCGAGCCCATGACCAATGGCCTCGTGCAGCAGGATCCCGGGCCACCCGCAGCCCAGCACCACGACCATGTCACCGGCAGGCGCATCGACGGCTTCCAGGCTGACGAGCGCCTGGCGCAGGGCCTCGTCGGCGATGCGCTCCGGTGTGCTGTCGGCAAACAATGCAGCGTAAGAGGTCCGACCGCCGCCGCCCTGCGTGGCGGACTCCCGTCGACCTGCCTGTTCCACGATCACCGATACGTTCAATCGGACGAGCGGGCGGATGTCGCAGGCAAGGTGTCCTGCGGCGTCGGCGATGAGAACGGTGGAATGCTGGGCGGACAGGCTGACCATGACTTCACGTACCCGCGGGTCTGCGGCGCGCAGGCGCTGATCAAGCCGGCGCAGGACGGCGAGTTTGTCCTGCGTCGAAGTAGCGTCGATCGGATCGTCCGCCACGTACAGTGGCGTCGAGGCTGCGCTGCCCCTCTGCAGCGCGACGTCCTGCGACTGGCCAGCCCGAGTGATCGCCCTTGCCGTTTTCGCCGCCTCGCGGAGTGCCCGCAGGGTGAGGTCATCGGTGTAGGCAAAACCGGTTTGTTCGCCGCTGACCGCGCGCAGGCCGGCGCCCTGTCGGATGCTGTGCACACCTTCTTTAATGATGCCGTCCTCGAGGCTCCACGACTCGCTGCGGGTCGCCTCCAGGTAGAGATCTGCGATGTCGGTGCCACCGCTGAGGGGACCGAGGACCTGTTCAAGGTCGCGGTAGGAAAGTCCGCCTGGATGGAGCAGTCGGGCTTCTGTCAGAGGCATGATTGAGGCTGTCATAACGTCATTATGGCATCCGTTACAGGCCCGTTCTGCGCTGCTTGTTCCGCCCGTCCCCCACCCTCCGCAGAGCTTGCAAGGAACCGTTTGACAGGTGTCTGTCGTGCCGGTAGCTTTGCCGCCTCCCTACCACCCCCGCAGACGCAGTCAGGCATCGTGAGCACCGGATTTTCTCGCATCGAGCGGCTGCCGCCGTACGTTTTCAACCAGGTCCACGAGTTGAAAATGGCGGCTCGCCATCGTGGTGAAGACATCATTGATTTCGGCATGGGCAATCCCGATCAGCCCACGCCCCAGCACATCGTCGACAAGCTGTGTGAAGCCGCGCAGCGCGAGGATACCCATCGTTACTCGGTCTCCCGCGGCATCCCGCGTCTGCGCCGGGCGATCTGTAACTGGTATCGCGAGCGTTACGACGTGGAGCTCGACTACGAGACAGAGGCCATAGTCACCATCGGCTCCAAAGAAGGTCTCGCGCATCTTGCCATGGCGACGGTGGACCACGGTGATACCGTGCTGGTGCCCAACCCGGCGTACCCGATCCATCCGTACGGATTTGTCATCGCCGGTGCCGATATCCGCCACGTCCCGATCGGGCCCGGGATTGATTTTTTCGAAGAGCTCGAGAACGCAATCCGCAACACCTGGCCCCGGCCCAAGCTGCTGCTGTTGAATTTTCCGAGCAACCCCACGGCCCAGTGCGTTGAGCTGGATTTTTTCGAGCGCGTTGTTGCCATTGCGCGTGAAGCCGGAATCTATGTTGTCCACGACCTGGCCTACGCCGACCTGGTCTTCGACGGTTACAAAGCGCCGTCCATCATGCAGGTCGAAGGCGCGCGCGAGATTGCCGTGGAGTTCT
>Ga0181588_10004085_pt1 | contig 12067 bp, 10 predicted proteins | sample 071ome_26_FD_148607 | JGI IMG/M metagenome (GOLD analysis project Ga0181588, IMG submission 148607) | Coastal salt marsh microbial communities from the Groves Creek Marsh, Skidaway Island, Georgia - 071409BT metaG (spades assembly) | ecosystem: Environmental > Aquatic > Marine > Intertidal zone...
ACCACCCTCGACCGGATGATCACAGCGCTGTTGGTTGAGCAAATCGCGGAAGAACAAGGCATCACGATTACTCAGGGTGAGTTGGACGCGACCATCGCGAATTACGCAGAGGCGTCCGGCGGGCGGCAAGCCTTCGAAGATGCGCTCCTCGCCCAGGATCTCGCTCCTGACGACATCGAGGAGCTGTTCCGTGTGAACATCCTCGCTCAAAAGATGGGCATGATCCTGGACCCGGGCGGCACCCCCGATACGCAGTCGGCATCCATCTTCGCCGCGGTGGCCGCCTACAGCGACGAGGTCGGAACCGAAGTGAGCCCGCGCTACGGATCATGGGATCCGGCGGGATTGGTTGTCGGACCTCCTCCGAACGATCTGTCAGCTCCGATCCAGATCTCCTAATCGGCGAATGACCAAGCGTGGCGAGCGGGTCCTCGACCTCGTGGAGGTCATGGATCGTCTGCGTTCCCCCGGTGGATGTCCGTGGGATGCCCGTCAAACCCACGCGAGCCTGGTCGAGTACCTAGTCGAGGAGGCTTACGAAACCGTCGAGGCGATCGAAGATCAGAACGACGCCGGTCTGCGCGAGGAACTTGGTGACCTGCTCCTGCAGGTTGTCTTCCATGCCCGTATTGCCCAGGGTGACGATAGAGAAGGCTGGGACATCGACGACGTCGCTCAGGGCATCGTCGACAAGTTGATCCGTCGCCATCCACATGTCTTCGCTGACGCGGAGGCAGATACCGCCGAGAAAGTCGAGGCGAATTGGCACGCGCTCAAGGCTCAGGAGAAGGGCAGAGACTCGGTAACCGACGGAATCCCCGAACACCTCCCGGCGCTCTTGCGTGCGTCGAAAGTCCATTCGCGCAGTGCGTCATTGGGAGAGGACCTGCCGGAGATCGTTCGGATGACTCAGGCCGAAGAGATCCTCGACTCGGTCGAGACCGAAGAAGAACTCGGGGATGTGCTGCTCGCGGTTGCATCCCTGGCCCGCTCGCGAGACTGGGACGCTGAGGGTGCACTACGGCAGGCCGTCCGGCGTCGCATCGATGCGATCGTCGAGGTCGAACGCTCGTGAAGGACGCGACAGTCGAGTTCCGTGCACGAGCCGAAGCCTGCATCGACTCCGCACTCGAGGCCGATCCGGTCGCCGCCACCTGGTTGGGTGACCACCGCTTCGACGACCGTCTGCCGGACTACACGGTTTCAGCTCAGGACGACCGTGCTCGGGAGATCGATGACCAGTTGACGGCGATCGACGCCATCGATGACGTCGAATTGGACGTTACGGACCTAGTGGACTTGGAGATCCTGCGCTCGAGATTGCAGCGGGAAGCTTTCGAGATCGCTGAATTGCGATCGGCGCAGTGGAACCCCATGCAGTGGAATCCCGGAACCGCCCTGCACCTGCTGATGTCCCGAGATTTCGCACCCTGGCCTGAGCGACTCCTGTCGCTCGAGGCTCGCCTCCATGCTGTTCCGGAGTTCTTGGCGCAAGCCCCAAGGGCTCTCGGCGACATGCCGCAGATCCACGTCGAGACCGCGATCAGTCAGTTGCAGGGAACGCGTGCGCTGATCGCGGACGTTATCCCCACCGAATGCGATCGCCATGAGTCTCCGGTTCCCGAAGCCATCCCTGCGGCGCTGGACGCGGTCGATCAGCAGCTTGCATGGCTCGAAGAGAAGTTGCCCGTCAGCACGCGATGCCCACGGCTCAATCAGCGGGTGTACGCCGGAGTGCTATGGCACGCACTGGATGACGCCACGAGCGCCAACCACCTGCTTCGTGATGCAGAAGCGCACCTCGACATCGTGACCGAGCGGTTGCGTGAGGTGGCCGCCGAGTATCTCGATGAATCTGTGCACGCTGAACGGGTGGTGCGTCGTGCGCTGGAATCGGTTGCGCTCGAATCGCCGGTGACGAACGAGACCGTTCTGCCACTCATTGAAACGGCTTTACGTCGTACCACCGACTTCGTGCGCGAACGCGACCTTGTCTCCATTCCGGAAACCGATACCCAGGTAATCGAGATGCCCGAAATTCACCGTGGCGTGGCGGTGGCGTACTGCGATGCGCCCGGGCCCCTTGAAACGGCGTCGGTTCCGACGTACGTTGCGGTGTCACCAACACCTGCTTCCTGGGATGCCGAGCGCGTCGATTCCTTCTATCGGGAATACAACGGAACCTTGTTGCACGATCTGACCATTCACGAAGCGATGCCCGGTCACGTGCTCCAGTTGGCGCACGCTGCGCGCCTGGAATCACCGACGCGGGTTCGCCGATTTGGATTCAGCGGAGTCTTCGTCGAAGGGTGGGCGGTGTACGCCGAGGAGTTGCTCCTCGATCACGGCTATGCCCCGGAAGACTCACATCGGGCAGCGCTGGCCATCCGCCTCCAGCAGTTGAAGATGCAGGCGAGGATGTCGATCAACACGATCCTCGATGTCCGTGTTCACTCGATGGACATGACCGAGGAAGAGGGCCTTCGACTCATGACCTTCCGGGGATTCCAAGAAGAGGGCGAAGCAGTGGGGAAGTGGCGTCGTGCTCTCTTGACCGCAGGGCAGCTTCCCACCTACTTCGTCGGATATCGCGCGGTGAAGAGCATCGCCGACGATCTACGGGTTGTGCACCCGGACTGGAGCGATCGTCAGGTGCATGATCTGATGCTGAGTTATGGTTCGCCAGCGCCCCGCCACCTGCGGGCTTTGGTCGGGATCTAGTCCCGAAGCCGAAGCTTCTGTGAGATTGTCAGCACGTGTCTGACGCGGATCTTTGTATTGTGAACTTCGATTGCCCTCTCCTGGCTGAGGATGTCCGCGCTGTCGGGATCACCGACGGTCGGTTCTCGCACTTCTGGAACAACCTCGACGATGTGTCGGCCAGAGTGAGCCTGGATCTCGACGGCTGCACGCTATTGCCGGGAATCGATGATTCACACCTGCATGGATACGAGTACGGACGCTCGCTCACGGCAGTCGATCTGGGTCGCACTTCGGCGGGAAATCTCGAGGCGTTCCGCGAAACCCTCCGATCAGCCATGCCAGAAGGGAGTGGTTGGATCCGGGGAATCGGGTGGGACGGTACAGATTTCATAGGGTCCGGACCCAACGGAACTCTGTCAATCGCCGATATCGACGATGTAACGGGTGTCGCTCCCGCCATCCTCACGGACGTCACGGGACACCAGGCGCTCGTTAACTCTGCGGCCCTTCGGGTCGCTGGCATCGATGTGAACACTCCCAACCCCTCGGGGGGAGTCATCGTGCGAGATGAGTCGGGCGCTGCGACGGGTTTGATCATGGAAGCGGCAATAGGTCTCATCAATCAAGTCATCCCGCAGTTGAGCCCTGAAGAGCAGCGGCGGGCGATTCTTGTCGCTCAAGATGCCTTGGTGCGTCAGGGAGTCGTTGCGTACACCGACCCCGGGCTTGGCCCTGGTGCGCGAACTCTTATGGACGGCACCGGTGATTTGGGAGCGGTGGAGGCCTATCGACGGGTCGTAGATGACGGCCTCCTCGCGTTGCGGGTGAATGTCATGCTGCTCTTCGGTGGGCTGGGTGGTACTACGGCACGTGAGGTGAGTGAGGGGCTAGCAGACTTTGGCGGACCTGCGTCCATGAGTCCGTTCGGACAGCTTGGCATTGCCCAGGTCAAGGTGTTTGCAGACGGAATACCTCGAAGTCGAACTGCGTGGATGTCGGAGCCGTATGACGACTGCACGCACGGAAAGCTTCAGATTGCAGGCGAGACCGATGAAGACCGTATCCGGGAGCTTCACGAAATCGTCACTTGTGCTGCGTCACAGGGATGGCAGGTCGGCGTTCATTCCATCGGGGACGAGGCCATTGAACACGTGGTCGATGCTCTGACGGCCGAGCAGAACATGCCGCGCGAACTGCGTCACTATGTGATCCACGGGGATTTTATTCGCCACCGTGACATTGGTCGGATGAGCCGAGCTGATGTGACGCTTAACGCGAATCCAAGTATCCGATGGCAAGTGGGGGGCAGCGTTGCCCCCATCATCGGTGACGAGCGGAACGCTCGCCGTCAACCCCTTCGTACTGCAGTCGACGAAGGTGTCAACGTATGTCTATCGTCCGATGCACCTGTTGCGCCCCCTGACTGGCGAGTCATGTTCGCGGCTGCGGTGACCCGCTCCTGGAGGTCCGACCCTGATCGGACCGACAATCAGCGGCTCTCGATCCGTGAGGCCCTTCACGCCCTGACGCGTAACGCCTCGTGGCAGAGTCACGCAGAGTCCTGGCGTGGGTCCCTCGCGTCTCATCAATCTGCTGACTTCATTGTTCTCGATCAAAGGGTGGACTGGAATGAGCCGTGGTCGCTCGTCGATGCATCGATTGTCCGTACAGTCATTCACGGTGACACCATCTTCGAGAAGTGAGGCGCCATGAACATAGTTGTGATCTGCGCTGATCAATTACGTGCCGACCACCTTGGCCATGAAGGCATGTTGCCGGTGAAGACACCATGGATCGACTCGATCGCACACGAAGGCCACAGTTTCGCCAATGCCTATGTGACTAATCCGGTGTGTATGCCCAATCGGGCCAGCATCATGACCGGGCGCTGGCCTTCCGCCCACGGAGTGCGAACCAATGGATTGCCTCTCGATCCGAACGCGGATACGTATGCGCGAGTGCTTCGCGGCAAGGGATGGAAGACCGCAGCCGTCGGAAAGCTCCACCTGCAACCCATGGGCTATCCGTATGAGGAGTACCAGCTCGACCAGATCAAGCAGGCCCTTCCCGATCTATGGAAGCGGGCGATGGAAAATTTCTCCACTGGCTTCCAATCATGGGAGGACTTCCAGCTTCACGCTGAGGGGCCGGTCACCGTCCCTGAGGACTACTACGGCTTCGATGACGTATCGCTCGTGATCGGCCACGGTGATCGGGTGTCCGGGAATTATCGCGAGTGGGCTCGCTCTCGTGGCTGGGATCCTGAGGTGCAATCGGGGGTGGATGCGTCCTCCAACGTTCTCGCGTCGTGGGATCACGTCTATGAGAGTCCGGTTCCCGCAGAGCTTCACCCGACCACTTTCGTTGCTGAGGAGGCTGTCAACCGACTTCGGGCCTTTGCCGAACTGGATTCGGAATTTCTCCTCTACGTCTCTTTCCCCGACCCGCACCATCCCTTTGCGCCACCTCGCGAGTACTTCGGGAGGTACCGCCCAGACGAAGTTCCCATGCCGGACAGCTTCTTCGATGAACACGAGTCGTCTCCGCAGTACATCCGGGAGATGGTTGCTCGGCGTGGAACGCAAGATATCGATCCAATGATGTTGTGGTCGCCCAGCGAAGAGCAGTTCCGGCATGCTTTGGCGGCGGAGATGGGATCGATCGAATTCATCGACGATGCGGTAGGCCGGATCCTGCAGTCTCTGGAAGATCAGGGTTTGGCTGATGACACGGTGGTTGTCTTCACTTCGGATCACGGTGATGTCTTCGGAGATCACGGGCTGATGCTCAAGCACTTCACTCACTATCGCGGGGTCATTCGGGTGCCGCTCCTCATCCGAGGCCCGGGATTCGGGCATGGTCGACACGAGGGTCTCGCAAGTAGCGCAGACATTGCACCGACAATCCTTGATCTCGTAAATGCGCCAGCCCTGTCTCAGGCACAGGGCCAGTCGTTGACCCGCATCATTCGGGGTGAGGCACCTTCCGTCCGCAAGGCGCTCGTTGTGGAAGAGGATCAGCCCTACGGCCTTGTCGATCTTCCTGGTCCGGTTCGGATGCGGACACTCGTGACGGAGGACGTCAGGCTGACTGAGATTCCAGCCAGGGGCATCGTCGAGCTGTATGACAGGCGCACCGATCCACAAGAGATCAAGAACATAGCTGAAAGGGACGAAGCGCTTCTGGCCCAATCCAGAGAGTTACTCCTGGCCGAAGTCGTCGCTCTCCAGGACGGCTCCCGGGTTCCGTTCCACGCCGCGTAGGGGTCTTCTTGCATGGGGAGTTTTGGAAAACGTGGATTTTCGATGAACTCTGGATATATCTTTCGCTAACGAAAGATTTCCCCTAGTGAGGAGTATTCATGGGAACTCGCAAGAAGTGGGTGGCCGGCATTCTGGCTACCGGCGTTATGGGAGCGATGCTGTCCGGAGTTGCCTCGCCCGCCCAGGCGCTGACCGATATCAAGGTCGCCCTCGGCCCTTACAACTCAATCGGTGCGATCCAGTATGCGCAGGACTCGGGAATCATGCGCAGGAACAACCTGAACATCAGCGAGTTCGTTGTGCTGCCCGCGCCGCCCCCGGCGATTGCTGCTCTGGCAAGTGGTCAAGTGCAGTTCGCCTACACACCGACTATTCCCGCGATCAACTCCTACGAAAATGCCGGGATCAACCTTCGCATCGTGGCACCCGCTGATGGCTACAGGCGGTCGGACTTGGTCAAGGCCAAGAAGAACGATGCATTCGCAGCGGGAATGGACGACACGGGCGTGTGCGTGAATCCATCCTCGGGCATTAGGCGTTGGAAGAACCTCGAGGGCAAGACCGTCTCGGTCCCCGCCCGCGGCGCCCAGGCCGAGGTCACCATTGCTCAAGCGGTCAAGGATGACGGTGGTGACGCAAGCAAGATTAACTGGGTGACTCTCACTTTCCCCGAGGTCGTTCCGAGCGTTAAGAACGGCCAAGTGGATGCCGGCTTCACGGTCGAGCCCTTTGGTGGAATTTGCAAGTCCGAGGGCATGAAGAACCTTGGCTCGCCGGGTATCGCGTTCTTTGACGTTGAGCAGGCCATCGGGGTGTGGGTCACGACTGCTGAGTACGCCAGCAAGAACCCGAAGGTAGTTGCAGACTTCCAGAAGGCGATGTACCAAACACATCAGTACGCCATGAAGAGCAAGGCGAACATGCGCAAGATCATCCTGGCGTCGACCAAGATCACCGAGTTGAGTGCGAAGGATGCGCTTGCCGCAAATCCTCCGTATTACCCGATGCAGGTGACTCGCGTGGACGTCACTCGCCCGGCACAGAAGATGTTCGAACTCGGCTTCCTTGATAAGAAGGCCGACGTAGCCGGATTGCTGGCGAAGCAGTACCGCAAGTAACGCTCATGAAATGTTGTGGGGCCGCTGCGGTAAGCAGTGGCCCCACAACATTCGTAGTGACACTCAAAGGGGTGAGGTAGTGCAGCGGTGACGACCATTTCGACCGAAGGGTCGCGGAAGAGCGTCTTTGCGCTCATTCCGCCCGCGGTTGTATCCACTCTTGTGTCACTAGCGATTTGGCAACTGGCCGCTACGGTTGGGCCCATCTCGGAATCGTCCATTCCAACTGCAACCGCGACCGTTGCAACCCTCGCCGCGATGATGTTTGAGGGAGAGACCTACGCTCTCATCGGCGAAACTTTCGTTATGGCGGGAATCGGATTCCTGTTATCCGTTGTGATTGCCGTTCCCGCAGGATTTGCGATCGGATTGAGTCGATTTGCCTACAGATCCACCAAATTCACATTCGACTTCTTCAAAGTTATCCCGCCCATCGTCCTAATCCCGATCACTATCTTGGTGCTCGGACCATCAATGCAGATGGGTATCTTCCTGATTGTCTTCACGAACGTGTTCGCATTGGCGATTCAGACGTCCTACGGCGTTCGAGACACAGACCCGGTCCTACTGGAGACTCTGCGGCTGTATCGCCTAGGACTGGCCAAGCAGATCCTCTACGCGCGCCTGCCAACAGCTCTGCCCTTCATTGCGGTGGGACTGCGACTTGCCGCAGCGGCCTCTCTCATCGTGGCGGTGGTTGCAGGTCTCCTCGGAGGTGCCCCTGGTCTGGGTAACGCGATCCTCACGAGTCAATCCAGCGGAAACTCTGAACGGACCTTTGCCATCGTCCTACTTCTGGGCGTCCTCGGAGTTGCGGTTAGCCGAGCCATTCAGTGGTCGCAGGCTCGCATCGTTTTCTGGGAGTCCCGATGAAGGCGTATTCGAAGGTACTCCTGATTCTGACCGGCGCGTGGCTACCGGTTGCTCTGATCATCCTTTGGTGGAATGTCAGCGCCGACTCCTCGAACCCTTTCTTTCCGCCCCTGAGTGTGATCTGGCAGCAGTTCACGACCATCTGGTTCTCTGATCAGTTCGTGATCAACGCGGTTCCTTCGTTGAGGAACTTGCTCATCGGCTATGCGATCGCGGTTGTCGTCGGGCTCGTGTTGGGCGCCTACATCGGCGCGAGTAGGACGTTGGGGTCGTATGTCGAGCCTGTGGCGGACTTCATCCGTTCCATTCCTCCCGTTGCGACCGTTCCCATCTTCATCGTCATTTTCGGCCTCGGAATGCAGATGAGAATCGCCGCCATTTCCGTATCGGCTCTTTTCCCGATTCTGTTGGCAACGATTCAGGCCGTTCGGTCTACCGACCGTGTCTTACTCGATACGACTAAGACCATGCGTCTGACTCCCAGTCAGGTGTTATGGCGTGTCAGGATGCCGGCGGGATTGCCGATGATCTTCTCGGGACTTCAGTTGGGTTTGCAGGTTGCCTTCATCGTCACGATTGCCTCGGAGTATTTGGGTGCTGGGTTCGGCATGGGTGCATTCACATTGATAGCAGCCGACAGCTTCATGATCCTTGATGCCTGGACCGGCGTGATCCTGATGGGGCTCCTCGGATACGGGATCAACCTGATCTTTGATGTTGTTCAACGAATCATGCTGTCGTGGTACGTCGGCCAGAAGAAGCTGGCATAGAGGAGTATGGGTATGAGTACGGAAATCTCTATTGAGAACGTCAGCATGTCTTTCGCGACGCCTGAGGGCCTGAAAGATGTCCTGGATGGTGTCAACTACAAGGTGACACCGGGTCACTTCGTCGCGATCGTCGGTCCATCAGGAGTGGGCAAGACCACGCTCTTGCGCATTCTCACCGGGCTGACCAAGCCGGTGAGCGGCACCATAAAGATTCAAGACCAGGAGATTTCCGGACCACCGGAAGGCCTTGCCGTTGTTCTTCAGGACTACACGCGGTCGCTCATGCCGTGGCTCACGGTGGAGAAGAACATCGCGCTCCCGCTTCGACGATCAAAACTGACAAAGGATGAGCAGCGAAGGCGCATTTCCGAGTCGCTGCTGGAGGTTGGCCTCGAAGGAACCGAAAAGAGTTACCCCTGGCAACTGTCTGGCGGTATGCAGCAGAGAGTCGCTATTGCTCGCGCGCTTGCTGTTCGCCCGGGACTCTTGATCATGGATGAGCCGTTCGCTTCCGTCGACGCTCAAACCCGGTTTGATCTCGAGGATCTGGTTCTCAAGGTTCGGTCGGATTTCGGAATCACTACCTTGATGGTGACCCACGATATCGATGAGGCGGTTTACCTCAGCGACGAGATCGTCGTCCTTTATGGCAAGCCGGCTAGAGTCCGGGAGGTGGTTACCGTCGACATTCCTTTCCCCCGATCCCAGATCGAGACGAGGAATGACCATCGATTCGCAGAGCTCAGGACTCATGTCTACGCCCTCGTCAGGGGTGTGGATGAGTCTTCCCTATAAGTCGAGTCAATTCACCATGACGCTGAAAGCGGTCGCTGCGTGCTGCGTTGTAGTGATCGGCCTTTCCGCGTGTTCGTCGTCGCACTCTGATGCTGAATCCGTAGCCACGCCGGCACCGAGCCCGGAGGTAACTGCGCGAACGCTGACCGATTGGGCGGGAGAAGTGTGCCAGGCCCGCGACCTCCTGGAATTGCAGGTGGCGAGCGTGGCGCTGGGTCTCGACGTGGATCCGCAGGCCGGTCTTGATCAACTCCCCGAACTCAGGGCTCAGGTCGAAGGTGAAGTCGAGGTCATCCAAAGCGCGGTCGACGACCTCCTTGCCGTGGTGCGCGCGGTTCCCGAGGACTCACCCGAGGTGAGCGCTTTCGTTGGCGAAGTCGATGGACTTGTCGAATCCGCCCAGGCATCTGCGAACGAGGCCTTGGAGCAACTGCGGAATGCGACGGAGGCGGACAACGTCCTTCTTGCCGGGGTGGCTGCTGTCCAGGCCGTCGCCGCAGCGCAGTCCGCCTACAGCGATGCCTCGGAAGCTCTGACGATCGTGAATGACGTTCGCAACGACTCAGGGGGCCCGCTCTCCCAGGCGTTCGACAACGCACCGGAATGTGCCTGATCGAGTCGTGCAGGCCGGTATGACCGGGGTTGTTTATCCACAATTAGCGGGATGCGAAGACCCCTGAAGTGACGTAGCTGCCGTTCATCAGGCAGGCTCATTGCATGAAACGTCGCACCCTGTGGGTGAATGTGGCCATCGGCGCGGTGATCGTCGTCGTCCTCGGCCTAATCGTGATCTCGTTGCGGCCCGGCGAGGAGCCCGTTGATCAACGCACCGTGACGGCAGTGCGTGGAGACATCTCATCGACCGTCACCGCGAGTGGCACGGTCGAGCGGGCCGGCGTGGTCGAGCTCGCTTTCACGTCGGGCGGCACCATCACCTCGGTCGATGTCGAGCCCGGTGATTCGGTTGTTTCCGGTGATGTGCTCGCCACAGTTGACGACACATCGGCCTTGCAGCAGGTCGAATCTGCAAAGAGTACGTTGGCGCAAGCGATCCAAAGCAGTGCATCCACCGATGCATCAGTGTCCAGCGCCAGTGCCGCGTTGTCTGATGCCAAGCGGGCGGCACGCCAAACGAATAAGAGGAACAAACTCGCCGTCCAGCAGGCAAAGCAGTCATTGAGAACCGCGGAACGCCTCTGGGCGGACTCTTGCCTGGACCCCAAAAATTCCGCCTGCCCGAATCCCGCCGCCCAGGCTCAGTTGCGTGCAGCCCAGGTCAACATTAATTCCGCAGAACTCGCGGTCGACACGACCCGAGACACTGCGGCCAACAATGCGATCGGCTATGAGATAGCGGTCAACCAGGCCCAGGTGACCTTGGGGCAGCGAGGCGTCCAGCAATCGGCAGCATGCGGAGACGATTCCTCAACCGTTGCCTGCCAAAACGCAGTGGCTTCGACAATTGCAGCCCAGCAGGCGTTGGAGAACGCGCAGCGAGCCAAAACGTCCGGACTCCTGGCAGATCAACAGGCCCAACAGTCCGCTCTCGACGGCCTCGCAAAGGCCAATGCAGCGATGCTGCAGACGCAAGGGGAATTACGCAAGGCCGCTGCTGACAGCGTCCGTTCGGCCCAACAGACTCTCGAAACCGCGGAAAGGACCTACCGCCAGGGCGTGGTTGCCGGCGAGCAGTCGGTGCGAAGCGCCCAGTCGGCTCTGACTTCCGCCCTCGCTTCACGAACACCACTGGAGTTATCCGATGGAGGGCAACTCACGGCAGCCCAGGCAGCAATCGCAGCCGCTGAAGCCAGCGTTGCTGTTGCCGAGAAGGCCGTCGAGGACACTCGACTTGTTGCGCCACTTTCAGGCTTGATCGGCCAGGTTCCCTACGTGGTGGGCGAAGTCGCAACCGCCTCGGCCGCGACGGGTGGCATCACGATCCTCCCGGATGGCCCCCTAGAAGTCGTTGCTGACTTCGCAGAATCCGATGCCTCCGGCGTAACGGTCGGTGCCCCGGCAACGGTGACCTTCGACGCCCTCGCCGGTGCACAGGCAGAAGGAACCGTTATCGCGATCGATCCGGTGGCGACCACGGGTTCAACGGGACTGGTTACCTACCGCGTCCGCATCCAGGTTCCGGACGCACCCGAAGCTGTCCGTGAGGGAATGACAGCATCGGTAGCGGTGCTCGTTGCCGAAGCGACAGATGTCCTGGTGGTACCGGAGGGAGCCATCACTGGCTCTGGTGACTCCGCATCGGTTCTGTTGCAGGGACCCGAGGGCGAGGCCACGCCAGTTCGGGTGACGCTCGGCCTGCAGGGGGACAACGGCACCGAAGTGACCGCCGGCATCGACGAGGGCGATGTCCTGGTCATTCCCTCGGCCGACGATCTTTCCTTCCCCGAGGGTGGCGTTCCGGGATCCGGTCGCGACCCCGATCCGGATGGTCCGTTCGGTGGGGGCGGGGAGTAGTGACCCCCGTCGTCCAGATGCAAGACATCACCAAGGTCTACGGCGAAGGCGAAGCCGAAGTCCGGGCCGTGGA
>Ga0181588_10004086_pt1 | contig 12067 bp, 7 predicted proteins | sample 071ome_26_FD_148607 | JGI IMG/M metagenome (GOLD analysis project Ga0181588, IMG submission 148607) | Coastal salt marsh microbial communities from the Groves Creek Marsh, Skidaway Island, Georgia - 071409BT metaG (spades assembly) | ecosystem: Environmental > Aquatic > Marine > Intertidal zone...
AACGTCGCGAGCATCGGTCTTCTAGACGCTTTACATAAGCTGTTTGTTGAGGGGAGGGTCTGCTTCCTCAAGTTCAACCCCGTCAATGACTACCTCGCGCCTCACTATGAATATATCTGTGCGCCTCTCATCGAGAGAGGCTACATGAGGATGTGTAAGGGAGGGGCGCCCGAGGGGATCTATCTCTGTCAGCATGAGCTCGTAGAGGAGATCCACATCACAGGGAGCGACAAGACCCATGACGCCATTATCTATGGGGTCGGCGAGGAGGGCGCGCGTCGAAAAGAGGCTGATGAGCCCGTCTGCCATAAAGAGATCAGCAGTGAGCTAGGGAACGTGAGCCCTGTCATCATCACGCCGGGGGTCTGGACAGACAAGGAGCTCCGCTTCCACGCGGAGAACGTCGCGACCCAGATGACGAACAACGGGGGGTTCAACTGCAACGCGGCCCGCGTGATCATCACCCACCGTGGTTGGCCCCAGCGCGAGGCCTTCCTGCAGGCCCTGCGTGAGATCCTCGCCCAGGTGCCTCAACGCCCCGCGTACTACCCAGGGGCACATGAGCGCTTTGAGCGCTTCATCAACTCAGAAGAGGGCGCAGAGCGGATTGACGGGGTGACCCAGGCCGACCTGCCATCAGGCTCAGCTCAGCCTCTCCCTTGGGGGCTGATCACAGGGGTCGACCCTGAGGGTGAGCACATCTGCTTCACCCAAGAGTCATTCTGCGGACTCGCCGCTGAGACCAGCCTTGAGGCTGAGGACGCGAGCGCGTTTCTCAAGCGCGCGACAGAGTTCGCTAATGAGCGCCTCTGGGGGAGCCTCAACGCCTGCGTGATCATCGACCCAAAGACCGCGAAGCGACACAGTCAGGCGCTCGAGCAGGCGATCGAGGGGCTCCGCTATGGGAGCGTCTGCGTCAATCACTGGCCCGCGCTCAGCTATGGGATGGGGGTCACGGCGTGGGGTGCCTACCCAGGGCACACGCGTCAAGACATCCAGAGTGGGGTCGGCTTCGTCCACAACACCTACCTGCTCGAGGGGGTTGAGAAGACGGTGATCAGAGGCCCCTTCACCGTGAGCCCAAAGCCTCTGTGGTTTGTGACCCACCGCCGGAGCGAGGTGACCGCGAAGGCGCTCACCAAGATGGAACAAAAGCCAAGCCTCCTCAAGTTCCCTAAGGTGTTACTCGGCGCGCTGAGGCCATAAGTAAGGAGCCCTACCATCATGTCAGAGCCACAGCCTCGGCAGCTCACGACGCCAGGAGAGCCTCTCCTCTTGTGGCTCACCAAGTCCGCCGCTCACCTCGGCGCTCTGCTCTTATATCTCATTTTTGTCACCTCGCCTTTTGGGCTCGTGAGCGCCTTGCTCATGGGGATGGGGACCTTGATCTTAACGCGCCTCTATGGCGATCGACTGAGCGGTCGTGGGGCTCGATTAACGGTCCTCGCCTTGCTCTTGTTTGGCTGGCTGGCTAGCGCTACCTTAGAGCAGTGGAGCGTCGCCTCCACCCTGCTCGGCCCAGGCGTAGCCCTACGGATCTCAGACGCGCTCTTCTTGGCGATGAGCTCGATGGCGCTCATCGGTGGCCTCCGGGTCTGGGGGACACGGAGCAGGCTCGGGAGCGCGCTTGAGGGAGGCTTCGTCCTGCTCTCAGTGATTCAGCTCTTCGCGGCGCACAGAGGTGGGCAGATCCATGAGCCTCGCTTCTTCACCGACTGGGTGCTGATCGGTGGCTATCGAGACATCAACTGGTGGCTTGACCTCTTTGGGTTAGGGGTAGCCTCCCTCGCGCTCCTCATGATGACCCGCGTGCGTCGAACAAGCCACCTGCTCATCGCGAGCGTCGCGCTGTCGCTCTTGGTTGGGCTCCTCTACTGGCAGCTCGACGTCACGGTCGAGCGGAGGGTCGCGGTGCCGATCACCTTCGCTGGAGGCTCAGGGGACAACGAAGGGGGAGGGGGAGCCCAAGGTGACGGAGGCGGTCAAAGTGGCGGTGGTGGTGGGAGCAGCTCGTCACCTCCTCAGAGGCCCCCGGTGCCTGTCGCGGTCGCGGTCTTTCATGATGACTACAACGCCCAGCCCCCGATTTTTTACTTCCGGCAGTCGGTGCTGTCTTACTTCGATGGGGTGAAGCTCGTCGCGGAGCCGAGCGCTCGTTTCGACCAAGACGTCATCACGAGCTTCCCGAACGCGGAGCCGATCCGAGCGAGCGGGGAGCAGGCTGAGACTGCGCACGTTGAGGTCTCGACCTCCATGTACCTCATCGATGAGCACCCTAGCCCTCCTATGCTGACTCATGGGGTCGAGCTGAGGCCACTAGATAACCCTGACCCTCAGCGCTTTGCGACCGCCTATGGGGTGCTCTCCTTTGTCCCCTCTGTGCCGATCTCTCGACATCTAGGGAGAGCGTCGATCCCTAAAGACTGGGATGAGGAGCGTCGGGCACACTACCTCTCAACACACAGCGACGACCCTCGCTACGTGAGCCTCGCCCGCGAGGTCACACGTGAGCTCCCCTCAAGCCTCTCTGCGGACCCCGTCGCGAGGGCGCTCGCGATCAAGCGCTACCTCGAAGAGGAGGGATACTACACCCTGAAGGTCAAGCATCGCTCTCAACAAGACCCCGTCGCGCCGTTCTTATTTGGTGACATGAGAGGCTACTGTGTGCACTTCGCGCACTCCGCTGTCCACCTCCTGAGAAGCCAGGGCATCGCGTCGCGCGTCGCGCTCGGGTACGCTGTAGACGCGCGCACACGCTCAAGTAGCTCCGCGGTGGTGATCACAGGGGACCGCGCCCACGCGTGGCCTGAGATCCACGTCGATGGCGTAGGCTGGGTCACCTTTGACATTTACCCTCAGCGCTCTGATCAGCCTCCGCCCACCACGGTCTCACAGTCCCTTGAGAGCCTGCTCGGGGAGCTCGCGCGTGATCAGGTCCGTAGAGGCTTATCTCAAGAGCCCCTCCTCCCGTGGCGGCTGATCGGGATGTCTCTGCTCGCGACCCTCATCGCCTTGATCTCGCTTGGCTACCTGATCAGCCTCACTCGGGCGCTCCGCGTGCGCTTGATTACCGATGAGCGCTTAGGGAGCGTAGCCTACCTCTCAGCGCTAGATCGGCTCTCTGGTGGTGGCCTCCGGCGCGCTTATGGTGAGAGTCGTGAGGCCTACGCGCGCCGGCTCAGCGCGCGCATCCCAAGCCTTGAGGGCCTCGCCTCAGCGCATGGCGCGTGGGCGCTCGGCGCGCGACAGGCGAGGCGCGAGCGTGGCCTTGAGGTCCGAGAACACGCGCGACGGGTGCGGTCGGAGTTCGCCTCACAGCACCGTCTCCGCTGGCTTATCAGCTGGCTCAACCCCTTCTCTTGGCTTTTAAGCCGTTGATCTTCTCAACCGCGCACCGTGCGAATTTCTCCATGAGGAGCTACTATGACTGACCTCCCTGATTTAGCGCGAGCGCGCGCTGTAGCTGACGCGATCACCGCCCGCGCGAGGCGAGACGTGATGGGTCGAGATGAGGTGATTGAGCTCACCTTAATCGCCCTCCTGAGCGGTGGGCACGTCCTGCTTGAGGACTACCCAGGCTCAGGTAAGACCACCCTCGCAAAGGCCCTCGGTGAGTCGATTGAGGGTCAGACCCGCGAGCTGATCGCCCCCTTTCGGCGCGTTCAGTTTACGCCTGACATGCTCCCCTCGGATATCACAGGGGTGATGATCTTTGACGTCAACACCCAAGAGTTCCGCTTTCGGGCGGGTCCGATCTTCGCGCACGTCTTGCTCGTCGATGAGATCAACCGCACCTCACCCAAGGTGCAGAGCGCGATGCTTGAGGCGATGGCGGAGCGACAGGTGACGGTCGACAACACGACCTATGAGCTCGATGAGCTGTTCTTTGTGATCGCGACCCAAAACCCGCTCGACAGCGTGGGCACCTACCCGCTCCCCGTCGCCCAGCTCGATCGCTTTCTCTTTAAGATCCGTATGGAGCACATTGAGCGTGAAGCGGAGCTTGAGGTTCTCAACACTTGGGGGATGCCAAGCGAGCGTGTCGCCCTACCAGGTGTCAGCAGAGCGGATGTTGTCGAGGCTCGTCACGCCATTCGTCACGGCGTCACAGTGCATCAGCAGGTCAAGGATTGCCTTGTCGACCTCGCGAGCAAGCTCCGAGCGGATAAGCGCTGTGCCCAAGGGGTGTCAACCCGCGCGCTCGTGCAGGCGATCCCCGCCCTACAGGCCCGAGCGGCGCTCGCGGGGCGTGACTATGTGAACGCCGATGACGTCGTCGCGCTCTCCTCGTACCTCTTCGAGCATCGGATCAGCCTCATCCCTGGGGTCAAAGACGCTCGCGCCGTGATCATGGACTGCCTGAAGAGCCCGCTCGACACCCTCGCAAAGGCGATGCTTTAATGAGCGCGCTGCGCAGGGCGCTCTCGCTCCTCACGCTCGCTGTGAGCGCCTCGCTGTGCTCAACGAGCGCCTACGCTTCATGCTTTACGCCCACCCCGGGCGAGCGGGAGGCGAAGGTGGCGTTTTATAGTGGCCAGCGTAACAGTGCGCGCACCCTCGCAGAAAAAACACTCAAAGAGCAGGAGGAGCCCGTCTTAGGGTCCTTTATCTTAGCCCTCGTCTACTCTGAGATGGAGGGGAACTTCCCCAAGGCGCTCTACTGGCTTAGGCGCTCTGAGCGCTGGCTCTTAACGCGCTGTGGAGGGAAGCCAAGCGACCTTGAAGCACAAAAGTTCCACCGCGACTTAATCCTACAGCAGTCCTTTACCTTAGGAGATATGGACAAGCGACTCGAGCAGCTCAAGACGCTCACCCGCTATGACAGCCTCTATACGCCTCCTCGTGATGACCTCAAGATCTGGCCACTCGTCAAGCTCGGTCGCTTTAAAGAGGCGCGCGCCCTTGGCTACGAGCTGATTCAAAAAGAAGACCCCTTTGTGCGTAGCAGAGCCTTTAACGGGCTGATGGCGGTAGAGTGTGAGGCGCGAGAGCGTAAGGCGAGCTATGAGTGGGGGATGAAGGGCCACATCGACGCCCGTGAACAGTCCTGTGTCATCGCGCTCAACATGGGCCTCGCGGCCCGTCAGTGCTTCCTATTTGATGAGGAGGTGCGCTTCAATCGGCTCGCCCTCAACGCCCAAGAGAAGGACTGCTCTAGCTCCCCCTATATCCAGAGCTCAGCGACCTACCTGATCCGTGGTGAGTTCCAAAAGAGTATCTCAGCGTTGAGCGCTTGGGCGCCGAAGACCGCCAGTGAGTTCTCTCAGAGCCACATGAGGGTGAAGGGCCGTCGCGCTGAGCTGATGTACAGCCTTGGGGTCTGGGGTCGTGGTCTCGATGAGGCCCACCAGGTCGTCACCTACCCAGACCGCTCATCAGGCACCGACAGCGCCTCTGAGGAGATGCTGAGCCTTGAGGCCTCTCTGCTGTATTGGGCCTTCCTCGATGGCGCGCTCATCTCCGCCAGAGAGCAGGCCTCTGCTCGCTCCTTGAAGGAGCAGAGCGTGGCGCTCCTGTCCCGTATACGTCTCACGTTCCGTCGCTGGAAACAGCGTCGCCAAGTGATCCGCTACGCGTCACATGAGGAGCTCCTCACCGACATTGTGCGCCCTTATTACAGTAACGTCATGCCGTGGTACTTAAGCTCCCTCGCACATATTTTAGGGGGTGGGGTGCTCCGAGGGGCGATTGAGCGAGCCCGCGCGCTTGAGTCAAAAGACTACCCAGACGAGGTGAACGCCTATCTCGACGCCCTTGAGGCGGAGCTCGAGTGGGTTGAGGGCGACTACAGCGCCTCGCTCAAGCTCATCGAGCAGGCGCTCGCAGGGGTCCCGCAGGCCGCGAGCTTGATGCGGTACCGGCTCATGGCCTTACGCTGGGCGTCACGTCGGGCGCTCGGTGACCCCTCGCTCCCACCTGGCGGACTAGATGACGACCTACACACCCTCCTCCAGCGCTTCCCAACCCCACTCAGGATCCTCGACCTCAGCCTCCCTGTTCAGCTCAGCCTCAGCGGTGGGGCGCTCGCTGATCAGGTCGGTCAAGCGCTCGCGCGCTCACCTCGCTTCGAGCTAGATGAGCGCGCTACGCTGACCCTTGAGGTGAGCGAGAGCGCTGAGCAGCTCAAGGTGTGTCTCATCGGGCGAAGCTCAGCTCGCTACGGTTGCGTAGAGAGCTGGATTGACCCTGAGGTTGAGCGCGCGAAGCGGGCACTTAAGAGGCAGGCGTCGCGAGGGAGGGCGCATCGGATCGAGCGGACGCCAGAGGGGGAGGGCGCCCAAGATGACGGTAGAGAGGAGCCACTTGAGGGGCCCGTTGAGCGTGTGGTCGATCGTGTCCACGCGCTCCTCTTAGCGCCCAAGGTTGAGCTGACTCAAAAAGAGCTCGACTCCCTAGACGGAAACATCAGACAGCTCAGCGCTGAGGACGCCATTGAGGCCCTCTTCCCATGAGCTTCAGAGCAGAAAGAGGCGTGAATGACTAGTCAGCTCCCCACTCTATCACGTGTCACCCTCACCTCGCTCGCCCTCTTTGGGAGCGTCGCGCTCCTCTCGAGTGAGCTCAGCGCGACCCCTGGTGAAGGGGGTGGAGAGGGGAGCGGAGGAGCGCGAGCTGAGCCTCAAGCGTCCCCTGAGCCCTCGACAGGGGGCTCGCCAGCGAAAGGAGCTGAGCCAAGCCCTCCTAAGCCGGAGCTACCGCTCAGCTATCCACACCCTACGAAGGAGGAGGTCAACCATGAGCCACCCCTCCTAGAGGACGCGCTCGCCTTGAGCCCGCTTAAGCTCGATCAAGAGCGCTGTCGCGCCAAGAAGGGGCAGTGGAGTACACACAATGAGCGCCTTCATGGCTGTGTCATCAAGCGTAAGCGTGAGGGGAGGTGGCACCTGAGCGCTGAGGATGGCTCCATATCCCTGCTCGCGCACTTTAAAAATGACAAGCTCGATGGGCTCTATCAAGAGTTCTCAGCGCAGGGTCGCGCTCGCGCTCAAGGGGTCTGGCGCGCAGGGAAAAAAGAAGGTCGCTGGCTCAGCTGGCACTCAGGTGGCCAGCTAGAGTCTGTGACCCACTTTCAAGAGGGACAAGAGCACGGGAGGCACTTCAGCTGGTTTGAGACCTGCCTCCCGCGCGCTTGGGGCGCCTATGAGAGAGGTGAGCGACAGGGGCCGTGGCGCGCTTGGTACATGACGGGAGCGCGACAAGAGGAGGGCCGGTATGAGCAGGGTCAACCGGAGGGGGTGTGGCGCTATTATCACAGCGAAGGGAACAAGCTCGAGGAGGGGACGCTCCGCCGAGGCTTAAAGGTAGGGAGCTGGCAAGAGTGGTTCCACACGGGCCAGGCGTGGCGAAGCGTCGAATATCAAGAAGGGCAACGCGAGGGAGAAGACCCCGCGGCTTGTCGCGCCGAGGGGGGAGACTGGGAGGTTGATTATAAAGAGCGCGTTGAGCGCTGTGTCCTCAATGACCTCATGATCATCGCGGAGCTTCGCTATGGTCCAGGCGGGGCGCTCAAGAGGAGGCTACCGTACGTCGAGGGTCAACACACCGGCCTTGACCGTCGCTTCCATAAGAGCGGAGCCCTGCTCGCGGAGGGCCGGTACGTTCGAGGGGTCCCCGAGGGGAGTCACCGATACCTCACCCCAAGCGGAGAGGAGTTTGCCAAGGTGACGATCGAGGGGGGGAGCGGGCTGTGGGTCAGCTACCACCCGAATGGAGCGATCGAGGAGGTAGGGCGCTACCAAGGGGGGATGAAGGTAGGGGTGTGGAGGCTCTTTCATGACCATGTCCAAGGTCAAAGCGAGCCGATCAGCGACCCTCAGCTCGCGCTGACAGCGACCAACCCAGCGGGGCTCAAAGAGGAGCTCATTTTCTCAGAAAAGGGCGTCCTAGACGGCCCGTATCTCTCCTTGTATGAGGACGGGACCCTGAGCATTAAAGGCGACTATAAAGGTGGGAGCCGGTCAGGGGCGTGGCAGTTTAACTACCAAAATGGTCAGCCCGCGGTGCAGGGAGACTTTCAGTTTGGGGTCAGGATGGGCGCCTGGAAGGAGTGGCACTGGATGGCGAGCCCTAAAATCGAAGGGCAGTTTCAGTTTAACCGTAAAGATGGGCTGTGGCGTGAGTACCACAACAACGGCAAGCTCAAGGCTGAGGGGCAGTATAAGCGAGGTCAAAAAGAGGGCCCTTGGAAGCTCTATTGGTACTCAGGTGAACCGTGGCGCTCACTCACCTACACAGCTGGCGTCGCGGAGGATAAAGAGGCGGATCAATGTGAACGGATCAGCGGGAAGTGGAGCGAAGACCTCAAGGGGCGAAGCGCGGGCTGTAAGGTCTGTCGGGTCACCGCAGAGGGGACCCCTACGTCCTTAAAGCTGGGCCTGTGGCGCTGGTGGCATCCAAACGGGAAGCTTCAGGTAGAGGGGCACTTTGAGTCAGGGGAGCGACACGGTCGCTGGCGACAGTTTAATGAGCAAGAGCGGAGGATCTTAGAGGGTCAATACGCTCATGGTAGACAGGTCAAACAGTGGCGAGGCTACTACCCTGATGGTCGCTTAAAATTTCAGGGGCAATACAGCGCTCAGCGCCCCGTCTCAGCTAAAGGAGAGGTCGTTACAGAGGGAGCTCATGAGCAAGAGGACGCGCTCAAGGGTGGCCATGAGGATGGGGTGTGGTACACCTTTACCCCAAACGGGTCGCTAGAGAGCGTGGGTCGCTACCTCGATGGCGCGCGTGTAGGTCTCTGGGCGTGGTGGGGGCTAGATGGGTCACTGTCTCAGATTGGCGCCTATCAATCAGGCGAGCGGGAGGGGGTCTGGGTGAGCTGGTATCCAGGAGGAGAGCTACGAGACGTGGGCGCCTACCAAGCGGGCGCGCGCAGGGGCGTTTGGCGTTGGTGGCGAGCGGGGGGTGAGCCGTGGCGCGCGCAGTGGTATGGGCCAGACAAGCGCCGAGCGAGCCTGCCTCCCCCTGACCCGCTCAAGGCTCCACAGCCACTCGATGACGTTCGCGTGAAGCTCACAGAGCGCTTTAAGGGCGTGAGCGAGTCAGCGGTCGATCGGGCGCCTGAGACCGTAGCGCTAGACGCTCCACTGACGCTCCCTGAGCCTAGCGCTCAGATCAGAGACGCGCTGAAGGCGCTGGGGGTCTCAGCCCTACCTGCTCAAGAGGGGTCGAGCGACGCCCCTCCCCCGTCAGTCCCCTGACTGGCGGTAGTCGCTCCCAAAGAGTGGCGTGATCTCGCACATCTGATGGAGACGAGAGTAGACGCGCAGATCAACCCGCTCCTCTAAGCTGTTTGTCTGTCCATATTGACCTTTACGAGGGTCGTAGTTCGTCGTACAGATCAGCGTCCTTGAGGCGTTATAGCGCTTCGTGATCAGCTCTTCGAGGACGCTCTGAGTCCACTCTGTCTGCTGTCCATTCCCTAGCTCATCAATGATCAGACAGTCTGCGCGCACGAGCCGATCAATGAGCGCGCTCCCATCAGAGCCACTCCCGCGCATGGAGGCCTTAAGCGTTGAGAGCAGGTGGGAAAACTCAATAAAGCGGACGCTGTAGCCACGTAATAAGGTCAAAACCCGCGCGATCGAGACCGCGAGGTAGGTCTTACCTGTGCCGTAGCCCCCATACAGTAAGAGCCCCTTCGCGCTCGGCTGGAAGGACCACGCGAGCGCCTCTGTGCGCCGGAGCGCCTCGTGGCTAGAGCTGTCACGTGGATGAAAGCGCTCAAACTCAGCGTCGAGATAACGAGCAGGTAACTGCGCGTCATTGTACGCCTTGACCCGATGATCTACCCCTTGGCACCTGCACCTGCGGGCGGTGAGCTGACCCCGCTCATCTAGGACGCTCAAGAACCCACTGTCCCGACAGCGAGGGCAGGGGGACTGGCTCGGGTGTCGGCGAGCTTTCGCGTGACCTCCATGTGCATAGAGCTCGATGTGCTCTGTCGCGCGGACGACCTTCATCACTGCCCTCCTGTGGCCTAAGCTCGCTAATCAATCGAGCACATGTTAGCATCTCTAGCACATCACACGCTGAGACGCCTACCCTGTTCAAAGGCGACACAAACCAAGCGTATAGGAGCCGAGCCGATGAGCCACCCTCTCTCTCCTCTCGTCCCACTCTTGACCTGCCTCCTCACCCTGTGGGGCTGTGATGACAGCCCCAGCGCCTGTAGCTCTGACGCCGACTGTCGTGAGGGCTTCGTGTGTGATCAAGAGATCTACAAGGGGGAGTGTGTCCAGGCCGTTCAGGTCATCCGCTGTGGGGAGCGCCTCTGCCAATACCCCCCTGAGGTCTGCGTTCGTGACACCTGTGTCGTGATGAGTGAGACGGACTCTGAGCCTCCTCTTGGGCGCGAAGATATGACCCCCTCAGGGAGCTGGGATCAGGGGGGAGACTCAGGAGGAGTCGCGCACACGGAGGACATGGGGAGAGACCTCTCCCCACCCCAAGATATGACCCCCACACAAGATATGTCCCCTCCTATGGACGCGAGCCCTAGCCTAGATATGACCTCACCCGACAGGGGGCCAACGTGCGTGACCGCCTGTGACTGTACCCCCGGCTTATCTTGTCAGGCAGGTCACTGTGAGATGCTCAGGGAGCCCGTCTACTGTTGTTCAGGCAATTTTTGTCCACCAGAGGCGAGCTGTCAGACCTTGGAGGGTCGCCTAGAGGTCTGCGCTGTGGCAGAGTGTACGAGCGCTTGTGACTGTAGCCCTGGGATGCGCTGTGAGGGAGGGAGCTGTGTCGTGGGTGACAGCCCGCTGTTCTGTTGTAACTCAGGCCCTTGCCCCGCGGGAGCGGCCTGTGAGACCCCCTCTCAGAGACAGCTGACCTGCGAGAGTGACTCCTGTGTGAGCGCCTGTGACTGCGCGGCAGGGCTCAGCTGTGATAACGGCACCTGTGTCTCAGCCAACCCGGCCGTGTTCTGCTGTACAGAGGGCCTATGCCCAGCGGGTCAGGTCTGTGAGACCCCCGCAGGGCAAAGAGACGTCTGCGTGTCGGATGAGACCTGCTCGAGCGCCTGCGACTGCTCGCCAGGGCGGAGCTGTCTCGGGGGGGTCTGCACGATGGGGAATGAGCCCGTTTACTGCTGTGATGACGCGCCCAACTGCCCGATCGACGCGATCTGCCAACCCAGCACAGGTGGGCGCTTTGAGCTCTGTCAATAAGGGCTCTGTCAATAAGGGCGCGAGCGACCCTCGCTCATTGACGATATGAGAAGGTGATCTTCATCTCACAGAGGTAAAAGCTGTCCCCTTCATTGATGTGCCTCCTGAGGATCTTGTCATTTTGAAACTCAATCCCGTTCGTGCTTTTTAGGTCTACGATCAGGTATTCACCGTCCTCAAACAAGACCGCGCAGTGCTGGCGTGAGATCCCGTTAAAGTCCATCACTAGGTCGCTCAGCTCAGCGCTACGACCAATCACATAGCGAGGCTTCTGGATCACGTCACACTTGTCATTATACCAGATGTAGAGCGGGGGTTGCTCCACGATCGCGGCGTGAGGCGCGGTCTTCTCAACCCGAGGTTTCAGAGCCGCAGAGGCCTCTAGGTGATCTCGCTTGTGGTGTGCGCTGAGGTACGACCGGATACACTCATTCACCACTTGGTCTACGTTCAGAGCGTTCTGCTGTGCGTAGTTCTCTAGGGCTACCGCGATGTCTTGTCGTAGAAAAAAAGTCTGCTGGGTCATGCTGTGTGGCATCACACGCCTCCTCAGGAGATGAGAGCGAGAGGGACACAAACAAGGTGCGTGATGAAGAGTTGGGAGTCAACCGCAGATCACCTCTAGCGAGGGACATCACGCGCTCACGTTACGCGAGACGCCTACGCCGACGCACGTACAGTATAGAGAGGAGCGAGAGGAGGAGCGCGCTAGAGTGGCCTCCACTCCCACGTTGATCACAGCCACTGTCACGAGGGCGTGGGGCTGACAGGTCATCTGGGTCATACGTCGTCACCTCCCCCCCTTCACCAAAGATCACGCCTCGCCCCCCCTCACCTGCTGAGGGTTCTCCCCCAATAAGCTCACCGCCGGTCGTCACCCCCGCGACAGGCTC
>Ga0181588_10004087_pt1 | contig 12063 bp, 23 predicted proteins | sample 071ome_26_FD_148607 | JGI IMG/M metagenome (GOLD analysis project Ga0181588, IMG submission 148607) | Coastal salt marsh microbial communities from the Groves Creek Marsh, Skidaway Island, Georgia - 071409BT metaG (spades assembly) | ecosystem: Environmental > Aquatic > Marine > Intertidal zone...
TGGGGCACCTGTGGCGGTGCAGATGGAGTGCCGACAGCTCAAACGCACACGTTTGTTTGATCTGACGGCCCGCTCACGGTTTGAGAAGACTGTTGGAGCAGGCGCCTTCAGTCAGCTCGCTCCTGACGTCTGGTTGGGTGGAGTGTCGACCATCTGAGGCGTCTCCGATCTCGATGCACCTAGCTTCCGGCGGATCGGGGGGGATGGCAATCGGGCTTAATGCCCATTGCCCTGGAGGCCAAATCATCCAAGAGTGGTCGACTGCATGCCCAAACGCCCGCGACAGCGAACACTCCCGCTATGGCTGCGTTGGCTGGTTCTCTGGAGCCTGCGTCTGATCAAGATCGCCCTGGTGGGGCTGACCACCTGCGGCTTGGGGTGGGTCTGGCTGGCGATGTACCTCTACTACGAGCGGTTTAAGCAGAGACGCCTGCCGGCTTCGGAACATCGAAGGCGTTAGCCGCGGACGCCTTCGATGCATTTCACGCTGGCTTTTGGCTGCCATGCCGTGACCAGCTCAGCGTTGGCTTGGCACTGCTGCATGTTCGCCTGCGGCACTTTCTCGAGGGCCGCCGTGGTGCGATGCGGCGAGTAGGTCGCCCAGGTGATGATCAGCCAGGTGATGGGTTCCATGGGGACTGCAGCGTTTGCGGAATCCTGGCGCTTGGCTTCGCTGATGGCGTCCTCAAGGACTCTGGCTAAGGGTTGGGAACGACTGCTCGCCGAGCGCGCGATTGCCCATGACCGTCTCCATCCGTCTGTCTGGCCTGCTCACGGCACCCCTCCTGTTGTCTGTTGTCATGGCGCCGATGGACGGACTGGCGCGGGGCGGCGGCGGCGGACGGGGGGGCGCTGGACGCGCTGGTTATCACTACGGCGGTGGAACCTGGAATCGCGGCTATCAGGGTGCCCATCCGTTATATGGCGACAACGTTCGCCCGAGCACCGATCCAGAGGCGTTGAACCGGAACATCAACCTCCAGAACAACTTCTATGGGCGCGATTTCAACGGGTGGCGTGAGACCTGGCGTAACGGCGGTTATTGGGCAGATCGCCCCTGGCGCACCGGTTGGTATGGCGGTTGGACGAGCTGGGCTTGGTGGCCGGAGAGTGCGCCGGCCTGGGGTGTGGCTGGGTTGGCGACGGGGGCGGTCATCACGGGCTTGCTGAATGACGCCGCCGACAACAGCTCCCCCTACTTTTTGGTGCCGGGAACGAGCTACGAACTCAACTACGCCTCTGTCGAGGCGGTGGGTCTCTATGGCGCGAGCTTCAGTTACAGCATCAATGGCTCCTCGTTGATGGGAGCTGTGGACTGTCAGCAGGGGTTACTGAATGGGCAGAGGCCCGGCACATCTGGCCAGGCGCAATTGCTCAATGCTGTCTGCCAGGTGGCCTATGGGGCCGGGTGAAGACCGTTCAGTGGTGCCAGGCAACAGGGTTGCGACACTCCTGATCTTTCAGCGTTTCGTAGGCGGTCCAGAGTCCTTCGACTTCGGCGCACTTCAGGTTGCGATCGCAGACGCGATAGCGACCATTGCCGACCGCATCAATCGTGGAGCCGCGGGAGGTGCGGCATATCCGCTTGGCTTCTGCCATGGATGGAAGGCATGAAGGAGTTGTCCTACGGGTCTCTATTTCCGTGCGGTCAGCAGTATTTCGGCAGGTGACAGGACCCGTGGCTAGAGACGAGATAGCGGCCTGGCTCATGGGTGACGACGTTCAAGAAAAGCTGCAGTCGTTGGCTGCTGGCGGGCAGCTTGGTGCTGGCTTTTGCGTCTCCTGTCCAGGCGGTTCCGCGGCGCATCATCCTGCTGCGCCACGGGGAGAAGGCGAACGACTACGCCCTATGCAGCCTCGGGCAAGAGCGTTCCCTAGCGATTCGCGACACCTACCTGGGCCGAGGGGCTAGCGATCCGTCTCTGTTTGCTGGTCAGCCACCGGCGGCGTTCTTGGCAATCACCCTCCATACCTTGGAATTGGCGGCTCCCTCTGCTGCGAGTTGGGGGCTACCGATCACCGCCTATGCCGTCGTGCCGATGGAGGGCCGCGATGGGGATCTGCAAGAGGAGATGAATGCCGCGACCAAGCTTGCGGCGGCTGATGTCTTGACCAACCCGGCCTGGCACGACCGCACCCTGGTCATGACCTGGGAGCACCTCAACATCGCTAGCAGGCGCCTGGAAAACCAAAGCGATGGCGTGGCGGTGACATTGCGTCAACTGCTCAATCTTCAGCAGCTCTCCGGTGTTCCTGCCAAATGGGAAGGCAGCAACTACGACTACTTCTGGGTGGTCGACTTCGACCCTGGGACCTCGACTAGCCCGATTGGGTTTCAGATGCTCAAACAGACCTATGGGGCTCCCTTCGGCGCGCTTCCGCAGAACAATTGGGGCGCACCCCTGCCCCAGGGTTATCCACCGGGCTGTCTGCGCTGAGCTCAGTGGGCGTGGATCGAATAAAGGGTGATCCCCATGGCCCGCAGGATGAAGTAGCCAGTGAATCCGACGAGATTGAGGCCGATGACAAAGGCCCAGACTCCCCAAGGCTGTTGTTTGTCGAGCTTCATTCCCCTGCGGACGCTCACTTCAGTGTGACGCGTAGCCAACAGCTCCCGAATCGCTTGGCTGGTGGGGAGTGTTGGTTGGGGGGCGGAATAGGCCCCCCGGATCGGACAACGGGGGAATGCACTCGCCCGTCTCCTCAGCGGTTATGGCCCTGGTCTTGAGCGGCTGTCAACGGGTTGGGTTGTTGATCTCGATTGCGAGTGGGTCCGGTTCCCCTTCGGTGATGGCCACCGAGCGGAAATAGATCGCGCTGGAGCGGTCACCGGCTGATTCCATCGCTCGGCGCATGGACCACCAGTACTGGAGGGTCTCCTCCTCGGTCCATTCGAGGGTTTGTTCGCTCGACATGGGGCTAACCCAGGCGGCAGCCAAGGTTGACCGTGCCTTGATCCAGCAGGCGCCCAAGCCGTAGGGCCACTGCCGCTTCACGCCGGTTGAAGGAGCCCTGGTGGGAAGCAATCCAGGACACCTCGGCTTCGGTGACCACCCCTGTGGCGAGCGAGCTCAGAAAGACAGCCCCGAGAGACATGAGAGATCTGTAACGAAGTCTTTACATTCTGTCTCGCGCTGGCTGGAGCTGTGGATTGGCCTTTGCTCTCGGGGTGGCTCAGTAGCTGTTTTGCTTCAGGGCGGAGAAGCGTGAGCCGGTCTCCCAGATTCCAACTGCGCTCTTGGCGCGGGCCTTGCCGGTGTTTTGAAGTTGCACTGCTGCCGCGCCCGCGGCGTAGCAAGCGGCAAAGACGGCGATGAACCCCATGGCTCTCCTGCAATCGCAAGACCTTTGCTGAAGCGGATCGGTCGACTGGTTCAAGTCGAACCGTTTCCCCTGGTTGAGTATTTCTGCTTAGGGCTGGTCCGATTAGGCGCCACCTTTGCGTGCTGTGCGCCTGCGCACGACGGCAAAGGCAGCCCAGAGGAAGAGCGCGATTAAGACGACGTCGGCAATGGGACTCATCAAGTGGCCCTCGGGCTTGGTCACTTCATAGGTATCGAGATGTTGGTTGGCTCCTTGGCCGCGGAGCGCAAGTGCTGCTCATCTGGGGCTGGCTCCCCGTTCCCCGGCAGGGTGACTCCTGCTGGCTTGATCCCGAAGCTTTTCTGTCGATTGCCCCTAAATGGCTTGGGGCGACCGAGCTTGTGCTCCACCACATGCAGGGTTTCATGTTCCGGATTGAACTGCTCACACCCCAGGGCTGGAGTCAGACAGAGGAGCACGAACAGCGAGAACTCGCTGAATTGCAGGCCATGCTCAAGAGTCAGGCCGATGGCTGCACGTATCGCGTCACCAGTCCGGAGCTGAGCACCCTCTGCGTCTTCACGCCGCAGGGCTCCCGCTGCTGGCAGCTGGATCAGCCGGCGGTTGCTTGAGCCAATGGCAATCGGCCTGAATACCCATTGCCTGAGCTGCGAAAGCATTCGACAGTGATCGGCTGATCCTTTCTTTGAGTCGTTGTTTCGACAGAGGTGAGATGGCTGCCCATTGCAAAGACAAGTTCCGCTCCTTCTGGAGGCGCTTTCAGAGCAACCTCAAGACCAACCGCTTTCCGGTTGAGTTGGGCGAGGCGGGATCGGTGCGTCGAGCAGCAGAGGTGGAGCGGATTACCAGCAAGCAGACGCCGCCGATCGACATCCGATGACGCAAGCGCCGCGTGCCTATTGAGTCGCCCGGGGTTGGATGGCTTGATGCTTTTCTTTCGCGGAAAATATTTTCCTGGACGCGTTTGTTCTTCTCGCTACATCTTGCGGTCTTTCTGTAGCCAATTTGTCTGTTATCTGCGCCCCTTGGAGTTCAAAAATAAAGACAAAGAGTTGATCTGAGCTGCCTGGTTCTTGGGGTTTCCATATCGGGAAGGGTTCATTTGCAGAGTCCTTCTCGAGTTGCCTTCCATGTTGAAACTGATTGTTCCTCTTGCTGGTGCAAGTTGTTTGTTCTTGGGCCTCTCAGCCCAGGCCAATCCCCAGGCCCCCTTGCCTCTCTCCTCGGATGAGTCTGGAGTTGCCTATGGGGAAGCCGTTTTTATTCCTCCCCATGGCGGGCCACGGATGACGGCTCGTGCTGTCGGCTATGGCTTTGTTCGCTCCAACACCCTGCTGCCCCTGGGCGGTGCCGAGGTGATCGATAACCCAGTTCCTGAGAACCTCTCGGATCTGTCCGGCTGGTCCCGGGAGCAGCTTCAGGCTGGTCTTCAGCAGCAATACAGCGTGGATGTGGCCGCTGTGGCTCGCTTCCTGTATTCCCCCAAGGGCGAGCAGTTCCTGAAGGAGAGCATTCAGGAGAACAACTACACCCCCTACTACAGCCAGCAGAACAGCCTGCAGGCCGTGCGTAGCGCCATCATTCTCGACTCAGCCGACGGCAAGCTCTCGAGCTACGGAATGATGAAGATGTTGCCCACTGACCAGCGCCTCCAGGGCTCAATGAAGGTCTGTGATGTCAACGCTCTTGAGAACAGCCAGCAGGCCACCTCGCTGCTCAGCTGGTACATGAACACCCCGGCTTGCATCGCGGCCTACACCGCCGAAGCTCCGGAGCCGGTCAAGCAGCCCGTGCGCGGTCTCTGGTGATCCGGGGGTAATTCTCTTCTGATCTGGGCGCCCTCTCGGGGGCGCTTTTTTCTGTGCTTGCTTCCAGGTCTGGCTTGCACCAGAGTTCGCTCATTCTTCTTTCTGTTCTGGCAGGGAAAGAGATGAAACGCTTTCTCTTGAAAGCCTTGTTGCTCCTGTCTGTTGTGCCCTTGATGCCCATCCAGGCCAGTGCACAGGGCGTTCAGCAGACCTTTGATCGGATCGAGCGCTTGCAGAAGGAGGGGCCAGCGTTTCAGCGTGCAATGAATCTGGCGCGGACAAAAGCAGTGGCACTCAACGGTGGGTTGGGTCAGTACGTGCCGGCGGCCTGCATGTTTTCGACAACGCTTGCGCGTCAGCGTTGTTTGATGCGAGCCGATGCCCTGGGTTTCGTCTTTCGGTTTTCCGGCGGCCCTCCTGGCTGGGAGACGGAAGGACGGTCTCCTGCAGTGATCACCGAGGTCTCCGTCAGTTCAGATGGCAAGGCACTTCTGAACATTCAGAACAGCGTGCAATGAGCCGCGCGCCATTGAGCATCTGCAAGCCTTAATGCAAGACCGAGTACACCAGGGCACACTTTTGAGCGGTAGCAGTCGCTACAGTTTGAAGACGTTCGTCCCCTTTGGGGATGCATGATTTGACAGCAGGGAACGGGGCTGTCATCTCGAGGCTCATGCCATGAACACTCTCGCCCTTATCCGCGCCCAGATCCTCAAGGCCAAGCGTCTTGAACAGGCTCAATTGGCCGGTCTAAGCCGGGTTGTGGTGCCGATTTTCTGATCGTTGCCGCAAGTGCTGGATGCGCCCCTTCGGGGGCGCTTTTTTCTGGCTAGGCGTCAGTTGGCCACTCAGTCCTCGATGGGAATTGAATCCCGCTGCCGGCGGGTTGGCCCGGTGCAGGTGCGAATGCTCAGGGGATGGTCGCCAAAGGCCCGTTTGGCCAGGCTCAGGGCCACGGATTCGTTGATCGCGACCAGGTGCACCCGTTTCTCACCGTGGGGAGTTTGGGCGGTCACATCAAAACCGAGCATTGCCTGAGGCAACAGAAACCACACTCTTGATAGGCCGTTCTGGTGCTGGGTTCCAAAAGCTTTAGAAGAATTTCCGTTGTCCTTCGATCTGACTTGGCCGCTGACATCCATGCTGATGCCCCTTGTGCAGAGTCAGGTTGTTGTCGGTGCGGTGTTAGGTTGACCTCTGACATCACAGGCGTGCTGCGTCGGCCCTTCACTGCATGGTCGCCGCTCACATCGACTGAAATACACGGAGTAAGGCTCAGATATCGGTTTGTTGTCGCCCACAGCGACCACGGCCCGTTCATTCCAATCCCCATTGCGGGCGCGTGACGGCAGTGTTCAAGCGTCTTTTCTCCGCATTCGGGTTTGTCTGGATCAAGAACAGGATTTTTACGGCTTCATTGTTCCGAGCGGTTCCCCGCTGACTGCGGATAGAGCTTCTCGGGCCTGTTCTTGGCTGATCAACAAGGGAAGAACGTTCTTTCTTTCTGATATCTCCGCTGTTTTCCAAGGCACCATTCGTTTTCTCGTTTCCTCTTGCGTGCCGATTGTCGTCAAAAAGTCTTTTTGCTATTGAGTTCTTCACGTGTTTGATCAGTTCATTCTGCTTCCTGTTGCCGGAGATCGGTCACTTGTATTGGATAGCAGCCATGATGACCTTTGGTCCGCGCAGGCCAAGCGTTATCAGCGGCTTGTTTTGGATCCTGAGCTCCTTCCGGCGCTCACGTCAGGGCCAGCTTTTCATGGTCCTTTAGAGGCCATCAGTTCGATGGGCAGCGATCTCTAGAGCCTTGAGCAAAGGCTCCTCTGGAGCCGTGCATCGTTTGGTGGCGTTCTGCATCCGTTCAAATGCTCATAGCCCTTTTCCTCCTTGCAGGCCATAACTGAGGTGTGCCACCTCAAGGCATAGGGAGAATCCTTCGCTTCCATGGTTCTCCTCGGGGATCATCCTCTGCAGAGGCCCCTCTTCATCCATCGCACTGGGGGGAACTGTGCTCGATTACAACGTTGATCCTTTAGATGATCAGATTATCGTCGCGATTTCTCTTGCGCAGCTGAACAGTGTCCAGCATGAGGCGTCATCTGAACTCGGCTTGCCTTGGGGATATGGCCATGAAAACTGGTGTGTTGACAGGCACCATGCCCTCTTTCAATGTACAGCTCAAGAAGCGAATCTGATGCACCGCGGTGTCAACTATCGCTCGACGAAGGGGGTATAAGCCGTACCTTAAAAAGTGATTCCATCCTCCTGCCTCCGGCCCGAGGATGGTCTTGAGGCTTAGTAGTCGTCTCCGTACTTCACTGACGAGGTGGAATCCATCAGTTCAACCGTCGTCTGGTAACCGTTTTCAACGGTGAATTCATGTTGTGCTGCGACATCTTGCAGCGCCGCAACATCCAATTTAGGAGCGGTGATCCAGCTGAACCCCTTGCCGAAGGTGTTGTCCGGATTGACGACATACCAGTGGCATGCGGTGTCGGGGACGGACACAGAGCATTTTGTCCAGTCGTTGTCCCACTGAGGCACTTGAACGAAGGAGAGGGCTGCGAGTAATACGCCAAAGAGTCCAGCCAGCATTGCCGCCCATCTGAGTGAGCTGGACGCTATCAGGGCGTGCCGAGGGCAGAGGGTGTTGCTTGCTGCTGTCCTCGCGCTCCTGCGATGGCTGCACCAGCATGGGTGGAGTGCTCGGTCCGTCATGTTGCTCAACCCCTTTTGCCCCATTGCTGGAGCCAAGATCCTCAGCCTGAAGGCCACGGTGATTCTGTTGCTGACCCTTCTGATCAAGTCCAAGATTCGGATTGCGACCTTCTCAGGTCTGGGCGCCCTCTTGCTGCTTCTTCAGACCCTGGTCTTCTTTGCGGTCAGCGGTGGCTTGGCCGTTGCAGCCGCAGGAGCTGCCGTCTACGCCGTCCAACGACGCAAGACCTCTACGGCTACTGCTGTGTAATTACCCCCAAATGGGGCTATCGCGATCGTGACGATCAATCAGATGATTCACTCAACCCCGAAACGGGGGGACGGAATAGCTCACCCCTGACACTTTCCGGTGGGCAGGGGGATTTTTTTGACTTCACTGCGGCAGCCATTGAATGGACAGCGCCCTTCCGGCCTGGATGGCGCGAAACAGGAGGCTCGTCCAGAGGACAGCGCGCAGCGTCGTCGCTACCTGAAGGCGTTGACGGAGCCGGCCCCGGTGTTGATGGCCCAGTCCCCTCTGGCTGGCGCCGTCATCCAATCGATAAGTTGATCGCCTGCGCGCGCCTGGGCCCATGCCTGCCAAGCCCCTGCCCAACACCGGTGCGGTGAGCGGCCTGAAGGAAACCCTTGATTTCTTTGGCGATCCGAGCTTTGCCCAGCGGCGCTTTGAGACCTATGGCGATGTCTTTGCCACCAAGCTGCTGACCCAGCCCATCGTCTTCATCCGCGGCGAACGGGCGATCAACGATCTCTTTCGCCAAGGCGAGTTACTTGAGGGCTGGTGGCCTGAGAGTGTCAAACAGCTGCTAGGCAGTCGTTCCCTCGCCAACCGCAGTGGAGCGGGTCATAAGGCCCGCCGGCGTGTGGTCGGTCAGCTGTTCTCCAGTGCAGCCCTAGCCCGCTACACCCCATCGATCTCTGGCCTGGTGGATGAGCTCGCAGAGGAGCTGACCTCGGCTGGTGGCCCAGTTCCCCTGGCCGGGAGGATGCGCCGCTTCGCCTTTGCCGTGATCGCCTCCACGGTGTTGGGGCTCGATCCGGATCGCCGTGACGCCCTGTTCGCTGACTTTGAGATCTGGACCAAGGCTCTGTTCTCGATTCCCTTGGCGATACCGGGCACACCCTTTGCCAAAGCCCTGGCAGCTCGCCAGCGGTTGCTGAAGCGCATCAAAGATGTCTTGAAGGAGGGCCGCAATCAAGGTGGCCTCGATCTCCTCAGTGGTGGCCTGGATGAGGCGGGGATTCCTCTGGAGGACGACGATCTGGCGGAGCAACTGCTGCTGCTGCTCTTCGCTGGTTACGAAACCACCGCGTCATCGCTGAGCTGCTTGTTTCGCGCCTTGCTGCTGCATCCGGAGGTGATGGATTGGCTGCAGAGCGATGTCATGGCCACCGGGTGGCCTGCGACCACAGCAGTGCAGTCACAAAAGCTGGATGCCACCGTGCTCGAGGTGATGCGGCAAACCCCGCCGGTGGGTGGGTTCTTTCGCCGCAGCCTGCAGGCGATTGAGCTGGCTGATGTGGCCGTGCCAGCGAACAGTGTGATCCAGGTGGCGCTCACGCCAACGGCGACCAGCAGCGGCACAGACCTGACGGAGTTCCGTCCGCAGCGCCATCTCGATGGTTCGTTTGGGCAAACACTGCTGCCCTTTGGCGGTGGCGAGAGGGTCTGTCTCGGTAAAGCCCTGGCCGAATTGGAAATTCGTTTGATGGTCGTTGGCTTGTTGCAGCAGGTTCAGCTGGAACTGGAGCCGGATCAAGATCTTTCGCTGCAGCTGGTTCCCAGTCCCATCCCACGGGGAGGCCTGATGGTGAGCGCAACAGCACGCTGACCCTCAGGTTCGAGTTGTTGGGGGCCATGTGGTGGGCCCCCGCTCGGACAGCGCTGTCTTCACCGCGCCTCCAACTCGGTTATGGCCTAGGTGGGGTTGCGGGTGCAATCCTCAGCGCCTGATCCGAGCAACTCCATAGCCAACGGCAAGGCCAACAGCACCGCTTCTCAGGCCGATCGCAAGGGTGCGTCGGTCTACTGCACTCATTCGTCCAACGCTCATGACAGCGGCTGCTCGGGCAATCCAGCAGCGGATGGGTTCATGAAAAGAACCAAGTCATCGCCAGTTTTCCTGGCATTGGAAGACGCAGGCTGGAGATGCGAAGTATTGGTCGCTTCTGCTATTGGGTTGGTTGTTGACGTCGTGTCGAAGGTTCGAAGATTGGATTGATCTCTAGGGGGAGCAACTCCTGCACGCTGAGCTGGACTATGTCTCCACTGGTTATTCTCTCGGGTTCATATGGACGCGGTTTTTGATCATAGTGTCGAGAAACTAGCGCTACATTGAGCAGCAATGCTGCAACCAGTGTGATCAGGAATGCTGACAGGCTCTTCACCATTTCTCGGTCTCGCTTTTGGTGCCAGCGTAGTGATTGGCGAGAGATAAGGGTGAAGTAGGTCTACGCCGCATTGCATCTGCTGGTGTCTGACGCATTTGTGCTGAAGAGGCTCCCTGTACTCCCTCAAGCACTGTTTACTGATAAATGAGGATAGCGGTTGTTCAGTTCAGGAGCGCCACCTTTGGGGTCTGATGAACGAGTACATGATGCGCACTATCGACTCTGCATCGCACCGTGAGAAACAGCGGCAAATCGATGCTGTTGAATTTGCGATCGCGATGCACGGGCGCAAGTCTTGGACGACGGCTCATGACCAAACGGTTTTTGCCTACCTGAAGAAGCACCCACGTTGATCGGGAGGCCACTGCTCAGGCGACACAGCAGTGGAGAGGGGGCCCAAAAAAGACGGGTGCCACCGGTCCTCCATTCTTTGCTCAGAAAAGAGGACGCCAGCTTTTGCATTCACTTCTGCTTAGCCGCTTAGTGCCTCAGGGATGTAGTTGGCTCTTTGTAGCTCTCAAGTCTTTCAGTCGACAGCAGTTCCCGTACTCGTCTACCGGGAACTCATGCAGCACATCACGGCTGTGTCCAGACACGATTCTGTAACTCCTCCCTGAAACCCAGCACCTGGCTTTTGTGGTGGTGTACGCATTCCACCAAGCATGTCTCACAACCTCGTCGACCCATATTTGCCCTGCCGCGTCAAAACGCTGAACAATGATCATTGCTCTAGCTCGCGATGAATATTGCCCAGGCTTCTACAGGTTTTGCACTTCCTCAAGCATTTTAAAGACTGGCTTCGGGATCGCTACACGTTTTGCAGGGCTGGGTGCTCGTGAGCGCAAGGAATGAATTGACTTTCAAGATACGCCCATCAGTTATGTGGGTCACATTTGCTTGATTCTCATTGCCTTGCTGGGCTTTGAGTCCGCCGAACCCAGCCAGTCCAATCGCTTCTGCTGCCTCGTCCATTTGCTCTTCTGATCTCCATTTTGATCAGCAGAGACTGCATCCCTCTTCGGCTTGAAAGTGGAAGACATCTAGCGACCAAGGAGCAATGGCTACCAAAAACAGTGTGATCCCCAGGACATGGGCGGTTTGCACGACTGCGCCCCTCTGTGATTCACGAGAGCGTTCACTCGACCTTCGTCACCTCAATGTGACCAAGTTCCACAAAGACGAAGCCGCATTAACTGGCTACACGCTGGACCGCTGGGATCTCCATGGCGTTCCTTGCGAGTGCTTGGAGTGCGTTGCCGACTATCAAGACCTGCTGCTGCTGCAGCCAGATCAGAACAGACGACGACTGAGAGAGTCGTCCTGACCATGGACAGGGAGGAGGCCTGCACCCGATTACGCGCTGGCTGGGAGGTTGACCCACATCTCCTGGAACTGATCGAAGGTGACTACGACAGCCCTCAGCGCCAGCGATTCATTCGTGGTCAGCAGAAGCTGGTTGATCGCTTAGGACTCAAGGAGCTCCCCGACCCAAGCGTTAGTTCTTGATCCAGATCCTGGAGAGGAGCCAGGCAAAGAGGCCGCAAGGAAGGGCGAACCCAATTATTGGGAAAGCCGTGGCGACTGGAGCGGCTAACGCGCTCGGGAGCCAGGCGCCCAGGCTTGACTGCCAGTTACCGGTCGCTTCTGTGCAGAAGCTGGGTGCCAGGAATATCACCGGCACGAACATCGTCGAGAGCGCGGAGGTGAGAACGATCTTCTGGGCATCGGTCATCGCCAGTCGTCCGCTCCTTGATGTAGCCATCCTTCCTTTAAATCAATTGGGGCGAAAGGACTCGCACCTTGAAATTAGTGCTCCCAAAAC
>Ga0181588_10004102_pt1 | contig 12038 bp, 9 predicted proteins | sample 071ome_26_FD_148607 | JGI IMG/M metagenome (GOLD analysis project Ga0181588, IMG submission 148607) | Coastal salt marsh microbial communities from the Groves Creek Marsh, Skidaway Island, Georgia - 071409BT metaG (spades assembly) | ecosystem: Environmental > Aquatic > Marine > Intertidal zone...
ATTGAGTCAATTGCAAATGGTGATATCAAGCTTGAGGAGATAGCGGCATGAGGGACAAGGTAGCGATAAAGCGGGCGCTGATCTCGGTTTCCGACAAGAACGGATTAATTGAACTTGCGACCGCTCTTTCCAGTGCTGGGGTGGCAATCGTGTCTACCGGCTCAACAGCCAAGCAGATTGCAGCAGCTGGAATCGCTGTGAGCGAGGTGAGCGATGTCACGGGATTTCCCGAGTCGCTGGATGGCAGGGTCAAGACCCTTCACCCCTCTATTCATGGAGGCCTCCTGGCAGACCTAAGGCTGGACTCGCACGTTGAGCAGCTTGAGAGTCTTGGAATTGAACCTTTTGAGCTTGTTGTGGTGAACCTGTATCCATTTGTCGAGACGGTCACTTCGGGTGCGGGCTTCGAGGAGAGTGTTGAGCAAATCGACATTGGTGGGCCGGCAATGGTTAGAGCAAGCGCAAAAAACCACGCGAACGTGGCAATCGTTGTCAGCCCCGAGCGCTACACAGCAATCATTGATGCAATCGAAGACGGCGGCACAAATCTTGAGCTGCGAAAGCAGCTTGCACTTGAGGCATTTAGCCACACCGCGGACTACGACTCGGCCGTCTCCTCATGGCTAGCCGGGCAGCTTGGCTCTGAGCGGCTCTCGCTTGGCTTTACCAAGAGTGGTGACCTTCGCTACGGAGAGAACTCTCATCAGGCAGCATCATTGTTCGTTCACGGCAATTCGGGTGTGGCGAGTGCGAAGCTGCTTGGGGGCAAGGAGATGTCCTACAACAACTTCGTGGACATCGATGCTGCAGTCAGAGCGGCCTATGACTTTGCTGAGCCTGCGGTTGCAATCATCAAGCACGCTAACCCCTGCGGAGTGGCGATTGCCGAGCCGGGATCGAAAGATCCCATAGCCTCTGCCTTCAAGCGCGCCCACCTCACCGATCCAGTGTCAGCGTTTGGTGGCGTTGTGGCAGCAAACCGCGAGGTCACAGCAGAATTCGCATCCGCTCTTTCTGAGGTATTCACCGAGGTGCTAGCCGCACCTGGCTTCAGTCCCGAGGCACTCGAAATTCTCTCCAAGAAAAAGAACCTGCGAATTCTTGAGCTTTCGGGCGACTACGAGCTCCCAAATCGTGAGATTAGGCAGATCTCTGGAGGTCTGCTGGTGCAAGAGCCAGATAGCTTTGCGAGCCTGGATGTTTCGAATTGGAAGCTGGTCTCAGGAGAACCAGCGCCTGCGGAACTCCTTGCAGACCTAGAGTTTGCGTGGCGGGCAGTTCGAGCGGTCAAGTCCAATGCCATTTTGTTGGCCAAGGATCTTGCTGCAGTCGGCATTGGGATGGGCCAGGTGAACAGGCTCGATTCCTGCCAGCTCGCGATTCAGCGTGCCGGGGATCGGGCAGCGGGATCGGTTGCAGCATCAGATGCCTTCTTCCCCTTTGCAGATGGCTTGGAGGTTCTTATCGCTGGTGGTATCTCAGCGGTCGTGCAGCCGGGCGGAAGTGTGCGGGACGAAGAAGTAATCCAGGCGGCTGAAAAAGCCGGCATCACAATGTATTTCACTGGGGAGCGACACTTCTACCACTAGGAATCTCCCGGGCCTGCAGTCTGTTAGCCTGTAAGGCTGCCTAGGGTGGCGGAAGAGATAAATGCAAAATTCCGAAGCGGGAACTCTCAAGGTTCTCTTGCGGCTTGTGCCGTTTGCCAAAAAGGCCATACCCAGATTGATTCTTGGAATGTTGGCCGGCATCGCAGCCCATATGTTTGCACTGGCTATCCCGCAGCTGCTGCAGGACCTTGTGAACTCTTTGGTTGCAGGCGGCCTTGACGCGCTCTTACCGGCTGTCGGTCTGATTCTTTTTCTTGGCGTTCTCGAGGCACTGTTCGTGCTACTTAGGCGTTGGTTGGTGCTAACCCCGGGCACCTACGTCGAGGCGGACATGCGCAACAGGCTCTATGAGAAGCTGCAGGACCTTCCAGTTGCTTTTCACGATCGTTGGCCCTCGGGTCAGCTTCTCTCCAGGGCAGTCTCAGATCTTCACCTGATTCGCCGCTGGATGAGTTTTGGTCTCGTGCTGTTCACGGCGAATCTGATCACGATCATCGTGGGTCTCGTGATTCTCTTCACGTTCAACTTTTGGCTTGGCCTGATCTTTTTTTTGGCAACAATTCCTATCTGGATTGCCGGGTTCCTCTTTGAGGGCAAGTACAAGGTCATAGCCAGACTCTCCCAAGATCAGTCCGGTGACTTAGCAACTCGGGTCGAGGAAGCAGTTCACGGTGTCAGGGTGCTGAAGTCTTTTGGACGCGGGGCATTTGCAGCTCATCAGTTTTCGAACCAGGCCTCCGATCTTCAGTCCACCGAGATTCGCAAGGCAAGGGCTGTTGCCAACATCTGGCTGTATTTGATTTTGATTCCTGAACTGGCCGTTGGGCTCTCGATGCTTGCCGGTGTGTGGCTAGTGGCGCAAGGAGATGTAACGGTTGGAACTCTGGTGGCCTTTTTTGCCACTGTCATGGTTCTGCGCTGGCCAACGGAGTCTCTTGGCTTCTTGCTCTCTTTCACGCTTGAGGCGAAGACCGCAACCGAGCGATTCTTTGAGGTCATGGATGAGATTAACCCAATCGATGATCCCGAGAACCCCAAGCAGGTCGCAGACCCCAAGGGCCTACTCGAGTTCCACGATGTCCACTTCCGCTATCCGGATGCATCCGAGGATTCCAAGTCACTAGTCTCGGGCGTCAATTTGCGGATTGAGCCGGGTGAGTCCGTTGCCCTAATTGGACTTACCGGCTGCGGCAAGACAACCCTCACGGCACTGACCACGAGGCTATATGAAGTAACCAGCGGTTCGATCACGATTGATGGCCTTGACATTAGAGAAATGTCTCGAGGCGAGCTCCGCAGCCACATCGCGATGGCCTTTGAAGATGCGACTTTATTCTCCTCCTCAGTCAGGGACAACGTCTTGCTGGGAAACCCAGATGCGACTGAGGAGGATCTCAAACAGGCTCTTGAGATTGCTCAGGCGCAGTTTGTCTATGAACTGCCAGATGGCCTTGACACGACCATTGGCGAAGAGGGTCTCTCGCTCTCTGGAGGACAGCGGCAGAGACTTGCGTTGGCGAGGGCCGTGGCAGCAAATCCTCGGATTCTGGTCTTGGACGATCCACTATCGGCGCTCGATGTCGACACAGAGGCCATGGTTGAAGATGCTCTTAGGTATGTCCTAAAAGAGACCACCGCTCTGATTGTTGCTCACCGTCCATCAACTGTGATGCTTGCGGACAAGGTCGCGCTTTTGGAGGACGGAAAGATAACCGCCTTCGGCACCCACCACGAACTTATTCGCTCTAGCGAGCACTACCGCTATGTGATCACCTCCCTCGATGAGGAGCAGAAAGAGCGGGAGGTGAACATTTGAGTCTCTACGGAACTAACGATGAGGAGCGCACAGACCTCAACAAAGAGGAGTCTCGCTTTGTAAGGGCCCGCTCTCGAAGACTTCTTGGTTCGCTGCTTGCCCCAATGCGGCTGAGGCTAATCCTCGCAAGCTTCCTGGGCGTTATCTCAACCGCTATCCGGGTCGCAGGACCGGCACTGATTGCCTTGGGTATTGACTGGGCTCTTCCCCGAGCAATTATGCGGGAGTACAACGAGCTTTGGATTGTGGTCGGGCTTTACCTGTCGGCTGCGCTAATGACCTCGATTCTTACCTACTACTTCCTAATGATTACGGCCAGACTTGCTCAAAACGTGGTGTTCGATCTAAGAAACCGCATGTTTGTTCACACTCAAAAGCTCTCGGTTGAGTTCCACGAGCGCTACACAGCAGGTCGCGTTATTGCGCGCCAGACCTCGGATCTTGAATCGATTGCGGAACTACTAGCGGGCGGTCTGAACGAGCTTGCTATTGGAGCGATGTTCATGTTCTTCACGGCAGTTGCGCTACTGCTGCTGGATCCTGTTTCGTTCCTGGTCTTGTTTGGAGCTTTGGTGCCACTGGCTCTGCTAACCCGCTGGTTCCAGGTGAAGACGAACCGCGGCTATCGCAAGCAGAGAGTCGCCTCGTCTCGAATGATTCAGTACTTCGTTGAGAGCATGACCGGCATTCGTGCCGTAAAGGCCTTCCGAAAGGAAAAGCGCAATGAAAAGCACTTCGGTGGGCTAGTCGAGGACTACCGCGGACACAATGCTCACCTCATTCAGCTCTTTGGTATTTACGACCCAGGTCTGATCCTGATTGGAAACGCCACCGTTGCAGCCGTTTTGTTGGTTGGTGGCTACAGAGTTCTCGAAGGCTCCTTAGGTATTGGTGTGTTGACGGCTGCCATTCTCTACGCCCGCAGGTTCTTTGACCCCATGGAAGAAATTGCGATTTTCTACAACTCGTACCAGTCGGCGGCAAGCGCCTTGGAGAAAATTTCTGGAGTTCTCGAAGAGGAGCCCTCTGTACCAGAATCCGACAACCCAACCCCGTTTGAAAATGCCAAGGGGCAGGTTGACTTCAATGGGGTTGAGTTCAGGTACTCGACCGGGCCCACCGTGCTTCACAAGTTTGACCTAGAGATTCCAGCGGGGCAGACGATTGCGCTTGTTGGGACGACCGGAGCAGGAAAGTCCACACTTGCAAAGCTGATCTCTCGCTTCTATGACCCAAGCGAAGGAACAGTCACAATTGATGGGGTCGACGTCAGGGACATTTCCAACAAGGACCTCAGGCGTGAGGTCGTTATGGTGACCCAAGAGGCTTACCTGTTCTCGGGAACCGTTGCGGAGAACATCCAGCTTGGAAGGCCTGGGGCCTCAATTGAGGATGTGATGTCCGCGGCAAAGGCAGTTGGTGCCCACGAGTTCATCTTGAGCCTCCCCGAGGGCTACGACACCGATGTCAATAAGCGTGGTGGCAGGGTGTCCGCAGGGCAGCGACAGCTCATCTCCTTTGCAAGGGCATTCTTGGCAAACCCAGCCGTGCTAATTCTGGATGAGGCAACCTCGTCGTTGGATATTCCCTCAGAGCGCATGGTGCAAAGGGGCCTAAAGACTTTGCTTGCCGGCAGAACAGCAGTAATCATCGCCCACAGGCTCTCTACCGTTTCTATTGCTGACAGAGTGCTAGTCATGGAACACGGCAAGATTATTGAGGACGATGCTCCGAAGGTCTTGGCTGCTGGAAGTGGCAAGTTTGCCAAGCTCTACAAGGCTTGGAAAGACTCTCTGGTTTAGTCGCCAGCCTCGGTCAACAAGAGCGCTATCGCGCTCATAGGCTGCAAGGTGGCGGTCAGTTCGCCGCCAATGACCTCGTGCAGTTCGCCGTCAATTAAGTTCACATACTCACCATCTGGCAACGTGGTTGGGACTTTAACGCTCATCTCTTGGGTGTCGAAGACGTTGGTAATGAAGTAGCCCAGGCCATCTCTAGCGAAGCCGTAAACACCGCGTTCGCGATACTTCTCAACTACGGGGGCAGCTCCAACTTGGTCGCGGAACCGAATCATGTTGATAGTTGATTGCCAGCGGTGTTGGCAGATCCATTCATCGGCCTTGTAGTCGTCCTTTGGACCGTTAACGCCGCTGCAGTCGATTGGCCCGACGCCTTTTACCGTCTCGTAGGGTCCTGCATCGCGTGAGCGGAATGCATAGGAGGAGTAGAGCATGGGCTGGCCATAGTCCTCGGCGAGCATCATTGCGGTAGCAAGCTCAAAGTAACGGGCGTCGTTGTAGTTGAGAGTCTCACCGTTGCGCTCGGTGTCATGGTTTGAGACAAAAGCAATGGTCTGGTTGCTGGGGGTAAAGTCCCTAAACCTGATTGCTGAGGCGGCGGGTGTTATGACCTCGCTCTTGAAGTAGCTGCGCATATTCCTTGCATAGTCAAACTCCCAGACCTCGCCGGAATCCAAGTACTGCTCAGGCTGCACTGGCTCACCTCCACCGCGAATGACCTCGTGAATGACCCTGGTGCCCTCAGGCAGCTGGTCGATGATGATTTTCAGGTCGCTTGCTGCCATGTGCTTTGCCGCATCGATGCGGAAGCCGGCAACCCCCAGAGACAGAAGATCGTTTAGATAGGTGAGGATCTGGTTCTGGACGTTCTCTAGCTTCTGGTTGAGGTCACTAAGAGCTAGAAGTTCACAGGTTTGGACCTGCGCGAGGTCTTTATAGCTACTGATGGAATCATCGGGGGTGAGGTTGCAGTTGTGAAAGTCCTCGCGAGAGTAGAGGCCCTCATACTCGTACTTAGTGAACTCGGTTCCGGCATAACCGGTCCCAGAGCTTTGTGCAGTCATGTGGTTGATTACAGCGTCGGCAACGACGTCAACCCCTTGCTCGCTGCAGGTAGCAACCATGTTGGCAAACTGCTCACGATTTCCAAGCCGTGATTCGACTTTGTAACTAACGGGCTGGTAAACCGTCCACCACGCAGCTCCGGTGATGTGTTCTTGAGGGGGTGAGGTCAGAAGCCAGTCCACACCTGAATTTGCGAGAAACTCGCACTCAGCCGCGATTGAGTCCCAAGGCCACATAAACAGCTGAACCCCAATCAGTGACTCATAGCGAATTACAGTCTGAACCGGTTCTGGAGTTTCGGTTTGAGTTGCGCACCCCACCAGGGTCACTGTTGAGAGAACTGAGCCGATTAGGGCTGAGAGAAAACGCACGGTCCAATGCTAAACGATAGGCTAGGCAAGGTTTGCGCCAGGTGCGCAGTGATTTCAGGAGAAAAATGAGCAAAATCAAGGTAGTTGGCAAGGTTGTTGAGCTTGATGGCGATGAGATGACTCGCATCATCTGGCAGGACATTAAGGACAACCTGATCCTGCCCTTTTTGGACATAGAGCTTGAGTACTTTGACCTCTCAGTTCAGCATCGCGATGAGACAGATGACCAGGTCACAATTGATGCTGCGAACGCCATCAAGACCCACGGGGTCGGTGTGAAGTGTGCAACTATCACCCCCGATGAGGCCAGAGTCGAAGAATTTGGACTCAAGAAGATGTGGCGCAGCCCAAACGGCACCATCAGAAACATTTTGGGGGGCGTGGTCTTTCGCGAGCCCATAATCATCTCTAATGTCCCCAGGCTTGTGCCCGGCTGGACCAAGCCAATTGTGATTGGCCGTCACGCACACGGAGATCAATACAAGGCAACAGACTTCAAGGTGCCAGGTAAGGGAGTTGTCACCATGACCTGGACTCCTGCCGATGGCTCTGAGCCTCAGACAATGCAGATTGCTGAGTACCCAGAAAATGGCGGCGTGGCCATGGGCATGTACAACTACATTGACTCGATTAGAGACTTTGCGAGGGCGTCCTTCAACTACGGGCTTTCGCGCGGTTACCCCGTCTACATGTCAACCAAGAACACCATCCTGAAGGCCTACGATGGCGCCTTCAAGGACACCTTCCAAGAAGTCTTCGACGCCGAGTATGCAAACAAGTTCGCGAGTGCGGGACTGACCTATGAGCACAGGCTCATCGATGACATGGTTGCAGCCTCTTTGAAGTGGGAGGGTGGCTATGTCTGGGCTTGTAAGAACTACGACGGTGACGTGCAGTCCGACACGGTTGCCCAGGGCTTTGGATCACTGGGACTGATGACCTCGGTACTGACCACACCGGACGGCAAGTCGGCGCTCGCAGAGGCCGCCCACGGCACCGTCACCCGCCACTACCGCCAGTGGCAGAAGGGCGAGAAGACCTCCACGAACCCAATCGCCTCGATCTTCGCCTGGACCCGCGGTCTCATGCACCGAGCCAAGTTGGATGGCACCCCTGAGGTTGCCGAGTTTGCCCAGACTCTCGAAGACGTAATCATTAAGACAGTCGAGTCCGGCCACATGACAAAGGACCTTGCCGCTTTAGTCGGCAAGGACCAGAAGTGGCAGACCACCGAGGAGTTCATGGCAACCCTCGCTGAGAACATGCGCGAGGCAATGGCCTAAAGACTGGCCCCCAACGGGGGTTGTGGAAAACTCCTTCAGGAAACTGCGGGGAGTTTTAGCTTTTGCGGCAACTACTAGGGAAGAAACTTCGGTAGTTGCCTTCGATTCGGTTGCAGAGCAAGAACGCAGTGGCTTCAGTCTCGCAGGCCTGATGTGGATCGCGATGCTATCAATTGGTGGGCTCTTGGCTTGGCGCCTCAGCGGAAAATGATGGTTCGCTGTCCATCCAAAAGCACCCGATGCTCAGCAAACCACCTGATTGCTTGAGTCAGCGTTTTGGACTCCGCATCCTGCCCAATCTGAACGAGCTTTACCTTTGAGTCACTGTGCTCTACCCGAGTTACGTTTTGCTCGATGATTGGACCTTCATCTAGGTCAGCTGTCACAAAGTGTGCTGTGGCGCCGATTAGCTTCACGCCACGAGCATGTGCCTGGGCGTAAGGGTTGGCACCCTTGAAGCCTGGCAAAAACGAGTGGTGGATGTTGATTATTCGACCTGCAAACTCCTCGCAGAACTCCGGAGAAAGAATCTGCATAAAGCGAGCGAGAACTATCAGCTCTACATTGTTTTCATGGATGAACTCCCGCAGTCTTTTTTCAAAGAGGGCCTTATCAACGCCGTTGTTGATTGAGTGGTGTTCAAATTTTGCGCCGTAGAAGGTTGCCATTGACCTTAGATCTGGGTGGTTAGCAAATACCCCGGAGACTTCAATTGGAAGCTGTTCGGAGCGGTGCCGGAAGAGAACATCATTTAGGCAGTGACCAGCTTTTGAAACAAGTAGCACTGTCCGCATTGGTCGCCCAACAAAGTCGAGCACATACTCGAGCTGGAAGTCACCGATTATTTTTTCGATCTGCTTTTCAAAGTCCGACTTTGAAATGTCGGCCTCTATCTGAAGCCTCATGAAAAATCGGCCGGTGTCCTCTGATGTGAACTGTTGACTCTCGGTGATGTTCCCCCCCGCATCAACCACAGCCCCGGAAATAGCATGCACTATCCCAGGCTTGTCTGGGCAAACAAAGGTTAGAACCCAGTGCTCTTTTTGATTCACGGGGTCAATCCTATTGAGCGAGCCGCATTCTTCAGCAGTCTGGGGCTTGTAAACTTGGGGGATGCCACTAGCCGAAAACCATAATGCCCCTCTTTCTGAGGTAGACCCAGAGATTGCGGCGGTGCTCCAGCAGGAGCTTGACCGCCAGCGCGGAACCCTAGAAATGATTGCGAGCGAGAACTTTGTCTCTCGTGCAATTCTGCAGACCCAGGGGTCTGTCCTGACAAATAAGTACGCCGAAGGGTACCCGGGTAAGCGCTATTACGGCGGTTGCGAGGCAGTAGATGTGGCAGAGAACTTGGCGAGAGACCGCGCTAAGGAGCTCTATGGGGCTGAACACGCAAACGTTCAGCCGCACTCTGGAGCTACCGCAAACGCTGCGCTGATGATGGCGCTTGCGAAGCCTGGAGACAGAATTCTCGGCCTGAGCCTTGCCCACGGTGGTCACCTAACCCACGGTATGAAGCTCAACTTCTCGGGCCAGATGTATGAGGCCCACGCCTACGAACTGCACCCTGAGACTTTCCTTATCGACATGGACATAGTGCGTGAGCGTGCTCTGGAGACTAGGCCCGAGGTGCTAATCGCTGGATGGTCGGCATATTCACGCCATCTCGACTTCGCTGCCTTCAGGTCGATTGCCGATGAGGTCGGCGCCAAGCTCTGGGTTGACATGGCTCACTTCTCCGGTCTGGTTGCGGGCAAGGTGCACCCATCTCCGGTGCCCTTCGCAGACGTTGTCTCGTCGACTGTTCATAAGACCCTCGCCGGCCCGAGGTCAGGCATGATTCTGTGTAAGCAGGAATGGGCAAAGAAGATTGACTCAGGCGTTTTCCCAGGACAGCAGGGCGGACCACTGATGCACGTCATCGCTGGCAAGGCCGTTGCATACAAAGCTGCAATGTCCTCCGCTTTCCAGGAACAGCAGCAGAGAACTATTGATGGCGCCAGGGTCATCGCCGACAGGCTAATCCAGCCAGACATGAAGGCAGAGGGAGTCTCCGTTCTAACGGGCGGCACCGATGTCCACCTTGTTCTTGTGGACCTTCGCGACGCGGCCATCGATGGCCAGAGCGCTGAGAACATCCTTCACGAAGCTGGTGTGACAGTGAACAAGAACTCTGTGCCGAACGATCCAAGGCCTCCGATGGTCACCTCTGGAATCCGAATTGGCACTGCCGCCTTGGCAACTCGTGGCTTCGGAGTCGAAGAATTCACCGAGGTAGGCGACATCATCGCCTCAGCTCTTAAGGTTGGCGCGGATCTAAAGAGCCTCAGGGCAAGAGTCAGCAAGCTCACTGAGGCCTTCCCCCTCTATGAGGGTCTCGAGAACTGGTAAGTCCTTGACGGCAATCGCACTCGATGGTCTTGCTACCGCAGCCAAGATAAAGCGCGAGCTGTCAATTGAGGTTCAGAAACTTCGCGATCAGGGAATCGCTCCTGGCCTAGGCACGCTGCTGGTTGGAGATGACCCGGGATCGCAGTCTTACGTTGGCGGCAAGCACCGAGACTGCGCAGAAGTTGGCATTGAGTCGATAAGGATCGACCTTCCCGCCTCGGCAACCGAGGCAGATGTTAGGGGGGCAATTGGCGACCTGAACTCAGCTTCAGAAGTTACCGGCTACATAGTCCAGCTGCCACTGCCATTTGGCATGGGAGCAAATCAAATTCTCGAGCTAATTGACCCCAAGAAGGACGCAGACGGTCTGCATCCGGAAAATCTAGGGAAGCTCGTAATGAATATCACCGGCAAGTTTGACTCGCCGCTTCCTTGCACTCCCAATGGAATCATCGAGTTGCTCAGGCGGCACGGGGTTGAAACCAAGGGTGCTGAGGTAGCGGTGATTGGCAGGGGACTCACCGTCGGTCGGCCACTTGGCTTGCTACTGAGTAACCGGGGTGTTGACGCCACCCCAACTCTCCTTCACAGCGCAAGTCGAGATATCGCAGAAGTTGTGAAGCGCTCGGACATTGTGGTTGCCGCCATCGGCTCACCTCACTTTGTGCAGCCAGAGTGGGTCAAACCAGGAGCCGCTGTTTTGGATGTTGGCATCAGCCGCGTCGACGGCAAGCTAGTTGGGGATGTGCATCCAGAGGTCGCTGAGGTCGCCGGTCACCTATCGCCAAACCCTGGCGGAGTGGGTCCTATGACCAGAGCAATGCTGTTAAAAAATGTAGTTGAGATGGCTAAGGCCTAGCCGTCCCCAAATCCCTCAAGTGCGCTAAACCTCGGATCAATAGGATCCTCGTGGGTGTGAGAGGGGTCCTCATCCATCCTTATTCCGCACCTGGCACACAACCCAGCGCAGTCTTCACTGCACAGTGGCTTTAGCGGAAGCGCCGGAACTACGGAGTCAATTAGGGCCTGTTCAAGGTCGATGCGGTCTTGCTCGACTACGAAATCATCCTCCTGCTCCGGTCGGTACACAAATAGCTCTTGAATTTCAACATCGATGTTGTCGCTAATTTCGTCCAAACAGCGAGAGCAAATTCCTGTGGCCTTGGCCGTGAACTCGGCGGAGGCGAGGATTCCTTCGTGAACAGATTCAAGCCTTGTCGGTATCGAGAGGGTGCTGCCCGCAGGAATACCCATCACCTCTGTGCCAATGGGCTCTGAAAGTGTGTGCTCCAGCACAACTTCTTTCATGTTGCCTGGCTTGTGAATTAGCTCCTTGAGCTGGACAATCAACGTCACTTGCCGAGCCTCTCGCTCAGCGCCTTAGCCACGGCAACTGGGACATGGGCCGAGACGTCTCCACCAAGGGCTGCAACCTCACGAACCAGTGAGGATGAGATGTGTGAATAGGCGGGTTCTGTTGCAAAGAAGAAGGTCTCAATTCCGGAAAGATCACGGTTCATGTTTGCAAACTGCAGCTCGTAGTCAAGGTCCGCTGCCGTCCGAAGGCCTTTGATAATGGCGTTTGCTCCTAAGGAAACAGCATGTTTGGAAAGTAGCCCACCCTCAAGCAAAGAAACTTCAACCTTGTTTAGGCCTGCTTCTGCAAGGGAGTCCTGCCAGAGGTTTACTCGGTCAGCTCCTGA
>Ga0181588_10004113_pt1 | contig 12019 bp, 10 predicted proteins | sample 071ome_26_FD_148607 | JGI IMG/M metagenome (GOLD analysis project Ga0181588, IMG submission 148607) | Coastal salt marsh microbial communities from the Groves Creek Marsh, Skidaway Island, Georgia - 071409BT metaG (spades assembly) | ecosystem: Environmental > Aquatic > Marine > Intertidal zone...
TGGATTCGAATTCAAAAACGGCCGCTGTCCCACTGTCCCGCTGTCCCGCTGCTGTCCCGCTGCTGTCCCGCTCTCGATCGATCGATCGGGACACACGGCGCCGCGCGTTTGATCATCCAGTAATCCAGTCGCTACAGTACGCGGTTCGCAGACGGGTGGGACTTTTTTATTTTTGATTTTTTTTTGAATCGATCGGCGGTGTCCGGTAATAAAACAAACAAACGAACGCCCTTTTTTTTTCCTTTTTTCCTTTTTTTTCATTCGGTGCGGGACGTCGTCCTAAACCCGTGTCCCGGTCGACTCGTCCCGTCCCGCTGGCGTCCCGTCCCGCAGAGACGGACGGGCGACCATGGCGATCGGGACGTCGAAGGAGGACCTCGGCGCGTTCTCGCGCGAGGATCTCGTCTACAAGGCGAAGCTCGCCGAACAGGCGGAACGGTGCGTTCGCTCGTGTGCTCGAAGACGTTTACTCGACGACGCGGGTCGGACGACGATATCGGATTCGGACCGTCTCGCGCGCGGGCGCGGGTGGTGGACGAATGAATGAATGAGTGAGAGCGAACGAGACGATCTCGCGAGGGGCTTTTATTCCATCCTCGTTTCGTCCGCGGGTCGGTCTCGCGCTGGTTCGACGACGAAGGACGGACGACGCGATCGGTGGTGATGCCAGCGCGCGCGCGCGCGCTCGCGCGTAGGGGGGACGGAGGCGATGCGACGGTCGGGTGACGACGAAAACGATCGGACCACGCCGATCGAAAGGATTTTTCGACGACTCGAGGACTCGGCTGGATCGGGGGTAATCATGGGGAGTTTTGACGTCGGGTTCGGGCGGGTGGTGGTGGCGCACCGGGCGCGGCGGGGTGGAGTTGAAGCGTGGTGGTGCGATGCGCGCGCGATCGGGGGTGATCGGGCGCGTGCGCGAGACGGAACGAGGCGGACGAGGCGGACGAGGCGGACGCGAACGCGGGGGCTGTTGACTGACTTTTTTTTGTACTCGCGACGTAGATATGAGGAGATGATGGATTACATGAGCGAGGTGACGCTCAAGTCGGGTGACGCGGAACTTGGTGTTGAGGAGCGAAACCTCCTCAGCGTTGCGTTCAAGAACGTCATCGGCGCGCGTCGCGCCTCTTGGCGTATCGTGAGCTCCATCGAGACCAAGGAGGAGGCGAAGCACTCAAAGGAGAGCGAAAAGTGTAAGCTGATCGCGGCTTACAAGGCCAACGTTGAAGCCGAACTCACGGAGATTTGTAACCGTATTCTTGATCTTCTCAAGAACCACCTCGAAGATCGCTGCTCTGCCGGCGAGTCGAAGGTTTTCTACAAGAAGATGAAGGGTGACTACTGGCGCTACCTCGCCGAGTTCAAGGGTGGTGCGGAGCGCAAGGAAGCGGCGGAGGAAACTCTTTTGGCGTACAAGTCCGCCGAAGCGACCGCGGAAGCTGAGTTGGCTCCGACTCACCCAATCAGACTCGGATTGGCGCTCAACTTTTCCGTCTTCTACTATGAAATTCTCAACGCGCCGGAGCGCGCTTGCCAAATGGCCAAGAGAGCGTTCGACGAAGCCATTAGCGAGCTCGACACGCTCGGTGAGGAGTCCTACAAGGACAGCACTCTCATCATGCAGCTGCTCCGTGATAACCTCACTTTGTGGACTTCGGACATGGACGAAAACGCTCAAACCGGGGGTGCGGATGACGAAGAGGAAGAGTAGAGATTTCATCTCGAAACGTGTGCGGACACTCACAGCCGCAGGCGCACCAAGACTTCACACAACGAACAACAATTAATTAGAGATGAAATAAAAAAGCAAAAGCTAGTGAAAGATTCTACCCCATCCACGCACACCGTCACATATTGTCGCTACTATTCTTCCGCCTCGTCGCCGTCGTCGAGTTGATTCGCTTACACGCGCGCTGCGCCAGAGGTTTTTCTCAGCGGCGCCTCAGTGTAAAGCAACCCAAACCCAACGCACGCAAACAGCGCCAAGGTTTTCAACACCGAGAAGTCTTTCGGCCAAATGACGATGGTGAACGCAATCGTCGCCATCTTGTTCAGCACACCGACGAGCGTAAACGTTGTGGCGGTGATTATCGATCTGCACTTCCATCCACTATACGAAATAGCCACGCCCGCGAGGCAACTCAAAATCAAATAAAACGTCGCACCATCCTCATCCTTCATCTCCATCGTGTTCTCACCCGTGGCGTAATACAACACAATCGTCGGAGGTATCGCGAGCGCGTTCGTGTAGAACACTCGCTCCCATTGCGTCATCGAAATGTTCTCCGTCAGATGTTTGCCGTACGTCATTTGCACCGCCAAGAGCAACCACCACACCAAAAGCCAAAACATCCCCTCACTGCCGTCGATGCTCACCCCGGTATCGTTCATAATGTACACGCTCGCCGCCGCGACGACCCCCATGAGACTCATGATGGACCGTCCATTCGGAAACGCTCTGTTCATAAACGCCCACTCGATGAGACACACGATGAGCGGCAGACAACACCGAGCGCTGATAACCGCGCCGACGTTCGTCAACATCAACGCCTTCATGTTTGAAAACAATCCAGCGGCAAACATGGTTGTGTACAACACAAACGGCACGATTCGTCGGCGTTCAAAAGGTCCGAGCACGGACGCGCCGAAGAACTCCATGATGACGACGACGAGCGCGCTCACCGCGAGTTGCGCCCCGCTCACCACCGTCGGCAGACCGTTCGTCGACACCGCGAGCTTATTGATCACCAGCATCGTCGACGAGCACAAAGAGTAGATTAAGATCCACAACAGTTTCTCTTTCGACGACGTCGTCGACCCCGCGCCTTTATCCGCGCTCATCTTTGTTTATCCGGGTCTCACTTGATTCAAAACCTCCAGCGTCGACTTCGACGTCGTTTTCGATGGCGTCTTCGCGGTCTTCCCAAGTCTGGCGTCGTCGGGCGGGTACAAACCTGTCGGCGAGCGCACGCGTCGGCGATGTCGTCGACGTTCGGTCGAGCGCGTCGGTGAGTGTCGCTGCGGAACTCTTTTTCCGGAACTTGTAAGCCATGCGCGTGAGAAATGATTTCACTGAAATCCACGCGTCCGAACCTTCACATCGCGCCGCGCGCGCCGCGCGCGATGTCGACGCTCCTCATCGATAATTACGATTCGTACGCCATCATCCTCGCGCATCTCATCGCGAGAGTCGAAGGGGGGAGGCTACCGACGGTCGTTAAGAATGACGAAGTGAGTTTCGAGCAACTGAAACGACACCTTCAAGGCGGCGCTGAGGGATTCGCGCGCGTCGTCATCGGTCCGGGTCCCGGAACCCCGCTCCGGGGCGATGATTTGGGCTTCGTCGCCGAGTTTTTAGCGTCGAACGGCGCGCACGACGTCGTGCCGGTGTTCGGAGTGTGCTTGGGGCATCAGGCGCTCGCTGCGACTCGAGGCGGCGTCGTCGTTCGAAACCCGCTCGGGCCGATGCACGGACGCGTGCAAGGAATCACGCACGATGGGAAGAGTAGTCTCTTTGATGGCGTGCCGAGCGGACGGGCGAACGGGTTCGTCGCCACGCGGTATCACTCGCTCGCCACGACGGATGTGGGCGAAGGGCAGCGGCCGACGGCTTGGGCCGAGGAAGATGGCACCGTCATGGCGCTCGAGAGCGTCGATCTTCCGAGGTTTGGCGTGCAGTTTCACCCAGAGAGCGTGTGCACGACGCACGGCGAGCGGATGTACGCGAATTTCTTGCGCGTGAGTGAGGAGTGGTGGTCTTCGCGTGGCGGCGCGCCGTTTGCGCCAGAGGCTTTCGTGTCGCGAGTGCCGAGATGTTTGGGTAAAGCAGACGAGGCGAAGCGATCGAAACGACTTTGTTTATCTTTTGAAAAGATACACGCATCGACGGTGAACGGGTTGACGACGGAGAACATCTTTTGGTCGTGCTTCGGGTTGGGTAATGCGGATTGCTTTTGGTTGGATAGCGCGGATGAGACGAAGGGGCGTTTTAGTTTCATGGGCGGACGCGGGGGAGCACTTTGGCGTCGAGTGCAGTATCGCTTGGGTGCACCGCCGAAGACGGCGTCGAGCGAACGCGAGAATGTTTCAGGAAAGGTTTCGTGGCGCGCGGGCGGGGTGGCGGCGGCGACGCGCGCGGATGGGACTCTCGTCGTCGCGGATGCCGACGGCCGAGTCATCGCGACTCGTTTGGAAAATGGATTTGTCGAGTGGATGAACGGCGAGTTGGAGACCAGAAGGCTTTCTGGCGCCGATGCAAGCGCGCTTCCGTTTGATTTTCACGGTGGTTTTGTGGGTTACCTCGGGTACGAGATGCGCGATGAGTGCGATTCGCTGCCTCGAAAGTACCAGTCGCCGCTGCCAGACGCCGCGTTCTTCTTGGCTGATAGACTCGTCGCTTTCGATCACGCGACGAGGGAGACGTACGTCGTCGGCGTGTACGAAGAAAGCTCGGCGGAGAGTGCAGATGCGACGAAAGATTGGATTTCGCGAACGGCTCGAAAGATTGAGGATTTATCCGTATCTCCGGTCGAAGGAGGCATCGTCGACGCAGAAATCGGGGCGATGTCTTCTTCGCAGCTTTTACACGAAACCGGTTTCTCGTGGAGACGAAACCACGACGAATACATCGGCGATATTGAGGCAAGTCAAGAGGCTATCAGAGACGGTGAAACCTACGAGGTGTGCCTGACGAACATGCTGCATAGAAAGAAAGGACAAAAGCTACGAGTACGAGAACTGTATACGGAGTTGCGCCGAAGCAATCCGGCACCTTACGCGTCTCTTCTCTCGTTTGCGTCGAATGAAAGTAGCGGTGACCCGCTCGTGATATGTTGTTGTTCTCCCGAGAGATTTCTTCGCCATAAAGCCGACGGTGAGCTCGAGGCAAAGCCGATCAAGGGTACGTGCAAGCGCATCGAACCGCTCGGATGCGAGGCAGACCTCGCCGCGGCGAAAGCGCTCGAAGAAAACGTCAAAGACCGCGCGGAGAACCTTATGATTGTCGATTTATTGAGAAACGATCTCGCTCGCGTGTGCGACGTCGGGTCGGTGGAAGTCCCCGGTTTGATGAAGATTGAATCCTACGCCACGGTGCACCAACTCGTGAGCACCGTGCGAGGCCGTCGCTCGGAGCAATTTACCCAGATGGACGTCGTGCGAAGCGCGTACCCAGGAGGATCCATGACGGGCGCACCAAAGATTAGAACGATGGAAATCATCGACGCCCTCGAGATCGGCCCTCGGATGGTATACAGTGGCTCGATTGGCTTTTTCTCCTTTTCTTCCGCGTTCGATCTCAACATTGTCATTCGTAGCGTCATTTTAAACGCCGAAGACGCTTGGATCGGCGCCGGCGGCGCCATCACCATACTTTCCGATCCTCAAGGGGAGTGGGAAGAGATTGAATTAAAAGCGAGCGCGCTCTTACGCGCTGTCGCTCGCGTAGAGAAACACACCACGGGTAGCGAATAGATGTATTTATTTTTTAATGGGATCAAGACGAGACCCATCCAAAACTTCATTTCCCATCGCGAAACGCCCGAGTTAGACACCGTTTGCGCGGAAGTCATGTCTCCCGACGAAACCACACGCAGTCTCGTCCCGCTCAACGAGACACGTCGAGTGGGCGAGGCCATCGATAGACTGCTCGCGGAAGTGGCTGATGATTTCACTGCTGAAACGACGATTCATTTCGCATACGATTTCGTCGATCGAGCGCACTCGGTCGTCGTCGACGCGACAACAAAGACGCCACGCGAGGTGCGGACGCGTGCGTATGAACTCATCGCTGCGTGTGTCGTCGCGTGTGAAGAGGAGCGCGCGATCGATGATGATTGTTTGATGAAGCGCGACGCAAAAGTCAACCGCGAGTACTCGCGCACGTTCTTGTCGATTGATCTCGTTGACTTAGTGTTGCGGCACGAACCAGACGAGAGTTTGCGGCGGCGAGTGGTGTTGAACTTGCATCGTCTGATGCGGTGCGTACGAACAGCGCGGGATTTGGAGAGAGCGATCGCGACGATTGAAGTCGTGGCAAAGGATGCGGACGCGTGCGTCGTGGCGACAGTGTCGTGCGCAAAGGACGCGATGGATGTCGTCGAGGATGATATCGCAGAAGAGGTGTGCGAGCGGAACATTGAGTTGTACTCGAGCTTAAAATACTTGTTGCATCATAAACATCACGCCGTTCGCGTAGAGGCTGTGCGAGCGTGCGGTGCGATTGCATCGGTACGGCACAATTTGAGAAATGGCAGAGTACACTATGGCTTTACGTGCGACATGCTTCACCTGGCGGCTCGAGAAAAACCAATCGTAAGACGAGTGGTGATGGAAGTTGCGTATACATACGTGCGTGATAGAATGAAACACTGTCGCGACGCGAAATCTCGCATCGAAGACGCGGGAATGCTGTTGACTTTTTTGGTTTGCGTCGCCTCTGACGACGACGACTCGTCAGACGCCACCAAAAAGTTGTGCGACGAGTTTTTCTCTGAGATTTCCGAGTCGATATCGGCGAAAGTGATTGAAAGTATGTTGACAGTGCTAGTGACGGATGAAGTTTGGCAAGATCACTTGAAACGTCCGCAACTGGCGGAAGTTCAAGCGAAAACGCTGTCGCTCGTGATTCGGCACGCCAGCGACGCCAGCGACGCATCCATTTCAAAGTTTATGCAAGCCTTGTCATTCATGCAAGAAGTGACGAGAGAGTTGTTGGTGAAATGCGTCGACGCTCTGTTTACACACTCTGCGAGTTTTCCCCAGAAATGGTTCGAGTTATTGTGCGATCACGCCGAGCGGTGGCAGACGCTAGATATTTCGCTGATTAGAATTTTCATCGAAAGTGCAGGGAAGCGCAACTTGGCGTTCGATCGCGAGCGAGTCTCGCGACTTTCATGCGCGTTATTTAAAGTTCTCGCGCAAGACGACGGCGCGATTGACCGAGACGTGCGGACTGACTTTGTCGAAATTGCAAAAATATTCTCCGCGGATTGTTCGATTCGCACGACCGAATACAATTGTTCTCTACCAACTCTACTACAAAGCATCCGAATCGTCTCAGCGGGTAAGACACGAAGCTTCGGCGCCGTACACGATGACATGCCACCTTTTACGGACGAGCAGCAGGTTGAAGATACCCTTCGAGTGTTCACTACCGTACTACGCCAACCGGCTCCGTTCGACAAGAGCGTCATTGCACTTCAACGCTGCGTGATTGGCGCGAGCGCGATTAAGAGTTTGAGTCTATTCTTCGAGTCTTGTTTGAAACGACACAGCGAAGAAGAATTCAACGCGGAGCGATTGCGCGATGGTATTCGTGCGTTTGATTTGTATTTGACCCATCCGACCCGCGACGTGGTGTTTGACAATCAGATGGATTTCGTAGAGATTCTTTCGGCGCCGCTCGGAGCATTGCTTCAATGCTTTCAGACGCTGTGGAAAATCCACAGTCACGCCGCGCACGAGCTTCGAAGCGCCGTCGCAAGATGTTTCGCGTGTCTCGATCGAAACGAAATTCGTCGCGCGTTTTTGCGCGCGTGGATGGGGTATGGTGATGAGACGTGCCGCGCGCTCGTCAAAATTCTACAGAGACAGGCGGTGGATCACTCTGATCCCGCCGTCAACGCGTGTTTTAGCATGTTTGAGCGAGAGCTGCTGCGTTGCACGGAAACGACCGCTGCAAAAGCATCGTTATTAAATGATTTCTTCAGCGCGCACGCACGAGGGATCGAGAGCGGGGACACGACAGATAGGCGCGCAGCGACGGCGTGTCTGGCGCTCGTCGTGAACGAATACTTGAATTACGGCGTCTCCATCGAGCAACCATTTGAAAATATCCTAGTCTTCTTGGACGACGATGATGAAGTCATTCGGCATCAACTCTCCTCTATTTTCGCGCGCGCACACAAGCGCTATCCAGCTTTTGTCGAAAAGCTCCTGTTCCGCAAAGAGACGGAGATGTTTACGCACGATCGATGCTCGGCGTTGAGAAAGTCTCTACTCGGAGGAAAGAGTCTGCATTAAAATGCAAGTCTACGTTCTAGTGCTGGCACCAGTAGCGGCTAAATTTTCTAAATAATTGAATAGAGCTATCCCGAACGCTGATTCGTCCCATTCGAGCGCGCGCGTCGCCGCGTTGCTCGCGATTGCAGCCGTGCGCTCATCGGCGATCACTTTGCATATCTCCTCTGCAAAGTCCTCGGCACTCGCGGTGACGTCCACCGCTATTGATTCGATCCCTGGACGCAAGAACTCAGATGCACCCACCGCCCCACCGGCGTGTATCGCGCTCGGCGCCCCAAAAGCGGCTGCTTCAACGCACGTCATGCCGTACGCGTCGGCTCGGCACGGGTGTACGTTTAAAACCGTTTCGCTAAAAATTTCCCCGAGCTCTTCCGGCGAAAGAAATTTTTCCACGACGCGTGCGTCGGGACAACACGCGACGAATCGCGATTTGAGCTCGCGCGCGTACGCGCTCGACTTTAAAATATTTTCATTGATGCACATGAGCGGAATCAACGTCCCGTCGCGAAACGCGCCCGCTTTCGCCATGGCTTCCACGGCGGCGACAAATCTATGCGGCTCCTTCTCCTCGCTCGCTCGAACCGCGCACGTTAAATACCGCCGCCGCGACGTCTGCTCCACCGCACCCCTCGCGAGCGTCGCCACGTCCGCACGCAACGGCGGATTCATCACCGCCGGCTTGATTTTCGCTAAAAGCGTCTGCGTCGCGAAATCCGCGTCGTCCGCGCACAACGCGATAATCCCACCCGCGCGCGCCACCGCCCCCCGCTCCACCTCTTCGTGTCTCGCATCACTCCTCGAAAAGACCCTAAACAGCGCCAACGCCCGCGGAACGCCCTCCCGCATCGCATCATCGAGCGCGTCCGCGCACGCGTTCCCCGAAAAATCCACGCACACGCACGCGTCCGCGTCGAACGCTCTCAACCCCGCCCGCAACCCCTCATCCTCGCTCGCACCCACCGCGAACGCGTCGTGCGCGCCGTCGATATCGAGCCGAAACCATCGCCCTCGCGGCACGTCGACGTACCGCGTCGTCGTTCTCGTCCTCGTCCTTCCTTCAACCTCGTCCTCGTCCTCGACCGTTGTCGCGTCGCACCCGTCGGGTCGACCCGCGACGACGAACACGTCCGCCCCGGCTTCGACGAGCCCGCGCGCGAGTCCTCGCGCGAGAACCCCGTTCCCGGAGAAGCTCTCGCGGTCGTACTCGAGCGTCGCGACGACGACGCGAAGCCGGCGCGGCATTCGCGGCGCGGTCTGACGCGCGGTCTGACGCGCGCCGCTTCGTTTCCATCGTGTTGGGCACTTTTTTAATTTTGGTTTGCTTTTTCGTGCGTTTTTTTCTTGTGCGCGCGTCTGTCTTCGGCGACAGACCGCACACCGCGCGAACGGATCGACGGACGGACGGACGGACGGACGGAGAGAATCGAACGCGCGAGCGCCCGGTCTCGCGATTTTGAGTCGAGCGAGTGCGGCGCGATCGACGACGACGACGACGACGCGGCGTGGTTTTGAGGTCGAGCGAGTGCGCGCGGTTCTATTTCTAGTAACGCACGCGAGAAGTGTCGAGTGACGCGAGCGTGACGCGCGACGATGCTCGAGCTCGAGTACGAGGTGCGTGCGCGCGCGCGCGCGTGTGTGCGTCTGGAGACTGACGACGATGCGCGTAGGAATTCGCGACGACGAGTAGCAGTCAACACCACGGGTACAAGGTGGCGACGCACGAACGGGCGCTGACGAGAGAAGCGATCGAGGAGACGGAGAGACGTCTCGCGCGCGTGTACGCCGTGATTGATCGCGGGAACGATGTCGGGGATTTGACGGCGCCCGGGGCGGTGAAGATGATTGAAGAGATGGATCGGTTGGGGTTGACGCTGGGGACGACCAAGTATTTGACGTATCCCGAGGACGCCGCGGATGGCGCGCGCGGGAACGACGCCGGCGACTTGATGAAGACGTTTTATTTTTTAGACGAGCCCGAGGCAGGAGGAGGAGGAGATGATACATTTGAATCGGCGCATCCGCCGTGTGACACGGCGCTCGCGTTGGCGCGCGCAGAGGGATTTCCACTCGTGCGGGCGCGAACCGTCGGGCGCGAATCCGGGTCGGTCTCTTCGCTGACGACGAGACGACCAGAGAGGAAAATAGAGTACGACGATTCTCTCGGCATCGGTCCAGAACCGCGCGTCGCCGACGATGTCAAGGATGCACAGCTCGCGCAGTTTGACGCGCACGGCGAGCTCTCGTCCGTCGCGTACCGCGATTTAGATTGTATCGATTAAATCTATTCTACTACGGCTCTCGATACGCGTCAGCCTCGCTCGATCTCCACCACGCCACCGTCCGGCGCAACCCTTCCGCGAGTGATACCCGCGGTTTCCACCCTTGCAACGTCGTCTCCGTCGCCGAGATGTCCCCGTACGTGCCTCCGACGTCGCCTGGTCGACCCGGAAGCTCCCGAATCGACCCCGTCCTCTCGCACGCCCTCTCGCACCCGTCGATTATTTCGTGCAAGTAAACCGGTTTCCCACCAGCCACGTTCACGACCGTGTACGGTTGCGCCATATCGCACGTCAAAGCGCGCGCGAGCGCGTCGCAACAGTCGTCCACGTGAAGGTAATCGCGCCACGTCGACGCGCCGTCACCGAACCGCGTCAAGTCTGCTCCGGATTCCAACTGTTTGATAAATTTCCACACAGCCATATCGGGCCGTCCGCGCTCGCCATACACGGTGAATATCCTCGCCACGACCACGGAGACGCCAAACTGTTCGGCGTACACTTTTCCCAAGAGCTCCGCGCTCCGTTTCGTCACGGCGTACGCCGACGTCGGCGAATCCGTCGAATCTTCCCCCGCGACGCTCGGCCTCGGCGACCCGTCCTCGCGCGTCGCCGCCTCGCCGTACACCGACCCGCTCGATGCGATCACCACCCGCTCGACGACATCGCTCGCCGCCGCCGCCGCGTCCAAAACCGCCGCCGTCGAACCTACGTTTGCCCGAACCGCGCCCGCCGGGTCGCCCGCCGCGGCGCCGACCCCGCTCCTCGCCGCCAAGTGCGCCACCCGCACCCGCGCCCCGCGGGACGACGACGACGACGACGACACCCCCCGAACGACCTCTTCCACGTTTCCTCGCACGGCCACGTCGCAGTCGTCCCGCACGTCGACACCGATCGAACGCAACCGCTTCGCGTTTGCCTCTTTCCACGCCTTCGGATACGGCTTCCCGTTATCCTCGTCCCCCACCGCGTCCACGCACACCACCGTCGACGCCCCGCGTTCGATCAACCGCTCACACAATCGCGTTCCGATGAACCCCAACCCCCCGGTGACGACGTACGCGACACCGCCGACGTCATCGGACGCCGATGACGCCGATGCCGATGCCGATGACGCCGATAAAATCGATGATGATCCTCCTCCTCTTACGAGGGAGGACGAAACACCGCCTCCACGACGACGACGCGAACGACCACAACCACCACGACCGATCCAACGCGATCCCGGCGCCGCGTCCGCCCTCGACGCCCGCATGATGTCCCCCGCGCCCCGACCGAAAAGTGAACGCGACGCGAACTCAACCAACTCAACCAACTCAACGACGGACATTCGGACATTCGGACATTCGGGTGGTACTACGTCATGAAATATATATACGATCGCTCTGTTTGTGCATACACACAGTACTTACGGTACAACTCTTTTTCGAGCGAGCGTGGGAAAGGAATATTCTGTGTACACACAAAACGACGGGTCGTGACTCGTGAAACGACGGATGGAAAAGAATCCGAAACGACGTTTTTATGCATGTCATGCCCCCGCCTCCTCCTCCTTCCCTGAGTCACATTCTCTAATGAGAGGCCCAAAACAAGAGTTACGAGCGGCGTTGTGTCCGTCACGATCACGACGACGAACGATGGTCGCGCGTAGTGTACACTACACCTAAATAAAATACAAGGAACGCACTTCGACGTCGACACAATGTAAAAGCCCGGTG
>Ga0181588_10004127_pt1 | contig 11989 bp, 15 predicted proteins | sample 071ome_26_FD_148607 | JGI IMG/M metagenome (GOLD analysis project Ga0181588, IMG submission 148607) | Coastal salt marsh microbial communities from the Groves Creek Marsh, Skidaway Island, Georgia - 071409BT metaG (spades assembly) | ecosystem: Environmental > Aquatic > Marine > Intertidal zone...
ACCACAGGGTGACCTGCACGGAGGCGTGGGAGCAGAAGGTCCTGAAGCATGCCTCAGGTCCACGACGTGAACGTATGATGCTTGCGCTTCCGATGACGTACTCGGCCCAAGGGCGGACGCATTGGGGAAACAGCCTTCCGAGGGGGTCGCCGCAAGGATGAAACTTGAGTGTATGATGAAAGAGCATGGCCTCGGACTTCAACAAGTTCGAGGCCACCGAGCCACCGTCGGGAAACCCGTTCAAAGCCATCAGCAGGTCCCTCTCCGAATCCGTCAACGTTGCAGCGGCGACCCGGCTCTCCGTCATGCGAACCTCGATCAGCGAAGCCCTGAGCACCATCACGCCGAGCCAATGGGAGCGGGGAGGTTCACTGTCTCGTCCGATCCCCCTCCCGAGCCGTTGGGTGGGCTATACCATTGCCTCCGGCTCAGGCGACACGACCGTCAGGTTGTGGAACGCGCAGGACGGAACGCACCTGCGAACCTTGGAGGGGCACTCCCGTGGCGTGAATGGCATCGCCTTCTCGCCGGACGGCCGCACCATTGCCTCCGGCTCAGGCGACACGACCGTCAGGTTGTGGAACGCGCAGGACGGAACGCACCTGCGAACCTTGGAGGGGCATTCCGATGAAGTGATGGGCATCGCCTTCTCGCCAACAGCGTCGCTCAACGATGAAGGCCAGCGCAGCATCGGGACCCTCACCACGGAATTGCGCGACGCTGGCTTCGCGGCTGAGGTTCGGGGTCATGAACTCAGCGTGCGCTGGCCGGCTCACCCTGTGTGACTGAGGTTGGATTGGAAGCATGAGGTTGAAAAGTCGTCAAACGGAGTCGACCCCGATGTCCGACCACGGCCGCAGCCTGCTCAGCCACGCCGCCCCCGAAGGCGCGTCCCGCTTCGACGGCTGGGACGAGGTGACCTTTGACAAAGCCACAGGCAAGACGGTGAAGGCCAGCAACGCGTCCGCGCGGCCGGTCGCAAAGCGCCGCGCGGACACTGTGATCATCTCCGACCCCGACGGCGAAGGCGCGGTGCGCTGAACCATCGACGATGGGGGCGGATGCATGTCCACGGCACCTGAGAAGGTCTGGGTGGAAGAGGTCTGGGTGCCGATAGGCACGGAAGCCCGACTTCAGGACCTGGCCCGTGCGATGGGCTCGACGCGACGTCCCAACCGGCTGCTCACGAGCCCCACGGGCAGGCTGATGGCCATCGAACGGAAGGTCGATCTGCCCGAGAAAGCGCGTGCGCACTTCTGGTTGCAGGTCGTCTTGAACCCGTGGACATGGGCCGAACAACAGCCCGTGGTCGACCTGCTGAACGTCGACCTCGGCGCGCCCGAGGGATTCACCACCGTGGATGCAGACGAGGGCCGGTGCCGTTGGGAAGCGTCGAATTCGCCATGGCCCGGGGGCGCGCCACCGGAAGACGGTGGCGAATGGTTGCTCGACGTCGTCCACAATGTTGTGGCGAGCGCGATGCAGCGCAGCACCTCCCGCCCCTTCTCCCCCCCTGCCACGGCGAGCGGGCTTCGCTTTCCGGCTGGACTGCTGGCGCTCGAAACCTCCTTCACGCGGTTCGCAGAGGAGCGGGGGCTGCTGCTTCGCACCGAGGACGACCATCGAAGGAAGCGCGAAGAGGAAGCGTTGCGCGCGCGGCGCGAGGCGGAACAGCGGGCCGTCGAGGAAGAACAGCGCAAGCTTCGACGGGACCGTTTCGTGCTCGACCTTCAGCAAGCCGAAGACGAGCCAAGCGTGGAGGCGGTGCTGGCCCGCTTGACCGAAGAGCACGACGAGGACCTTCGCGCCGACATTGAAGCGATTGCAGAGGCGCGGAGAAGCGAGGTGACGGCCCTTCGGCCCATGCCGAGTTTTGACGACCCGTCCTTCACGGCCGACACCTCCGTGCGCACCCCACGGCGTGCAAAAGGCATCCGAACGTGGAGCGAGGAGGACTGACGATGGGTCGCTTTCCCGCCGAGGTGTGCATGAACGCCGAGCGATGGCGCCAAGCACGTACCTCCAACCGCCTCAGCGTGGAGATGGACCTCATCGAAACGTGGTGCCCCGCGCTTCGCCCTCTGTACTTTCGTGCGCCGCACGACGACGACCGCATCGACGGCATCCGCTATCGGGTCCCGGTGGATTCACCCGGGCTTCACGGCCATGAAACGGTGACCTTGGAACTGGTGGTGCCCGAACACTACCCCTCAGAGGTGCCGCGGATCTACCTGCACACACCCGCGCTGCCGTCGTCCGCCTTCGATGCAAAGGCCCACATGTACCGCGATTCAGAAGACAAGTTGCACATGTGCATCCTTTTCCCTGAGGACTGGACGGAAGACTACACCCTGGCTGGGATGATGATTCGCTCCGTGCTCTGGGTGAACAAGTACGCCGAATTCCTCCGTTCGGGAACGTGGCCGGGCCGGGGTCAAGAACACTGTACGGTGTGCGGCAAGAAGACGGGGGCCTGCACGTGCTGAACGCCGACCGCATCGCCCACTTGGTGGACGTGGACGGGCTGCGCGACACGCATGTGCTCTGCCTGGGCCTCGGCAGCCTTGGCTTCCCGGTGCTGCAGCACCTTGCCATGTCTGGCGTGCGGCGCTGGACCCTCATCGACCGTGAGGCCCTTGAGCCTGAGAACCTCGTCAAGCATCCAGCGATGCGGGCTCAACTTGGTGAACAGAAAACGGCCATCGGTGAAGCGTGGATCCTCGACAGAAATCCAGCGGCGCAAATCGACAGGCTCGACGTGGACGTGACGCACGGCGACGGTCGAGCCGCCTTTGAGGCGGCCGTCGCTGCAGCGAACCTGCTCATCGTCACCACAGACAACCGGCAATCACGCCTCGTGGCGAGCCGAACGGCGGTGCAGCATGGTACACCGATGGTGGTCGGCACCGTCTTCCGTACCGGCTTTGGTGGCGATGCCTACCTGTACGATGCCGCGAGCACGGGCTGCTACGAATGCTTCCTCGCCGACAGCGAACACGTCACGGTGGCGCGCGCTGTGGCGGACGCCAAGGCCGCTGCCGAGGTGGAAGACGTGCTCCAAAACGCACGTTACGGCCGGGTCCCCGACCCGAAGTACGGCCTGTCGGGACTGGCCTCCGACATCGGTGCTGTGGCGTCCTTGGTCGCGCGGTTCGCCATGGCGGTGCTCATGGACGGGGCGGTGAACGAGACCCTCCAAAACGCCATGCAGCATGGCGGACCAGCGTTGTCGCAGGCCGAACTGCACATGCTTCGCGTGCCGTACGATCTCAAAGGCCCACACCGTCCCGACGAACCTTCGACGCGAACCGTGTGGCTCGACACCTCCGACGGCCAACGCTACGGCGCTCAGCCGTTGTGCGGCGGGTGCAGGTCGAGGGTCGACCCGCTCGAAGACCGCTTCTGCTCATGGTGCGGTGAACGCTTGCTTGGGGTCGAGCACGACGAGGGCGGGCCCGACCAGGAAGGGGTCGAGGTGCTGAGCGCTTGGAGGCCGATTCCGCCAGCACCGCACGGGCATGGCATCAACCACGTGAGCGTCATCACACGACGGCACCTGATCGACGACGCCACGATGGGCCACAACGGAACGACGGTGGAGACCGGCAACGTCCGGCTTGCGTTGCAGCCCTTCGAAATGCGCACCAGCAGCATTGCACCAGGCACGGACTGCCCGTGGTGCGCCCCCTCGGAGGAGGATGAACCATGACGCTGCCCCACCTGACGATGCGCGAAGGCCTGCTTGAACGGGTGCTGAAGGAGGTGCAGCGCTCGCCCGACGTGGAAATCGGAGGGCGGCTCATCGGCTACGTCCGTGAGGGGGGTTTCGACGTGCTCGACTTCATCCCGACCGGCCCTGAGCCGGACATTGCGACGGACGTTGAACTGCTTCCCGACCGGCGGTACCAATTGTGGACGCTCGACGCCTTGCTCGACCTCGACGAGGACCTGGCCGTGTTTGGGTCATGGCACTCCCACATTCCGAACGGCCTCGCACGGTTTTCTGGGCAAGACCATCGGGCCTACGCAGGCAAGATGCAACCGCCCTACCCGTACGGAGGCATGGTGTGCGGCCTGATCCACGAAACCCCAACCACCGTGGAGGACGTTCGACGGATGCTGAGGTTTGCATGGTTTCCCGCGGGAGCGGAGGTGGGCGAGCACACGTACTGGCCTCAGGAGGCTATAGAATGGACGTCAGCGCCGCTGAACAAGGGCATGGAAGCGCTGCTTGACCTGACCAACCACGAGGCCTACCTCGACGCAACAGGCCGGCGGTTGAGCAACCTCGACGACGTCGCCCGCGCTATGGACCACCTTGGGAAGCGTTCGGGCCACCCGACCCACGTGCTGCGCCGGTCCCCAAACGGTGACCGCCTGTTGCTGATCGAAGAAGCCGCGGGCGAGGAGGGCATCGCGCTCGAAGTGGCTTCAGACGGCAACGCCAGACTTCACGTGACGGACGAGCCGACGGAGTGGATGCCGTTGGTCCGAGCAGCGGGTGCGTTCGAACAGCACCTCTCGCGATGGGTGGACGTGCCAACCGAATGGTCGCACCTCAGCCCGTCGCTGGTGGAACAACTCATGCCCATCGACCACGCCGACGAAGGCATCACAACGAAGCCAGCGGAACGACGCGGGTTCCTTGCGCGGCTCTTCGGTCGCTGAAGCCTCAGACGAGCCAGCGTCGAAGGACGTGGTCCGGTACCGTGAGGCGAAGGGTGCCGACCTGCATCACGTGATCAGGGACAATCAGACGGCACCCCACGCAAGCGTTCAGGTCAACCGGCCCAGAATACGTTGGCATCAAACGAAACTTGAGCGTCCGCGCTTCATTGCCCCTGTGAACGTGGGGGCTGGGAAGGCCGAGGTGCTCCGCTGGAACATCAATCCCCCTCTCCCATGCTTCGGACGAAAACGCGATGCCTCCTCGACCACCGAGGATGGTTTGGGCCCAGTCATCGCTCCCAGGTTCTGGCCAAGCCATCACGAGATGACCTACAGCGCGAGTTTGCAATCGGCTCTGGGGTACGATGGCTCCATCTCCGTCAACCTCTTGCACGCCATAGGCGGCACGGTTGAACGACACTGTAGACAGCGACTTCCCGCAGTCAGGACAGGCCGTTGGGGTAAGGCTGGGTTCCCCAAACGCGAGGTGCAGTCCCTCCGATTCTGCTAGACCGGCCCTGAGTTCTGAGATTGTTGCATCTTGAATCTCCCCCAAGTATCGAACACCAACCACGGACCATCCCTCGCGTTCCAGTTCATGCCTCAATAAAGGCCAAAGCGCGTCCTCAGTTGGAACTTCATTCAACATGGCAGGCGTGGATCCATCGCTGTGGAAAACCAACGGATAACCACGTTTTGGGAGGTCTTCGAGGCTGAAGGAGATGAGCACGTCAAGTGTGGGAGGAGGCTCGGTTGAACGGAGAAGAGAGCGACCGTTGCCGGGTTCCAGGGTGTAGGTTGGTGAGAGGTACCTCAGGTCCCGATGGTCGCCCAGCCTCTCGTTCACGTGGCCTTGCACCGCACGCGTGACCTGCTCAACGATGCGCCAGCGCTGAAGGAGGTCCACGACGTCGGCGGAGGGCTTGTGCTCCACAGCGAGGGAGGTCTGCACCGAAGCGCGGAAACCGAAGGGGTCGAGGCCGCTGCCGCCTGCCGTCGAGGAGCCGGTTCGTGCGCCGCTGGACTTGTCGAAGTCACCCCCGCCGTCTTTACGAAACTCGCCCATGGGTCACACCTGCTGTGTTGTGCTTTGAGCGCACCGGTTCCGATGTTCGTTTATGGGGCTCAGAACCTGCACTCCAGGACAAATCTGAGGACGGGGTGAGGTTGGTAGGGGGATCCGCACAGCGTGCATCCGCCGTTCGCGTCAGGGCCTTGGGGGTTGGTGCAGCACACCCCACGTTCACGTACGCCGGTTCGGGCCACGACGCCTTCTCCATTGAGGTGTTGCTTCAACCGACCCAGCACGTGGTCCACCGTTGGGCCGCCCTGGGCCACGGTCACGTTGAGGTGGTGAGGATGAACGTAGTCTGGAAGGTCCACGGTGCACTCGGACCTTCCTTCCTGAATCGCCAGCCGAAGGTGACCCCGAAGGTCCAGTTCCCGAAGGAGGTGCTCGACGTATCCGCCTTCCAACGCCGCTTGGAGCTGCTGAACCTCGCGACGGGTCCGCTCGATGAAGTCCCGTAGCGGTTCATTGGTGCCCCCCATCCCTGTGGCCATGGTCGAGTCGACCGTTTCGGAAGGCAACGGGTCGTCCTTTCGAAAATCTGAGGTGGAGGAGTCCTTCAGGAAATCCGAGGCCTTACGTTCAGTTGCAAAGCCCGCATGTGCGAGTTCTTCTGCGTGCTCACGGGTGACCACAGCCGGCGTTGAGGGTGTGGAGGACGGGGCGCGTTGCCCAGCCCTCCTCATTTTTTCCGCGGCCGCGTTGAGAGCAAAGGGGTTCAAGGGCCCATCACGGCGCCTTGGTCCTCCGCGACTTCGACCCCCCCGTCCATGCACCATCACGATTCACCTCGTCGACATTGACTCCGCCATCGAGTCCATTGATTGCATGGCGTGCACCTGACGCTTGATGGTTTCAACCTCACGCTTCCCGTAGAGGCCGAGCGCACCTGAGGCACCGGGTTGGGGTACGCATGGTGGTGCGCTGCCACGTGTGCCCGCAATGGCCGCAGGTCCACGACTGGACCGGTTGTTGGGCAAGGAGGCGGTCCCGAAGGCGCTGCAGCAGCGGTGAGTCCCCCATCGAAGGGGAAGGCGCCACCTCGTTGGTCAGGCGGTCGTGTTCTTCGGAGTGCATCGTCAGGCCCGCGGCGTGCAGCATCTCGTGCGCGTATACGTGATGGAAGAGGGCCTCGTCGTCGTTCAGGTCCGGATGCAACTCGATCAGGATGGGCCCTGGGTCGAGGCGCAAGCGCCTCGCTCGGACGAGGTCCACCTCGCTCGCGAGGAACCTCGTCAGCCCGAGGTTGACCTCGTCCCCCTCCGACCATTGGAGTTCGACACGGTCCACCACCCACGGAAGGAAGACGCTCGCCGTCGAGGTCGAGGCGGCGCGAAGCACCGCCTCGGTGAGCGCGATGGGAACCTCAGGCCGCTCACCGCTCACGATGGGTGCTGCGCGGTGGCCCTGATGAAGGGCGCGATGGACCACGGAACCCTTATGCCGGGGTCGCGGGTGGCCGGGACGCGAAAGCACCCATTTGGGCGTGTAGATCAGTTGGAAGATCGCTACCTTGGCATGGTAGAGGCCCCGAGTTCAAATCTCGGCACGTCCACTTCTTCGCTTCTCAGCAACGGAAACGAAATGGCCGTGCTGCCATGCCCGAACGGATTCTCGATGCTTCGGGCATTGGCTCGCCACGGCTTCCTTTGCCGCACTTCGGTGAAGCCGTTGGCTGGGCACATCGACCCAACAACGTCTGTTGAGAGAGAGGAGGATGGGTGTGCTTACTCATCGTCGTTGAGGCCACGGATCCAATCTCCGAAGCCCCCAGTACCGTCCCATGCCATCCCGCGCTCGTCGATGATGGACGATTCCATCGTTGTCGCCAGGTCCCCGTTCAGAACGATGAGGTTCTCCTCGGCGAGCATCTTCGGACTGAGCCCCGGCAGCAGAACGCTCAGGCCCATCGGCACGCGACCGGGATAGACCTCGTTGACGTGGTCCACGAGGTTCGTGGTGCACGTGTTCCAGATGGTGTTGTACCACTCGGGCTTGTGTGCCAGCTGGTTGGTCCGTCGAAGGTAGGACGCCATCATCCGGCGTTCGTTCCCCTCGACGAGCACCACGGATTCGAACAGCCGCGTCACGGAATGAGGTCGACATCGCGTCCGAACGCCAATGAGGTCGGCCTCGGTGCCCCAGACGTAGATCAGTTCGAAGGTGCGCCCGAGGCCGGCGATCGGGTGGAAGCGCTCTCCCTGCTCGCGTCGAACCTCAATGGAGCAGGCAAGTCGGCGGCCGTCGCTGAGTTCGAAGGAAAGCAACGTATGGGCCATCTGAGGATGCTTCGGATCGAAGGCCTCGAGGACGAGCCAGATCCGCTTGACGTCGTTCAGGTTGAACGACACGTCCATCCAGCGCTCGTCGTAGTCCCTCGTGGACCGCCAATGAAAATCACGGACGTCGTGCAGGGTCACAAGGTCCCCCTCGATGGTGGCCCGTGGGGTACGGGCGTTGTCGTTGACCCAATTCCGCTCGTTCGAGGGCTGTTCCAATCGAAACCGACGAAGGCGAAGCAGGAGCCGCAGCAGGACCGCAAAGAGCAGACCGCTGAAGCAGCCACCCGACCAGATCAGCACGCCCTCCATGGACCTTCAGAGGACCTCACGCGCATGAAGGTGGCCCCGAATCAGGCGCTGAGCATGGTGTGAATCCCTTCAGAGGGCGGGAGCGGGACGATGCGGTGTGGATTCATGTGTTCGTGCGACCAGAAGTAATGGTGCTGCATGTGGCGCCAATCGCAGGTCGAACGGACCCCGGGCAGCGCAAGGAAGCGCTCGAGGTAAGCGCTGAGGTTCGGCATGTCGATGATCCGCTTTAGGCTGCACTTGAAGTGGACAACGTACACCAGGTCGAAGCGCAGTAGTGTTGGAACGAGGCAGAGGTCGGCTTCGGTCAGCACCCCACGACCCTCACCTACGAGCCACTCCCGGTTGGCCATGTGGGCTTCAAGCGCGTCGAGGCGGTCGAAGAGCACGGTCACCGCATCGTCGTAGGCGGCTTGGCTTCGAGCGAACCCTGCCTTGTAGACCCCGTTGTTGACGCTCTCGTAGTTCGCATCGATCATCGCATCGATGGCATCGACCAGCGTGTCAGGACAAAGGTCTGGGCCTGACGTCAAGCCCGAAGTACGGAATGCCGTGGTCAGCATCCGGACGATTTCCCGACTCTCGTTGTTCACGATGGTGCCGTGCGTCTGGTCCCACAGCACGGGCACGGTGCCGATGTGGCCGCTCTGTGGCCACGAAGGGTCGGCCAAGGCGTAGATCTCTTCCAACGAGGCCGCGCCATGCAGGGTGTCGGCGGTGGCGCCCGGCTCGCTTGGATTGAACACCCAACTGCCGTCGGGCTGCATCCGCCAATCGACCACGCTCACAGACACGGCGTCCTCAAGCCCAAGCAGCGCCCGAGCGAGCATCGTTCGATGCGCCCACGGGCAGGCATGGGACACGTAGAGGTGGTACCGACCGGACGCAGGAGCGAAGGGACCATCCAGGGTCACGTGGTCACGAAATTCGCTCGACTTGCGGACAAAAGCGCCGTCGTTGAAGGCGGATGTCCATGCGGACGCTTGCTCAGCCATGGCTGGTCCATCCGAGGGTGGGCTTTGAAACGCTGCGTTGGCCGCACGGCTCATCAACCACGAGGGAACGCGGTCAACCGTGGTGCGTGCAGAGGACCTCGTGGTGGAATCCTTCCTTGTCGGGCCCTTGCAGATGCGCTGCTCCGTGGTCTGCGACCGCGCCACGGGCGATACTGTCGTGATCGATGCCGGTGACGAGCCTGAACGCCTGATCGCTTGGATTGACCTTGCCGAGGGGACCGGCCCGAACTGGTCCTCAACGGAAGCGGAGCATCAGGCTGGGGACCGTCGTGTGGTCGCCCTGCTCAACACGCACGCTCACTTTGACCACAGCGGGCACGTCCCCACCGTGCGTGCCCACTGGGATGTTGAGTGGTGGCTGCACCCCGACGATGCCTTCCTGCAATCCCTCGCGGCCGAAGCAGCGGCACGGTGGGGCTTCCCACCCCTGCCCACACCGGCCATCGCCGACCATGACTTCGAACACGGACAGGTCCTCGACGTGGGCAGCCTCCGTTTCGACGTCATCCACACGCCGGGCCACACCCTGGGTGGCGTGTGCCTTCGGCTGCGCGTGGACGGTGGTGCGGACCACCTCTTCGCGGGCGACACCCTCTTCGCTGGCTCTGTGGGGCGCACCGATCTGCCCCATTCGGGTGGCGATTTCGACCTGCTTGCCCGCTCCATCCACACCGGCCTGTGGCCGCTTCCAGAGGACACGGTGGTCCATCCGGGCCACGGCCCGCTCACCACCATCGGGCACGAGAAGCGAACGAACCCCTTCGTTGGCGAGGGTGCCGGCGAGCACGGCACCTTCGGCCGCGGCCGCTATGCATGACGCCCTCCGTTCCTGAATGGTGAGGTTTTAATCCACAGCGAAGGGCCCCCGCAGGCATGACAAGCCTCGGTCACCTCGTGCTCTACGTCAGCGAGATGGAGCCCATGCTCCGGTTCTATAGGGACCTCGTGGGCCTTGCTGAGGTCGGCCGGGTGCACGGAGGTCGCGTGGTGGCGCTCACCGGCGGGCGAACGCACCACGAACTCTTGCTCATCGAGGTCGGGCAGGCCCCCGGCCCGTTGCAGGGACGCCGTCTCGGCCTCTACCACACCGGGTGGTGCATCGGGGACGATGACGACGACCTGAGGGATGCGTTGGTGCGTGCGCAGGACATGGGGGCGAGGCTGGTCGGCACGGCCGACCACACCGTGTCGCACTCCCTGTACCTGCTCGACCCGGACGGCAACGAAGTCGAACTGTACGTCGACGTCCCCGGCTTCGATTGGAAGGACCCGGCATGGCTCGACGAGCCAATCCGAGGGCTTCGGCTCTGATCAGGACATCATGCCTGCCAACGCATCGCTGAGCACGGGAAGGGCTTCCTCCCAGGTGGCCACGATGCCGTAGTCGGCGTGCTTGAAGATGGGCGCGTCCGCGTCTTTGTTGATGGCCACGATGTATTTCGACGAGCGCATGCCCGCGAGGTGCTGAATCGCACCCGAGATGCCGACCGCGATGTACAGGTTGGGATTGACGGTCTTGCCCGTCTGCCCGACCTGCATGCTGTGGGGGATCTCGTCCCACGTGTCCACCGCCGCGCGGGATGCACCCACAGCAGCACCGATGGTGTCGGCCAACGCCTCGAGGTGACGGAAGTTGCCGGGCTCGCCCAAGCCTCGTCCGCCGGAGACGATGATGTTCGCCTCGGCCACGTCGAGGCGTGCGCTTGCGCGGGCCACCATCTCGAGCACCGCGGTCTTCAGGTCGCCGCTGGCGTCCACCACGGACACATCAGCGTCCGCGGCAGCGGCGGGGGCCATCACGTTCGCACGGACGGTGAGCACAGCGGCACCGTCAACGGCGACGGTCTGCATCGCCTTCCCGGACAGGATCGGGGAGGTCAACTCCCCGCCGTTGATCAACACAACGTCCTGAACGACGGGAAGGCCTCGACGGGCGGCGAGGCGCGCCGCGAGGTCCTTCGAACGTGAAGAGGCAAGGGCCACGACGTGGCCGGCAGGCGCGATACCGTCGATGGCCTCTGCCCATGCTGAAGCGTCGTAGGACGCGAACACGGGCGATTTCGCAGCGATGATGCGGCTCACACCGGCGAATCCGGCGGCGTCCGCGGACGCTGCATCGGTGCACGGGACCACAAGCACGGGCGCTCCTCCCAGGGCGAGGGCGGCGGTGACGAGTTCGGCGGTGGCGGGAGCAACGACGCCCCCGTTCGTTTCAGCGATGATGATGGTCTCGGTCATGGGTTCACCTCAGAGCACGTTGGCCTCCTCGCGGAGCAATCGGGCAACGTCTGCTGCTGCAGCGCCACCGTGGAAGGTCTTCCCCTCAGGCTTGGCGGGAGGAAGGGCGCAGGACACCACGCGAACGCTGCTCGCACCAACCTGGGCCGCACGAACGTCAACGGTCGCTTTCTTGGCCTGCATGATGCCTTTGACGTTGGGCTTGCGCACCTTGAGGTCACCCTTGTCGCAGGAAAAGACCGCAGGAAGGGAGACTGAGAGGCGGGCGTCTCCACCTTCCGCAGGTACGGTCGCGGTCACGTCAGCGCCGAATTCGAGTGCGATGACGTTGGACGCGCTCGCCCAGCCAAGGTGTTCTGCAAGTCCGGGTCCGGTTGAGCCCGCGCCGGTGTCGGCCGCGGACTTTC
>Ga0181588_10004135_pt1 | contig 11976 bp, 12 predicted proteins | sample 071ome_26_FD_148607 | JGI IMG/M metagenome (GOLD analysis project Ga0181588, IMG submission 148607) | Coastal salt marsh microbial communities from the Groves Creek Marsh, Skidaway Island, Georgia - 071409BT metaG (spades assembly) | ecosystem: Environmental > Aquatic > Marine > Intertidal zone...
ACCACGATGGTGGATCCACTTCATGACTTGCTGTGCGCGGAAGCGCTTCTCGCCAAGATCGGTGAAAAACTGCTCCAACTGAAGTCGGGTCAATCCGAGTAGGTTAACGCGATCTGTGGCGGGCGCGGTCGCGATGAGTTGATCAGAGGCCGTCATCGATTCACAGCCCGCTGCGGTTCAGCGTGCGCAGATCTCGCTGGCAGCGAAGAAGTAAGCAATTTCTCGCTCAGCAGACGCAGGTGAATCAGAGCCGTGCACCGCGTTGGCGTCGATTGACTGGGCAAAATCTGCCCGTATCGTGCCAGCCGCCGCTTCCTGAGGATTCGTCGCGCCCATCAACTCGCGATTACGCGCGATCGCGCCCTCGCCCTCAAGCACCTGCACAATCACAGGTCCGGAGGTCATGAATGCGACCAAATCGGGATAAAAAGGGCGTTCCCGGTGCTCGGCGTAAAAACCACCCGCGAGATTGTCGGACAGGCGCAGCATCTTTGCCGCGACTACGGTAAGTCCAGCGTCTTCAAAACGACTGATAATTTGACCAATGACATTCTTCCCTACCGCATCGGGCTTGATAATCGATAAGGTGCGCTCAACCGCCATGATATTTCTCCAAATTTACCGTCATTTCTGGGGCCACACGGGCCCGCGGGCGCGGAGTATACGGCGTTTGACAGGGGGTGTCATGGCAACAATGCCGCTTACCCCGCTCACTTTAATGCCGCTCGGAGGCATGGTTTATGGTGTAGCGCGGGATCTCCACCACCAGCGCCGTGTCGCTCACGATTGCCTGACAGGAGAGGCGCGATTCCGGCTCCAGTCCCCAGGCTTTATCAAGGTAATCTTCCTCGAGCTCATCGGCGTCTGCCAGCGACTCATATCCCTCGCGAACGATGACGTGGCAAGTCGTGCAGGCGCAAGACATCTCACAGGCATGTTCGATCTCGATATCGTGACGTAAAAGAGCCTCACAGATACTCTCCCCGGGCGTCGCCTCGACTACCGCGCCGTTAGGGCAGATTTCGTGGTGGGGTAAAACGACGATCTCTGTCATACCAAGCCTCGCTGGTCAGTCCACATCGGTGTCGAGATCGGCCAGCGCGACACCCTGCAGCGCCGCCTGAATAGAGCGGTCCATGCGCCGCGCCGCAAATACCTCACTGTCAACGCCGAGCTTTTCAGCCGTCGCGCGGATACGGTCAGCGTCGCTCTCCGCGAGGACCGTCGACAGATGCGCCATACCTGTTTCCAAGGCCTGCTGTTCATCGGACGACAGTAAATCTCCATCTCGCGACAGGGCATTGTGCAACCCCTCGAGCAGTGCCTCCGCCTCGACCCGGGCTTCGCCCAACTTGCGCGCCAGCATATCCTCACCCGCGTGTTCATAACCCGCTTTTAGCATCTCGGTGATTTGCGTCTCATCGAGGCCAAACGCGGGCTTTACCACCACCTCACTACGCGCGCCCGTGGTTTGCTCCACGGCCGAAACCTCGAGGATACCGTCAGCGTCGACGCGAAAAGTCACCTCGATACGGGCCGCTCCTGCAACCATCGGTGGAATACCCGTCAATTCAAAACGCGCGAGTGAGCGGCAGTCCTCTACGCGCTCGCGCTCGCCTTGAACCACATGGACTACCAGGCCGGTCTGCCCATCGCGCGCGGTGGTAAATTCCTGTGCTCTGGCCACGGGAATGGTGCTGTTGCGATCGACAATGCGCTCCACCAAGCCACCGTAGGTCTCGAGCCCTAACGACAGGGGAATAACGTCAAGCAACAGCGCCTCGTCACCCTCGCGATTGCCTACCAGCACATCGGCCTGCCTCGCCGCGCCCATGGCAACGACCTGATCGGGATCGATCGTGCACAGCGGCTCTATACCGAAGCAACTCGCGACCGCGGCACGCACCGAGGGAGTCCGGGTCGATCCGCCGACCAATACCACACGATCCACAGCAGCAATGCCAGCGTCTTTGAGTGTTGCGCGACACGCCACGAGCGTGCGTTCGATGAAAGGCTCAAGCAACGCATCGAGGGCGGTGCGACTCAGCGAGATGGTCTCCCGGTTGCAGCTAAGTGCCGATAGATCGACCACAACCTCCTCTTGGCCAGTCAATGCTTCCTTGGCTTCACGGGCCAGCCCCAGCAAAGACCGCAGCTGCGCGGGCGTCGGTTGCTCTAGTCCTATCTCTCGCAACCATAGGTCAGCGATCGCACGATCAAAATCGTCTCCACCTAGTGCACTGTCACCGCCGGTGGCAAGCACTTCAAATAAGCCGGCACGCATCCTTAGCAGAGAAATATCGAAAGTACCGCCACCTAAGTCGTAGACTGCCAGTAGCGAGGATTCCTCGGCCTGCTCATCAAGCCCGTAAGCAACCGCCGCCGCCGTCGGCTCGTTGAGCAATCGCAGCACCTTGATGCCCGCCAGTTCCGCCGCCTGTCGCGTCGCCTGTCGCTGCGCATCATCAAAGTACGCCGGCACCGTGATCACCGCACCCGCAATCTTCGGACCCAGCTGGGCCTCGGCGCGTTGCCTCAGGGCGTCGAGCAGGATCGCTGACACCTCCACCGGTGTTTTACTGCCGCCCGCGGTCGCGTAGGCCAGTCCGCCATCGTCGGTGAGCGTCAGGTAGGGGTCCTCAGCAAATTCCTCTCGCGCTCGCCCCAATAACCGCTTCGCGGAGGCAATGGTATTGCCGGGCTCAGCGCCCGCCATCGGTAAGGCTTCCGTCCCCACCTCAGTGGTGTTGGCGCCAAAATAGACCACAGAAGGTAAGGAAGCGGCACCCTGCTCATCGGCGAGTACGCGAATGCAGTGACCATCATAGTGAGCCACCAGACTGTTAGTGGTACCCAGATCGATACCGATGGCAATCTGCCGCGCCCGCGCTTTTTCGGGGGCCGCTCCTGGCTCTGTGATTTGCAACAACACCATCGTCAGATACCCCGAAGATGTGCTGCTTCGATTAACTTGGCCAGATAGCAGAGCTCCTGCCAATGCCGTGACGCCGTCGCCCAGGACTCGCTATCAGCGGCGCTTGCAAATTCAGTTTGAGCCGCCGCAAAGCGCTCATTGATTTCTGTTAGTAGCGTGTTTGCCGACTCGGCATCTGAAGCTGATAACGCATCGAGGCGCTCGCGGAGCATGATTTGCTCCATTAAGAATTCGGATCCAACGCCCTCACGTTCGGCGAGCCTTAAGTCGACGCCTGCGCGCTTCAGCAGATATTCAGCTCTTGCGACTTCATCCGACAGAATGCGGTATCCGCTGTTGATATCGGCACACAATTGCGCGGCCGCGCGCTGCTCTGCCTGCGACTTGCCTGCGAAACGGTCGGGGTGAAATTGTGTCAGTAAAGTGTGATACGCGCTTTGCAGCCGCGCTTGATCAATCGCAAACGCAGGCTCAATCTGAAACAGGGAAAAATAATCGCGCGCAGCTGCGCCCGCCGGGGAATTCACTGTCAGACCGTGAAGCTTTCGCCGCAGCCGCACTCTCCGGCAACATTAGGATTGCGAAACTCCAGACCCTCATTAAGTCCTTCCTTCGCAAAATCGACGACCGTACCGTCGAGGTACACCAGAGACTTCGGATCCACGAAGACTTTTACACCATCGGACTCGAAAAACGTATCCTCGGGTTCAGGCTGATCAACGAACTCCAACACATAGGCGAGACCCGAGCAGCCGGAGGTCTTCACGCCGATGCGGATCCCCTCGCCTTTGCCTCGGCTCGCGAGCTGGCGGCCAACGTGCTGCGCCGCTTCTGTGGTGAGACTGATAGCCACTTAACCGCCTCTTTTGTCCCTGTAGTTCTTCACCGCGGCTTTAATCGCGTCTTCAGCCAAGACCGAGCAATGAATCTTGACCGGCGGTAATGACAGCTCCTGAGCAATCTCAGTATTTTTGATTGAGGCAGCCTCATCAAGATTCTTACCTTTAACCCACTCGGTCAGCAGCGAGCTTGACGCGATCGCCGAACCACAGCCATAAGTTTTGAATTTGGCATCTTCGATGATGCCGTCTTCGCTTACCTGAATCTGCAAGCGCATGACGTCACCACACGCGGGTGCGCCTACCATACCTGTACCGACGTTGTCGTCAGCTTCATCCAGCTTGCCGACGTTACGCGGATTCTCGTAATGGTCTATGACCTTATCGCTGTATGCCATGGTTCTCTCCCGGAGGCCTAGCGGAGCGCTTTAATGCGCCGCCCATTCAATCGTGTTGAGGTCCACCCCATCCTGGTACATATCCCAGAGCGGGGAGAGCTCCCGTAATTTTTCCACTGCGTGTCGCACGCACGCGGCGGCATGATCCACCTCGGCTTCTGTCGTAAAACGACCAAAGCTGAATCGCAAAGAGCTGTGCGCCATTTCGTCATTAAGACCCAATGCCCGGAGCACGTAGGAGGGCTCGAGGCTGGCTGAAGTGCAGGCTGACCCGCTGGAAATCGCCAGATCGCGCAGCGACATAATGAGTGACTCACCCTCAACGAAGGCAAAACTGACGTTGAGCGCGCCCGGCAGACGCTGATCACGGTCACCGTTGATATGTACTTCAGGGATATCACTGATGGCATCCCAAAACCGCGTCCGCAGGGCACTCAGGCGGTGGGCTTCGTCGGCCATTTCCTCGCGGGCAATGCGAGCGGCCTCGCCAAAACCGACCAGCTGATGCGTGGCCAGTGTACCGGAGCGCATACCGCGCTCATGTCCGCCTCCGTGCATCTGCGCCTCGAGTCTTACCCTTGGTTTGCGACGAACATACAACGCCCCCACACCCTTGGGGCCATACATCTTGTGCGCTGACATCGACAACAGATCGATCCTCATGTGCTCCATATCGAGCGGAACCTTTCCGGCACCCTGCGCGGCGTCGACATGAAAAAGGACGCCGGCGTCGCGGCAAATTTCACCGATTCCTGCCACATCATTGACTACGCCAATTTCGTTATTGGCGTGCATTACACTGACCAGAATTGTGTCATCACGCAGCGCCGCTCGAATCATCTCGGGGGTTGTCAGTCCGTGGTCGTCCGGGTCGAGATAAGTGACCTCATAGCCCTCGCGCTCAAGCTGCCGGCAGGTGTCCAACACCGCCTTATGCTCTATTTTCGAGGTGATAATGTGCTTGCCCTTCTTGTGGTAGAAGTGCGCGACGCCTTTGATGGCCAGATTGTCGGATTCAGTCGCTCCCGAGGTCCACACGATTTCACGGGGGTCAGCGTTGATGAGTTCTGCGACCTGGCTACGGGCATTCTCTACGGCTTCTTCGGCTTTCCAGCCAAAGACGTGAGAGCGCGAGGCAGGATTACCGAATACGCCCTCGGTAGAAAGACATGCCGTCATCGCCTCGACAACGCGGGGATCGACCGGAGTGGTCGACAAGTAGTCGAGGTAGATTGGCGTCTGGACGGTTACCGGTGCATTCATACTGTCTTTGTCTCGTTGCGTTCTAAATTGCGGCTTCGGCGATTGTTGTTCTAACGAAGAGACAGGGTCTGCAGGACCCCGTCCATGCTGTTGGGAACCGCTCGTCGCGTGCGCCGCTCCATCAGGTCCCCGAGGCTAATCTGACTCAGAAACTCGTGTATCTGACCAGATAGATCCTCCCAAAGGTGGTGCGTTAGGCAGGTCTCCCCGTGATGGCAGTTGCCCTTGCCCTGACAATTGGTCACGTCTACCGATTCATCGACCGCATCGATGATTTGCGCGACGAAAATTTCCGCGCCGCTGCGCGCGAGTCGGTAACCGCCACCTGGACCGCGGGCACTCACCACCAGCTCTCCGCGACGCAATTTGGCAAAAAGCTGCTCTAAATAGGACAGTGAAATCTCCTGGCGTCCGGAAATATCTGCCAGAGACACAGGCCTGCTCCCCCCGTTGATCGCGAGGTCGAGCATAGCTGTGACGGCGTAGCGTCCGCGGGTCGTAAGCTTCATGGCGCGCATTTTCTTATTCCCGACTAATTTAGTCAAGAATTAAGCGTGTCAGCTATTCGGGCCCCCGACGGGCGGCTTTCTGCGTCTCGCTGAGGACGCCCCGCAGAATATTCAGCTCCATCTCGTCTAGGCGGACACGATTGAACAGCCGATTGAGCCTAGGCATCAGCTGCCGTGGCGCCTCCGGCTTGAGAAAGCCAATCTCCACCAGCGTTTCCTCGAGATGCTGGTAAAACCGCGTCATATCCTCCGCTGTCGCAAATGGCGTGTCCCACTCAGCGTCCTCGGCAAGCGCGGTCTGCTCACCGAGTGCCGCCATGCGCAGCTCGTAAGTCACAATCTGCACGGCCATAGCGAGGTTGAGACTGGCGTACCCCTCGTGGGTCGGGATATGGCAATGCAGGTTACACCGTTGGAGCTCTTCGTTGAGAAGCCCGCGATCTTCCCGACCAAACAAGATTGCGACGCGCTCGCTACCTGAATGCGCTGCGATACGTTCGGCGCATCGACGCGCATCCTGCACAGGCCAGGGAATGCGTCGCTCACGGGCGCTGGTCCCGACCACAAACTGACAATCAGCAATAGCCTCGTCGAGTGTCGAAACGACCCGCGCCTGCTCCAATACGTCGATTGCCGAAGCCGCGCGCCACGTCGCCTCGGGAGCGGGGTACTCGAGAGGCGCAACCAAGGTCAGTCGTGTAAGACCCATATTCTTCATTGCCCTCGCAACGCCACCAATGTTGCCGCTGTGGGTGGTATGAACAAGCACAATATCGATGTTATCGGGTGTCATGGCTAAGCTGTGTTCCCAGCGTGGCGGCGAAACGCGCGAATTATTCGGGTTCAGGTATGAGGTCACCGAGTCTAGCAGAGACGTATCCCCCTCCGGCCACCCCTGCTATGATGCGCCGCCCCGATTCACCGAGACACTCGATGGAACCGACTGCATCAATGGCCCTGCGCGCCGCCCGCAAAGCGGGCGATCTCATTATGCGCGCCTCGGACGATATGGATCGCGTGGGATTTCGGACCAAAGCCGCTGCCGACTACGTTACCGACGTCGATATCGCTGCCGAGAAAGAGATTCTCTACCACCTTGGCAAAACCTATCCTGATCATCAGTTCCAATGCGAAGAAAGCGGCTTGTCCGGAAATGAAGCGTCGGAGTATTTGTGGGTCATTGACCCTCTGGATGGCACCAGCAATTTTCTGCGCGGAATTCCGCACTTCGCCATCAGCATCGCCTGTTTACATCGCGGAAAGATAGAGCACGCCGTGGTTTACGATCCTGTCCGTCAGGAAGAGTTCATCGCCTCAAGAGGGCGCGGCGCGCAATTAAATGGCCACCGCATTCGTGTGGGTGACCGTACCGATCCGAAAGAGGCCCTATTTGGCACGGGAATCCCGTTCATGGGTCATTGCGACGAGCATTTGGGTTGGTATACCGAGACACTGACTGCCGTGACAAGTCGGTCCATGGGTGTCCGACGCGCCGGGGCCGCAGCCTTGGATCTCGCCTATGTCGCCGCCGGCAGGCTCGATGGTTTTTGGGAAATGGGCCTTAACCGATGGGATATCGCCGCCGGCGCGCTCTTGGTGCGAGAAGCCGGCGGGCTGATTACAGACCTGTCGGGCGGCGAAAATTGGTTCGAGAGTGGCAACGTGGTTTGCGGCAACAGTAAGTTGATGCGCCAGCTGCTGCCCCTGGTGAAGTGGTACAACAAATAACGCTGGACCGCCGCCACCCTAGCTAGGGTAATAAGCCGTCTTGCTCGGCACCTTCGCGCTCCGGCACCATCACATCTTCTTTGCTGACTTTCAGTTGCAGCAGCGTGGCCGCCGCCACATAGATCGACGAATAGGTGCCCACCGCCACGCCGACCAACAGCGCCACAGCGAATCCGAAGATCATCTCGCCGCCGAATAACGCCAGCGCAGCCAACACGAGCAAAGTCGTCAAAGAAGTCACGAGCGTTCGGCCCAATGTCTCAGTCAAAGAAATATCAATCACCTCGCTCGGGCTAGCACGCCGAATGATGCGCAAATTCTCTCTGATGCGGTCCGAGACCACGATGGTGTCGTTGAGCGAATAACCGACCACGGCGAGCAATGCCGCCAAAACCGTGAGATCGAATTCGAGCCCGGTGAGCGAGAAGAACCCGAGCGTAAAGACCACATCGTGGGCAAGTGCAATCACCGCTCCGAGAGCAAATTTGATCTGGAAGCGGAAAGCGACGTAAAGCATGACTAGGCCCAGCGCCGTGAGCATAGCGATACCGCCATCATCCCGGAGCTCATCGCCTACCTGCGGGCCAACAAATTCAATGCGGCGTAGCTCGATCGTCATATCGGTCGCCGCTCGCAACTTATCGACCATAATCGCACCTTGCTGATCGGAATACCCATCGGGCAACCTGACGAGCACATCACGATCGGTGCCAAAACTGACCACGATTGCCCCATCGTAGCCCTCTGTCTCAAGAATATTCCGGATGCTCCCGAGGTCGGCACTGTCACTGTAGGCCACTTCGACCAGCGTGCCGCCCGTAAAATCAAGGCCCCAGTTCAACTGTCTCAGACTCAAAGACGCAACAGCGGTGATGAGTGCCAGCGCCGACAAGGTGATGGCGATCCACCGCCACTTCATAAAGGGAATCGTATTCATCCGGCCGCTTCCTGTGACTTACTCATCGCGCTGCCCACACCGCCGATCGACAGTCGCTTGATGCGGCGCCCACCATAAAAAAGGTTGATCAGTGCGCGTGTACCCATAATCGAAGAGAACATCGATGTAATGATGCCCACGGACAACGTCACTGCGAAACCTTTGATGGGGCCGGTACCAATAGCATAGAGAATGATCGCCACAATTAATGTCGTGATATTGGCATCGAGAATCGTCACGATGGCCCGATCAAAACCATTCGCAATCGCCGTCTGTGGCGACGCGCCGCCGCGGATCTCCTCTCTGATGCGCGCAAAGATAAGCACATTGGCATCGACCGCCATACCCACCGTCAATACGATACCGGCAATACCGGGCAAGGTGAGCGTCGCACCTAGGAGCGACATCACGCCCAGCAGTAGAACCAGATTGGCAGACAAGGCCATCACCGACGCCACGCCGAATACGCGGTAGTAGGCGACCATAAAGAGTACGACCAGCGCCAATCCGACCTGCACCGACTTCATGCCCAAGCGAATGTTTTCCGCGCCCAGCGAGGGACCGACGGTGCGCTCTTCAACAAAAGTAATGGGGGCTGCCAGCGCGCCAGCGCGCAACATGAGCGCCAGCTCCGACGCCTCGGCCGGATTATCGAGACCAGTAATCTGAAACTGCGCACCCAACGCAGACTGAATCACGGGTGCGGTAAGCAGCTTCTTTTCATCGTAGGGAATGCGGACCGCAACTTCTTTTCCCGAGGCGTCCAGCTCATAACGCGTCCGATATTTTCGCTCGATGAACAAAACACCCATGCGGCGCTTGATGTTCGCGCGTGTGGCTCGCGACATCAGCATCCCACCCTCCCCATCGAGGCTGATCAAGACATTGGGCTGACTATTTTGGTCGAAGCCCGCTTGCGCATTGGAAACGCTCTCCCCCGTGATAATGACGTCACGCTCAAGCCATTCGGTGACACCACCGCGATCAGGACTTCGATACTCGAAGCGTTGCCGCTCGGACACAGGGGCGTTGGCCTCCGCCACCAGACGGAACTCCAAATTCGCGACCTTGCCCAAGATACGCTTCGCTTCGGCGGTATCCTGAATGCCGGGCAACTCCACCACGATGCGGTTACGACCCTGACGCTGAACCAAAGGTTCTGACACGCCCAGCTCGTTAACCCGATTGCGGATCGTGGTGAGGTTCTGGGCGACAGCATAATCAATCACTTCATTGATGGTTTGTTCGGTGACCTGCGCATACAGCGACCAGCTGTCGTCCTCATCTACGCGATCAAGAAACAGCTCAGGGTAAAGGTCAACCACTTCGCGGCGCGCTGCCTCTCGATCTTCTTCGGAACGGAACTGCATCGCGACACGTTCACCGTCGAGACTGATCAGACCGCGGATACGCTCCTCGCGAAGCTGCTTCTTGATGCCGGTTTCGTACTGATTTAGCTTACGCTCGGTCGCCGCCGCAACGTCAACTTCCAGCTTGAAATGCACGCCGCCACTGAGGTCCAGCCCCAATTTCATTGGGTTGGCACCCCCAGACAATAGCCAGTCCGGTGTTGTCGGCGCGAGATTCAAGGCGACAATAAAACCGTCACCCAACTCGCGCGCCAGAATCGCTTGCGCGCGCAACTGTTGCTCTCGATCGCGCAATCGGAATAACGCTGACTTGCCCTGGTTTTGTACTTCTTCGCCAAAGTAAACGATGCCGGCGTCCGACAATGCAGACTCGGCACGCGACAAGACGCGCTCATCAATTTGTTGAGCGCTACTAGCACCGGCAATCTGCAGGGCTGGGTCTGGGGCGTAGAGGTTGGGGGCGGCGTAATAGAAGCCGCATACCACCACCACCAAGATCAGCAGATTTTTCCAGAGTGGATAGCGATTCATCATGAGCTCATTGGTCGTGCCACAGCGGCGAAATGGGCTTTTGCATAAAGCCGCGGAGTGTAACGACTCCGGATACCCAACACCATGGCATGATTACCCAAGCCACACGCGCGCGTTTCGGAACAGCCGCATCCATCCGGAATCGGTGTGCCACTCTGTCGGGCGCCAGGACAACTGGGATGCTCGAAACACCCTTTCGGGGTGGGGCATCATGATCGTGACGCGCCCATCCTTGTTACACAGCCCAGTGATGCCGCTCGGCGAGCCGTTCGGATTCATCGGGTACCGCTCCGCCACGGTCAGATCATGGTCAAGAAAACGTAAGGCAACCTGCTGAGACGCCTCGAGCGCCGCCAAGTCGTCGGGCACCGCAAACTGGGCTCGGCCCTCCCCGTGAGCCACCACAATCGGTAAATAAGAGCCCGCCATACCACGCAACAAAATGGATGGTGATTCCTCTATTCGCACGAGCGACAGTCGCGCCTCGTACTGCTCTGACTGATTGCGCGCAAACCGCGGCCAGTGCTCAGAGCCCGGAATAATCGACTGCAGCGCCGATAGCATCTGGCAGCCGTTGCATACACCCAGAGCGAAGGTATCTTCGCGTGCAAAAAAATCACCGAAACGGCCGCGCACCGCCTCGTTAAACAAAATGCTTTTTGCCCAACCCTCTCCGGCACCAAGGACGTCTCCGTAAGAAAAGCCCCCACATGCCACCAGGCCCTGCATGGTGCTCAGGTCCTCACGCCCCGCAATCACGTCACTCATATGAACGTCGACCGCCGTAAACCCCGCGCGATCAAAAGCGGCGGCCATTTCCATCTGACCGTTGACCCCCTGCTCTCTCAACACGGCTATCCGTGGCCTGGCGCCCGTCGCAATAAAAGGGGCGGCGATATCTTCATCACAGTCAAAGGTCAATGAGGCAGACAGCCCAGGATCCTTTTGGGAAATCGCCGCGAATTCAGAATCGGCGCAAGCCGCATCGTCTCGAAGCCGAGCGATCGCATGGCTCGTCTCACTCCACAGTGTCTGCAACGCAGCACGTCGACTATCGATCAGTTCAAAGCGCGGGGTATTGACCACGATCCGCTCATCCAGTCGCGGTGTGGCAACCCGTGTGACCACGTCCTGGAGATGACAGCGCGCCGCCAGCGCCATCACCGCGGGTACCTGCGCAGCCTCAACCTGAATCACAACGCCTATCTCTTCTGAAAAGAGTCGCGCCGCGGCCTCGGATTTTTCGACATCGAGATCAATCTGCAACCCGCAACGACCGGCAAACGCCATCTCCAATAAGGTAACCAACAAGCCACCGTCAGAGCGGTCGTGATACGCCAATATCAAATCCTGCTCTTTGAGTCGCGTGATGAAGTCGAACAGCGCGACCACATCTTCGGGCGCGATGTCCGGCGGAGTGGCGCCCAGCTGACTCCACACCTGCGCCAGAACGGACCCTCCCAACC